>Ga0315282_10000443_pt1 | contig 81761 bp, 54 predicted proteins | sample YL17G07_20_MG_FD_203693 | JGI IMG/M metagenome (GOLD analysis project Ga0315282, IMG submission 203693) | Sediment microbial communities from Yellowstone Lake, YNP, Wyoming, USA - YL17G07_20 | ecosystem: Environmental > Aquatic > Freshwater > Lake > Sediment | place: USA: Wyoming | collected...
CGCTATTCGTATCTCGTGGCGTCGCCGCCACGATGGTTATTGGGATAGGCTCCTAATACTTCCACTCATCCCTGATGACGTTCCGCGTCTGGGGCATGTTGAGCCGACGTTCGATGTGCGGCGGCACGCCGAGATGCGTGAACATGTATGCGCCGCCGGTCTCGTACGACAGCGCCGGGCGGCGCAGGATGATCCTGTACCGGTCGGCCTCATGGAGCAGGAACTCGTTGAAGTTCTTCTGCATGAGGGTTTTGGCGACAAGGTAGATCACAAACGGCCCCAGGACCGGCCCCGACGCCGCCGCGCCGACGCATGCCATTGCGGTCAGGAGCAGGCACTCGTGCCTCGACTTGAACCCCATGTGCGCCCTGGCCCAATAGGCCACCCGGCTCAGGATGAACGCGCCGATGAGCGTCTGCACTATGAGCTGTGACAATCCCGATCCTGAGGAAACAGACCTCAGAAACAGCATCAGCACCACTGTCGGAAGGAAGTAGAGCACCATCGTGGCGAACATCGCGCGCGTCCCGATCATGAAGTAGAGCGACGCGAGGAGAGCCGCGCCTGCCGCCGCGAATCCCGAGAGCGCCCAACCCGCGGCAGTTACCCACGGCACTCCCAGCGAGAAGGTACCGTACTGCGATTGTGTCGTGCTGAAGGGTTCTCCATTGTTGGCGAGCGTCACGAAAGCACAGAGGCCCAGCGGAACTGCGATGATCAGAAGCGGAGAGTAGTGCCGGACATAAGCGCGAAGCTTGCCGGAAACAATCTCCTCTCCGCTGAGGCGCGTCAATTGCAGCAGATCCATCTGGCCGGATTCGAACTCGCGCGAGAACGCCTGAGATGCTCTCACAAGGAAGCCCACAGTGTAGAGGAATACGACCAGCACAAGAGGGGCATATATGTACTCCAGAAGATGCGCGGTTGCACTCCCGCCCGGCGATGGCGCCAGAACTCCGGCTCCACCCCACCCCATCGCTGTCTGTACAAATGCAGCCGTAATCCCGCCGCCTATGAGCAGCTTGTCGATGATCGTCATTCCGCCGTAAAGCGCCTTGCTCCGGTCAATGGCGATCCTCTCGCGCCAGAGCGCAGGGTCCACGTCGGGATTGCCGGGGGCCGGCTTGAAGAGCCGGAAGAACGACGGAAACATCTTCGTCAGGACGCGGTCAAGCGCACGGACCGGCTGAATGCGGCCAATCGTGAAAGCGCCCTCTCCCCGCAGATGCGCCCCCGCCATGATCATCAGGACGATCGCCATCGCTATCGACGCGACAAGACCCCAGAACGCGGCGCTAACGGCTTCCTGCCCGCGCTGCTCGCCTATGCCCAGAAGGAGCGTAAACGGATGGAACTGTATGACGCCTGCGGCGAAGTGGCTTCCCCACGCTTTTGCCCCGGCCCAGGCATTGAGTGCCACGCCGGGGACCACTGCGGTGGCGACAAGTATCGTAAGAGACGCAGGCACGGCGTCGGCGTTTCGCCTGCACAGGCTCGAGATCGACACGGACAGGGCCGCCGCGAACACCATGATCGACGCCACTGCGAGAAATCCAACCGTGGCGTCGGTAATCGTGCGGCCGCCGAGGTAAAGGGCGACCGCGCCCGGAACGACCAGCGCGAGGACGACCGCGGCCGCGCGCGTCAGGACGCAACCGACCTTGGCCGCCACCATCCAGAAGTGCTCCATGCCGGCGAGAATCCACACGTCGACGGTGTTTCTCTGGCGCTCGGAGGAGATGGCGGTCGCGCCCAGAAAGGCGCATTCGAAGGTGCCGCTTATGAGCATCGCCCAGAGGATAATGTTGAAGAGGGTCCCGCCCATGCTTGACTGGGCCTTGGCGTTGTCGAAAGCGACCCCCCCGCCGCCGATGATCACGACAAACGCGGCGGCCCCCGCATAGGCGGTGCGCCGGATGAATGTCCTCCTCGCCTGGAGGTACGGGAGGACGTCCTTCAGGACAACTGCCTCGAGCTGCATCGTAACCGCCTAACTCACGACGCCTTTGGTAACCCTCATGAAGATATCCTCGAGGTCCGGCTCCTCCTGCTTGAGGAGCTCCAGGGAGAATCCCCTCTCGAGGAGGTAAGGCGCGATGAAAGTATGGTCTTTCGCTTTTTCCGTCAGGTTGACTTTGATGCCTCCGTTGTCCAGCGTGGCCGTTTGGACGTCAGGGTGCATTTCGAGTGCCGCGCGAGCCATCTCGTTATCGCCCGACACCCTCACGTCTATCGACGTGCCGCGGCGTATCTGGTTACGGACCTCGTCAACCGACCCGGAAAAAAGAAGCGTGCCCTTCTCGATAATCCCGACCTTGTTGCAGAGCTCCTGCAGCTCGGAGAGGATGTGGCTCGAGATCAGGATGGTCTTGCCCATATTCTTGAGCTCTTTGAGAAGCGCGCGGATCTCTATGCGCGCGCGCGGGTCGAGCCCGGAAGAAGGCTCGTCAAGGATAAGCACCTTCGGATCGTGGACAAGCGCGCGGGCGAGCCCCAGCCTCTGCTGCATGCCGCGCGAGAGGCTCTCAACCATGGCATCGCGCTTGCCGCCGAGGTCGGTGAGCTCCAGGACGTCGTCGATAATCCTCTTGCGCTTGTCGCCCCTTATGCGATAGGCGGCCGCGAAGAAGGTCAGGTACTCGTCGACTCGCATGTCCTCGTATACGCCGAAGAAATCCGGCATATAGCCTATGAGGGGCCGGATGTGCTTATTGTCCTTGCCCACGCGGTAGCCGCAGACCTCGGCGTGGCCGCTCGTAGGCTCCAGAAGAGTCGCGAGGATCTTCATGGTCGTGGTCTTGCCGGCGCCGTTGGGGCCGATGTAGCCGTAGATGTCCCCGTCCTCGACCACCATGTTGAGCCTGTCGAGGGCAAGGAGGTTCTTGTATGCCTTGGTCAGATTGAACGTCTTTATCATTGAAGCGCTCCTCCGAAAACAATCGCCGGCTACTTGGCCTCCGCGCAGACGCGGTATACTGTTCTTTCGTACCTTTCGATATTGCCGGAACCTATATTGAGCTGGGGTGCGCAGCGCGAGATCGTCCCGATGACAACCGCCTCGCCGGCCTCGATCGAGGATCTAAGACTCCATTCCGGCGGCAGGTCGAACGAATACCGCTCGTCGTCGGTCTGGTAATTCTCGTTCTGATAGTACATGGCCGGGAAGAATCGCGAGTCGTACGCCACCGTCGAAAACACCGCGCAGTCCCGCGCCCTCGTGCGGTCGGGAGTCCCGCCGCCCCCCTGCATGTTGGTGACCGCTCCTCGTCGGGAATCATTGTAAAAGTCGGCGAGTTTCCGGCGCTGCTTGGGCACAAGCTGCCATGTTTCCCCAGGCCCGAGTCCGCCTGAAGCACCCCTGGTATAAACGCCCGTCTTGTGGATTACCGCGACGCCGGTAAGAGTGTCGAGGGCATGGCTCGTCACGGACCCCTCGAGGTGGTCGCCAACCACGCTGAGCGAGGCCGAAAACGGCACATTGGTCTTTGCGTTCTGCCGCAGGCAGCCGCTGAACGTCCTCGTGCTCCACACCGGTATGAGCAGACTCCTGGCGACAGGGCCGTCTTCGGCATCATCCATTCTGAACGTCGTCGCCGAGATGTTGAATCCCCCTCCCATGCCGCCGTACGGATCTCTGTGGTTTTCCATGAGGAAGAGCTCGCCGCCGGCGTTCTTGAACGTAACGTCGTATCTCTGGTTCGTCGGCGACAGAAGCACCGCCACGTCGTGAGAGCGCTCCGACTTGCCGTCGGCGCTCCAGTCCATCACGGACAGCTGGTTGATGTATATCTGCGCGGTGCGCGTCGAGGAGATGGTCCAGAACGCAATGCCCGTGGCTACGAGCGCCACCGCCGGGAATGTGAACCACGTCCATTCCAGGTGCTTGAGCCTCTTGAGGACAAAGTAGTCCACGGGGCCTATGAGAATCACGTAGATCAGGAGGAAGAACACCACGAAGGTGAACGATATTGGCTTCACTTTGGGAAACTCGCCAAGGGAATTGGCGAGCGTGTCGCTGACGCCGTACGATCCGTACGGGTTGAAGTAGTTTCCCTGTTGGTTGGATTGTTGCGACTCGGTCCTGGCCGGACGCTTGAGGGCAAGGACGTTCTCCCAGAACGCCTGGCTGCCCCGCCATCTTGCAAAGGGGCTCTTGGTCGGGTCGAAGGCAAGGAATATGACCTCGCCGAACCCCATGCGGCAGCGTACGACAAGGGGCCGCGACTCGGACCAGACAAGCACTTCCCCCACGGGGTTCTTGAGAACGGCGATTGACATCCGCGCGTCGCCGTCAAACTGCGCTCCGCCGTATGCGGCGAGTTTGTCAAGGTAAGGTGTCACCTCGAGGCCTGTAACCGCGCCCGGCACGAAGTCGCTCAGGAACGTCTTGGCCACCGCCTGCCACGAGTCGCCGGGCGCCAGAATGAGCCTGCCGCCGCCGAGGACCCAGTCCGTGAGGGCCTTCTGCTGGGCCGCGCTCATGCCTGACGGGTCGGGATGAGGCCATATGACCGCGTCGGCGGGATCCCATCCGCTGCATTTCGGCGGCATGAAATCCATCTGCAACGGAACCGATTGCAGGCCGATGCGCTGATCGTTCTGCTGCGTCGGCCCCAACCCCGCAACGTCCTCATGCCCTATCGTCGCCGCGAGATATGTCCCCGTCTCATGGGACTTCATCGCGAGCTGCTCCTGCCTGAGCTCGCGACCGTTGGCATCCCGTATGGTCAGCGTGTATGAATCGGACAGGTTCTCGCAGCGGGGATAAAGGTAGTAGCGATAGGAGGCGCCCGGCGAGAGGTCGAACGCGGCTGTATAGATCGGGATACTCTCTGACTGCGTTTGCGTCTGCACCTCGATGGTGCCCGAGACACGGGTCGCAAGCACGGATAGCTCCACCGCAATAGGGAACAATCTGCCGGGGCGGTACCTGTTGCCGAGCCCCGGCACGAGCGCGCTGACCTGAAAGTTGGTCTCCCGCCTGTCGACTCTCTCAGCGGCGGGAGCGGGAGCGGCCATGAGAAGCGCCATCGCTGCAAGCGCCGCCCGGGTAAACCATCGCGTCATAGCAGTCTCCTGTAACCTTACACGTAAACGCGCCGGTTGTATATGTACCATTCGACCATGAGGATGGCAAACGCAAATACAAGCAACTCCCGCCAGATCTCCCTGTTCTTGGCCTTGGCCGATACCGCGGCTGAGACCTTGGTCGTGCCGACGACCAACTCCCGTCGCGGCGTCAGGTCAGACTCGGCGCCGCTGGTGAGGTTGGCGGCGTAGCTGAGCTCTCTGTCGCCTATCTTCACGGTATAGATGCCGGCCCTGCCTGTGTCGCCATAAGGCGTCATCCCTTGTGAGACGTTGGCGGTAATGTCCTTCTTATGCCCTGCGGGGTCGGTTATCGTTATCTTGTCGACGCCTTCCTCGCCGGGAACGACAAGCACGTCGCCGGCGTTGAATTGCCTGCTTGAGAGCGCCTCGGTGCCGCCGGAGAGGAAATTGATCGCGTTGCTGATGAACATGGGATAGGAGATTCGAAGCGGCCAGCGGCTTTCCAGCGGGTCGAAAGCAACGGTCAGGATGCGCGCCCCTCCCACATACGACAGCGCCACCAGGGGTATCTCGTCGGAGTTGACGAGCACCTTGGTCTCCGGCGGGAACGTGATTCGCCGGGCCTTGCCGATGTAGACGTCGCCAAGATCGAGGAAAGAAGTTATCGGGTGTGAGGTATCGACGTCGATGATCACCGGATTCTCAACGATATCCCCTTCCTTGAAACCTTCGATGGCAGGGGCGGCGTTGAAAATGAGATATCCGGCGCGCGAGAGAGACTGCGGCGCTGTACCGTCATAGATGTACACCGGGAGGTTGGTACCGCTTTGGGCGGGTATCTGGTCCGTCGCAGCCTCCGAAACCTTGAAGCGCCCGCCTGCAAGAACCGCCTTGCGCAGGAACGGGTCGGTCTGGCCGATGAACGTCACCTCAACGTCCGTCGGCTTCTCCAGCAGCGCCCACGCGCGGTTGTCCGCGTCGAGGTCATCCTTGTAGTCAACCATGACTTCGGCGATCTTGTCCGCATCCATCTTGACCTTGAATACCGATGCGTGTGCCGCTCCCGCGGCAATCCTCGTAGTGGTCGCGTCCGTCAACTGGCCGTCGATGTTGAGCGACACGACGGCCTTCACTTCCTGGTCGGTATAGTTGGCGACGTTCGCGAATATCTCGCCCGTATCCGGGGTGTCAACGCTCCTTCGCACGCTCATCGCCGTGATGCCGACGTTGGAACGATCCTTGCCGACGCCTATAAACTGCACCGGCGCCGACAGCGCTTCCATGGATGGCGGTTGGAGGAACGCGCCGTCGCTTACCACCACAATCTGCGGGCTCGCGGAGGTTTTGGAGATGGCGTCGGCCAATTGAAGGGGGTCATTGATATCCGTCCGTCCGTCGGTCGCCTCCACCCTCCTCAGCGCGGCTTTGAGCGCGTTGCGGTCGTCGGTCAGCGTCTGCTCCACGCGCGAATGCGATGCGAAGGTCATAAGCATCATCGCGTCGCCGGCTCCCATGTCGGAGATGATCTTTTCCACCTGCGCCTTGCCTGCGTCGAGGCGGCTCGGGCTCACGTCCGTGGCGCCCATACTGGCCGAATTGTCGAGAAGTACGATATAAGTCGCGCCGGTCCGCGCGGTTGCCTGCATGGCGGGACGTCCGAAGGCGATGAGCGCCGCGATCAATATCAGGAGCTGCAAAAAGAGGAGCAAATTGCGGCGCAGGCGCTGGAACGGCGAATTGGCCCGCATGTCCATGATGGATTTCTTCCACAGGAACGTGCTCGGGATCTCCTTGCGCATACGCTTGAGTTTGAGGAAATACATGGCCACGAGAAGCCCCACCACGCCGACCGCCGCGGATATCGCAGCGGTCTGCCAGGCCCTTGACAGAGCTTCGAGCGCGAGGAAGTTCATTGTACCACCCCCCGCTTTCGCAGGTAGTCCAGTATCAGGCTGTCAAACGGCAAACTGGTAGGGGCGAGGATATGGGTCATTCCGCGCTTCGTGCAGTAGTCCTTGATGGAGGCCACAAACGCGGCAAGAGTCTGCTTGTAGCGGCGTATGAGCGGCGCGCTGACCGTTATATCCGCCTCGTCAGCATCCTCCACGTCGATAAGAGTCAGGTCCCCGGCAAGCGTCGGCTCCAGCTCTTCCGGCGAAAGGACTTGTATGACGAAAACGTCATGCGACCCCGCCAGAAGGTAGCGCAGAACCGACTCGTGCCCCGCTTTGTCGAAAAAATCGCTTATCAGAATCACGATCCCCTTGGTGCGGTGAGCGACCGCAAAGGAGCGAAGCGCGTCCTTCATGCCGGTTTCGCCGCCGGCCTTAGTACGCGAGAGGAAATCAAGCACGCGCATCACGCTTCTCTTGCCGCGCAGCGATGGCATCATCTGCGGCGGCCCGGAGTCGAATGTGCCCATGACAACGCGGTCGAAATTGGAAAGCGCAATATACGAGAGCGCCGCCGCGACTTTCTTCGCGTAGAAAAGCTTCGACGGCGCGCCGAATCCCATGCTTCCCGAAGAGTCGATGAGAATGTGAACGTGCAGGTCTTCCTCTTCGAGGAATAGCTTCAGGAAGAGCTTTTCCAGCCGGCCGTATATGTTCCAGTCGATCATTCTCAGGTCGTCGCCGGGCACGTACTGGCGATAGTCGGCGAATTCCGCGCTCTGCCCGCGCTTACGCGTCAGGCGCTCGCCGTGGATCTTGCCCATAATGACCTTGCGGCTAACGAGCTGCAGCTGGTCGATCTTGGACAGGAACTCCTCATCGAGGAGCTGCCCCTCGGGATCGACAACCTGCATGCTTCCCTTCTGTCTCAAATCGCTCATTTTGCGCCCTGTTTGGCCGCGGCCTGCTCAGCGGCCTTGGGTACTCTCTTGAGGATATCTTCTATTACAGCGTCCGAAGTGATTCCTTCGGCTTCGCCTTCGAAATTGAGGATAATCCTGTGCCGCAGGCTCGGCAGTGCGCTCGCGGCAACGTCCTCGAAAGCGAGATTGAACCGCCCCGCCAGAAGCGCGCGGATCTTGCCCAGCAGCATAAGCGCCTGCGCGCCGCGCGGGCTCGCGCCGTAACGGACGTACTTATTGGTCATCTCGGACGCGTAGGGACTTCCCGGATGTGTAGCCAGCACCATCCTCACGGCGTAGTCCTTTACGTGCTTGGCGGCCACGAGCTCATGGGCAAACTGCCTGAGCCTCATGATTGTCGCCCCGTCGGTAACCGGCTCCGGCTTGACATTGATTCCCTGGGTGGTGCGCTCAAGAATCGTTATCAGCTCCTCGCGACCGGAGTAGTTCACGGTCAGCTTGGCGAGGAAGCGGTCGAGCTGCGCCTCGGGGAGCGGATAGGTGCCTTCCATCTCTATGGGGTTTTGCGTCGCCATCACGAGGAAGGGTTCCTCGAGCTTGTATGTCTTGTCGCCGGAAGTCACCGTATGCTCCTGCATCGCCTCCAGAAGCGCCGACTGCGTTTTGGGCGTCGCGCGGTTGATCTCGTCGGCGAGGACTATGTTGGCGAAGACGGGACCGGCCCTGAACGTGAAATCCCTGTGCCCCTTGTCGTCTTCGGCGACGATATTGGTGCCAATGATATCCGCCGGCATCAGGTCGGGCGTAAACTGAATGCGGCTGAACTTAAGCGACAGCGCCTGGGCCAGGCTGCGCACGAGGTAGGTCTTGCCCAGCCCCGGCACGCCTTCCAGGAGCGCATGGCCGCCCGCGAAAAGGCAGAAGAGCACCCCGTCGACCACGTCCTCGTGCCCGACGATGCACTTCTGAATTTCGCCTCTTACGGCATCGTAAACGCGCCGGAACTCTTTAGCCTTGTCCGCTACCTGTTCGACAGTCATCTCGTCTCCTCCAGTATTCACAGACCCTTAGGGGGCGTTCATTCCTCAAAAGATCAGGCGGGTGGTCCGCCCTCTTTCTTCTCCTGCTGCGCGCGTCGCTTGGCTTCGAGAAGCCGCGCCGTAAAGCCCTCCTGAGCGCCCTTCGCGACCTCCTTGGTGGGCGTTTCGGCGGTCTTGCTCTTTTCCTGCGCCGCCCTTGCGCGGCTGATTGCCTGCTCGCGCGCGAGTTCCTCAATGCCCTGGGCAGGGGCATTCGCGTCCGGGGTGAACTTCTTGGCCGCGGCTCCGCGCTTGGCCTTGGCGGCGCTCTTCTTGGCCGTCAGAAGCTGTGTCGCATACGCGCTTCTCTCGGCAACCGTCTTGCGGCGGGAGCCAATCCCCGGCACCCACCAGAGCATATCAAGCGCCCTGTGGCCGGCTGCGGCCCAGTCAATGATGACCCGCCTGACGAAGACGTCGAAGAGGAATAACGCGATTGCGGACCCCAGCATCCACTGCCAGATATCAGTATAGGACGCCTCGGGCGGGAAATCGCGGCGGAAAACGTTTTCATTCAGGCCGATGACCTTTCCGCCCGTAACGTCAGCCACTTGCTTCAGGAGCACGTCGTTTGTTGAAAGCGCCCTGTACTCGGGCGAGAACGGCACGGTCACCGCCGTGGTGTACGTGTGGAGCGCGCCTTCGCTGTCCTTGTAGTTGATGATCGGCAGGTACGTTCCGACCACATCAGACTTGAAATCGCCTTCGTAGTGGCCGGGCGCCGTCTGCTCCAGCTTGAGCGGCGCGGAACCGCCGCTGGGGTCAAGCACCGTCCCGCCGAATTGCACGAAGTTTATGAAATCGCCCTTTTTGCCGACTGCGTCTATTGCTACCGTCGTTTCGTCGGAACGTACCGTACACGAGGTCGAAAAGTCGCTGTTCTGTGTCTTGCGCTCGACCCACTCGACCACTTGCCCCCAGAAACGCCTGTATTGGTCCCATGATACCCAGTTGGACGCCCACTTGGCCTTCGCATCGGAGGTAAACGCCGCCGAGCGCCCCAGACCATACTGCCAGTGGGCAAGGAGAGGGTCGCCGTTGGCCGCCAGGAGCGGCAATTCCGCGAGCGGCTTCGGACTCGTGATAACGTAACCCTTGAGGATCGGAAAGTCAGCCGTCTTAAACCCCGTCACCGGAACCGACTGCTGCACGAGCGAAGGCTTGAACGCGTTCTCACAGATGAGGCCTCGGCGGACCGTGCGCGCTTCCTTGATGAATATCTGCGGCAGTTCCTCGGCCTTGGAGGGGCAGTAATAGCGCCCCTTCCCAACCTTCGCAATGGCCTGAAGCGTCCCGGACGAGAAACCGTCGTGCGGGAATACCGCCACGGTGCTTATGGTAATCCCCTTGGAAACTATCGACTGCATGACCGCCGGCGACGGAGCCTGGGGGTCGCCATCCGAGATGATGACCATATGCTTGACGCTCGCCTGCGATTTGCCGAGGGCGGCGTCCGCCATCCTGATCGTCGGCTCGAAGTCCGGCATGTCGCCGGCCTGCATTGTATTAATGATATTCTTGATCCTCGCGCGGTCCGTGACCGGCGAGAGGGGCACAAGCCACTGCTCGCCGGCGCCGTAGTAGAGGAGGCCGAACTCATCGTAGTTGCCGAGCGTGTCCACGGCCGCCTTGGCGATATCTATGCCCCAGCGGTTGCCCGCGGGGAATTCGCAAGTGTGCATGATCACCACAAGCGCGCCCGTCGGGATCACCTGGCGGTCCTTGATATCCATGTCGACCGGCAGAGCGTCTTCGACCGGCGTCCCGCGCCAGCCGCCCGCGCCGAAGGAATCCTCGCCGCCCACCATCACAAGTCCTACGCCGTAATCCCGCACGGCGGCCGAGAGAACCTTTATCATGTCCGGCCGCAGGTCATATGCGGCGACGTTGACCAGGATCACCGTATCGTAGGAGGTCATAAGGGCGACCGGTTGCGGGATGGCGTTCGCGGCGACGACGTCCACAGCCACCTTCTCATCCCTCAGCGCATCTCCGAGAGTCCCGCCGTCACCCTGCTTGCCTTCGACGATAAGGACCTTCTTTTCGCCGCGCACAATGGTAAACGACGTGGCGGCGTTGTTCTGGTAGAGGCTGTCGTCGGGGCTCTCAATCGTAGCCTTGAACTGATAGACGTGAGAGTCCTTGAGAACCTGCTGCATCTCGAAGACATTGGCGCCCGGCTTGAGTGTTACGTCTGTCACCGCTATCTGCTGGCCGTCCGCAAACAGACGGAGCTTGGCCGGACCGCCGGTAAATGCGCGCGCTACGATGCGGATGCTTGCCGTCTTTCCCGCGGCGACCTCGTTCGGCGTGACAAGCTTTTCTATCATGACTTCGCGCGAGTAGCCGTACCGTATCGGCAGGCAATCGATCCTTACGCCGGACGACTTGGCCGATGCCGCCTCGGATATCGCCGCTCCATCGTTTTCGTTGCCGTCGCTCAAGAGCACTATCCGCTTGCGTCCGGCCTGCGGCATGGCGGCGGCGGCGGCGCGAATGGCTGCAGAAACGTTGGTATGCGCGGCGTCAACTATGGACTTCACGTTGACCGTTTCGAGGTTGCCCTGCATGAATGGCTGGTCGATCGCTGCGTTGCGCCCGAAAGTGATGAGCGCAATCTTGTCGCTCTTCGGACGGTTCTTCTGTGATGCCGCTACGAAATCCAGAGCCTGCTGCTGCGTTGCGGCCGGAATCGACAGTGACCGGTCAACCACGTACGCCACGGCCATATCGTTTCTTATGAGGACGAGTTCGGCCCTCGCCATCGCCGCGACAAGAAGCGACGTCACGAGTATCCTTGTGGCAACCGCCGTCGTCGCGCGGAATCGCCCGAGACCCGCCATGCTGCGCCGCGCATACCAGACGACCAGCGGCAGCACCAATAGCAGCGCCAGCCACGTCGGATCGGCGAATCTTATGTGCGGTATACTCTCGAACACTATGCCTAACCCTTCCGGATCTGGGTTGACCATTTCATCGCGGCGAGATCGAGCACGACCACGCGCGAATTGCCAGTATCGAGTACAAAGAGCTTTCCCTTGCCGTCGAGCGCGACGCCCCACGGTTCAGCCAGTTGACCGACTTCGTGTCCGCGGCTTCCCCACGTCCCCATAAACGAGCCGTCCACCGTCATGCGCTGCACGCGGCAATTGCCATACTCAGCCACGTAAACGATGCCATCCCTGGATATCGCGATGCCGTAGGGGTAGCGGAACTGTCCCTCGCCGCTGCCCGGGCCACCGTACACGGCAAGGAACTTTCCGTCAGATGAGAACCTCTGGACGCGGTCGTTGCACGCGTCGGTGACAAAAAGGCTGTCATCGGGAGCAACAGCGAGGCCGCGAGGCTGCTGAAGCTGCCCCGGGGCCGTCCCCGTTTCGGCAAGCCTGCGGACGAAATGCCCCTCCTTGTCGAATTCCTGCACACGGTCGACCGTCCCGAAATCGCTCACATATATCCTTCCGCTCGACGAAACCGCGATGTCGCTGACATAAACGAACTGGCCATCGCCCGTGCCCATGGAACCGAAGGCCATGAGCTCTTTGCCTTCCGGCGTATACTCTGCCACACGATAATTGTGGGTTTCGGCGACCAGAAGATTGCCGTCGCTTGTCACGGTCATGCCCGTCGGATACCCGCGCTGGGTATCGGTGAAGAGGAACTTGCTCACAAAGGCGCCCCGGAAGTCGAGAAGCTGCGCCCGGCCGCTGCGGTCGATGACGCACAGGAGATTGTCCCTGACGACGTCGATCACCCGGGGCTTGACAAAGTCGCCGTCAACCCGGCCGGAATTGCCCCATACGGCCAGCACTCCGGGCACGCCGTCTCCCGCCTTGGCCGCTTGCGCGCCGCAGCCGGCAATGCTCACGGCCGACAGGGTCAATGCGACCACAGCCGCCATACCCTTTCCCTGGACGGAATGTTTATGACTGAGCTTCAAGCCTGCCTTCCTTCAGAAGCACCACCGCCGCTCCAAGCGCCTCTGCGTCCTCTCTGTGATGCGACACCGCCAGGAGCGTCGTATTCGTCCGTTCCATATACTCGCGCGCGGCTCTCGCCGCTGCGTCGCGCGACGTACAGTCAAGACCGGTGAAAGGCTCGTCCCACAGCAGGAGCCTCGGTCGCGCCGCGATGCTTCTGGCAAGCGCGATACGCTGCGCCTGACCGCCGGACAGCGTTTCCGGACGCCGCATGGCAAGATCAGCCGCACCAAAGCATTCCAGAGTTTCCATGGCGCGGCGCTTTCTCTCGCTGCGCGGGAGGCGCAAGGCGTACAGCGCGAACTCCACGTTCTGCGCCGCGGTCATATGGGGCCATAGAACCGCCTTCTGAAAAACTACGCCCAGCCCCCTCTCCTCCGGCTGGAGAAAGACGCCGTTGCCGCTCGCCGGCGCGCCGAAAAGGCGCACTTTGCCGCTCTCCGAGCGCGCAAGCCCCGCCAGGATATAGAGAAGCGTCGTTTTGCCGCAGCCGGTCGGCCCGTAAATGACCGCCCTGTGGCCCTCTTCAAGCGTGAGCGTAGCGCCATCGAGGATCGTGACGCCTCCGTACGACTTCCTCAGACCGTCGGCAGATATCGCTTCCATAGTCTCCTCGTAACTGCAAGCACGGCCACGACAAGCGCGGCCGCGCCGAACATCATTGCGAGCGTCACGGCAAACGCCTCACCGCGACGCGCATAGTGCATGAGGTTGAAAAGATCGACGGACGCCTGTGGGCTTCCCGGCGCGGCAAGGAGTATCCCGATAGGAAGCTCGCCAACGCCAAGAACTACCGCGACCGCCCACGCAGCCATCCCGGCCGGCAACATCACAGGGAGCGCGGTCGCTGCGATGCGGCGCAAGGGGCCAACGCCGCTTGTGCGCACGAGGTGCGCGTAGCGCGAATCGAGGCGCTCAACAGCGAGCATCGTCAGGACGGCCGGCACAGCGAAGAACCTTCCCGCGAGCGCAAATCCGTACGCCGCGCTTGTATCGCCAAAGGCGACCGGCACCATCCGCCACTGAGAGATCTCCTTCACCGCAAGGCCCAACGCCGCGGGAGGAATCACGAATGCCGCGAGCGCTGCCACCGCAAGCGCCGTCCGCCATCGCGCGAATCGCGGCCAGTGTGCGCCCGTCGCCGCAATCGCGAGCGCGCATGACAACGCCGCCGCCACTGTGGCTATGGCAAGCGTCGCCAATAGATCGCTCAGGCTCGCGCTCACGTCGACAATCTGCGGCCGCGCGGCCACCATCCAATACCCGGAGAGCGCTATCGGCACGCCTGTAAGACCTGCCACAACACACAGCAGTGCCGCTTTGAGGCCGCGCCCGGGCCGCCAGAGCGCGTCCGGCTCCGTGTTCACTTGCTCAACATCGAACCGCGAGAACGCTCTTCTGCCCGCGACGTACACAAGCGTTGCGAGGAGCCCCGTCACTGCCGCGGGAATAAGAGCTGCCGCAGCCGCCCTCTCCGGCTCGAAAAACGAGCTATATAGCGCCTGTATCTGCACAGGATACGTCGTAATCTGCCACATCGCCGGCCCACCGTAATCGGCAAACGCAAGGATGAACACCACCCCGGCCGCCGCGGCGGCTACCGGAAGCGCCGCGGGCACAAGCACCTTTCGCGCTGCAACCGCCGCGGACACGAAAGGTCGCGCTTCGAGCTCGAATCTCCGCCCCGGACCGGCGGCAACGGCAAACGCGGCGAGCGCTGGGATCGTCCACAGCGCCCCCACAAGACTGAGCGTTGCCCCTGCAACATTAACAACGTCAGAGCCGCCCTCCACGAACAGCACGCCCAAGAGCCCGGCGGACATCGCGAGGTTTCGCCACAGGTACGCATGCACCGACGGCGGTACCGCGATTGGCAACACAAAAACGAAGAGAGTCACAGCCGCCCACCGCCGCGGCAGCCGCCCAGCCACGAGACCCGCCGGCACGCCGACGATTGTCGCAATCGCCGCAACCATCGCGGCAAGCCCCAATGACTTGCCCAGTAGCGCCCACGTGAAGAGCGCACCGGAACCGCTTTCCGCGGAGGCGCCGAGGCCGCGCACGGCCTCGTAGAAAAAGACCGCCACAGGGAGCGCGACGAGGACCGCGACCGCAGCTCTGAGCGGCCACGCCACTGCCCTCTCACGCCACATGGATGTCACGCTCAATGTCACTTTGCCGCCTGTCCCGTCAGGATGTCAGCCGCCTTTTTCGAAAACGGTCCCGTGAGCTCAGAAACCGCCGCCCAGTCGACCTTCATAGCCTTGATGCTCGCGAGGTCCGATGGGATGTTTTCGCCTCGCACCGGGATCTGCCCGTCGGCCGGATCTGCGAAGCGCTTCTCGACCGCGCGGGATAGAAGGAAGTCAATAAAGGCCTTCGCTTCCTTCGGATGTGGCGCGCCGGCCACGAGGGCGACGCTGTTGGGGATGACAAGCGTCCCAATACCGCCCTTTTCCTGGTCTGGAAGAACCATGGCGATCTTCATGCCCCTCTTGACGCCGATAAGCGCATCGTCGGTGTCGGTAAGGCCGACCTCGATCTCGCCTGCCGCTACAGCGTCGCGGACGGTGCTGTTGCCGTCATAGACGCGTATGCCGTTTCCCTGGAGTTTGCGAAAGAACTCGAGCGCCTTAGCCTCCCCCCACACGCGCGCAAGCGCCGCTGCCTGACACGCAGTCGTGCCGAAGAGCGGATTCGCTATGCCTGCCTTGTTCTTCCAGCGAGGCAGGCAAAGGTCCCAGAGCGTCTTGGGGGCCTCGGATTCTTTCACCTTATCAGCGTTGCAGACGATAACGCGCGCCCTGAGTGAATACGCCGCCCACATTCCGCCGGCGTCCTTCCACTGCGCCGGGATATCCGCCGCAGAAGAGCTCTGATACGGCGCAAGCACACCCTTGTCCGCAAGCATCAGCGTCCTCGACAGCTCGTTGTTCCAGAAGACGTCGGCGCGAGGACGCGACTTCTCGGACAGGAGCCGCAGCGCAAGGCCGGTAGTCTTGGCCGCCTCCGTATCGAAAAGGGGCAGCACTTCGATACCCGCTTCCTTCTCAAATGCCGCGAGGACCTGTTTGGCGTCCACTTCGTCGACCGACGTGTACACCACGACCTTGCCGCCTCCGGATGCCGCCCATGCGACTCCGGCCGCACAGACGGCACAGAGCGCGCACAAAATCACGGCATATAGAGATCTTGCCCCCACTGATATCCTCCCCGAGACGTCCGCCTGCCGGCGGAGCGATGAATTGCGGATTCCCATCATTTGGCCGCGGGCGCCTCCAGGCTGTCGAAGTACTCGCGGACCGATTTCTCATAGGCGCGCGGGACCTTCTGATCGGTGAGGGCATCTTTCGCGCGCTGCTTGCTATCCATAACAACCTCTGAGTACTGGACCTTGGACTCGTTCTTTATCTGCCCGCCCTTGGTGAGCATCGACGCGAGCATTCTGCCCTGCTTCATCTGGCCGCTGACGTTACTCGCCTCCGGCGCCACGCCCGTCTCGGCTCCAACGTCCCAGGTATTACCCTCTCCCACACCCGGCCCGCCCATGCCGCTGCCCCTGCCACTGCCTCCCTGGCCGGGCATGATGCCTATCCCAAGGCCCTGCCCCTCGCCTTGCGCAGCGGCCTGAGAAAGCTGCGCCATTGCGGCTTCCATCGACATCGATTCCGTTCCGGTGGTGCTTTCCTTGAACGCGTTCATGCCGTTAAGCGCGCCGACCATCGCCTGGATTTGTTTGGCGGCTTCGGCGGACGATATCTGTGTATTGCCCATCATGCCTGGCATGCTGCCTTGCTGATTCTGGTTGTTATTGCCTTGCTGATTCTGGGCTATCTGCTGCGCAAGCATCGCCAGTTGGCTGTCGATCCCCGCCGTGTCGGTTTGAGCGGCGTTCATGGCAGACTCGGCGGCTTGGGCGGCTGCCTGCTGATCGCCATTCTGCAGAGCAGCCGCGGCCTTCTCCATCTCCTTGGCGAGCTCGGAATTCTTCGGAAGCCCCTCGGCCATCTTCTGAAGCGCCTCCGCCATTTTCTGCGCGTCTTCCTTGCTCATGTTGCCTTTTGCCAACTCCTGCTGCATCGCAGCCATCTGGGCTTTCACCTTTGCAAGCGCCTCGGCTTGCTTCTGGAGCTGGTTCTGCTGGTCACCCAATGCCTTCGCAAGGTCGCTTTTCTCCGCGTCGCTCTTCTGTGACAGGCCCTTGGCGGCTTCCTTCATCTTCTCGCTGAGCTTTTCGAGCGAATCATTCACGGCCGCAAGCGCGTCCTTCTTGCCAAGGGGCATTTTCTCCATTTCCACGAGCTTCGCCTGCAGGTTATCGAGTTCCTGCGCAACGCCGAACTCGTTCTTATCGAGCACTTTCCTGGCGTCTGCCACCTGCTTTTTGAGATCCTTGATGGCCTTGGCGACCTGTTCCTTCTCCTTTTGCTTCTTCAGGAACGCCGCCTCCCGCCCGAACGGGTCAAACTGCGGCAGCATGAGAACCCCTACAAGCACGATGAGGGCCGTCGCCAGCCGCCACCAGCGCTCGGGAAGCGCTACGGGGAACTGCGCGCCCACGTTGATGCGCTTCGCGTGGAGGCGGGCATCGAGCACCACCGCCGCGGCCATTGGAGAGGGGTCATGGGCCACCACTATCGCCGTCGAGAAGCGCTCCGCCATGTGGAGCCCCTCGTCGGCCGCAAGCGCAGCCGGCAGGAACTGCAGCCTCGCAGCGATCATCGAATAGATCGCAACACCCAGAAGTGCGGCCAGAAGCGCAATGGCCAAGGCGGTTATCGCGTTGGGGAAGAACACGACTTTGGCCACGAGAAATGCCGCGGCTATGGCGGCAAAGGCATAAAACCCAGCCTCAAACACGTGTTCCAGCAGCAGATTCATGAAAACCCGCCGCCGGACGGCCTGTACTACCGAGATCACTTCTTTCATGGCAACCTCCGGTAAGGCACGGCAGCACTCCGCAAGTCGGGCGCTGCTCTGCAATAATGATACGGATTGACCCCGGAATTGTTCAATCTTTAGAGGAATTCTGAGCCCAATTCGCACGCAAGCGGTTAGCCACGTCTCCTTCCGGTCAATTCTTGTCGAGCGACCGCCGCCGGTGCGGACATACAGTCCCTCTATGGTTACTGGCGCCCACAACCTTTTGAGGTGTTCTGGCTGACGTAAGTCGAGTAGCTCGTTCGCGACATATGGACGCAAGGCCATGAGACGACAGCGACTTAAAGAATTTTCGGCAAATTCGGATTTTTCCTCTGGAGCCCACAACGTTCCACGGCGTCTTGAGGGGGCAACATACAAGATGTAGGGGCCTTTCGTCAAGCCAGCCTTCTCATATAATGGGCTGGAGACAACTTGATGGCGGACAGGCCGTACCTCAAAGGTGCGGCCTTCGCGTTGGCTGGAGAATGCAGTGTCGGACGAGGCCTCAGGCGAACCGCGCGGAATATACCGACACTTCCCCGCCCTTGCTGAACGCAATTTCCGGCTTTTCATCATCGGCCAGATCATCTCCCTCACCGGCACGTGGATGCAGACGCCGGCGCTCAAATGGGTCGTTTACGACATCACGAAGTCCCGTCAGGCCCTCGGCACGGTTGATTTTCTGAGCCAACTGCCCGTGACGGTTCTTGTCATGGCAGCGGGCGTCTTTGTGGACAGGCACTCGCGCCTGCGGATAGTGATCTTCACCCAGGTGTGCCTTACTCTCGCGGCGTTTGCATTCGGCGTCTTCGCGCAGACGGGCCATCTGACTATTATGGTCATCTACACGGTCGTAATCCTGAGCGGAATCGCGCAGGCATTCGATGTGCCGGCTCGGCAGTCGTTCATCATGGAAATGGCGGGGCGCAAGTCTCTTGGCAACGCGATCGCAGTAAACTCGGCGACATTCAACAGCGCTCGTGTCATCGGCCCCAGCGTCGGGGCGCTGGTCCTGGCGGCCGTGGGCGCGATGTGGTGTTTCTATCTCAACGCCCTGTCTTACCTCGCGGTCCTCTGGGCGCTTTTCTCGATGAAGGACCTCCACCTGCGCCGCATCGAGAAGAGCAAGGAGGGTTTCAAAGACCTTCTGGACGGAATGCGCTACGTCAGGGCGCACCCTCACATCATGCCGCTTCTTATGGTAACCGCCATGTACGGGCTTTTCGGCAACTACTTCACCACGCTTCTGCCGACGTTCGCAAAGGACATATACCACGCGAACGAGTTCAGGTATGGCCTGCTCTTTTCGGCCATAGGAATCGGCGCGGCAACCGGGGCGGTAAGAACGGCGATCAAGGGCAAATCGGACCGCTGGGAGCGGCGCACCGTGGTAGGTCTCTTTCTTGCCGCCATTACGACCGTGGGGCTGTCCGTCGCCACCAACTACTATGTTGCGTTCGCGCTTACGGTGGTCCTCGGGTTCGGCATGATGTCGTTTCTCGTATGCTCCAACACCCTCATCCAGCACCTTGCCGCCCCTCAATACGTAGGTCGTGTCATAAGCGTGCGGCATTTCGTATTCGGCGGAATGTTCCCCTTCGGCGCGCTTATCGCGGGATTCGCCGCCCAGCGCGTCGGCCCTCAGTGGACTGTCGCGGGAAGCGGAGCCATGCTCCTCGTCGCGTTCTTTGCGCTCGGGCCCAAGGTCCTGCGGATAAGCCTTCCGGAGCCCGGCGCGGCTGAGGAGGTTTCTCAAGCGAATGGAGAGAAGGCCGCGGACACCGGGGGTGCAAGCCCGGGAGCGTAGAGGGGTATTACCGAGGCTCTTCAAAGGCGACGCGGAGGCGGCGGGGCGGAATGGTCATCACTGGCGGGCGAGCCGCCAGTGGCACATAGAACGATGCGTCAAAGTTGGAAGACCCAAAAACAGCGAGAATGCCATGCTCGCCGTTAAACTTCAGCGGCTTGACGGGTCGTTGCTCTGCTGATAACTTTACTTAAGGCGCCTGAACGCTTTTTGCTGGAGTAAGCTCGTGGCTTGCTCGCAACTTAAGCAGTTGTTGCTGGCACCCTCTCACTTCATGTCATAGTCGGAGATTAGGCCGGCTATAACACATGTTGTCAGCGGAGCTGACCCTACACGGCATTCTCTAACGATAACAACACAGCCCCCCGCGAAGCTGTTCCCGCGAATTCACGAAAAAGGAACCGGCCCGGGGCGTCCCGAGCCGGTCCGTATTTCCAATGCGCCAGACGCGCCTGATTACTTCGCCCATTCCGTGTGGAACGTGCCTTCGCGGTCCGTGCGCTGGTACGTATGCGCGCCAAAGTAGTCGCGCTGCGCCTGCGTGAGGTTCGCGGGTAGGCGCCCCGTGCGATAGCCGTCAAAGTACGCAAGCGACGCGGCTGTCGCCGGCATCGGAATCCCGTAGTCGACGCCGAGCTTGAGCGCCTTGCGCCAGTCGTTGGACGACTTCTTGAGGAGCTTCTTGAACGGATTGGCGACCATGATGTTGGGGAGCTTCCTCTTGCGCCCGTAGGCTTCCTTGATGGGGTCGAGGAGTTTGGAGCGGATGATGCAGCCGCCTTTCCAGATGCGCGCGACCTCGGAGAGACTGACCTTGTAGTCGTACTCGTCGTTGGCCTTGCGCAGCATCATCATCCCCTGCGCGTACGAGATGATCATCGACGAGTAGAGCGACGCCTTGAGCCACGCGAGCGCCTTGGCCCTGTCGCCCTTGAATTCCTTCTTGCGGATCTTGATGACCTTCTCGGCCGCGATGCGCTCGTCCCTGTAACCCGACATGATGCGGGCATCGACCGCGGAAGTGATCGTCGGAATCATAATCCCTTCATCGAACGCCTCTTGTGATGTCCACTTGCCGGTCCCCTTTTGCGCCGCGGTGTCGACGATAAGCTCCACGAGCGGCCCGCCGGTGATATCGTCCTTCTTCGCGAGGACATCGCGGGTGATCTCCATGAGGTAGCCGCCAAGCTCGGCGTCGTTCCACTCTTTGAACGCCTGGTGCATCTCATCGTCCGTCATGCCGAGGGCGCGCTTCATGACGTCGTACGTCTCCGCCAGAAGCTGCATGATGCCGTACTCGATGCCGTTATGGACCATCTTTACGAAGTGCCCCGCGCCGCGCGGCCCGATGTAGGTGCAGCACGGACCGTCCTCGGTCTGCGCCGCGATCTTCGTAAGGATCGCTTCGACAGCTTCGTATGACTTCTTCGGTCCGCCGGGCATGATGCATGGGCCCTTGAGCGCGCCTTCTTCGCCGCCGGAAATGCCCGTGCCGATGTAGAGAAGCCCCTCTGCCTCGAGCGCCGTGGACCTGCGCTCTGTGTCCTTGAAGTACGAGTTCCCGCCGTCGATGATCACGTCGCCCTCTTGGAGGAAAGGCTTGAGCTGGCCGATCACCTCGTCGACCGGCTTACCCGCCTTGACCATAATGAGGATCTTCCTCGGCGTCTCGAGCGCTTCGCAAAGCTCCTTCTCGCTGTAGGTTGGCACGACCTTCCTGTTACCCTTGGCCGGACCCGCCATCATCTCGTCGGTGCGCGCCTTCGTGCGGTTAAATACCGCGACAGTGAACCCCTTGTTCGCCACGTTCATCGCGAGGTTCTGGCCCATCACCGCCAAGCCGCAAACCCCGAACTGTGCCTTAGCCATTGTGGTACCCCCTGCTATGGAAATGAGACAAAACAGTGCCAAAACTGCATTTTATCGCTCGTTTGATGCGAAACAAGACAAAAAGCAGCGCAGTTGGCGACGCATTATTCGTCATGCGCTTTCTGATCGTAATGCCTGAGAGTTGCGCGTGCCGACAGGTAACCAAATGCCACGCCGACTATCGCGCCGGCCCAGTTGTGCACCCAGTATGCGCCTTCGAATATCGATATCTGCCTCACTATCCCCGGCGATACGAAAGGCAGTACGAAGATGCCGCCGAGGAAGAAGCCGCAGCCGAACATAAACGCAAATGACATCGCTACCGTGAACCATTTCATGGTCAGCCCCCTGAGCTGGGCGCCCGGTCATCTTCTGATGCGATACCATAGATATCAGGGCTCAGCCACCGCGTCAAGTGGATGTTTCCGTTTGCGTTGCGCGTCATCGTACTCCCAGGCGTAGGTTTATGTTCTTGTTTGAGAAGGCTTCATGTGCTATGATTCTGTGTGGGGGAATCCACTTTCGAGGGTGCCCATGAAGATCGTCGCTGACGAACACATCCCGTTTGTGCGCGAGGCGTTCGGATCGCTTGGCGAGGTGGTGCTCGCGGAGGGGCGCAAGCTCACGCGGGAAACGGTGCGCGATGCGGATGCGCTTCTCGTAAGGTCGGTAACAAAGGTGAACGCCGATCTCCTCAAAGACTCCAAGGTGCGCTTTGTGGGCACGGCGACTATCGGCACCGAGCACGTCGATCTGCCGTATCTCGTCGAGCACGGGATCGGGTTTGCGGCAGCGCCGGGGTCAAACGCCACATCCGTCGCCGAATACGTGACGGCGGCGCTTCTTGTCCTCGCGCGCCGCGGAAAGTACAAGCTCCAGGGCAAATCCATCGGCATCGTCGGCGTCGGCAACGTCGGTTCTCGCGTCGCAAAGAAGGCCGAGGCGCTCGGGATGAAAGTCTTCCTCAACGACCCTCCGCTTGCGCGTCAGACCGGCGACCCGAAGTATCTGCCAATAGAGAAGATCATGAAGTGTGACATCGTCACGATCCACGTGCCTTTGACGATGGAGCCGCCCGACGCGACCTACCATATGGTCAACGAGGAATTCGTCGCGAGCATGAAGCGCGGCTCGGTCCTCATCAACACCTGCCGCGGCAAGGTCGCCGAAGGCCGCGCATTGAAGCGCGCGCTTGACGGGGATCAGCTTTCGGAGGTCGTCCTCGACGTCTGGGAGAGTGAACCGAATCCCGACCCGAGCCTCATAGAGCGCTCGGCGATTGCGACGCCTCATGTCGCGGGCTACGGCTACGACGGCAAGGTGCGCGGAGCCGAAATGATCTACCAGGCGCTGTGCGCGTTTTTCGGCATACGGCCCGCGTGGAATGCGGCGGAGGCCATGCCCGCGCCTCCCTACCCGGTGCTTGAGCTCAAGGCCGGCCGCCAAGGCGAAGACGTGATAAGAGAAGCGGTCCTGACGGTCTACGACATCGAGGCCGATGATGCCCGGATGCGAAAGATCGTTAACCTCCCCGAGGATGAGAGAGGGAAGTACTTCGACTACCTAAGAAAAACGTATCCTGTTCGGCGGGAGTTCCATAACTCTCACGTGATTCTGAAGGGTCGAGGGGATAAGCTTGCCACCAAGCTGAAAGGACTGGGGTTCGTCGTCGGGTAGTCGCCGCGGCAAGAAGCTGGCGGTCGTCGATCTTCACCACCCCGGCTGACCTGCGGGCCAGGAGAATGGCCGTTTCGCACACCGGGTCATCGTTCTCATACGCCGCCTTGCCCGGATCCAGGAAAACGTCCGGTACGACCCCCCGCATGCTCACGCACGTCCCGTCGGGCAGCGTACATTTCGTCGTGGGCAGGTACAGCGTAACCCCGTTGGCGAGCTTCACGCCTTTGGGCCGCGCGGGGAATCCCGCCGTAGCCGCGCCGACGACTGCGACATTCGGGCATGCCTTGAGCATCATAACAAGGAGTTCGCCGCCGCTTGTAAGCCTCGGACCCGTCAGCACAAGCACCCTGCGCGGATAATACATCAGATTGCCGGCAGGCTCGAGCCAGCATTTGCGCGCGGACTTCCAGCCGCCTTTGGTCATGAAGTCCCTTTCGGACTCCAGCGCGTACAGCCTCCTCTCCCGCGTGAACCATCCGGCAAGCCGCGCCGCCAGATCTTCAGAGGCGTTGGAAACCCTTCTGAGATCGAGGACGAGCGCCTTGGTGTCCCACAATCCGCTCATCATGCCGGGGAGGTCCTCGAAATCCGACTCGCGCGTTTCGTCGAGATCGTCGACCGTGACATATCCGACGCCATCGGCCGTACGCGTGAATGCGAAAGTGCTGTTGACGCCGTCCATCTCAGGCAGGCGGTCGCCTTCGGCATAATCGTTCCAGTTGGCCTCGGCCCTGCGTATCGCGACCCTCCTGATCTCGCCCCTATATGTGAAGTATACTTGCGGGTCCCGCGTGTCGCGGAGCGCCTCCACAGCGGCGGCAATCCACTCCCGCGTATCCTCAGCATGCGCGGCCTTCTTCCGCCCGGATCGTATGCTGCCGATCCAGTCGATATGCCGCACGTCGGAAAACGCATAGTGGTGCTCTATCTCATATTCGAGCTGGGACCACGCCTTTACTGCTCTCTCCTTGAACTCCTCGACGCTGAGGCCGTCGTGGTGGTCTATCGGCGTGCCGCTTGTCCTGAAGCGCCAGAGAACGGGCTTAATCGCTACGCCCCGCCGGCTGCGGAACGTCGTCGACCTGTCTGCCCCTATCTGTAGTTCGTACGTCCGCCCCGGCTCGAGCGAAACAGGCAGGGCGCAGGTGAACAGGTCCGCGTAGTATGGTTTGTCAGTAGTCTTGGGAAAGAAGGGTTTGTCGCCGACAAACGCCGACCCTGACATCATCGGCCGGTCGAATGTGACCTTCAATTCCTTGGTGGCTGGGCTTACCTCGGTCTCGCCGTTGGCCGGCTCCAACTTGACAATCTGCGTTATGGGCGGCAGCGATTTTGGCGCCTGAGGCGCCAGATCAGCGTCAAGTTTCACGATCTGCGAGGCCGGCGGCGCCGCTTTTGGCATGCCCGGCTCCACGGTAGGCAAGTCGCTCCCCCAGGCGGCCGCCGCCAACGCCATTACTGCCAGCGCAACCGTCAATCTGCCCGGAAATCCCCCTGTTCGCGCCATAACCGGCCCCTCACGTCGTTCGAGGAATTCGTCCTATTCCATGCTTTCGACGAGCGATGATTTGCCATGTGCCCCTGTTTTTCACTTTTTTTCACTTTTTTGAAAAAAGGGACTGTAGTAGGGGCACGCCACCCGCCCGTGCACGAGAACATGCCCCAGGGAGTGATAGAGGCAAATACGCAGGGACCGAATGGAGATTGAACCGGAGGCAGATTGCAGCGGCATTCAAGCATCGGCGACATGCCGTGGGCAGCATTTCGTAGCTTATCGTGCCGCTTACCGGGGGCGCTCTGATTCGAGTCTGTGGAGTATTTCACCGGCATGGTGAACGACAAGGATGCCCTCGTCCTCGCGCCCCTCATAGTCCTCGATCTTGATCGACTTGGGGTCCATGTAGCCGAGGTTGATGAGCTCGCAGCGCTCCTTGCCGATGCCGGTTGCGAGAATGACGTTGACGGTGCACTTTTCCACGCCCCCCTCGCATATGCCGCCGCCGCGGACATGAGTGGAGTGCGCCATCACCCCGCGCGGCACGTCCGCAAATCGGTCGATATTCTTCAGGAAGTAATCGCGGCAGTGGTAACCGATCCTGTCGATCACCTTCCCGTGCGTGTATGAGACCTCCGTCACGTGCGGAGCGAGGATGACGAGAGTGCCGCCGGGCGCGACGACCGGCTCCAGCTTGTACATCGCCTTGCCCGCCGTCCAGATGTCGTCGTACATCTCCGGCGCAATGGAAATGACGAGCTTGTACTGCCGCGGCTTGTAAACGATGTGTACCTTCGCCGACAGATCAGCCGCGGCGCTGTACGCCTCTTCGCACGTGCCGACATAGATACCCTTGAGACCGTCAGTGGTCGTCACGAGCGAAATGCAATGTCGCGAAACCGGCACGAACTCCATGGCCTTGTTGATCATCCGGCGCACCGGCGTGTCTTTGACGCCGATGATCTTCACATTTGTGATAAGCGCGCCGAGCCAGTGGAAGAAGTTGAGAAACTCCGCGCCGCATATCCCCGGGAAGAAGTACTTGTACCCGCCGGAGAACCCCACCACCTCGTGCGGAAACGTCGGCCCGAGAACGAGTATCTCATCGTAGTCGAATATGCGCTTGTTGATCGACACATTGACCGCTTCATCAAGAAGCCCGCCGCTGATCTCTCGAACCACCTCGCGCGTAAGCGTCCCGATACTCTTCAGTTGCGCGGGATCGTTCCACGCGTGATTGTAGATATTGATGCCGGCGTACTTGGCCTTACGTTCCTTCGCAGTCAGGCCGAAAAGCGCGTTGATCCGCTCCTCGCTCATCAGGGGATGCGTCCCGAGCGCGATCATGAAGTCGAGCTTTGCGACCCTGGGCCTAAGCAGTTCCGCAAGGAGCCCGAAGAACATCGGCAGCGGCGCCGTGCGCGTACTGTCCGGCGTAAGGACAAGCACCTTCTTGCCGTCGAGTCCAAAGCCCTCGAGCCCCTTCTCGACGATCTCTCTTACCTTCGCATCGCTGACGAAACCCTTCTCACTTCCCGCGCCGATTACCATCTATCGCTCCCAACCTTTGGCCTAACCGCTATGGTTTCTTTCGTAGGGGCGGGGCTCCGTACCCGCCCTTCCCCCGAAACACACACCGTTCACGCTATCAGAACTCCCCTATACCCGCAAGCGGCACGAGAAGCAAGCGATGCAAGGCCGCAGGGAGGAGCCATCCGCAGGCGGATCCAGCGCCACGTCGAGGAATGGCGACGCGCCGTGCGCCGCAGCGCGCCGCTTATCGTGCCGCGCCATTCTTCCATGGCGGCGTCGTCGGCAAGTATGTCTGGAACTGCGCGATGAGCTTCGCCTCGTAGTCCCCCGCGTACTTGCCCGCCTTGAACACATCGAGCCCCTCCTTATAGAAGAGTTCCCACGACTTGTCCTCGTGCCCGGGGTTGATCGGGAAGAAGAGCGCCCCCGCCGCCCTCGCCGCCTTGAGGTCGCCGTCCGCGTCGCCGACCATTAGCATGTTTTCCGGCTTGTACTTGCCCTTGGCTGCGAGCGTCAGGTGCTCCGCCTTCTTGCCCATCTCCTGCCCGGCGATAATGGCGGCATACTTGTCGATCCCATGTTCGGCCCATTCGCGCGCGAGCGCTTCGCCCGGCGTCGCCGACACAACGATCATGTCCGCCCAAGACGACATCTTCTCGAGGCTCTCGCGCACCAGCGGGAACGGCGGCACCCCATGGACCATGTCCCCTACCGAGGCGTTGACGGCCTTCGACCAGGCAAGCGTCTGCTTGAGTATCGCATCGCCGGTCTTCTTCACCGCCTCTTCGAGCGCAGGGTTCCCAAGCGCCGCGCCGGATGCGATGAAGTCGCGAAGGGGCTTGGCCTCCGGGATCGCCACCTTGCGCCGCTGCACTTCATCCCAGTCCTTCAGCAGATCAAACACCTGTATGAGCGCCGGAAACCGGTTCGCCCCTCGCCAATGCGAGTACAGATTCACAAACTCCGCGGCCGCGCGCGCGTACTTCGATACTGGCTGCAGGTTCCAGTGCTTGATGATATTGGGAATGAAGCACTCTTTGTGCTTCAGCTCCATCGTATCAAACGCGCACCCGTCGCTATCGATCCCCACAAAGAACTGATGCTTCGGTTCGAAATTCCTCAGTGCCGCCTGCGGATCCTGTGCCGCCATAGAATGCCTACCTCCAAGCTTCCGTAGGGGCGGGGCTCCGTACCCGCCCTTGCCTCGAAATCCCCGCTGTACGCGTCTTCCCAATGAACTGGACTGACTATAGGGTGCGCTTCAGCGCACGCGTTTTAGACGACTCACGAACTCTAAGCGCTTCATCCCTTTCGCGCCCTTCGCACCTTTCGCGCCCGGCGCCATTCGCCGCCCTACCCCGCCAACCACCCTCCGTCAACGTATATCACCTGCCCGGTTATGTACCCCGACGCCTTCGACGCCAGAAACACCACCGCCCCCTTCATATCCTCCGGTGTCCCCCACCTTTTGATCGCGACGCGCCTCATAACCCTGTCGTACCTCTCCGGGTCATGGTACAGCGTCTCGGTCATCTCCGTGCGCATATAACCGGGGCCGATGGCGTTGACGCGGATGTTGTACTTAGCCCACTCTACCGCCCACGCTTTCGTTAACTGCCGTATCGCGCCCTTTGACGCCGCGTACGGAGGTATGAGCGCAACGCCGATTTCGGACAGAAGCGACGCGGTGTTGATTATCCGCCCGCCACCCGTCCGCTTCATTGACTGCACGACGCGGTTTGTGAGCGAAAACACGCTCGTGACGTTGACCGCCATCACTTTGTTCCACTCGTCGAGCGGGAACTCCTCCGCCGGGTGCCGCGCCGTCGTCCCGACGTTATTGACGAGCACGTCAATGCGCCCGAATTCGCCGAGCGCGCGCTCCACAAGCCTGTCGAGGTCGGCCTCGACCGTGACGTCCGCCTCTACGGCAATTGCCTTGCGCCCGAGCGCGCGTACTTGATTGGCCGTCTCCTCGATCGCGTCAGCGCTCCGCGCCGTCACGACGACGTTCGCGCCGACCTCCGCAAGCGCCAGCGCCATCGCGCGCCCGAGTCCCCTTCCAGCGCCCGTCACAAGCGCCGTTTCCCCATCCAGCCGGAATTCATCAAGAATCACTTTTCCGTGCACCCCATGACCAACGCAAAGCCACGCTCGGGCCCCCGTAGGGGCGACTCGGTGAGTCGCCCATCAGCACGGCAGGCATTCTTGCCTGCCGACCTCACGGCGCCGCCTTCTGCGCCGATGCCTTTGGTTTTGACTTTGCTCCAGTCTCCAGTCTTCAGTCTCCAGTCGCCTTTCCTTCAGCCTTCAGCTTCGCGCGCTACACTCCGCAATACGCCGAGAACCCGCCATCGACCGGTATCACCGTCCCATGCACGAACTTCGCCGACGGCGACAGCAGCCACACAAGCGCCCCAACGAGGTCGCTCGGATCGCCGAATACGCCCATCGGCGTGTGGTCGATCACCTTCTGTCCGCGCGTGGTAAGTCCGCCTTCCTTCGTCGTCAGGAGGTAACGGTTCTGCTCAGTGACGAAGAACCCCGGCGCGATCGCGTTTACCTTCACGGTCTTGGAGTAGTTCTGCGAAATGTGCGTCGCAAGCCACATCGTGAAATTCGAAATCGCCGCCTTCGCCGCGCTGTACGCGCCGACGTTCGTGAGCGGCCTGGACGCGCTCATCGACGAAATGTTGACGATGTCGCCGCGCCCCTGCTCGGCAAACGCCTTCCCGAACACCTGCGACGGGATAACGGTGCCGATGAAGTTGAGGTTGAACACCCACTGGAAGCCGTCCATCGGCAGGTCCCAGAACTTCATTTCCGGCGTCGTCGTCGCTTTGGGATTGTTGCCGCCGGCGCCGTTAATAAGGATGTCGACCGGCCCGAGCGCCTTCACGATCTCGTTGTACGCCGCCTGGACGCTCTCTTTGTTGAGAACGTCGCACTGGACGGCAATCGCCCTCCCGCCAGCCTTGTTGATCTCGTCAACCACGCCCTGCGCGGCGTCCTTGCGGATGTCCATCACCGCCACGTTCACCCCAAGGTCGCCGAGCGTCTTCGCCATCGTGCCGCAGAGGATTCCCCCGCCGCCGGTTATCGCCGCCGTGCGCCCCTTGAGCCCAAACATCCCATCCAGACTTGCCTTTGCCATTTTCCGCTCCTATGGGTTCAGTAACCGCCCGCCTCTACTGATATCTGCCTTCCGCGTTCATCATAGGGTGCGCTTCAGCGCACGCGTTCTATCCGACTTGCGACCATTCCACGGCGCCCGTTCTCACCGCCATCGTAGGGGCGCACGGCTGTGCGCCCTCGGCAGGCCACGTCGTCTGCCGACGTCCCGGCGCCGCCTTCTGCGCCGGTCAATTCCCTCTCCCTCTGGGAGAGGGCCAGGGTGAGGGTCTCTTGACACTCTTGTCACCCTTCTCGCCCTTCACACTCGCGCCTTCGGCGTCTATCTTGCCACAAACGGCGCCACATGCCTCCCCAGATGCTTCCTCAGCACATCATAATACTTGTCTTCGTTAATCCTGAGCGCCCTGAGCAGCCGTTCCCTGAAGAGGTATGCCCCCTCTTTCTTCGTCGTCAGCACCGACCCAAACGTGACGTGCAGCAACTGCCTGCCGTCGTTGATATCGAGAACGCTTGCGAGTTCGTCGTCGCGCAGGTCTTTCGACCGTCGCACCTTGTCGATGTCCGCCGAGACGTGATACGACCTCTTGTCCGTGTCATACCGCGCGAACGCGAAATCGAGGATTTCCCGGAACAGCGCCGGGTCCACGTCCGCGAGCGTGCGAAGCGCCTCCAGATAGCTTGTCCCCGCGGTCTTCACGTGGACGTACCCCTCCGCGAGGCGTGCGATTATCGGATAAATGCTGAACTTGTCGCTTCCCGAGTGGATGGAGATCTTGTAGGGGCCGAGCTTCTTCACGACGGCCATGTGCTCGGCGAAGGACTTCTCGAACGTCTTGAGATCGCCCTTGTAGTCGATGCCCTTCTCGAAATCCCCGATGAACCGCGGCGCGAGCGACACCCACTTCACGCCCAGCCGTTTCAACTCTTTCGCGACAAAGTAATGTTCGAACGTCGACGTCGGCGTCTGCGTCTCATCCACCGACATCTCCAGCTCGAAAGGCTTTCGCCCCATCTTCGAGACCAGGTGCCTGTACATCGCCGCCGTGTGCGCAACCGCGGCGCCGTACTTCACCGCCGCCCGCATGAACATCTCTTCATTCGCCGCGATCCGTATCCCGTCGGCGAGGATGATGTCCTTCACGTAAGCGCGCTTCAGGCTCTTGAGGCTTGCCTCCAGACCGCTCCAGTCGAGGTCCTCCACCTTCGCTTCGAGATCGCCCGCGCTTGCCGAGTCGGCGGAGTTGTCGACGTGGTCGCCGGGGTCTATCGTGAACATCGTAAACCCCGCCGCGGCCGTCGCATCTATGTCGGCGGCCGTCTTGAGGTGGTCCGCGTCGCTTCCGTACCCCTGCGCCCACCCTTCCTGGAATACGCCCCACGTCGCGTCGTCCATGACCTCGGTCGCAGACCTGTGCGTGCGCGTCATCTCGCGGATGGATTGCTGCGCGAGGAAGGGGACTATGCCGGTGCCCCTTACAGCCCTTATGTGCCCGGGCGTGCCCACGCCAAGCCTGTCGCCCAGACCTGCGGAGGTCTTTAGCCCGAATGTGCGAGGTGACGTATAGGGAAAGTCCGCTCGGAGCGCCAGCGCGTTTTCGTGCGACAGTTCCGAGATCAGGATAACGAACCTTCTGCCCTCAATAGTCGCAACCGTCCTCCTGCCATGGAAGTCCCCGACCCACCCGGGAACCGCCTCCTCGGGTGCTACAATGAGCAGGTTCTTCGTAAGGCCGTCGCGCGCAAGAAGCGCGATCCCGCCCGGCGCCGATGTGAGCGACGAGGGGTAAGCCTCCATGCCCACGCCTTGGCCGAACCGCGGCGCTAAGCTCTTGCCTATCTCCGATGCCGGACGTACTTCTCGCGCCTCAAACAGGTTGGATAATTCGCCCACTTGCCCCTCCTGAGTACTCCCCGGAAGAAATGGCCCCGAAAGCGGCAATTCTATGCTGGTAGTCACGGGTGTCAACCGCTTGCCACGCGAATCGGGCAGACGCCGCCGTGTGGCGCTATCGGTCCCCTCGCCCTCTGAAAGAGGGGGCAGGGGTGAGGGCTGTGCCGCCTTGCGCTCTCATCTCCAAGCGTAGGGGCGACTCGCCGAGTCGCCCACAGTACGACAGGTCCGCCTGCGGCGGATTGACTCTGCGGCCCTGCTTTCTGCGCCGGTCGTCACATCCTGGTCTTCTCCCCTGTTCAATTGCTCACCTGATTTCCCCTTTCGCACCTTTCGCACTTTTCGCACCTTTTGCACTCTCGTGCTGTTGACACCCGCCTTCGCCCTCATAGGATATTCCCCCATCAGGGATTCGCGTCTCATCTTCCGCAGCCAAAAGGAGAAGGATCGTGAAGAAGGTCTCCCCGAAGTTCCCCGTGATCGACGCCCACACCCACATCGCCCGCGACGGCGCCAAGGCCGCCGTGGAAATGATGAAGATGACCGGCATCGCCGCCATGGTGAACCTCACCGCCGGCACGGTGCTCGACTTCAGGAAGGGCGTCACCGCCTTCGTGAACAAGCACCCCGGGCGTTTCGCAGCATGCGTGATGCTCGACTATAAGGGCATAGACGACAAGGACTGGAGCAGGAAGCAGGCCGACGGGCTCACAAAGGCCGTCAAGGCCGGCATCTCAGGCCTCAAAGAGGTCAAGCGCCTCGGCCTCGGCGTCCGCGACAAACGCGGCCGTCTCGTGGCCGTCGACGACGCGCGCCTCGACCCCATCTGGGACCGCTGCGCGAAGCTCGACGTCCCCGTCGCAATCCACGTGACCGACCCGCTCGCGTTCCACAAGCCGCTTGTGCTCGACAACGAGCGTTTCGTCGAGCTCCAGGTCCATCCCGACTGGTACTTCTTGAAGCCCGGCCTGCCGTCGAAGATGGAGATCCTTGACGCGCTTTCGCGCGTGATGACGCGCCACAGCGATACGAAGTTCATCAGCGTCCATTTCGGCGCGCTCCCGGAAGACATCGTGACGGTCTCGCACTGGCTGGAGGAGCACCCGAATATGTACATCGATCTCGCCGCCCGCTTCGTCGAGATCGGCCGCCACCATCCCGAGATGGTCCGCAACTTCTTCATCCGCCACCAGAACCGCATCCTCTTCGGCACCGACACCGGCATCTCCGCCAAGCACAGAATGCTCGGCGTCCCCATGCCCTCCGACGACAAGTTCTGGAAGCGCGACGACTACACCGAGTCGATTCTCCTCCCCTACTGGCGCTACATGTATCAGTACCTGGAGACAAGCGACTACTGCATCCCTCCCTCAACCCCCGTCCAGGGCGGCTGGTTCATGCACGGCATCGCCCTGCCGGACAGCGTGCTCAAGAAGGTCTACAGCGGAAATGCGCGAAAGCTCTTCCCGGGATTGAGATAGTGTGGGAGTGTCTTGCGGGACAATTCAGTTGCCTATGGCGATAGCTTAGGCGCTATCGGGTTCCTGTTTGGGAGGGCTGCCTCACTCCTGTCCAAAAGCTCCAGAGCTGTCTTGTCGTTATCTCCCTGACTATTGTGTCGCCCACATGCCGGGTACAGGGTTCCTGTGTCGATACCCCTACCGTAGCGCAGTGTTTTCTGCGAGACTTCGGAATTCCCTTCGTCGATCTTCTCAACCACCATGCAGAACTTGGCGTACTTGGGAAATCCCCTCTGCGACACAAGGCCCTCCTTATTGACGAATGAATGACCAAAGGGATATATTGCGGCCTCGCAGGCCCGTGGAACAGGCCGTTCCGGCCCGACGGCATGTTGCATTAACGATTCAAAGGACACTAACAGCCGCTACGACATTGTCAGGGTAGCTCCCCCCTATACCGTCCTGAGCACTGGTATGCCGTGCGTGGCCATCGGAAGAATCTTCCTTGGTATATTACACTTCCTTTTCCACGCATGGTCACAGGCTGTTCTATGTATTGCTCAGGGCTGAATCAAGCTCTGCATCCAACGCATCCATGGCATGAAGCAGTTGTGGCATTTCCTGCTCGATAGGAGCCCAGAAGTCCCGTTCGAACTGGTCTGCGGTGACATCCCGCCAGCTTGAGCGAGTTGTCGACCACTGGTCTCGCAAGCCTGACCAGAAGGATCGCAAGCTTTCCGATGCGTCATTAGCCACGCTTACACCTGGTTGAGATCTTTCACTCTTGCAGGAATGGCGTCCCACCCCATCTCCTGTGCTACTACTATGCGGTGGCAACCGTTGATCACACTGAACGATGATTCACCTTTGCCCCGCTCCAGATAGACATAGTCCATACTGCCGAAAAAGGCGTCGAATATGCCCTGCAGCCCGCTCTGGTATGAGCGCCCCTCCTGTCGATCGAGTTCCGCGAAGGAGTCGCTTGTGAACATTCGAGGGTCTTGTGCCATCCTAGGTAAGACCTCTTTCCTCAATGCCGCCATGCCGTTAAGGATAGTGGAATACGTCGCCTTCCTGAAGTCAGCCTCCGACTGGATTCCTCCAAGATCATTGCGTAGGTCGACTTCGTGGAGCGGCACCCATTGGAATCCTCTTGGCAGCGGGTACTCCATCAACGGTTTCGGGCTTTGGCCCTGTGCGGTCGATGACGCGGACGCTGTGGTTCCTCGCTCAGAGTCTGTGCTTTCGACAGAGTCACCTACGACGTCCAGTTTGAGTGCGCCATATGACCGAAGGATCTCGATCTTCCCTTTGAGCCAACCCCGTGCCTTCGGGATGAGGCTTTCGGTCAGCCCCGCAAACCGGTGCGAATGAAGCGTGTACTCATTGTGACAATCCTCTACCCGTTGTCGCCAATAGGCGAGATTCGCAAGAGCGCTTTCGGCCTCCACCAGCCTCGCCTGGCAATAAGCGCTGCTGTCTTCATCGGCGCAACTGCAATCGTCTATGCACCGGCTCACCTCACATTGTTGTTCGCGGTAACGCTCGTTCAGAAGCTCTCTCTTCCGGCATATTCCCGCATGGGCGTCTCCGAGCGAGTCCATGCCGCGAGCAGCGAAGCGGCCCAGCGCCGCCTCCAAGTCCTCCAGCGCCTGCAAAGACCCAACGTCTGCATGTTCTGCCACGGTGGCATCGCCTCCATCGGCCGTCAGCGACGGTCCAGATACCTATCTACAATAGCAGCTTTCCTTCGCAGGTATTCGGCATACTTCTCCGAATGCTCAAGAAACCTCTCCAGTTGTAGCGTCGCCTCTTCGAACAGTTTCTCAAAACTGTCATACTTCGAATCGCGCCACGTGGCGTTCAATTCCATGAGGCTTCGGTTCACTGCAGCGTTGCGAGAGCGCAGCTCTCTGGATGTTTCCTGAAGAAAGCCTGCAAAGCGTCGCGCTTCATTGGGATCGATGATTGTCTGCATATGTCACCTCAGATGTTCGGCTTCACTTTCTGGGACATCGCGATGATCTCGGCATCGGCCACAAGCTTGGGAACGTTCTTCTTGACCTCTTCGACGAATCTCCTAAGCAACTGGCTTGATGCTCCGAAGTGAGTCTTGAACTCCTCATATTCCTGGTCACGAAATGTCTCCCCCAACCTATGGAGCGCACTCTGCAGTCCTTCATCGTAGTCTGTTACTCGGTTCGCAAACTGATCGAGCTCAGCGGCGAAACTCTTGAGCCTCTCAGGGTCCACGTGGACTTGACTGTTGCTCATTCGCACATTACCCCTTTCTTTTTCTCAGACGCGAAGCTACTCCCGACAGCCACACACTATCTGCCAGCCCGTAAGGCCTGAACGTATCTAGGACGCCAGGCCGCTCTTCATCATAGAAGACGGCTCTATGAGGCTTCCCGAAGCGTGAAGCAACTGGACTGTCCACGAGGGAATTGGAGTCGTCCGCAGCCATAGCTCCGGCAACGCGCATGCCGAACTCGGATAGGGACCGCTCCAGCGTGCGCTTCGCGTTGGTGTAAGTATCACACCAAGCCAAGACATGGACGCCTACCTCCGGGCCATCCTTGAGGATGTTAGCGAAAAGGTGAGACAGCACGGGACCGTCGGCTTTTGAACTGAAGTAGCCGTTCTCCTCGGGTCTTAGGTCACGGGCGCGATGCAGACCGAAAATGAAAAAATACTTCGGTGCTCTACCTGCCTTCTCCGATTCCAGCCGGGCCTTGATCTCCGCATCCAATTCCGTGAGCACCACGGGCAACTTGCGGCGATCAAGCATCTCGATCTCATGGTTGAACCATGCTCTCATTTCCCCAGTCAGTCCAGCCCAGGCAGCATCTGCCGTCGAGAGATCGAAAACGTAGAACTGCGCTGTAGTGGGACGGTGTTGCGCCAGTAAGCCCGCCCACGCCGAAATCAGCATCCCTACGCCTTCCTCCTCCTCTCTGGTGACCACCAGCAGGTGACGCCCGGCCTGCCTGCGGAAGCTCGCCCGTATCGGGGGTTTGATTGCAATGGGCTCGCCCAACCACACATCCGCGCTTCTGACCGAGTCAGGGTATGCGCCAGCCTGGAGAAGAGGCATCAGCGTTTGGCACTCTTCGATCCGCGCAGGTTCATTGCCTTCGAAAACGACCGGCCCAGCATGCCAGCCCGCTGCCTTGGCTAAGTCGGCTATGGCTTCAAGGTACTCCATCAGATTCTTCTCTGAAAAGAGGGCGGCCTGAAATGGGTTGTTTCCTTCGATGAGTCCCGCAGCTGCATTGTATATGGCTTCGCCCGGCCGGGTGAGTGCGCGGGCGGCGGCATTGTCGGACGCCAGTATAAGCCGGGAATCTGCTTCACTGCATTGCAGCGCGATCCGTATCGCCATCTGGTCCAGGGTGCTGTGTGGCAGCATCGCTGAACCGGCCAGTGACTGGGTCCCCAGCATAATGTGAACCCCAAAAGCCCTGCCCTGTTTCACTATGCGGTCGAATACGAGCTTCGCCTGCTGAGAGATGGAGTCTTCCTGGGTAAAGAACTCCTGGAACTCATCCACGAGTAGGAAGATTCTCGGCAGGACGCTACTGGTCTTCGAGCGGTAGTCGACGAGGTTGTCAACGCCAGCATTGCGGAAAAGGTCGAAGCGACGCTTCAATTCCATATCGAGCCCCTGTAACACACTTATTCCGAACTCTCGTTCGCTTTCTATCGCAATCACGGCTGCGTGTGGCAGCCTCTGGGCCGCATATGGCTTGAATCCAACGCCTCCTTTGAAATCGATCAGATAAAGCCGGATCTCCTCCGGCGAATATGTGAGCGCCAGCATCGCTATGATGACGTGCATGAGATTGGTCTTGCCGGAGCCTGTACGACCTACGACCAAGGCATGATGAGCTACGCCCTCGCCAAACGTAAGGTACTGGAGCTTGCGCGCTCCCGTTGGGCCGAGCGCCGCGCGGATTGTTCGAGCAGTGGAGCCGGTCCACCAAGCGGCCCTATCGAGTGACGCAAGGCTCAAGATCTTATCGAAGGCAACTTCGACTTTCATTGCATCTTTGGCCATCTTGCCCGATACGCTGATTACGCTCTGGAAGAGGTCCTTCGATGGGGGCTGGTCCAGCGTCAAGAGCCAATCCTTCATATCCTGCCAGACACAACAGGGTGGAGATGCCGGGCCTTGGGAATCGCTGTCACACGCAATCACGGTGGCGTTTCGTTCCAAGTCGTCTATCGTAAAGCCGTAGGGGATTGCTTTTGAAGTGTCCCTAAGTATGAGAGTGTAGACGCCGCAACGAGGGCCGTTCTGAACGATGCGTACCAATTCGCGGGCAGCGCTCTCAGAGAAGTGCTCAGGGAAATCAAAAACCACGAGAAAACGGTATGGCTCAGCAACCTCTTGTGCCTTTTCATTGTATTCGTGAATAGTGGCATAGTCATTCCGCAGGTACTTCGATATGACTGTCTCCATGTGGTTCGTCAGTTCTGCAAGTCTCTGCTCAATGTGCTGAGGTCTTGTCCAGACTTTGCTGTTGATCAGGGCCTCTTCATGGTCAGCCAGCGGCATATACCCGGCTACGTTTTGTCCGAGGCCGACTGGGTCGATGAAAATGAACCGCATCTTGCCCGGCGGAGTATTAGCCAGCATCCGGAGCATCACCGACTGCATTGCTTCCGCGGCACACCCCTTTGCCAAGCCTTGCGTTTCCAAGAGCAAGCACCGGCCGCTGGCGAACGGAATGAGCGCGGGAATGTGGAAGTTCCAGTTGATGCTCGGAAAATACCTCCGCAAGTCATCGGTCTTTGCGGTCAGCGTACCAATCCTGGCGGCAAATCCGGGCGAAGGATCGGGAGACCAGTCCATCCAGGAGGGGGATATCCAGTCTGCCGCAGCGAACGCGCTCTGTCTCCAAAACGCGTCGAAGTCTCTGTGCAGCGTTTTGACGGCTGGAATTGCAGCAATCTTAACCTTATTCAGAGCAGCGGTGCGCCTCGCTTCGGCTTCTTTGGTAGCGCTGTCGCGCTTACGAGTTGCGGCATCGAGGACTCTTGTCTGCCCTTCCGCATTCTGCTGGTACTCATCGTTAGCGCTCGCAAGGCAACGAGCGAAGCCATCTTCGGCTTCCTGGCAGACGGCGTAGAGATTGGTGAGGTGATCCACTATCTCGACGCGCTGCGAATACCTGAGCAGTGCCAAGAGCGCCGCGAAGAAGAGGCCTGTAAAAACAATCACGAAGAGGATGCTGTGAACGGCATTGCCCAAGAAACTCGCGATCACGACAGCCACTAACAGTCCTCCGCAGCCAAGCGCGTCATTGTCAGGCCAGAAGGTCTGTTTGGGCATCGTGACGCCGAGCGTGGAGGCAAGTTTTGCCCTTGCCTCGCCAATATCCTCGGTCGCCCGGTCCAGATACTCCTGTGGAGTGCTTGCGGGCTGGCCTCCCGCTGACGTGCGCGGTTGATTCATGGTATTCGGGGCATTCCGAGGAAGAGGCAGCCCTTGGTCGCTGAGGTGCTTCTCGGCTTGACCCATGATTGCATTCAGATCCCGCCGATGCTCAGCGATCTTTGACTTAATGAGGCCCAGGTTATCAGCAAGACCCTTCTTGGCGCTCGTAACTTGCGACTCACACTGCGCTAGTAGAGAATTGGCCTTCTCCACTTCGTTGCAATAGCCCCACTCCGCTGACGCAATGCCTCCACGCAAACCCGACATGAGCCTATCCAGGCCAAGGGCCAGTTGTGACATCCTTGCTGGAAGCTGCCATTCGTCCGAACCGCCACTGATTCCCTCTGGGCTCTGAGGATCATCGACCATGTGTCATACCCTTTGCGATTCCCACGGCTGCGCCATGGCACGCCGGCTGAGATCGCTCAAATCATGCAATCACGCCCCAGTGTATTCCCTACGCGCGGTACACAGCATACGCGCAGGACACGACCGGCCTTCTGGCATTGTCCCCTGTGGACGACCAGCCGTGCATTCTGTACGAAAAGGCAAGATGGAGCAATATCGAGGTGAGTGCCTTTCGGTGGGCATCGCCCCCCTCCCTTGGTGGGCATTATATGCAAGTAAAGCGGAGGGAGGTAGGAAAAACTACGATGCCGTCTGACGTTAGGGAACAACACGTTGCGTCCAGCGACAAGGCAACACGCACGCTGTCCTCGCACCAACGCGTAGAGCCTGAACTTCCTTTTTCGCGAGGCATAGCCCTGCTACGCCAGGAGTTCTATACTTATAGTCCAAACACCCTCTCCGCATTCCCCCAATAAAGCTTCCCCAACATTTCCCCCGGCAGCCCCAGCCCCTCAATCACCGGCTGCCCCTGCGCGTCCGCATCCCTTATCATCGACGGCGCGCGGCCCTCGCTCTCCCACATCGTCCTCTGCACATGAAACCGCGACGTGTAGTACGATGGCGCGATGCCCCTCTGCACGACGAGGTCCGACCCGAAGAGGATGCGGTCGGCGTTTCTGATGAAGAACTCCCTCGCCCTGTCGCGCTGCCGCGACAACTCGCGCACGGTCCACTTCGTAGCCGAAGTGTCGATATGGAATCCGGGAAACGTGTCCATCATCCTCTGCAGATATTCGAGATTCTCCGGCCACCCTCCCATATGAACGCCGATGTACGTGAGCTTCGGGTGTTCTTCCAGGACGCGCTCCACCTGCGCGAAATACTCTTCCTTCCGCCCCGCGCGCCCATCGCTGTAGAACTTGGCAAACCATGCATCCGGCTGCGCTATGTGCGCCTCCACCGCAAGCCCCAACCGCTCACAGAGGTCCAATAGCGGCTTCACTCTCCCGTCATCGAGCCACACATGGGGCTTTCGCCCCTCGCGGTCCGGCACGATTTTGAACTTCATCGCGGCAAACCCCTCGCCCGCCTGCCGCTCAATCTCCTCAAGCCTCTGAGCCTCCCAATTCGCGTTCGTATCGATGTCAAATAGCTGCGGCCACCCGCAGTAGAGGAAGAAGTCCCCGAACTCTCTCCTGAGGGTCTTCGCCTCCTCAACGGACCGTACGAGCGCCAGCGCCCCCTTCACCCCATACGCCTTCGCCGCCTTTACATACGCCCTCGTCGCGCGGATGTCCCCTCCGTGCATGTGGTCGTCGAAAATGGGCGTCTCCGGCAGGGGCATCGGCGTTTCCAACTCCCGCGCCAGGTCTACATACAGGCTTGTATGCAACTCTCTCATCTGCATCTCTGTCCGCGTTGCGCCCTCTATTATCCGCCACCTGCTGCTTGCCCGCCAGTGGTGATGCGCGCAGGTATACCGAGCCACAGGATCCTGCCTCAGCAGAACACGGGTTCCCGCTGCGGCTTGCGCCGGAAAACCACTCGGGCCTGGAGGTTCTCCCCAGGCCCGAATGATTGGCATTTATCGCTGATTGCCCTACAGCGGCAATCCTATAAACCTTACGTACTTGATCTTGGCTGTTCCCGAAGTGCCCGTGCTGCGGTAGTTCACGTCCACGTGATGCGACGCCGCGGTCAGGTTGCGAACGTCGACGCTGCCCATCGGCAGGTAATCCGTCCCGGCCTGTATGCGCTTCATCGGCTGGGCCGACGTCGTCGTGTCGTCGACCGTGACCTGCGCTTCGGTGGAGTAGTTCGTCGAGGAGTTGGTCATGCGGAAGCTGGAAAGCATAAGCCAGTTGCCGGTAGCCGCGGGCGTCCAGGACTTCGTCAGCTTGTTCTGGAACGTCGTCGAGGTTGTCGTGCTCTCGCCGTCCGACGAATTGGCCTGATAACTTGCGTACCTATCGCCCGTGAGGCGTATCGCGGCCACGCGCGAGCGCTTCACGTGATGCACCGCGCTCGAACCGCTCTGCTTGGCCGCCGCCAGTGAGATCGTCTGCGCGCTCGCGGGTAGATTCGCCAACTGGAAGCTCACGAACGTGACGTAGTTGCTCGTGCTATTGGCCCTCGCTGAACACGTATCCTGGGCGGTACCGTTAAGCCTCGCCTCAACATTCGTAGAGTAGCTTGTCGTGTTTCCGTTGAAGGCCGTGCTCCAGATTAGGAGGTAATCCCCAGCCGTGGCGGGCGTGAAGCTTGTCGTCGCGTAGTCGGTCATCGTGGTTGTCACATCGTGGCCGCTGTCGCCCTCGTCGGCAGAATTGACAAGCAGCGACGCCTGGCGGATGGCCACTATCCTCGCATAGCGGATGTAGGCCGTGCCGGAGGATTGGCTGGTCTTGTAGTCGATGTTGATCGTATGAGCCGCCGCGGAAAGCGTGACCACCTTCATCCCGACAAAGGATTGATAGTCGGTGGCGTTCTTCGGCGCAAGCGTCGTATCCTGCGCCACAGCGCCGTCAACGGTGAGCTGCGCGGAGGTCAGCCGGGTTGTGCTCGAGTTCTTGAGCTCAGCAAAGCCCATGATGACCCACGTATCGGACACGCCTGGCGTGAACGAAAGCGTGGCCTTGTTGGTGTAGTTCGTCGATGTGGTTGTGGCTTCACTGTCGCTCGCGGCGAACTGATACGTCGGCTCGCCGCCTGTCGTGTACGTCACGTCCAGTTTCGGCCGCTTGGACGTGTCTATGGCATACTCGCGCATGTAGGTGTAGAGATGCCCGGTTGTGCCTTCCTTGTACATCACTCCTTCGTTGGCATACGAACCGTTCACCCATCCCTGTACGAGGCTCGTAGCGGTGAATGATACCCATCCGGCGGCCGAAATGCTGCCGGACGTGCCCACCGCCGTCGCGTCATAGTCCGTACCCGACGAGAGGCCCGGCGTGCCCCATGCATTGCTCGTGAGGCGGTTGTTGTAGGTCGCCTGCATCTCGTCCCAGTGCGTAAGCACTCTGTAGCATGAAACGCTGGGTGTCCCGCCCGCGACGTTGTAGACGTAGAAGGAAATCGTCGCTGATGTCACTGTCGCATTCGACGGGATCGACGAGACGTCAAACCGGTGCAACTGGCGGTCCTGCGTGTTGTACTGCAGGTGCCCCTGGTCAATGGTGCCGTAGTTGGTCGTGGGATAGTCGCTGTTGAGCCATGTATCGGTTGTCCCGGTATAGCCGTTGAGGCCGTCCTGTAACGTCACGCTACCGCCCCCGCCGCCGGTACTTACCACTATCGACAGCGCCTTCGTGCCGGAAGCGCTAAGCGTATCCGTCGCCTTCGCGGTGAAGTTGGAAGTCCCCGCAGTCGTCGGCGTACCCGTGATGGCCCCTGTCGACGAGTTGAGGCTCAAGCCCGCGGGCAGGCTCCCTGACTCCAGCGACCATGCAAGCGCGCCCGTACCGCCCGTGGCAATCATCGTCTGGTTGTATGCGGTCCCTACCGTGCCTCCAGGCAGGCTCGACGTTGTAATTGAAGGCGTGGCGTTTATCACAATGCTGAGCGCCTTGGTGCCTGTAGCACTGACGGTGTCCGTTGCCATCGCGGTGAAGTTGGAAGTCCCGGAAACCGTCGGCGTGCCCGTAATGGCCCCTGTCGAAGAGCTAAGCGATAGCCCAGTCGGCAGTGTGCCGCTGGAGATAGACCACGTCGGCGCCCCCGTGCCGCCTGTAGCTGTTAGCGTCTGGTTGTATGCGACGTTAACCGTGTCTGCCGGCAGACTCGCGGTCGTTATCGTTACTGCCGCGTTGACCACGATGGACAAGGCCTTCGTGGCCGTGGCCCCTACGTTATCCGTCACCCTTGCCGTGAAGCTCGATGTACCGGATGTCGTCGGCGTGCCGGTAATAGCCCCTGTGGAGGCGACAATGGAAAGCCCCGCAGGCAGGCTCCCCGAAGAAATCGACCACGAGAGAGGCGAAGTCCCGCCAGTGGAGGCGAGAGTCTGGTTATATGTCGCGCCTACCGTCGTGGCGGGCAGGCTCGATGTCGTAATAGAAGGTGCGGCGTTGACGACTATGGAAAGCGCCTTTGTAGCACTTGCGGTCAGTGTGTCTGTAGCCTTGACCGTGAAGTTAGAGGTGCCTGACGCTGTAGGCGTACCCGTTATCGACCCGCCTGAGGTCAGAGACAGCCCCGTCGGCAGGCTGCCGGCGTTAAGGGACCAAGTCAGAGCCCCTGTACCGCCCGTAGCCGCAAGCGCCTGGTTGTAAGCCACGCTGATCGTGTCTGCCGGCAGGCTTGAGGTGGTTATGCTGATTGCGGCGTTAACGGTTATGGAGAGGGCCTTTGTGCCCGTGGCGCTTACCGTATCAGTCGCCATCGCCGTGAAGTTGGAGGTCCCGGCTGTCGTGGGCGTGCCGGTAATGGCGCCTGTGGCCGCTACAAGCGAGAGACCCGCAGGCAGTGAGCCTGAGGAGATCGACCACGTCAGAGCGCCCGTACCGCCCGTCGCTGCAAGCGTCTGGTTGTAGGCTATGCCGACCGTATCCGCCGGCAAGCTTGAGGTCGTGACGCTTATAGCCGCATTCACGACTATCGACAGCGCCTGCGTGGCCGTAGCGGAGACATTATCCGTCACCCTTGCGGTGAAGTTGGAGGTGCCGGAAGCGCTTGGCGTGCCGGTGATCGCTCCCGTACCGGCAACAAGGGAGAGTCCCGAAGGCAAGCTGCCTGAGGATATCGCCCATGTATAGGGCGTTGCCCCTCCTGTTGCCGCCAGCGTCTGGTTATACGTTGCCCCTACCGTCGTAGCCGGAAGGCTCGATGTTGTTATCGCAAGCGTCGAAGTCACAACGATAGAGAGGGCCTTTGTAGCCGTTGCGCCTACGTTATCGGTTACCCTTGCAGTGAAGTTCGAGGTCCCCGACGCAGTAGGAGTCCCGGTTATGGCCCCTGTCGAGGCCACAAGAGACAACCCCGCAGGCAGGCTCCCTGAAGAGATTGCCCATGTCAGAGGGGCAGTTCCGCCTGTAGCGGCCATGGTCTGGTTGTAGGAAGCCCCTACGTTGCCGTTGGGCAGGCTCGACGTTGTTATTGACGGCGCGGCGTTACCCACGATGGAAAGGGCCTGGGTAGCAGTAGCGCCTACGTTATCGGTCACCCTTGCCGTGAAGCTGGAGGTGCCGGATGCAGTCGGCGTGCCCGTTATGGCTCCCGTCGAAGCCACAATCGACAGCCCCGCCGGCAGGCTGCCTGAGGATATCGCCCAGGCAAGAGGCGACGTGCCGCCTGTCGCGGCCAGTGTCTGGTTGTAGGCGATATTGACCGTGTCCGCCGGCAGGCTTGACGTAGTAATCGAGGGAGCCGCGTTAACTACGATGGAGAGAGCCTTCGTGGCCGACGCGGTCAGCGTATCAGTTGCCTTCACTGTGAAGTTGGAGGTGCCGGCCGCCGTGGGCGTACCCGTAATCGAGCCGCCTGAGGTAAGAGATAACCCTGTCGGCAGAGTCCCGGCGTTGAGCGACCACGTGAGAGCTCCCGTACCGCCTGTAGCGGCAAGAGCCTGGTTGTAGGCGATATTGACCGTATCCGCCGGCAGGCTTGATGTCGTAATCGAGACGGGAGCGTTAACCACGATGGAGAGGGCCTTTGTGCCGTTTGCCCCTAACGTATCGGTTGCCATCGCCGTGAAGTTGGAGGTCCCCGACGCGCTGGGCGTGCCCGTAATCGCGCCGGTTGCCGCAACAAGAGACAACCCCGTCGGCAGGCTCCCTGAAGAGATCGACCACGTGAGAGCCCCCGTGCCGCCCGTCGCCGCCATGGTCTGGTTATATGCGATTCCCACCGTATCAGCCGGCAGGCTGGACGTGGTAATCGACACTGCGGCGTTAACCACGATTGACAGGGCCTTCGTGGCGCTTGCGGTCACAGTATCGGTGGCCTTGACGGTGAAGTTGGAGGTGCCCGCAGCCGTCGGAGTGCCGGTTATTGACCCACCGGAAGTGAGAGACAATCCAGTGGGCAGGCTGCCGGCGTTGAGAGACCACGTAAGCGCGCCTGTGCCGCCCGTCGCTGCCAAGGTCTGGTTGTACGCGACGTTAATCGTGTCGGCGGGCAGACTCGCGGTTGTTACCGTCACCGCGGCGTTAACAACAATCGAGAGCGCCTGAGTCGCGGTAGCCGACGCGTTGTCGGTTACCCTTGCCGTGAAGCTGGACGTGCCTGACGCCGTGGGCGTGCCCGTGATGGCGCCTGTGCCCGCCACAAGAGAAAGCCCCGCCGGCAGGCTACCAGAAGAAATGGCCCACGTGTAAGGCGTCGTCCCGCCGGTGGCGGAGAGCGTCTGGTTGTAGGCAACGTTCACAGTATCAGCCGGCAGACTCGAGGTCGTAATCGACAGTGGCGAACCGCCCCCGTCGTCCAGCGGCAGCAGCGCCATGTGTACGTTCTTGATCTTCGCGGCCCAGCTCGCGTCCGTCGTGCGGTAGTCCACGTCCATCTGGCGCGACCCGCCCGCCACGTTGACCACTCCCACCCCCGATGCCGGCAGGTATTCACCGGCGGACATGAGGATGTGCAGGTTGGTGCTCACAGTGGTCGTGTCGTTGTACTGCATCTGAGTCTCGATAGTGCGCCACGCCCCGGTCTGGGCGGTACTCGAGTTCATGAGTGCCAGCCAGTTTCCGGTGGAGCCGGACGTCCACGTCTTTGAAAGTTTCTGCGTGAACGTGGTGGAAGCGGTCGTGGACTCGTTATCATCCGCGGCGTAGGCGTAGTTCGCGAAACGGCTGCCGGTGAGCCTCACCGCCGCTACGCGGCAGCGCCTGATCCACTGTGCCGTGCCGCTCGGTGTTGATGCCTGGACGGTCATCGTGTGCTGCGCCGCAGTAAGGTTCTGCGCGACAAAGGTGGCAAGCGGCGCCGTTTCGGCGACGTCGTCGCCCTTGTTGTTGATGCTTGTGTCATGCACGGTGACCCCGTCGAGCCTCGAACGCACGGGGGAATCGATTCCGTTGTTGCTGTGGACTTCGGCGGCCCAGAGCAGGAGATAATCGCCCGCCGACGAAGGCGTGAAGTTCAGCGTCACGAAGTCCGTCGGCGTCGTACTGAGGGCCTGCTGCGAGTCCGCCGCGGTCTGGAACCACTCGAGAGCGGCCTTGCGCAACGCTATTATCCTCGCGTTGCGGATGCTTGCCGTCCCCACGCCGTCGCTGCAGAAATCAATCGCAACGGTGTGTGAAGCCGCCGAGAGCGTCGTGAGCTTCATCGAGTAGAAGGGGAACCAGTCGCCGGCGCGGCTCCTGCGGCATTCCTGACCTGCCACGACTCCGTCGATTGTGATCTGCGCATACTGCCTCTCGTTGCCGGCGGCGTTGACGTTGTGCTCGGCGTAGGCGATGACGAGATAGTCGTCGCTCGCGGTCGGCGTAAACGTGAGCGTCACCTTATTGACGTACGTGCCGCTGGTGGTCTGGGAGACCGTGTCGCTTGACGTCTGCCAATAGGTCGGATCAGCCGATCCGGCCGTGACCACGATGGAGAGCGCCTTCGTCGCCGACGCGCTCACCGTATCTGTCGCCTTGACGGTGAAATTCGACGTGCCCGACGCCGTTGGCGTGCCGCTTATCACTCCGCCCGACGTCAGAGACAATCCCGCAGGCAGGCTCCCGGCATTGAGAGACCACGACAGACTCCCGGTCCCGCCGGTCGCCGCAAGCGTCTGACTGTAGGCGCTGCTTACCGCCCCGTTGGGCAGGCTCGCGGTCGTGATGCTCACCGCGGCGTTAACCACTATGGAAAGCGCCTTCGTCGCCGTCGCGGAGGCGTTGTCAGTCACCATCGCGGTGAAACTCGACGTGCCTGATGCCGTCGGCGTTCCCGTTATCGCTCCCGTCGACGCGACAAGGGACAACCCCGCCGGCAGGCTTCCGCCGGAGATGGACCACGTGTACGGCGTTGTGCCCCCGCTTGCGGCGAGCGTCTGGTTGTAAGCGATGTTGATCGTGTCCGCCGGCAGGCTCGATGTCGTAATGGTGGGAGGCCCGTTGACTACCACGATGGACAGGGCCTTTGTCGCGGTGGCGTTCACCGTATCGGTCGCTTTCACGGTGAAGTTGGACGTGCCGGTCGCCGTCGGCGTGCCGCTTATCACACCGCCGGACGTCAGTGACAGCCCGGCCGGCAGGCTGCCGGCGTTGAGCGACCAGGAAAGCGCCCCTGTGCCGCCGGTAGCGGCGAGGGTCTGACTGTACGCGGTGCTCACCGTGCCGTTAGGCAGGCTCGATGTCGTAATGCTCACGGGCGCGTTAACAACGATGGAAAGCGCCTGTGTGGCAGTTGCACTTGCGTTGTCGGTGACCCTTGCCGTGAAACTCGACGTGCCTGACGCCGTCGGCGTCCCGGTTATCGCACCCGTTGATGCGACAAGCGTCAACCCTGCGGGTAAACTCCCCGAAGAAATCGCCCACGTGTACGGAGTCGTGCCGCCGGTCGCCTGGAGCGTCTGGTTGTAAGCGACGTTCACCGTATCCGCCGGCAGGCTCGAAGTCGTAATGGACAGTGTAGAGCCCGTGGTCTCGTAACAGCCCACGTCGTACACGCCGCCCTGCGGTCTCGCCGTCCCCGCGATGTCATCTGTCACTTCCGTAAGTGTCGTGCCGGCATTGATGGCGGGCGAACCGGCCTTGAGGTGGTAGTCATTGGTCGCCGGGTTCACAAAGAGCGCGCTCTTGGTCGTAATAAAAGAGTGCGCATCGTAGCCGTAGCCGCGCCAGGTGGCGAGGCTTATGACCGTTTCATTGTCCTGGTCCACGCTGAACCGGTCGAGCACCGCGTTGTAGTCGCTCTGGAAGTTCGCGCCCATGGACGAGCTGTACGCGATGATCGAGCCGCGCGTGGCGTGATCGTTCATCAGGATGCAGTTCTTGATCTTGTTGTCGGCGGGATTCGTTCCCAGCCCCGCGAAGGCAATACTGATGCACCAGAAGCCGTCGGAAGGCGTGACAATCGTATTGTTGTACAGAAGGTCGCGGCTTGAGCCGTTGGCTCCATCGGCCGAGTAGAGCGCGATGCCGTTGCGGTGATTGCCATAGAACAGGTTGTTTAGAACCTTGCTGTCCCAGATGCCGTCGAAGTTGAGACCCGCGCCCGCCGTGGACGAGTTGTTGTAACAAGTGTTCTTCTCGAGCGTCCAGTAAGACATCGTGCCGTCGCCGCCCATGGAGGCGTCGGCATTGAGCTGCAGCCCGCAGCCGGCGTTGCCGTAACTGGTGTTGCCCCGTACAGTGCCGTAGTCGGCGCTGTTGGAGGCGTAGAAACCGTGTTCGGCCGTGGCGCCGTGGAATACGTTGCTCTCTATAAGGGAGTAGTCGCTGAACGCGGTGAAAGTCGTCCCTTTGCTGCTGCCATATGTCTCGCAGTTCTTTATCGTCGCGTATTCACTCGTGCGCACGTCGATTGCGTGGTCGCAGCCTGTCGCGCTGATACTGAAGTCCTCAACGTCCCAGTAGCCGGAGTCCTCCAGCTCGACGATGGAGTTATGGCTGGCGCTGCCGCTCTTGGCGTTAAGGATCGCCCCCAGGTGGTGCTCCGCCTTGAGGGTCTTCACGGCCCCGGAAGCCCCGGGAATCGTGTCCATCCGGCAGCCGGCATACGTGCCGTCCTTGACCACAATCGTGTCCCCGGCCGATATCGCGTCTACCGCGTGCTGAAGCGTCAGCCACGGCTGGCCTGAGGTACCCGGATACGAGTCGCTGCCATTGGTTGCAACGAAGTAAGTCGTACCGCTCGACGTGCCTACTACTATCGACAATGCCTTCGTCGCTGTCGCGGACGCGTTGTCCGTCACCCTCGCCGTGAAGCTGGATGTCCCCGACGTCGTCGGCGTCCCGGTTATCGCGCCCGTTGATGCGACAAGCGTCAACCCCGCAGGGAGGCTCCCCGAAGAGATCGCCCACGTGTACGGCGTTGTGCCGCCAACCGCCGTCATGCTCTGGTTATACGACACACCAACGACCGCGTTCGGCAGGCTCGAAGTCGTAATCGACAGAGCCCCAGCCGCAACCGCTATAGAAAGCGCTCTGGTCGCGGACGCGCCAACATTGTCCGTCACCTTGGCCGTAAAGCTCGATGTGCCGCTGGCGGTAGGCGTCCCGGTTATCGCTCCGGTCGACGCCGTCAGAGAAAGCCCCGCCGGCAGACTCCCGGACTGGATCGACCACGTAAGCGGACTGGTGCCTCCGCTTGCCGCGAGCGTCTGGCTGTACCCGACGCCCACCTGGCCGTTCGGCAGGTTCGATGTCGTGATGCTCGGCGCGACGTTGACAACAATGGAAAGCGCTTTGGTCGCCGTTGCCGAAGCATTGTCCGTCACCCTCGCCGTAAAGCTGGACGTCCCCGACGCCGTCGGCGTCCCGGTTATCGCGCCCGTTGATGCGACAAGCGTCAGTCCCGCGGGCAGACTGCCCGAAGTAATCGCCCAGGTATACGGCGCAGTGCCGCCCACCGCGCTCAACGTCTGGTTATACGCCACGTTAACCGTATCCGAGGGCAGGCTCGTCGTGCCAATCGTTAGGACCGTGCCGCTCCAGACCGGCCCGTTGTCCGTAACGGAAATGCCCTGCACGGTCGTGGTCAAATTCGACAGCGTCGGCTGGCCGCTTGCGGCGTAGCCGAACTGTCCGCCGGTGGACGTCGCGCCCTTGGTGAACACGACCTTGGCGTTGCCGAGGGTCGGATGGGTCAGCGTCACGGTATAGGTCGACCCGTCGTCCGTAACGCTTGCGGTCAGATCGGCTCCACCCGACGCCCTTGCTTGAAGGACATTGAGGAAATAGGATTGCGCTTCGCCCGAGTGGTTGATCTCAAGCCGGTTCTGCGCATAGTCGCTGCCGCCGCTGGCGTTGTCGTACACCGTCGCGTACGAGATAGTGGACGGGAGAAGCGTCGTAACCCGCAACGCCTGGCTGCCGTTGGTGATAAGGACGTGATTTGAGTCCTGAATAGTCGGGCTGTTCTCGCAGTGGAGAACGAATGTCTTGATCACGTTCGCCGCCAGAACCGTCGGTGGGAATCTTGTGTTGTCGCATGAAAGCATGCGGTCGAATACTACCCACGTCTCCAGCGGGCGAACAAAGAGGAACTCGCGCACAACCGTCTGAGCGAAGGGGTTGTCGTCGCGCGGGCTGCCGTCGCCGTTAAGGTAATTGGACGTGCGCGCGGTGTACACGCCGGTGAGGTCCGCGGCGATGTACGCGTAGTCGGTCCTGCTCTCCATACGCGTTACGTTGGTCTCGCCGTCCTGATACCCCGCGGCGCAGCCGATGTGCCAGTTGTTGCCGCTGAAGAGAAGACCGTTGTGGTTGAGCGTGTCGCCGCTGCCGATCGTCCCGGTGCCTCCCCACCCGGTCGCAGTGCCGGCATAGCCCGCGGTTTCCCTCGTGAGCCATCTGTCCCCGCGCACGATGTGGAAGCTGCCCCAGTCGAGGTGCTGGTGACCGCCGCCGTTATTGAGATGGCCTATCTGAATCCACGCCTGTGTCGCGGCGGCGTTCCACGAGTTTTTCACGTAGAAGCCGCGATATCCCGGGCCGTAGTAATCGAGAGGCAGGCCCGAGAAGTTCGTCGCCGTGCCGCCATTGTCCACAGCGGTTATCCAGTTGCTGCACGTAACCGGGAACGTGTTAAGGACGTATCTGGCGTATTGGCCTATCGGCACGGCGCTCCATTCATTGGCCACCGCCTGGATGAAGTTGCCGTAGTCGTTGTCGCCATTGTAGTTGGCGCCGGCCGCCGGGAACGGCGACTGTTCGCTGTCGTCAAACGAGTACATCTGGTAGTATTGGCTCGCGCCTCCCTTGGTGTAGACCTGGCCCGTGGTGGACGCGTAGATGAAATAGAAGAATGCTTCCTTGTAGAAGTTTGTCTCGTTGTACATGTCGCGGCCGCACAGCCTGGCCGTTATCAGAGGGCATACAGGGTATCCCACCATATATCTGCCGTATTGTGTGCCCTCCGGCGGAATGCCTCCGAGTCCCGTACCCGTCGCGGCGTACGGCAGGAACGCGTTCTGCCACCTATTCACCATCGCAAAGTTGAGAATCGTGCTCGCGGAGCCGCTTTCATACCAGGTTGCGATGGCCCAGTTGAGCTCGTTGCGGAAATAGCCCGTGTAGTAGTTGCTCGCGGGCATCCCGGGACCGCCCCAACTGTGCTGCATGATGTCCAGAACATAGCCGTTGTAGCGCGCCATGAAATCAGAACGCTGGGTGGGGGTCATTTCGTTGTAGCACCAGTCGAACACGAGCGGGACCCAGTCCGCCCAGCGGTAATGGTCGCTTGAAACCCCGTCCAACTCGCTCTGCGAAATGGTGAAAGCCATGAGGAGATTGATGGCCGTCTGCGCATAGGCCGTCTCGCCCGTGCATACATACCTGAAGGCGTTTCCAAGCGCGTCGCCTGAATCCGGCGTGAACGGATGCGCAGCATACCAGGCCTGCGCCTGGCTTATGCGCGCGGGTGTCCACCACAGACGGGGGTGGTTGGACGGAATGGTCATGCCCTGCTGGGCATGGACGCTTCCGCAGATGACAAAGAGGAGAAGCACTGCAAGAAGAATGGCAACAAATCTGTTACCCAACGACATACTTCCCGTGCTACCCATGGTTATGTCTCCTGAATCCTGCCAACTTTTCAATCACTTCACGTGGAACTGGTGAAAGGCTGAAACGCGATCGGAGCGCAGGAAACACCACCCCCTCTCTCGTCCGACTGGCCGTCCTGACATGGTGTCGCGCGCGGTGGAGCCCCCTTATACACCAATTTCGGTCGCCAATGCAAGGAAAAAACGGTCGGTTCTGTGTCCGACCGCGCGCCCTCGTTCGTCCGGGAACGCCGTCCCGGGGCGCTTACTGGCCGTCGAGCGGCAATCCGTAGAACCTGAGGCGCTTGACTTTCGCCGTCCCCGCGGCGTTGGTCGTGCGGTAGTCCATGTCCACGGTCCTCGGCGTCGTCAGGTTCCTGATGTCGATCGAGCTGTAGTTCAGGAGATCCGTCGCGTGCTTCGGCTTCATAAGCTGATCGCCGCATGTGGCGGAGTTGTTGAGCTGTACCCTCACTTGCGTGCTGTAGCTTGTTGAGGAGTTGCTTACTCTCGCGCTGTTGAGGAAAAGCCACTTGCCGTTGGCCCCGTATGTCCACGTGGACGTAAGCGCCTGTTGCAGCGTCGTCTGCGTCGTGTTCTGTTCGTTGGCGGAGGCAATGGCCGCGTATCTGAATCTCCCGCCGGAGAGGCGCAGAGCGAGTATCCTCGAGCGCCTTATGTAGTGGTTGGCCGTATCAGCAGCGGCCTTCTTCGCGGCGATCTTGTGGACAACGAAAACGCCTGCCGGCGCGTTCGGAATGTAGTTGAAGCTCATGAAGGTCGTGAAATCGCCGTTGTCGGCTGCGCGGATGAGCCCTTCATCATTGAGCGTTCCGTTGCAGAAGGTCTGCACGTCAGTCGAGACCGCGGTAGTGGCGTTGACCTCCGCGGTCGAGATGACAAGGTAGCTGCCCGTCGTGGGCGGGAAGATATAGAGCGAAACGATATCCGTCAGCGTGGACGTGAGCGGGACTCCGCTGTCCTGTGCCGCGCTCCACATCTCAAGCGCCGCTTTCCTTACGGCGCATATCCGCGCGTTTCGCACGTAGGCCGTCGCTGATGTACTCCCGGTCTTGAACATCAGCCGCATGGTGTGCGGACCGGCGGGGAGGTTCTTCACCTTGACCGTGACAAACGGCATGTAATCGTTCACGCCGACAGGCTTTCGCGTATTCTGCCCCTCGCCCGTGCTGTCAACGAAGAGCTGCACGAAAGTCGCATGCTCTACGTTTACGCACTTGAACTCGCAAAAGCCAAAGATGACCCAGTCCTCGCTTACCGGCGGATTGAAGCTGAGCGACACTTTGCCGACATAGCTGGTGCTTGTGGTGGACGTCTCGGCATCGTTCGCAGCGAACTGGTAGGTCGGACCCGCCGGCGGCAGTTGGGAGAAGAGCGCGGTTTCCGTGATGGGACCATTCATGAACGCCATGGCCGGGTTGGCACTCCCGGAATAGCCCCCCGCGCCGCTGCCGGACCAACCGCTGAATTCATAGCCGTACGCCGCCGCCGCGCTGAGAATCACGGGCATGCCCATAATGTACCAGCCGCTGGGGGGACTGACGCTGCTGCCGCCCTTCCCCATGCTCACCGTCAGGAGGAACTCGGTAGAGAAGCTCGCGGTATAGGTCTCGCCGGCGCTCGGGGTGATCGTGTGCGTCGCGTCGCCCCAGTCGCTCCAGTGTGCGAAAGTGTATCGCGTTCCCGGGCCGCCGTCCTGCGGAGATGTTGTCGCAATCGTATGGCTGGAACCGGGGGACCAGTTGAACATCTGCGAGCTCGTGCACGGTGTCCCGTCCACTGTGAACGCAAGGCCCGGCGGGTTAGTCTCCACCGTAACCGGAAGGTTGGCAGGTGCGGATGCGCCGGAAAGAGCGACCCCAGTTGCCGGATTGGGCCCACTGCCCCCGGCCGCGGGCAGCGAGAGCAGCACGGACAGAATCGCCACAAGCAGGAACTCACAGCACAGGTGTCTCACATTGCTCCCTTCAACGGCAGCGTCTCCACTGAACGCCAGAGCGGCTGCCAGGCACGATCTACCCTACTTTCCGCCCTTCAGCACTTTCCCTGCATATGCCGCCGCGCCCACAGCCACGGCGTCGTCCCCCAGTTTTGCGGTGACAACCTTCACGTATGGCGATATGGCCGGCATGCCGAAGTCCTTGACCCCCTGCCTCACCTCTTCAAGGAAGAGCTTCGGCATCGCCTCCACGAGTCCGCCGCCGATGACGAGGCAGTCCGGCGAGAGGATGTTGACGACGCTTCCCGCGGCAACGCCCAGCATCCGCGCGGCGTGCCTGACTATCGACTCGACCACTTTGTCCCCCGCGGCGATGGCGTCCGAAAACGCGCTGCTCTTCATTTTGTCGATGTCCGTCCCGAACCGGTCATGAATGAACGGCGTCTGCCCCTTGGCCGATGCCGCGGCGACCTCCTTGGCAATCGACAGCCGGCTCGCTATCGTCTCAATGCAGCCCCTTCGCCCGCAGCCGCAGAGCATCCCGTGCGGCTCCACGATGATGTGACCGAGTTCCCCCGCGGAACCACTGGCACCCTGAATCACCCGGCCGTCGATGACGATCCCGCCGCCTATCCCTGTGCCAGGAAAAAGCCCCACGACAAGCGACTTTCCCCTGGCCGCGCCGGCAATGTACTCGCCGTAGGTCCCCATGTTCACGTCGTTGTCCACGTTGACAGGGACATTGAGCTGCGCCTGGAGCATCTTCTTGAGAGGCACGTTCTTCCAGCCGAGGTTGGGCGCGGCGACAATGACGCCTTCGCCCGGCTTCAGCGGGCCGGGAGCGCCGACGCCCACATACGCGATCTTGGCCTTTTTGCCGCAGCCTTCCTCGAACGCCTTCTGAACGAGCTTCGCCATCCGCGCAACGGTGGCCTTCGGCCCCTCTTCGCCGCGCGTGCGCATCTTCTCGCGGCAGATCACCTTGAGCTTCTGATCCAGAACGGCGACCATCGTTTTGGTGCCGCCGAGGTCGATCCCTACGATGTGCTTCTTCCCCATCGATACCTCCGTAGCTTCCCTATGGCTTACTTGCCCAGAAGCGCCGACACCACGGCCGGCGTCAGGTGCCATGCGACCACACCCTGCCCCGGCTCCGCCGGCCCTTCGAAGTCTATGCACGCGACCGACGCCTTTTTCATATCGAGCACCGGCTCGTCCGACTCCACCACCATAAGCGACACAAGCTCGCCAAGTTGCGGCTCGTGCCCCACAATTGCCGCTTCCTCGATGCCCTCGTCGGTCAGAAACGCAATGACCTCCGCCGGCGCATGCCCGGGCTTGAGCTCGTCGCGCTCCTCAAAGTCCGCGCTCTTTCCAACCGCCTTTCGCACAATCTCCGCGGTCTGTTTTGCCCGTACCAAGGGGCTCGTGTAGATCTTCTTGGGCGCGACCCCAATCTTCGCCAGACCCTTCGCCACGACCTTCATGCAATCGATTCCCTTCCTGGTCAATGGGCGCTCTTCGTCGTTTGGGTAGTCGCCTGCCTGTCCCGCCGCGGCGTGCCTGATAACGTAGACTCGCATGGTCAGATCCTCCCTTCTGCAACTGAGACACATTATAAGGCACGCCTGCGCGGAATTCCCCGGAAAACCGACAACCACCTCCAACACTGGAGGGGCAGGCGAGGTACACAGGTCTCGCCCGGCCATGGTATCAGATTTTGGCCGAATTTCGATAGGAGGGGCAGGCAAGACCTGCACACCTTGCCCGACCACGCGGGCACCCCGGCGGACGACAGAAAACGGTCCCTCCGTACTAATGTGGGGTGAACGAGTAATTGAGGGTTTTTGAGGGGCGACAATCGGCACGATGGACTCAGTCGCTCGACGTAACATCTTGCATCTGCAGGACTAACGCGATTTTAAAAAAGTTGAGAAACGCGCGATTTTTCTGCCGAAGGTGAACGAGTGTCGGCCCTAATCCGGGTGTGCGATCTTGCCGAGAACGGCCGGCTTGGCCGCACCGGTCACAGTGGGGACGTTGGCCGGGATACGGTTGAGCGTGCAGAGGCCAAGGACGGCGAAGGCAAACGCCTCAAGCGCGTCGGGGGGGATGCCAAGGGAGTCTGTGTCGGCAATTGGGACAGAGCCGAAGTGGGCGTTCAGGCGCTCGGAGAGGCGGGACATAATGGCGCGGTTGTAGATGCCGCCACCGGTCGCGATCACGCGAGGGGGCGTCCAACCTTTGCAGGCGTCGATGATGCCGCCGGCGATTGCGTCGGCGGTTAGCGCGGCGAGCGTCGCGGCGGCGTCAGGCAGGCTGGCGGGAAGCTTGTAGCGGCGAAGGAACGGCTGGCCGAACTCTTCGGGCCCTGTGGACTTGGGGGCTTCTCGGCGGAAGTAGGGGTAAGCGAGCATGCGGGCAAGGAGGCGGTTGTCTACTTCCCCTTTTAGCGCGAGGCGGCCGTTCAGGTCGAACCGCTGGCGGCCGCGGGAGCGGTCCCGGACTACCCGGTCGATGAGCGTGTTGCCGGGGCCTGTGTCGAAGGCGATCACTTTGTCCAAAAGCGCCTGCGGCGGCACAACCGTGATATTCGCGATGCCGCCGATGTTGAGCCACACGGCGCCTTTGTCTCCGGTAAGAAGCCAATCGACGAAAGGCACCAGCGGCGCGCCTTCGCCGCCGAGGGCGACATCCTTCGTGCGGAAATCGCCGACGGTGGTCAGGCCGGTTCTTGCGGCGATGACCGAGATGTCGCCGACCTGAAGAGTGGATTTTGACGAGAATCCGGCGATCGGTTTCGCGTACGGCGCGTGAAAGAGGGTCTGGCCGTGGGAGCCAATTGCGAGAATGTCGCGCTTTGGAATCCGGCTCGCGGATATCGCGGCGTTAGCGGCGGAGGCGAAGGCTTCCGCCACGACGAAGTTGAGGCGGCAGACGTCTTCGACAGTTGCGGCGGAGAGAATGGCTTTGCGGAGCGCGGAAGGATAGGAGCGCGTTTCGTGGTGGCGGATTCGATAGTCGAGCGACAGCCGACCGCGAGACTTGCGAAGAGCGAGGTCAGCGATGCAGACATCGATGCCATCGGCGGAGGTGCCGGACATGAGGCCGACCATTATCGACCTATTTCGCAACGCCGGCCTCCTGTTTTTTCGCGGCCATTTCCCGCGTATCGTGTTCTGGAGAATCCAGCGGGCTCTCCGGCTTCATAACGACCCAGGTAACGACGCCGGATATGACTGCGATTGCCATGAGCGCCCACGCCTGCCAGCCGGGGCTGAAGATGAGCTTGCCGATGCCGAAGGTGAGCGCGTAGATGAAGACGACCGATACGAGCCAGCCGCGGATGCCGCGCCACGAGAGGCCCTCGGCCTTGACTCCCGCTTCGCTCGCTATATCGCCCCAGGCTCCGCCGGGGCGCACCTTGCGGAAGAAGGAGACAAGCCTCGCGCGCTCCGTCGGCGCGGTCACAAGCGTCGCAATGATGCCGGCGACAAACGAAACCGGGATGATCACAAAGAGTTTGGCGGCGAAGTCCCACGTCACGCCGCAGAACGTGCAGGGCGTACTGAAGAGGTTGTACTCGGCGCCTTTCACGTATACGGCCTGATAGACGGCGTACACTTCGAAGACAAGCGTCACGAAGAGCGACGTGCCGAGGGCGGTGATCTCGGTCCAGGCGTTTACCCTCCACCAGAACCAGCGGAGTATGAGTATCACGCCCACGCCGGCGCCCGTGACCCTCACGAACTCCCACGCCCCTTCTATCTTCGAGATGTACACAGCGACAAGACCGGCAAGCGCGAGGATAACGACGTTGGCGGCGTAGGAGACGCGCACATAGTGCTTCTCGCTCGCGTTTCTCACGAAGAACCGCCGGTAGATGTCGTGGATCATATATGACGCGCCCCAGTTGAGGTGCGTCGAGATCGTGGACATAAAGGCCGCGACGAAGGCGGTGAGAAGAAGACCGAGAAGGCCCGGATGCTTGAGAACGTCGCGCATCACGAGGGGGAACGCCGCCTTGTCGCCAAGATCCTTGATGAGTGGATCGGCCGCGAGGTGCGAGCCGGAGATAGAGGGGTACAGGAGAAGCGACGCGGCGACGACGAGGACCATCGGCCAGAACCTGACGACGTACATTCCAACGACGAAAATCATTGTAGCGAGCTGCGAGTGCCGTTCGTTCTTGGCCGCGGCCATGCGCTGGATGAGGTAGCCGCCGCCGTCGGCGTTGAGACTCGCCCACCAGCCGATGAGCATCCAAGTCAGGAAATCGAAGACGGCCTTGAAGCCGTGCATGGGGGCGTTGGCGGCGTGGTCGACCGTCGGCATGAAGTTCATGAGCGTGTTATTCGAGAGCGCTTCGCGCAGGTGCCCCAGGCCCCCTACCGCGCCGACCGCGTAACATGCCAGAATCACCATGCCGCCCATCATAATTCCGAACTGCATCACATCGGTCCAGATGGTCGCGTATATGCCGCCGGCGGCGCCGTAGACGAGGGTGATGAGCGAGAAGATGACGATGGAGGTCACCTTCGGCACGCCCACGACCACTTGAGCGACGGTGCCGATGGAGTTCAGAATCCATCCCATAACGATAAAGTTGTAGATCGTAGCGCCGAAGGCGGCCTTGAAACCGCGAAGCACGGCGGCGGGCTTGCCGGAGTAGCGCATTTCGATGAGCTGGTTATCCGTTACGACCTCAGCCCTGCGCCAGAAGAGCGAGAACGAGAACACGGCCATGAGCTGGCTGATGGCAAACGACAGCCACCACCAGTTGGCCCACACGCCCCTGCTCCTGATGAGCGACGCAACCGCGAGAGGCGTATCCGAAGCGAATGACGTTGCGATCATCGAGACGCCAAGCACCATCCAGCCCATTGAGCGGCCACTCACGAAGTATTCGTCGGTGTTCTTGCCGGCGCGGCGCGTGAAGTAGAGGCCTACGGCGAGGGTCAAAACGCAGTAGCCGACGATGATGGTCCAGTCGAGCCAACCGAGGGTGTTCGTGCTGAGCCATGCGGAGAATTCGCGGATGCTGGCAGAGAGAGCGTTCATACGGTGCCTCGTACGCCGCATAGCGCCACAGCATCGCGGCAAAAGAGATGCGCGGCCTTCCGGGAATCGTGGAGTCTCTCTCTATAGCGAGACCCACTTTCGTCAGGGAGTTGGCGGGCGACGCGTGCGTCGCCGCTACAGTGAGAAGTGCGTACAGGCCTCATTTACTTCCTCTTGCTTTCCGGTGATTCGATTACCGCGCGGAGGTTGCCATGTGCTTCTGTAAGGAGGCGCCAAGCTTCGCGGCGCGGGACGTTTCGTAGCTGCATGACGAGAGCGATTTTGAGATCGTTGCCCGAAGCGAGCATGAGCCCCTCGGCGCGGCGTTCGGAAGCGCCGGTGAGGACGCGGATGATGCGGCGCGCGCGAAGCTCGAGCTTGTAGCACCAGGGCTTGAGATCGATCATGAGGTTTTCGTAGACCTTGCCCATGCGGACCATGGACGCGGTCGTGAGCATATTGAGGGTGAGCTTGGTGGCGGTGCCGGCCTTGAGACGCGTCGAGCCGGAGAGGACCTCGGGGCCGACGAGGGGGTTGATGAGTACGTCGGCGAACGCGGGCTTCCTCGTCGGGCTGCAACAGAAGAATACGGTCTTTGCGCCGAGGGAGCACGCGGTCTCAAGGCCGGCGACGACGAACGGCGCGAGGCTGCAGGCGGTGATGCCGAAGACTGTGTCCTTCGGGCCGACGCGCTTCTTGCGGATGGCTGCAACGCCATCCGCGCGGGAGTCTTCCGCGCCTTCGACGGAGCGGCGAAGGGCCTTGGGGCCGCCGGCGATTATTCCCTGTACCCGGGTGCGCGGCACGCCGAAGGTCGGCGGGCATTCCGCAGCGTCGAGCGTGCCGAGGCGGCCGCTTGTCCCGGCGCCGATGTAGATAAGGCGCCCGCCGGCTTCGAACGATGCGATGACGAGGTCGACGGCCTTCGCGATGTTCGAGATCTCGGCCTCTACAGCGGCCACCGCCGCGGCGTCCTCACGGTTCATGAGCGCGAGAATCCCGCGCGTGGACATTGTGTCGAGGGATAGAGAAGCAGGGTTTCGCCGCTCGGTTAGAAGACGGTCATACTTGCTCACAACAGTTTCTCCTCGGTAGGAGAATTATCGGCAGAAGGAGGAGAGAAACTTGGGGACAACAAACGCTTCAGCCAAAGGCCGCAGGTGCGGAAGATATAGGGAGTGCTAAGAGTTAGAATGAGCCACCGATACACGCCGATTCACACCGATGGGGATACGTTCTCAAACAAAGTGCGCAGAGCGAACAAGAAGAACGCCGGTGGAACCAATCTCACTTGCTTGCGGTCCAACCGAGAAGGTTTCGGTCTGTTAGCCTATCACGGGAAACTGGGACAAAGGGGAATCCGATGTCACTAACGAGAAGGTCGTTGGCGGAGTTGATGGGGACGTTCTGGCTGGTGTTTGGAGGGTGCGGGGCGGCGGTGCTGGCGGCGGGGTTTCCGGGGTTCGGGATAGGGTTTCTGGGGGTAGCGCTCGCGTTTGGGCTGACGCTACTCACGATGGTGTACACAATCGGACCCATATCCGGGTGCCATATCAACCCGGCGGTGACGTTCGGGCTGTGGTCGGCGGGGCGATTCCCGGGGAGGGAGATACCGGCGTACGTCGTCTCGCAGGTTATCGGAGGCATTATTGCGGCGGGAATCCTATACGCGATCGCGATCGGCGGGGCCAACTACGATCCCAATGCAGGCCTTGCGGCCAACGGGTATGGGGTACATTCGCCCGGGCTGTACAACCTGCGTGCGTGTTTCATTGCTGAAGTAGTGCTGACGTTCATGTTTCTCATGATCATACTCGGCGCGACGAGTAAGCGCGCGCCTGTGGGCTTCGCCGGGATAGCGATCGGCTTCAGCCTGACGCTCATCCACCTCATCGGGATACCGGTGGACAACCTCTCCGTCAACCCGGCACGGAGCACCGGCCCCGCGATAGCCACCGGAGGCTGGGCGCTCGCGCAACTGTGGGTGTTCTGGGTGGCGCCGATAGCGGGCGGGATAATCGCGGGATTTGTGTCGAAGGTGCTGTTCCCGGAGGTGCCGGAGGTGTACCAGGCGAGGGAAGCGATGACAAAGGAGGGGGCGGCGTGAACCGCGGCCGACGGCTGCAGGTGGAAAAGTCGGAGAGTGAATCATCGGGTGGGAGAAGTGGGACCAGCCTTCGCCAAGGCTACGGCTTGGCAAGAAGGTGGAAAAAGTGGGGAAGGTGCAAGAACCTGAAAGGTAGAGATAGCCACCGATCCACACCGATGGACACCGATCAAGAACGCGTCCGAAGGCCGAGAGCTGCAGACCGAAGGAAGAGCTTCGGCGCATTGTCCTTCGCCACGGCTTCGGACGACAAGAAAGCCAGCACTGTAAGGTGGCAGACAAGAATCACCCCATGAAAGCCAAGCGCGGTCCGGCGGCGAGGCCGAGGTCTTCGTACAGAGTGCGCTCTGGAGCGCTCCCTCACCCCTTCCCCTCTCCCAGAGGGCGAGGGGACTGATACGGCGCAAGAGACAGCGCCGTAGGGTCGATCCGCCTGCGGCGGACCTGTCGTACTGAGGACGCGCGGCCGTGCGGCCGTACGATGAATAGTCACATGAAATCATGAGAGCGCCGGGATGGGTTGTGACACGGTGTGGACGCAGAAGCCAGGGCGGGTACGGAGCCCCGCCCCTACAATAATGCAATGCAGCGTATATTACTTCTTTTCGAGCAGTGCGGGGATGAGAAGGCGGAACTGCTCGGGGAGGTAGCCGTAGTAGACGGCGGTGATGAGGTTGCCGTCGCGGACGGCGCGGCCGCCGTGGGCGGTTTCGTCGGAGAGATTCTCGGGGCAGGCGACGTAGTCGCCGCCGGCGTTAATTACATCAACGGACATATCTTGCGGGCAGGTCAGGCGGCGTCCGCGCAGGACCCCCGCCGAGACGAGTATCCACTGGCCGTGGCAGATGGCTGCGACAATCGTGTTGGCGGCCATGGCGCGGCGGACGATGTCGAGAGCGCCCTTGTGCGCACGAAGCGCCAACGGACCGTAGATGCCGCCCGGCAGGAAGAGGCAGTCCATTGCTATGTCAGAAACTCCGTCAATCGTGTGAGTGACCTCAAGCGGCAGGCCGTCGAGGCCGTGACGCCCCTCCCCCAGGATCGTGCCTTTGGTGGGGCCGGCAACGACTACCCGAGCGCCTTCTTCGCGGAAACGATAGTAGGGGTACCAGAATTCGTGGTCGTGAACGCCTTCGGCGACGAGGATGAGGATGGTTTTGCCGGAGAGACGCATGCATACCTCCTTCGGAGGGGCTGAAGACTGAAGGCTGAAGACTGAAGGAAGACCTTACACAGCCTCTTTATCTTGCAGAGTGGCCTGACTGATGACAAGGGCCTGCCCGACAGATCAGCGTGTCTGTTCCCGCGTGCCGCTGACGGAAGGATGGGAGCGGTATTTGCCCTCCAGCCAGGACGGGCAGGGACGCCCGCCCCTACGATAACAGAGAAGAGTCATTCACAGGAATCAGGCGCGGAGGAAGCGAGTGGCAATGATGAGGCGGAGGGACCAGAGGAGCATCACAAGTGAGAGGACAAGGCGTAGCCAGGCGGTGTGGTCGACGGGAGAAAGGGCGAGTAAGAGGCCGCCGATGGCGACGTACGCCGCGAGGGCGATTGCGACATAGGCGGCAACGCCAATGGCAATGCGGCTGCGGAGGATGATTGCGGCGACGGATGCGACCAGAAGAAGAAGAGCGGCAAGTCCCAGAGGGCGCGAGAAGAGGGCGGTTATGTCTTGCGGCCTTCCGGCGTCGAGGAGGGCGAGATAGACGGCGAGAGCGCCGAAGACAAGTCCGGCGAAGCCATGGAGCACGAAGGACCGCCAGGGCACGCGGCGCTGTTGGGCACCAGCTCGGGCGACGCATGCGTCGCCCCTACACTCGGCTAAAGAGGCGATATCCACCTGCTTTGCCTCAGAAGAGCGTGCTTCCATTTTGCGCCGCTGCCTCACTTTCTCAGCCAAAGAGGCGATATCCGCCTGTTTTGCGTCAGAAGAGTGCGGTTCCATCTTTCGCTGCAGCCTCGCTTTCCCTGTGTTGGCTGGTTTCCAACGGCACGGCGATGACAGCGGTTGTACCTTTTCCCTGCTCGCTGGTCACGTCGAGGGATCCGCCGAAATGACCGAGACGCTCGCGGATACCGAAAAGGCCGAAAGCGCCCGCCTTTTGCGCGTGCCTCCACATCTCGTCGACGTCGAAGCCGCCGCCGTCGTCGGTAACGGCGACCTGCATTTTGTCTCCCGCGCGTGTACAGGAGATGGTCACATTTCGGGCGTCCGAGTGGGTTGTGACGTTCGCAAGGAGCTCGCGCACGCTCTGGTAGATGAAGGTGCGCGTGTCCTGCTCCAGAGGCTTGGGCTGCCCGTCGTCGCTGAAAACAATCCTGAGACCGTGGCTGTCCTGAACCTGTTCGGCAAGCTTCTCAACGGCTGCGCACAGCCCGAGTTCGTAGAGGAGTGGAGAACTGAGGTCGGATATCAGCATCCTCGCGGCGGTAAGGGCCTGCTTCATGAGGTCCATGATCTCGTTGAGCCGAACGGACAGGTCGCCGGAGATACCCGTCGAGATGGCTTCCGACAGCTTGATCTTCGATATCGCAAGCACCTGCGCGACCTTGTCGTGCAGGATGTGCGCGATGCGCTGGCGCTCGTGCTCTTCGGTAAGCGTGATGTCCGACGCAAGGGAACGCAACTGGGCCTGGTACTCCTGGATTCTCCTCTGCGCCTCCCTGCGAGCCGTAATGTCGCGGAAGACCGCCTGTACGGCGGGCCTGTCGTGGAATGAGAGCGGCACGAGTATCGACTCCGCGTCGAACGAGGAGCCGTCCAGACGCATGAACTTCATCTCTATCTGCTCGACTGGCTGCCCCTGGGTCGCGCGGCGCATGCGCTCGAGGCCGAGATCGCGGAAGTCCTGGTGCACAAGCTCGGCGGGCGTTTTACCCACAAGGTCGTCATTCGATCCAGCACCGAACGCCGTCACGGCCGCCGGATTGGCAAAGGCGGCTTTGCCGTCGAAGAACACCACGATGCAATCCGGCGAGTACTCGACGAGTTTGCGGTAGCGTTCCTCGCTTTCGGCGAGGGCCTTCTCGGCCCGCTTGCGCTCCTTGCGCGATTCGGCCTCGCGCATCTCGCGATTGACCGCGGGAACGAGGCGGGTGAGATTGGACTTGGAGATATAGTCATGCGCGCCGGCGCGCATCGCGGAAACGGCGGTTTCCTCGCCGATAGCGCCCGAGACGATGATGAAGGGCACGTCCATGCCTGTAGAGGTCAATATGGCCAATGCGGCAGGGGCGCTGAACTTGGGCATCACGTAATCCGAGATGATCACGTCCCAGCGCTGGCGGTCCAGGGCGGCGTCCATCGCAAGGGGCGTGTCGACCCTCTCGCTTACGGGGTCATAGCCCCCCTGCCGGAGAGCGCGCAGCACGAGCTCGGCGTCGTCGGGGTTATCCTCTATGAGCAGTATCCTTAGTGAGATCCCCATTAACCGGTTCCCTTTTCCGAGGGCGGCACCTCATTGAGGACCAGCCAGAAGAGTCCGAGCTGCCGCACGGCCTCGCTGAATTGTATGAAATCAACAGGCTTGCGCACGTATGCGTTCGCCCCAAGCCTGTAGCCCTCGATAAGGTCGCGCTCCTCCTTGGAACTCGTCAGGATAACGACCGGGAAGAACCGGGTGTTCGGGTTGCCGCGCAGCCTGCGCAGCACTTCCAGGCCGTCGATTTTCGGGATCTTGAGGTCGAGAAGCACGATCGCGGGTAATTCAGACTCATGTCGCTCCGCATGGGAGCCGGTACCGAAGAGGTAATCGAGCGCTTCTACGCCGTCTCTGGCCACGACCACGGGATTGGCGATGTTGCTGTGCTTGAGAGCGCGCAGCGTCAGCTCGACGTCGTCGGGGTTATCCTCGACGAGGAGAATCGTCTTTACCATCATGCACCGCCTCCGTCAGCAAGCGTGAAGAAAAACGATGCGCCGGCGCCAAGCGCGCCCTCGGCCCATACCGTACCGCCGTGGCGGTGGATCACGCGCTGAACCGCCGCAAGCCCGACCCCCGTGCCGGGAAACTCATTGGAGGAGTGCAGGCGCTGGAAGGGAGCGAAGAGTTTGTCGGCGTATGCCATGTCAAACCCCGCGCCGTTGTCGCGGATGAAATACGCCGTACCTGTATCCTGCTGCCTGGCGCCGAATTCTATCCGCGCGTCCGCGCGCCTGCCAGTGAATTTCCAAGCGTTATTGACGAGATTCTCCAGCGCCGAGCGCAATAGCTGGGGGTCGCCGTCGGCCGTGAGCCCCTTCTCGATTACAAACTCCACCTTGCGGTTGGGCTCCTCGCGGCTGAGCTCGTCGGCTATGTCCTCTACCATCCTACTCAAATCGACCATCTGCCGATTCATCGGCGCGCGAGTCACGCGCGAGAGCTTGAGAAGATCATCGATGAGGGCGCCCATCCGCTGGCTGGCGGCGCGAACGCGCGCCAGGTAATCGCGGCCCCTGTCATCGAGGATTCTCGCGTAATCCTCCAGAAGGGCAAGGCTGAAACCGTCTATGGCCCTGAGAGGCGCGCGCAGGTCGTGCGAAACCGAGTAGGCGAACGCCTCCAACTCCTTGTTGGAGGCTTCGAGTTCCGCGGAGCGGGCGCGAAGGTCGTCCTGTGCCCTCGTTTGGGCGGTAACATCGAGCACCAGCGACATAACCGATACCATTTTTCCAGAAGCGTCCAAGAGCGCCGAATTGTACCATTCGCAGTAAATGACAGCGCCGTCCTTGCGGTAGTTGCGATTGGCACTTATATTGCTGGGGCGCTCGCCGGTGTCCATGCCGCGCATCACGTCGGCAACCTTGCCTAAGTCCTCTTCATATATCCACTTGAATTCGTCTATGCGTTTGCCAAGGACCTCAGACGCCGTCCAGCCGAAAATCTTCTCCGCCTCGCCGGCCCAGCGGGTAATCCGGTAATCGGTATCCCACTCGATGACGCCGAGGGGCGAATTCTCGACGTGGAAACTCAGCTTCTGGAGCGCGGTATGGAGGCGAGCCTGGGCCTCTTTGCGCTCGGCAATTTCCCTTTCAAGCTCCTCATTAGCGCGCTTGAGGGCATCGGAGGCGGCCTGCTCCGCGCGCCCCCTCTCGGCCAGGAGCGCGGCCATGGTATTGAATTCGGCGGCAAGTTCGGAAAGCTCTTCTATGCCGGACACCTCCGCCCTGTGCCGCAGGTCGCCGGCGCCGACAGCCTGCGCGTGGGCCTTGAGCCTCTGCACGGCGGCGACTACGACGCCGCTGAGAACGGAGGCTACAAGCAGGGAGGCCGCCGCGAGCAACGCGAGGAGGGCAAAGTCAAGGGCGAGGCTTCGCATGAGGGGGGCGATCACAAGGGAGTACGGCGTGCCGGCGCCTGCCACCCAACCCGTGTCGCTGATCGGCACGCGCGCGGAGATGTACCGCTCATTCGCGCCGGGGACGACGGACTCGCCGGTTGCCTCGTGTCCCATGAAAGCGCTCGCGAGAAGCGGGTCTGTCTCGCCTACGCTTGGAGGCGTCACCGCCTCAGGCCTGCGGTAGACAAGCCGCCCCGCGCGGTCATAGATGAGTATCACGCCCCGCTCGGGCCTGTCGACGGGCATAACGTGTTCTCCGAGCATTGAGGGGTCGATAGACGCCATGGCGACGCCGACGAGAGCGCCGCTTGCATCGCGCATGCCGCGCGCTACTATTATGGCCGGCTGGCCGGACGCGCGGCCGACGATGAGATCGCTCATGGCCCATTCTGCGCCGCCGGCGATGCGTTTGAAGTATTCACGGTCGGAGAGGTCCAAACCAATGGCACGAGGGTCGCTCGAAGCGATGACCTTGCCCCCGGGATCGGTCCAGTGGAATGACCTGACGGCGTGATATTCGGAGACGTTTCTCACGAGGAAGTCGTTGGCTTGATCGGGCTCATAGGGTAGAAGCGCGATGAGCGCGTCGCCCATGGCCGATTCCTGCCTGGTGATGTCGCGAACAAACTCCCTGAAGGCATTGCCTACCGCGCGCGCGTATTCAAGGTTGTTTGTGCGCTCGTTCGCCTGGCGCGTCTCAAACCAGCTGAAGTAGACCCATGCCTGAACGATGAGGACCGGCACAAGCGCTGTGAGCACGAGCATTACAAGCGTGCGACGGATGCGTCCGGAAAACAGCCCGGAATTCCTGAACGGATTCAACACCATTCTCCCTGGATCCCGAGAACCCTTGCTGCCGCGAAGGGCCGTGGGCGGAAACGGCAAAGGGTATCTCCTAAAGGTATATACGACCTCGGGATGTGGCCGTCAGTTCCATCCAACGTTTGGCGGCGCGAACGCGGATAGAAGCAGGCAGAGGCAGGAAAGACCAAAAAGCGCGAAAATAAGGTGATTTCCACGGAAGGCGCGCCATTTCTGTGCCGCATGCCGCCACAAGAGGCATACCGCCATCGGAGGGCAGGCTTTCGATTTCTGGAAGTCTGTCCGGCAATCGGACCCCCGAAGCCGGTCAACTGCCGCTTACCGGCCCGCCGGCGGCCGGCCCCGGCACTACGGCAGGCGCCTCGATCACCCTCATGGATTTCCACTTGCCGCCCTTGTAGCGCGCGTAGAAGCATAGCGCGATCACAACGACGTACGCCGTCGCAGCGGCCATCGCGGCGTAGACGCCGAGGCGAAAGACCTGTATCGCAAGGTAAGTAGGCACTATGAGCAGGCTTGTCGAGAGCCCCACAACCATAAGCAGGACAAATCTGGTGTCCCCTGCCCCTCTTATGGCCCCCGCGTAGACGATGTTCATCCCGTCAAACAGGTTGTAGAGGGCGACGAACCTCAGGAGCACGACCGAGTATGCGACCACCGTCGCGAACTGCGCGTCGTTGGTTTCCGGGCTGAAGAGCCTGATGAGGGTCCGGGGCAGCGCGACGTAGAGCGCCGAGAGCGTTGCCATGTACGCAAACGTCAGCGTGAATGCTCGCCTTGTGGCGCGCTCGGCAGCCGGAATGCGCCCCGCCGTGACCGATTGGCCGACGATGATTGACGTCGCGATGCCAAGGCCGATCATAGGCTGGAACGCGAGAGCGTTTATCGTGAACGTGGCGCTCACGGCTTCGAGCTGAATCGCTCCCAACCGGCCTACAAGCGCGACGAAGATTGTCCAGCCGGCGACATCGGCGGTCCACTGCAGGCCGCTCGGTACTCCGTAGCGCACTATGCGCCATAGAAGCGCCGTGTCGACGCGGGGATCTCTGAGAATGCCGTAACTCCTGCCGAGGGGGCCGAAGCGCGCCATGCACGCGTAGGTGATCGCGACAAACGCCCACGCGCTAACGGTAGCAATGCCGGCGCCGCGTATCCCCAGCCGCGGCATGCCCCACTTGCCGAGGATGAGCGCGTAGGCCAGGAAGAAGTTCACTACGTTGCCAAGGGTCTCAACCACCATTATGGTGCGCGTTCGGCCGATGCCGCTGTAGAAGCTTGACAGAACCGCCGAGAGCACCTGAAGCCCAGCGCCAAGGACAAGAATACGGAAGTAGACTATCTCCTGGGCCATCACTTCAGGTGAATGCTTCATCACCGAGATTATCTCGGAAGCGAATGCCCCGGCTACGATGAGGATAATCCACGAGAAACTCGCGAAAAGAAGCCCCTGCCAGACGGAGTTGGAGACTCCGCTGCGTCTTCCCGCGCCGTAGTATTGCGCGACAAACGTGCTCGTATAGCTCGCAGTGCCGATGAAGAGGCTCGTCAGCGTCCAGACCGGGAAAGACCCTCCCATCGCGGCACCAAGTGAGGTGGTCGAGTGCCATCCGAGGAACACGCGGTCAACGAACTGCATGACTGTCGAGCTCGACGTCGAGACGATGAGCGGCAGCGCGATGCGCAGGACGTGGCGGTAGGTGCCGTCCGAGCCTATTTCGTTGTAGCCAACTGACGACATATGGCATCCTGCGAAGAGTCAGCGGAGGGAGTGTGATGAGGAAGCTTTGCGCCAGCGGGGCAATAACGCCACATCTCAAGGGGCTCCGGACGCTTTAGACTATCCCTTCGAAGAGCACACTCGTGAGGTATCGCTCACCCGAATCGGGTACGATCACCACGATGAGCTTGCCTTCGAATTCAGGCTCGCGCGCAAGCTTGAGCGCGGCAGAGACCGCCGCCCCGCTCGATATGCCGCAGATGATCCCTTCGTCCTGGGCCATGCGCCTCGCGCAATCTATGGCGTCCTGATCGCTGACGGGCTCTATTCTGTCCACGAGCGTCAGATCGAGCACCTTGGGGATAAAGTCAGCGCCAATGCCCTGGATTGCATGCTTGGCGGGGCGCAATTCCTGCCCGGCGCGGGATTGCGTGAGCAGCGGGCTTGCGGCTGGCTCGACAGCTACCGACGTGATGCGCTTGCCTTTTGTCTTCTTGATGTATCGGGAAATGCCGGTGATTGTGCCGCCGGTGCCGACCCCGGCAACGAGGCAATCGATCTTCCCATCGGTATCACTCCAGATCTCCGGCCCAGTAGTCGCCTCGTGGATCGCCGGATTGGCCGGGTTATTGAACTGCTGGGGCAGAAAGAAGTGCTGGGGGTCGTTGGCAACCATCTCTTCGGCCTTCGCTACAGCGCCTGACATCTTCCTGGACCCTTCCGTCAGAATCAGATTCGCGCCAAACGCTTTGAGAACCTTGCGTCTCTCTATGCTCATCGTCTCCGGCATGGTGAGCGTCACTTTGTACCCGCGAGCCGCGCCGACGAAAGCAAGCGCAATCCCCGTATTGCCGCTGGTGGGTTCGATGATCTCCTTGCCGGGAGTAAGAAGTCCCCTTTTCTCGGCGTCCCATATCATCGAAGCGCCGATGCGGCATTTGACGCTGTACGCGGGGTTGCGGCCCTCGATTTTGGCGACGACCGTGGCTTTGGCGCCGCGAGTGAGCCTGTTAAGCCTTACAAGAGGCGTATTACCGATACTGAACGAGTTGTCGTCGAATATGCGTGCCATAAGCACACCTCTATGTCACTGGAATCCCGAGGAACTCCCTTGCCGGCTCAGGTTAATCATACTGGGACGCGGGCGAAGGGCAAGCGGCCGCGGCTCGCAATCTGAAGACAGACGCATCGCCGATGAAGGTTCCGCTGCCCGCAGAGGCAATCGGCGGCCGCCTTGACGGGAGCACTGTCGCGGCCACACTGTGTTATTTGCGGTGGTGTTTGGAGGTTGCGGCCTTGCATCTGGAATACTGGTGGCTGATCCCCGTAGGATGCGCCGTTGGCGCGTACGGCACGCTCATCGGCGCAGGGGGAGGGTTTGTCCTCGTGCCGTTCCTCGTGCTCCTCTATCCTCATGAGAGCACTGCTGTAATCACAAGCATCTCTCTTGCCGTTGTTTTCTTCAACGCCCTATCGGGAACGATCGCTTACGCCCGGATGGGCAGGGTCCACTACAAGGCAGGGCTCACATTCTCAGCGGCAACAGTGCCCGGCGCCATACTGGGCGCGGTAACGACCAACTACATCCCGCGGACCGCGTTCAATCTCGTGCTTGGCATTGTCCTTCTGGCTGTGTCTGCTTTCCTCATTCTGAGGCCGGCAAACGCCGAGCACACCGGCAGGGACGAGCATGACAGCAGCACAATCGGAAAGACGCGTTCGTTCGACTTCGACTGGCATCCAAAGACAGGGATTGTTCTCAGCCTCTTTGTCGGGTATGCCTCCAGCGTGCTCGGAATCGGCGGCGGGATCATTCACGTGCCGGCGCTGATTTCCCTCCTCGGTTTCCCCGCGCACGTCGCGACCGCCACGTCCCACTTCGTCCTCGCGGTCACGGCGTTTGCCGGAACCGCCACGCACGTTGTCGGAGGCGCGTTCACGAGGGGCGTGTTCAGGACCATTTACCTGAGCATAGGCATAGTGGTCGGGGCCCAGTTCGGCGCGCTTGTTTCTCGTAGAATTCACGGGAAGTGGATCGTTCGCGCTCTGGCCGCAGCGTTGGCAGCCGTCGCGGTGAGAATACTCGTGGCTGCCGCCGGCCTCTAAGGGAGCCCGACCGGCACGTCGCCGCGAACTGCGTCACGCGCGGGTAATGGGTCCGCCGGCGACGACATCTACACACCGCGCGCAACGCGACGCGCACATTGTGATTTCGCCGTTCCGGCGGATTGCGTTGGCGACAAGGCGGACGAATTCTCCCGCGGGGTACGCGCGCACGCGCGCATTGCCGATCTTCGCTTCCCTCGCTATCGGCGCAACGACAGGCTCAAGGGCGCCAAACCCCCTGCTGCAGCCGGACACCCTGACCGGAAAGACGGTCCCGTCGCGCGCCATGCTCCACCGGATGAAGAGCCTGCGTCCCGCCACGCTCTCGGCGAGGTGAATCGGCGTGCAGCCGGCAAGATCCGCGCCAACCATGAGGATCCATCCGCCGGCGTCTGTCAATGCCCGTATTGGAGCGAGAGGATCGTCGATCGTTTGTGTCGCGACAAGCTCCCGCGTCCCGTGACCGATAGCGGCAAACGATTCCGTCGGATGGCTGCTCCTGACTGCGCCGGTACGCCTGCGCAGCGTCTCGGGAATGATCCCGATCTCACGCGAGACCGGCATATCGCCGTGAAAGGTCAGTCTGCCTTCATCCGGCAAGCGCGAGCCGCGCTCGAGGCCGTTGCGCTCGATGAAGACGCCCTTCGGCACCGGGGCAAACGCTTCATACGTAAATGAGGGCACCATGACCGTGGAAAACACGGCAACGAGCGCGTCTACGACCGCCTCGGCGCCGCCTTCAACCCAGCCGAACGCGGAAAGGCTCGAGTGGACTTCCACAATGGCGGGCAGATCGAGTTGCCTCAGGCCGCGCTCGATATCCGCCCGGGTAACGACCGGGCCTCGTGGGGAGAGCTTCATGCCAGCTCCGCCGCGGGCCAGCCGATCTTCCGGCAGATCTCTTCCCATTGCGTGCGATGAGTTTCGTGGCGGTATTCCGGCCTGAATCCGACCTCAAGACAGAGCTTTATCGCTTCGGCGCGTCGACCATCGGCCCGGACAGTGCATGCTGTGGAGCCGGAACTCCTCGCGTACTCAAGCGCCTTCACGATGAGAAACCGCCCTATCCCCTTTCGGCGGTGCTCCTTTCTGACGGCAACCAAGTGAAGGACGGCGGCTCCACCGTCCCCATGCGGCCGAAGCACGGCCGCCGCTCCCGCCGGCCTGCTACCGAGAGTAATGAAGAGAATGCTGCGGGGATCGAAGTGAGGAGACTCCAGAATCTCTGCCTTGAAACGCGCCGGCGTCCACACGCCGTCAGCGCCGTCGCTGGCAATGGAACACCAGAGAGTGCCGTCGCCCGGCCGATACGTGCGAAGGAGATACCCGAATTCTACGCTGACAGGCGGCAGATCAGACAGTGTGTCCCGCCGCATGACAAGCTCTGGAAGGCCGTCCATATGGTCTCCGGAAACGCTCTTCAGCGTTCTATTTTAGGCGTTTCCGGACCTCAAAACAAGACCTTCAAAGCCGTTGCCGCTCGGCGCCGCCAGCCTCAGACCCCTACAGGCTGATGAGACCGGACGAACTCGCACGCTTCCATTATTTCCGACTTGAACTGGTCAAGGTCCATCTGCATGCCGTGCAAATATGTGCTCCAGCCCGCGCTGGCCTTCGCAAAGTGCACCGCATCTTCTATTTCCGCGTCCGACGCGCCGTTAAGCTTCGCTACCTCGGCATGGTAGAAAGTGCAGTAGGGGCACCCCTTCACTGCCGATAGCCCAAGGCCTATGAGCTCGCGGTACTTGTTGGGGATCGGTCCCTCGTCGAGCTGCGTCCGTTTGAAGAGGTTCCACTCCAATTCGAGCTTATCATCCGGAACCCACTTGAAGAACGTGGGAACGGCGCCGAAGATCCTCTCTATGTCTTTGTAGACGTCCTGACGAGTCATAGCGCGTCCTCCCGCCGATATCGGCAAGCGAGTATGAAAGGCCATTTCCCTGCGGGAGGCGCACCCGGCCTCCCCGTCGAAGGGCGTGACCCATCACGGTCGCGACATGTTCCGGCATTGCGGCGACGCGGTCTCGCTCGTATATATGGCTTGAGCGCGCTTGGTGCGGTCGGCAGGCGCCCCAATGCTTCGTTTTCGCTTGCCAAGACTACTGCCGGAGGAATAATTCCGCTTCATGCGGATCGCAACAATGCTGACGTCAGGGGAAACAGGGCAGACCGGCCGGGAAAGCGCGTCGAAGAGCATGATTCTGCTCTATGTCGTCTTCGCGCTCTCCGGCGCGCTCTCGGTCACGGCATCCGCGCTAACCGCGTTTGGTGGATTCACCTGGGGCCTTCCGAGCAACACGCATATCCAGTCGTACCACCCTGACGAGCAGAATGTCACCTACAGCCTGCGCAACATGCATCCGGCCCAGCGCGATTTCAACCCGCGCTTCTGGGGCAACCCCACGTTCTACACCTACCAGGTGGGAGCGCTGGCACTGGCCGCGAGCAAGGCGGGCTTGTTGCCCGCGAATCTGGACGCGGAGTATTGGCTCGCGCATCCGGACGCCGTGAGAGCCTTCTACGTTATCGGGCGTGAGCTGTCGATGGCGTATGCGATACTCTCGGCGATACTTGTCTATTATGTTGCCAGGCGCGTGGCGAGCGACCGGTTCGCTCCGTTCGCGGCGGCCATCATGTTCGTCTCTCTGCCCGTAACGGCGGTCCACTCGCACTACATGACCGTGAATGCTTCGTCCGTCTTCTGGGCGCTCGCTGCCATGCTGTTTGCACTCCGTATGCAGGACAAGCCGTCGTGGCCCAACTACATCCTTGCAGGCGCATTTGCAGGGTTTGCTATATCCACCAAACTCAATAACGCCTTCCTGCCGCTCGCGATCCTCGCCGCACATATTGTCGCCGCGGCGCCGAACGGATGGAGGAAGGTGCTCCTGTCAGGGAGGCTCCTGGCAGCGATCGCGGCGTGTGCAGCCGCCTTCTTCGCCGGCTCGCCGTACTATGTGCTTGCTCACCGCGAGGTAATCACGGACCCGCACAACCAGATGAACGTGGCCGCTCTATGGGACCTCTCCGCGGCTCCGGCGGAACTGCTGAAGGACTTCTGGAATCACTGGACGGCCGCGTGCGGCTGGGTGCTTGCTGCCGTCTTTGTCGCCGCGCTCCCGCTCGCGTTTGTGTTCGGACCGAGGCGCCGCCTGGCGCCGATACTGGCCGTTGTTTTCCCCTTCTTTGCTCTGGCTCTCAAATCCGGCTGGTGGGCGTTCCCGAGCCGCGTCTGGCCTCTTCTGGCGCTTCTGGCAATCATCACCGCCGTGCTCATTTTTGAGCACCGGTATGCCTTCATCGGCGGATTGGTTGCCCCGTCGGCAATCGCGGGACTGTTGGTGACCGTTCCGTGGAACGTGGCTTATCTTAACCTTTCGCGCGGCGAGCATATTCGCGACGAATCGAGTCGGTGGATCGCCTCAAACGTCCATCCCGACAGCGGCATCATCATCCTTGATACCCCCTACTATGAGGCGCCGAACATCGTCTACCAGAACGCCGTGCATCCGGAGTATGTCGCCGGCCCGCGCTACGATATCGTTGATCTCGGCGGCAACTTCGGCGCTCTCAAAGACGCTGCCGGAAAGTGGCTTGTCGTAACCCAGAGCTACGAAAAGACGCTCCGGGAGAAGACGGGCATGGGCATACAAGAGTATGCCGACAGAAACGGTTTCGAGCTTGTCACAACGTTTGACCGCGATTTCGAAGCATTCGGCGTCGTCCTGCGCTCGTGGATACCCGCGGACATGGTGCAGGATTACACGATCTACATTTACAGGCGCAAGGAAGCGGCCCCGAGTGCGACGGTGCCCCCGGCCGAGCCGGAAGGCGGCTTCCTACCTGAAGAGTACGGCACTACGCATCGCCATATCGAAAGCGACATCTAAGGCACTCCGCCTGACCCACGGCCCCTCCCATGCCGTGGTCACGAAACAACGGCGGTTTTCCCCATACCCTGTACTAACAAGGACTTAGGTCCGTCAGCCGCATCGTCTGAGGTGATTCATCGCTGCAATGATGGACAGCCGATCTCGCAGAAAACCGCGCCTTGCGCCTCTGGAACAAATTCATGTGGTATATTTCACGAACGAGGGGTGTTTCCCGGTAGCTGCAGAGGGGGAGTCGTCGTTTGTGCGTGCCGCGGGGGATGTCCCAGGCACGCGGTCTCGGAGGAGAAGTCCCGGTGACCATTCGCGCCAAGATACTCACTATTGTAGGTCTCACCGCTATTTGCCTTATGGCGATAGTAGTTGCGTCGTCGGAGGTCATTCTCAAGAGGGACGCCAATCGCCGCGAATTCGAGAATACAAGGCAGAGTGTTGTACGCGCCAATCATGCCCTGACCAGCGAATTGTCGGTCCTTGATGCAACCACGGCTGACTACGCCACATGGGATGACACAGTTGCGTTTGTCGAGGACGGAAACGACTCTTACACCAGAAGCAACTTCCTTGGCGACACGTTCGCGCGGCTCAGGCTCAGTTTCGTTGTGATAGTTGACAGGGCGGGCCAGAAGGTGTTCGGCAAGGGGTACGATCTGGCCGGCGGCGCGGAGGCCCCCCTGCCGGCATCCCTGGGCAAGCATCTGCTGCGCGGAAGCCCGCTCCTTAGAGGCGATGACAAGGATGAGCCCCACGCGGGCATACTCGTCCTGCCGGAGGGCCTCTTTCTGGTCGCAGCACGGCCGATACTCACGAGCCGCTATGAGGGACCCGCGCGCGGAACGGCGATAATGGGACGCGCATTCGACCGTCGCGAGGCGGATATCCTGAGCGAGGTTACTCAGACCAGGATCGCCGGGCATGCCCTCGACGAGCCCCGGTTCCAGACGGGTTTCACCCTTACCGATTTCCATAGGGCCGGGGTCACTGCCACGCTGATTCGTGCGCTCGATGAAGACACCATGACGGGCTGCGCCCTGGTAAAGGACATCCATGGCCGCCCCGGGATGATCCTTCAGGTTACCAACGATCGCCAGTTCTACAAGCAGAACAGGGCGGCGGTGCGGTACTTCCTGTATGCCACGCTCGCCGTTGGCCTGACTCTTGGGCTTCTTGCGATGCTCCTGCTTGATGCCATGGCGGTGTCGCCAATAACGCGGCTCGCATCCTTTGTGAAAACCATTCGACTTGACGGGGACCTTGCAAGGAGGGCGCCGGTCAAGGGATGCGACGAAGTGTCCGCTCTTGCAACTTCCCTCAACGGCATGATGGAGGAATTGCAGCGCGACATCGCGAGCAGAGACGGGACTGAGAAGGCGCTAAGAGAAAGCGAGGAGAAGTACCGTTCGCTCTTCACCGAAATGCAGAATGCTTTTGCCATCGTAGAGGTCATACATGACACAGACGGCAAGGCCGTTGATTACAGATGGCTCGAAGTGAACCCTGCCTGTGAGAAAATCACCGGCCAGTCCAGAGAACAGCTTGTAGGGAACCTGGCAAGCAAGGTTATGCCGGGCTTCGATCGCTGGTGGGTGGAAAGGTATGATGAAGTGCTTCGCACCGGCATGCCGGTCCATTTTGAGAGGTATTCGAAGGTGTTTGGCAAACACCTCGTCCTCTCGGCATACAGACACAACAGGGACCGGCAGGTTGCAGTTGTCTTCAGCGACGTTACGGAGCGCGCGCGGATGGAACAGGTGCTGCGAGAAAGCGAGCAGCGCTATCGCAGTCTGTTCTCAGAGATGACCGCCGGCTTCGCGCTCTGCGAGGTTATCTGCGAAGCGCAGGGAGCGCCCGCCACATACCGTCTGCTCGACGTGAATCCCGCGTACGAAGAGATCTTCGGACAGCGGCGCGAAGACGTGCTCTGCAAGACTATCCACCAGGTGCTGCCGACCGTCGACGCAAGCTGGGTGCGCATGCACGGCGAAGTCGCCCTTACCGGCCGCGGCGTACATTTTCAGAAGTACTTTCCGGCGCTCGACAAGTACCTGCAGGGAAGCGCGTACTGCCCCGAGCGCGGCAAGTGCGCGGTGACTTTCACCGACGTTACGGAAGCCGTACGCGCCCAGGAGGCGCTCACAAAGGAGCGCAACCTCCTGCGCACTTTGATCGACCTGCTGCCCGACTGCATCTACGCGATCGACGCCGACGGCCGCATCGTTCTCACCAATCCCGCCGACACCGCGACCATAGGCGTCAAGTCCGCTTGTGAAGTCCTCGGCAAGACCATCCTCGAGCTCATGCCCGGCGAGATGGGCAGGCAGCTCTGGGACACGGAGCAGGTGGTTCTCACTACCGGCAAGCCTATCACGAACGTCGAAGAGCATATGATAGGGGTGGACGGCGTTGCGCGCTGGGTGCTCACAAGCAAGGTGCCGCTGAGGGACGAGCACGGCCGCACGATGGGCCTCGTGGGCGTAAGCCGCGACATAACGGAAAGCAAGCGCGCGGGCGAGGCGCTGCGCAAGAGCGAGGAGAGGTACCGCGCCCTCGCCGAGAACTCGTCCGACGTCATCGAACGCTTCGACAGGGACGCCCGCCACCTCTATGCCAACCCGGCCGTCAAGACCGTCACCGGCTTCGCTAACGACGCCGTCGTCAGCAAGACCCACAGGGAGCTGGGCCTTCCGTCCGACACTGCCTCATGGTGGGAACAGAACGTCCGGTCCGTATTCGAAAGCGGCGGATTCTACGAGGCCCAACAGGAGATCTTCGTCTCCCAGCGACGCCTCACGTTCGATTGGAGGCTTGTCCCTGAGCTCGATGAGAACGGCAGAGTCGTTAGCGTGCTTGCCACCGGGCGCGACGTCACGGAGAGCAAGAACCTGGAACAGCAACTCCTCCAGGCCCAGAAGATGGAGGCGGTCGGACAGCTCGCAGGCGGCATAGCCCACGACTTCAACAACCTCCTGACCGGCATACTCGGCTATGCCAACATGCTCAAGCTCGAGTCAGACCCTCGCAGCGACGTCCACAAAGCCGCAGACACCATCGAGAAGGCCGCCGAACGCGCGGCCCAGCTCACAAAGCAACTCTTAGGTTTTGCGCGCAGAGGCAAGCTCCTGCGCGTGCCGATCAACATCAACAATGTGACCCAGGAGGTCATTTCGCTTCTCGGCAGAACCATCGACAAGAACATTAGCATAATCCGGCACTTGTCGACCGTGCCGCCATGGGTCACCGGCGACCCCGGCCAGTTGCAGCAAGCCGTGCTCAACCTCGCCGTCAACGCCCGGGACGCCATGCCTGACGGCGGGGAGGTGTCATTCGAGACAAAGATCGTCGATCTTGACCAGGAGTACTGCCGCAATCACAGCGAGGCCGTGCCCGGTCGGTTCGTCCGTGTCTCGGTCGCCGACACCGGCTGCGGGATCCCCAAGGACATTCAGCAACGGATCTTCGAGCCTTTCTTCACCACCAAGGGAACCGACAAAGGCACCGGCATGGGTCTTGCCATGGTCTACGGGATCGTCCGCAATCACGGCGGCTTCGTGCGCGTCTACAGCGAGCTGGGGCAGGGGTCGCGATTCGACGTGTATCTGCCTTTGAGCGTGGTTGACGCCCCGTCCGACGCCGGTCCGCAGCCGCTGAAAGGCGCCGGCCGCATTCTCCTGGTCGACGACGAGGAGGTCATCAGAAACGTCGCCGCGAGCATGCTCCGCAACCTCGGCTATGATGTCGTTCCCGCTTCCGGAGCCGACGAAGCCATCGAATACTACAGCCGCCACGGCGACTCGATCGATCTGGCCGTCCTGGACATGGTTATGCCCAAGAGCGGCGGGCGCGAGTGCTTCCACGCGCTCAAGAAGATCAATCCCTCGGTCCGTGCCATCCTCTCGACGGGCTACGGGCTCAACGGCAAGGCCCAGGAACTCGTCGACGAGGGCATGAAGGGCTTCGTGCAGAAGCCCTACACTTTGCGTGACCTGTCGACAGCCGTGGCCAACGCCTTGAAGAGCAAGTAGCCGCCCCTGATGTCTTGCCGCCCGGCGCTCCTCTGCGGGTTTTGTTGGACTCACGCCACCGTCACGTTATAATATCGCCCTCATTGGCGGCAGGTCCACGCGATCTCGCCGCCACATGAGCATTCAGACCTCAGAGGAGCGTTTCGCCATGGGCCTGACCCTTGCGGAAAAGATTCTGTCCAATAACATCGGTCGCGAAGTACGCGCGGGAGATTTCGCTGTCTTCCGTGTGAACTGCTGCCTCCTCCAGGACGGCACCGGGCCCCTTGCGGTCCGCCAGTTCAGGAAGCTCGGCTTCACGAAGGTGATCAATCCCCAGACGGTCGTGCTCTTCATCGACCATGCCGCGCCAAGCCCGCGCGCGGAGCTCTCCAACGACCATATCCTCCTGCGCGAGTTCGCCCGCGAAACCGGCTGCGTGCTCTCCGACGTCGGCGACGGCGTGTGCCATCAGGTGATGAGCCAGTACTATACCGCTCCCGGCAACGTCCTCATAGGCTCGGACAGCCACACCGTTACCGGCGGCGCGCTCGCCGCGTTCGCGACGGGAATGGGCTCGACCGACGTGGCTGTCGGCATGGGCCTGGGCAAGACATGGCTCAAGGTCCCGCAGACTATCCGCGTCGAGACGAAGAACACCTTCAAGACCGGCGTCTACTCCAAAGACCTCATCCTCCATGTGATCGGCGCCCTTGGAGCCGACGGCGCCACCTACATGTCGCTCGAGTTCGGCGGCGAAGCGATCGACAGGATGTCGATGTCCGAGCGCCTCGTCCTTTCCAACATGTCCGTCGAGGCGGGCGCCAAGGTCGGACTCATCGCGTCGGACGCCACGACTCAGAAATATCTCGAGCAGTACAATCGCGCCGACAAGTACCGCGAGATAAAGCCCGACCAGGACGCAAAGTATTCCTCCACAATGGAGATCGATGGCGCCAAGCTCGAGCCGCTCGTCGCCTGCCCCCACACGGTCGACAACGTCAAGCCCGCGCGTGAAGTGGTCGGCATAAAGGTTCACCAGGTCGTCATCGGCTCCTGCACAAACGGCCGCGTCGAGGACCTCGCCATCGCCGCCTCGATCATGCGCGGCAAGATGCGCCATCCCGACACGCGTCTTATCGTCGTGCCGGCGTCGAGGCGCGTCTTCATGCAGGCTGTCGAGGCGGGCTATATAAGCACGCTTCTGGCGGCCGGAGCGCTCGTTATGCCTCCGGGCTGCGGCTCCTGCTGCGGCGTTCACGGAGGCATCCTCGGCGACGGCGAAGTCTGTCTCGCCACAACCAACAGGAACTTCCTCGGCCGCATGGGCAACCCCAAGTCCTTCGTCTATCTCGCAAGCCCCGCCACGGCGGCCGCCACGGCGCTCAAGGGCGTTATCACCGATCCGAGGGAGGTCCTCTGATGCGCGGAAAGGTATGGAAATTCGGCGACGATATTTCAACCGACCTCATCGCCCCCGGGCGTTACTATCACCTGCGCTCCAACCTTCCGGAGCTCGCCAAGCACGTCCTCGAAGATGCGGACGCCGACTTCGCGGCCAACGTCAGGCCCGGCGATTTCATCTGCGGCGGCCGCAACTTCGGCCTCGGCTCCTCCCGCGAGCACGCGCCCGTGATTATCAAAATCGCCGGCGTCGGCGCGGTCGTGGCCAAGTCCTTTGCAAGGATTTTCTACCGCAACGCCGTCAATGTCGGGCTGCCGGTAATCGAGTGCGACACAGCCGCCTTCGACCGCGGCGACGAGCTCGAAGTAGACCTTGAGAAAGGCGTCATTACCGACGTCACAAAAGGCGCTACCATCCCCTTCCATCCGATGGAACAGGCGATGCGCCGCATCCTGGAGGATGGCGGCCTCGTTGAGCACATAAAGAAGCACGGGGATTTCTCGATCAGTTGATGCCGGCGCCGACGCCGCTGCGTGAAAGAGTATGGACATACTCAACGCCGTTGTCGAGCTCCTGAGGAAGGCCGCAACCGACCTGCCGCCGGATATTGAGCACGCCCTCTCCGATTCGCATCACGTGGAGACCGAGCCCCTTCCCCGCTCCACGCTCGCCGTCACTCTCGAAAACATCCGCATTGCGCGCGCCGAAAAGCGCCCCATCTGTCAGGACACCGGCGTGCCGATGTTCTTTGTCACGGCCGCCAGGGGCACTTCTCACGGCGGGATGGTGGAGGTCATCAGGGAAGCCGTCAGGATCGCCACGCGAGACGTTCCCCTGAGGGCCAACGCGGTCGACCCCGCCACCGGCTGCAATTCCGGCGACGGAGTCGGCGAGGGCTTCCCCGTCATCTACTGCTCCGAGTGGCAGCAGGATTATCACCACATCCAGCTCCTGCTCAAGGGCGGCGGCAGCGAGAACATCGGCACGCTGTACAAGCTTCCCGATGCGTCCGTCGGCGCCGGCCGGAACATGCACGGCGTCCGTCTTGCCGTTCTGGATGCGGCGTTCAGGGCCCAGGGGCGCGGCTGCCCGCCCTATATGATCGGCGTAGGCGTCGCCGGCACCAAGGACGACGCCGCCGTGCTCGCGAAGCGCCAGCTCCTTCGCAAGCTGTCCGACCGTGTCGGCGGCGAACCGCTCGCCGCCTTCGAGCGCGATCTGCTCCGGGACATTAACACGCTGGACATAGGGCCGTCGGGCCTTTCAGGCAGGACTACCGCCCTCGGCGTCAAGGTCGGCGTCCACGCAAGGCACCCCGCTACTTTCTTCGTGGACGTCGCGTTCGGCTGCTGGGCGCACAGGCGATGGTCACTTCGATTTCGCGAGGGGCGCGCCACCTATGAGTAACATTGTTCGCCTCCATACCCCCATACCCGAAGGCGCGATTCACGCCCTGCGCGTGGGCCAGGAAGTGCTCTTCTCCGGAACGTTCATCACCGCGCGCGACGAAGCGCATCGTTATCTCGTCGAGCGAAACGACTCTGACCCGCTGCCGCTCGATCTCGCCTCCGCCGTGATCTATCATTGCGGTCCGATCATGAGGTCTGAGCCGTCTGGCTGGAAGGCGATCTCCGCCGGCCCGACCACCAGCGCCCGCATGGAGCTTTACGAGCCGGAAGTGATCCGCCGCTACAAAGTGCGCGCCATCGTCGGCAAAGGCGGCATGGGCTCCGAGACAGCCAGGGCGCTCGCTGAGGAAGGCGCCGTTTATCTCGCCGCCGCCAGCGGAGCCGGCGCCCTTCTCGCCAAGCGGATTGCAGCCGTGAAAAGCGTCTGGAAGCTCGAAGAGTTCGGCGAGCCGGAAGCCATGTGGCAGTTGGAGGTCGCGGACTTCCCCGCCATAGTCGCCATGGACGCCCACGGCGGCGACATCTACAAAAACGTCCTCGACGCTTCCTCCTCCCGTCTCGAAGCCTTGCGGAGAATCCCCCCGCAGAAGTAGTTGTTCCTGCCGCGTCCCTTCACACCCTTCACACTCTTCTAACTCTTCTCACTCAGCCCCGGGCCAACCGGCCTCCATCTGCGCCCGTGGCTGCAATGCCACATCATGCCATCCGCATCGGGTAGGAGGCGGGGTTGCCCCCGCCGTCCTCCCACACCACCGTACGTACGGTTCCGTATACGGCGGTTCACGCCGTAGTTTGCAGTCGCCTGTGT
>Ga0315282_10000444_pt1 | contig 81743 bp, 68 predicted proteins | sample YL17G07_20_MG_FD_203693 | JGI IMG/M metagenome (GOLD analysis project Ga0315282, IMG submission 203693) | Sediment microbial communities from Yellowstone Lake, YNP, Wyoming, USA - YL17G07_20 | ecosystem: Environmental > Aquatic > Freshwater > Lake > Sediment | place: USA: Wyoming | collected...
GAATCACCCCCACCCTAACCCTCCCCCATCAAGGGGCAGGGGAAAAAGCCGATTTCTTAAGGTAAGATATCCCTGAAACACCACCCTAGCCCCCTCCCTGAAAAACCCTCAAACCTCACCATAACCGGGCAGCTATTCCCCAGACCCCGGCGCCGCTCAGTTTCAGGCCTAAAAAGGTAATCCCGGCCATCAACAGAGAAGTGGCATACAGGAGTCGAACAGCCCCGCGGTAGTGGCCCGGGTTGAGGGGCTGGGGCGGCGCATCGCCGATGAAGGGTTTGTCCACTACCCGGCCGAAGTAGGTGCTGGGCCCGCCCAGGCGCACCGAGAGGGCCCCGGCCAGGGCGGCCTCGGGCCAGCCGGCGTTGGGGCTGGCGGCGTTCCCTGCATCCCGGCGCAGGATGCGCCAGGCGCCGCGGCGGTCCAGCCCCGCCAGGGCCGCGGCCGCCACCATGAGGATCGCGGTGAGGCGGGCCGGCAGGAAATTGAGGACGTCGTCCAGCCGGGCCGCCACCCGGCCGAACTTGCCGTAGCGGTAGTTCTTGTAGCCCACCATGCTGTCCATGGTGTTGGCGGCCTTATACAGGAACAGACCCGGCACCCCAAACAGCAGGAGGAAAAACATGGGGGCCACCACGGCGTCGGCCAGGTTTTCCGCCACGGTTTCCAGGACGGCCCGGCGGATTTCTTCCGGGTCGAGGCGACCGGTCTCCCGGCCCACGATCATGGAGAGATTCGCCCTGGCCCCGGCCAGGTCTCCCTTAACCAGGGCCTCCTCCACCCGGGCGCTTTCCCGGTGCAGACCGCGGGTGGCCAGACCGGCATAGATGAGGTAAGCAAGGACCGCGGCCCCGAACAGGGACGGCAGCAGCACCGCCACCACCAGGGCCGCGATAATCAAGACCAGAGTGGTCCCCATCACCGCCACCCAGTACAGCCCTCCCGCCATGACCTCCTGGGCGTAGAAGGTCCTTTCCCAATACTGGCAGGTGCGGCCCAGGAGCCGGATGGGGTGCGGCCATTGCGGGGGGTCCCCCAAGAGAAGGTCCAGAAGGTAGCCGAATAGGAAGGAGAAAGCGATTTTCAAGTGTTACTCCCCGTTAAGGCACTGTTTCAGGGCCTGCAGCAGACGGTCGTTCTCAAATCGGCGGCGCACCGCGATCCTGAAGAAGCGTTCATCCAGGCCCCGGAAGTTGCTGGCATCCCGGATGATAAGGCGGTGACGGAGCATCGCGCGGCGCAGCTGCGCCGCGGTGGCCCCGGGCCGGGTCAGCTTCACCAGCAGATAGTTCACTGCGCTGGGGAAGGCCTTCAGCCCCTCCAGGGCGGCCAGCCCCTCCCAGAGATATCGCCGTTCCCCATGAACCAGCAGCCTGGTTTGGGCCATGAAATCATGCTCCGTCAGGCAGGCCCTGCCCGCGGCCTGGGCCAGGGTGTTCACCGACCAGGGATCTTGCAGCGCGGCCAGGCGCGCCGCTATCTCCGGGGCCGCCAGCACGTACCCCAGGCGCAGGCCGGGGATGCCGAAGAACTTGGTGAAGGAGCGCAGGATGATGAGGCGGGGAAACCGGGCCAAGTGGGCCTTCAGCGAGGCCTCCTCCACGAAGTCGATAAAGGCTTCGTCCAGCACCACCCGGACCCCGGCCCCGTCCAGGGCCGCAATCAGCGCCAGCAGGCGCTCCGTGGGGATGAGGGCGCCGCTGGGGCTGGCGGGGTTGGCCAGGAAGACCAGGTCCGCGCCCCGGGGGTCCAGGGAGGCGCCCAGGGTGAAATGGTCGGCCTCCGGGGTGAGGTGGAAGTCCACCGGGACCTGGGCCGCCTTCAGGGCCTGCTCGTATTCGCTGAAAGCCGGGGCCACGATGAGGCTTTTGCCGGGCTTGAGGGCCCGGGCCAGGAGGTAGATGAGTTCCGTGGAGCCGTTGCCCACCAGGATGTGTTCGGAAGTGAGGCCGTGGTAGGCCGCCAGGTCCCGGCGCAGGTCCAGGCACCGCCGATCCGGGTAGTGGCAAATTTCCTTCAGGGCCTCCATGGCGGCCTGCTGGAGGCCCGGCGGAAAGCCCAGGGGATTGATGTTGGCGGAAAAATCCAGCAGGTCCTGGACTTCGACCCCCAGGGTCCGGGCCAGGTGGTAGACGTCGCCCCCGTGGGCCGGGGTTTTTTCGGGCCTAGTACTTGAGTGCATAAGTTTGCAAATTATAAGGAAGTCGTTTTTATTCCCCCTCTTTTATAAAGGGGGGTTAGGGGGGATTTTTGTGACCGCCTGAAAATCCTCCTAAATCCCCCTTTTCCAAAGGGGGACTTTTTCCATTCCTGAGATTTAAAGATGCTCGTAATTAGTTACGCTGATTTTTACAACCAAGTACTAACGTTTATCAGGTTCATGGTTCCATCATGGCCCGGATGCGGGCAATATCGAGATGCCGGCGCATGAGGTCGGCCAGCCGGTCCAACTGAGCTTCCTGAAAGGCGCCAAAGGACAGGGCCGGGGAGGGGGCCGGGGTGGCCCGGGCAGCCTGAACCACTTGGCTCAGGAAGCTCCGGCGAAAATCGTCACTGTCGAAGAGGCCGTGAAGGTAAGTGCCCCAGACGCGGCGGTCCCGGCTGACCCAGCCGTCGGCCACCTGCACGGGGCTCCCGTGGCGCTCCAGGATTTCAAAGGCGGGGTCCCCAGGTCCCCGGGGTTCGGTGAGCCCCATGTGAATCTCGTAGGCCTGCAGCTCCGGCCCGCCGCCCGGCACCCGGGCCCGAACCTGGGTGGTGGTCTTGTCCCCGGCCATGGTGGTGGCCACGGGCAGCAGCCCCAGGCCCGCCTCCCACCGGGGGGCGCCTTCCACCCCCAGGGGGTCGCTGACTTCCTCCCCCAGGATCTGGTAGCCGCCGCAAATCCCCATAAGCCAGCCGCCGCCCCGGGCATAATCCTGGATCTGCTGAAACAGGCCCGTTTGCTTCAGATAAAGGAGGTCGCTGATGGTATTCTTGGTGCCCGGGAGGATGAGGAGGTCCACGCCGGCCAGTTCGTCCCGGTGGTCCAGGTAGCGGAGACTGACGCCGGGTTCCTGCTCCAGGGGGTCGAAGTCGGTGTAATTGGAGATGTGGGGCAGCCGCACCACCCCGATGCGCAGGCGGCCGGCTGCGGACCAGGAAGCGGCGGCGCCACGTTTGCGGGCCAGGGCCACGCTGTCTTCCTCGGGGATGGCCAGGTCCGCCAGGTAGGGCAGCACCCCCAGCACCGGCCGTTTAGTGCGGCGCTGGATAATTTCCACCCCTTCCCGGAAAAGCTCCGGGTCCCCCCGGAACTTGTTGATGATGAAGCCCGAGAGCAGACGGCGCTCCCTGGGGGTCAGCAGGTGGTAGGAGCCGATGGTGGCCGCGAAGACGCCGCCCCGGTCGATATCGGCCACCAGGAGGACCGCGGCCCCGGCTTTGGCGGCCATGTTGAAGTTGACCAGGTCGTTTTTCTTCAGATTGAGTTCCACCGCGCTGCCGGCCCCTTCCAGGATGATGAGGTCGTAAGCCTGGGCCAGGCGGCGGTAGCTTTCCATCACTTTGCGAACCAGCCGGGGCTTGTGGCGGTAGTACTCCTGGGCCGAGAAGTTGCCGTAGACCTTGCCGTGGACAATGACCTGGGAGCCCACCTCGGTACTGGGCTTCAGCAGGATGGGGTTCATGTCCACGTGGGGGGTTAGGCCCGCGGCCTGGGCCTGCACCACCTGGGCCCGGCCCATCTCGCCGCCCTCCGGGGTGATGAAGCTGTTCAGGGCCATGTTCTGGGCCTTGAACGGCGCCACCCGGATGCCTTCCTGGCGGAAGATGCGGCACAGGCCGGCCACGGTGACGCTTTTGCCCACGTCGGAGCCGGACCCGAGAATCATCAAAGGACGGTATTTCATAGAAGATACCAGGAATTCAAAAATCCTCTGCCGCCACCCGGTACTTGGCCAGGTAGCCCCGGGGGGTGATCATGTAGGGGCCGTAGGTGTAGGTCTGGGAGTTGCCCACGATGATGACGGTCTGCATGTCCACCGGATGTTGCAGGATCTCGTCCAAAGTGGTAATCACCACCTCCTGGCCCGGCCGCATGGCCCGGGTGACGATGCCCACCGGGGTGTCCGGGTCTTTAAAGCCCAGGAGCAAATCCCGCACCGCGCTTAGTTGCCAGTCACGCTTCTTGCTTTTGGGGTTGTAGAGGACGATGACGAAATCCCCCTGGGCCGCGGCTTTAAGGCGCTGTTGGATGACCTCCCAAGGCGTCAGGAGATCGCTCAGGGAGATGGAGGCGAAATCGTGCATCAGGGGGGCCCCCAACAGGGCGGCGCCGGCGGCCAGGGCCGGCACCCCGGGGATCATTTCCAGGTGAAAGTCCACCGGCCCGGGGGCCTCCGGGGGCGCCGCCTCGATGCCCTGGGCCCCGCAAATCTCCAAGACCAGCCCGGCCATGCCGTAGATGCCGGCGTCGCCGCTGGAGACCAGGGCCACTTTTTGTCCGGCGCTGGCCCGCTCAATGGCCAGCCGGCAGCGCTGGACTTCGGCCTTCATGCCTGAGACCACCACCTCCTGGTGGGTCAGCAGGGGCTTGAGCAAGTCGATGTAAGTCCGGTAGCCCACCACCACCTGGGCCTCATCCAGGGCGGTCCGGGCCCGGGGGATGATGTAGTCCGGAAATCCCGGCCCCAGGCTCACTACCGACAGGCGACCCGGGCCACCGCCAGGGTGGCGTTGGGGGCCTTGCGCTTGGGGACGATGAGCTCCACCCCCCCGGCTTTCAGGGCCGCGGCTTCGCTGACGCTCTCCACCCCCAGGTGGCGGGCCACCTGCTTGGAGGGATGGGGCACCGCGATCTGCTCCAGTTCTTCTGCCGTAAACCATATAAGTTCCACTCCCAGGCTCCGGGCCGCCTCCACGAGGCCGGGCTCCTCCTGCTTGGCGGCGATGGTGGCCAGGGCCTTCAGGGACAGGAGGGACAGGCGCTCTTCTTTAAAGGTGGCTTTGATAAAATCCAGAATTTCCGCCGCCGGGGTGCCTTTATGGCAGCCCACTCCGGCCACCAGGTTCCTGGGCCTGAGCACCAGCCACCATTCGGGCCAGGGGCCTTCCCGGAAGCCCACGTAAACCGTGGGGCGGCCCGCCACCAGGGCCGCTTCCAGGTCCGGCTCCCGGGTGAACAACCCGGGGTACTGGGCCAGGGGCCCCGACAGGTAGCCGTCGGGGTCCACCACCCGGATGGGGCGGCCCGACAACAGGGCCATTTGCACCCCCCGCACCCCGGCCAGGTTCTCGATGGTGAGACCCAGCTGAGTTGCCAGCAGGTCCAGGGCCGGCAGCCCCCGAATATCGCTGGCGGTGGTGATGACCGGGGTGCCGCCCAGAACCTGGGCCACCTGCCGGGCCAGGTCGTTGGCCCCCCCCAGGTGGCCGGAGAGGAGGCTCACCACGAACTGGCCCCCCTCGTCCAGCACCACCACCGCGGGGTCCAGGTCCTTGCTGCGCAGAAAGGGGGCGATGGACCGCACCACGATGCCCGCGGCCATGATGCAGACCAGGTTCTCCCGGGCCCGAAAGGCCTCTTGAAAAACCTGGGACAGGCGGCGGAAGGTTTTCACCTCGGGGCCAGCCCCGGCCTGGCTCCGGGGCAGCCAGCACTGCGCCCCGGGCAACGCCGCGCAGACCCTGCGGGCCAGGGCCGCGCCCCCGGGAGTTATGGCCACTACTTTAATCGGCCTGGCCGTCACGGAACCCATGGGAAAAGCTCCGGTCATAAAGTTTGGAGCGGGCCTTGAGACGCGCCTCCCAGGCGGTTAGGGCCGGGCCCACCAGAATGAGGGCCTGGCGCTCAATGCCCGCCTCCCGCACCAGGGAGGCAATGGTGGCCAGGGTGCCCTTAATGAGGCGCTGGTCCGGCCAGCTCACCCGGTAGGCCGCCACCGCCGGGGCTTCGGGGCCATAGGCGTCGCTCAGTTCCGCCACCACCTGGTCGATGAGTTTAATGCTCAAGTAGATGACCATGGTGGCCCCATGCCGGGCCAGGCGGCGCAGGGCCTCCCGCTCCGGCACCGGGGTGCGGCCCGGGGCACGGGTCAGGATGACGGTCTGGGTGAGCTCCGGCAGGGTGAGCTCCTGGGCCAGGGCCGCGGCCGCGGCCGCGGCCGCGGTGACCCCGGGAATCACCTGACAGGGGATGCCCTCCTGGTCCAGCACCTCCAGCTGCTCCTGCATGGCGCTGAACAGAGAGGGGTCGCCGGAGTGGACCCGCACCACCCGCTGGCCTGCTTGATACGCCGCCCGGATGGTCTGAAGGATCTCCTCCAGGGTTAGGGGGGCGGTGTCCACGAGCCGGGCCCCGGGCCGGGCCCAACCCAACACCGCGGCCGACACCAGGGAGCCGGCGTACACGACGACATCGGCCCGGGACAGGGCTTTCTGGCCTTTCACCGTGATGAGCTCCGGGTCACCGGGCCCGGCCCCTAAAAATATGACGGGATGGTGGTCAGTCATGGAAAGCTTTTATTCCCGTTATCCATTAAGTTGGCAGTCGCCTGCAGGTAATATACCCCCTTTTTATAAAGGAGGGCAGGGGGGATTTAAAATCCCCCTAAATCCCCCTTTAAAAAAGGGGGACTTTAAAGGTTCCAGCAGACATAGGGCGGCCCATGGCCGCCAAAAATCGGTGTGCACGGCACGCCCTAGGTTGCTACCTCGTCCTGAGAACCGCTCCAGATTCTGCCCTTTTAGGTTATCTCAGATTTGCGGCCCGTAATAATCCACACCGGGTTCAGGGCCTGGAAATAGGCGCCCTCTCCCAGGGGGCGGGAGCGGCTCACCTGCAGGTGGACCACCTCCACCTGCCAGCCGGCGTTGGTCAGCAGGCGCCGGGCCGTCTCCAGGGACTCCAGCAGGGCGGCGGTGAGGACGACCTTGCCCCCCGGCGCCAGCCGGGCCCTGACTTCCTGCAGGATGCCGCCCAGATGCCGGCCGCCGCCCCCCACGAAGACCCGCTGGGGGTTGGGGAGAGCGGACAGGCACTCCGGGGCTTGACCGCAAACCACTTCCAGATTGGAAACTCCGAACTTCTCGCGGTTGGCGCGGATCTGGGCGGCCCGGGCCGGATCCCGCTCCACCGCGAAAATCTGCCCGCCCGGCAGCAGGAGGCTGGCCTCCAGGGCCACGGAGCCGCAGCCGGCCCCCACATCCCACAGCACCTGGCCCGGGAGCAGCGCCAATTTGGCCAGGACCACGGCCCGCACCTCGGACTTGGTGACGAGGCCGGCTTCGTGGGCCAGGGCTGCCTCGGGGAGGCCGAGATGCAGGGAGGTCCCTGCCGCTGGTGGTTCCTGTTTCCCGGCCTCCTGGTCCAGGACCACCACCAGATTCAAGGGGGAAAAATCCCGCCTCTGGGCCTCGGCTGGGGTAAGCCAGGTGAGACGCTCCTTGGGGCCTCCCAGGTCTTCCAGGACGCAGAGGCGGGCCCGGCCCCGGCCCCGGGCCAGCAGAAACCGGGCGATGGCCCCGGGGGTGTGCTCCGGGTCCGTATAAATAATCAGCTTTTCAGCCCGCCCCAGGGCCGCGGCCAGGGGTTCCAGGCCGCGGCCGTGGAGGCTGACCACCACGGCGTCCTGCCAGGAGATCTTCAACCGGGCGCAGGCGGCCTGCACCGCGGTGACGTTGGGGTGGATCACCACGTTATCGGGCCCCAGGAGCTTCACCACCAGGGGGGCGACCCCGTAGAAATTGGGGTCTCCGGAAGCCAGCACCACCACCCGTTTTTCCGCGGCCAGGGCCGGTAGTTGCCCCAGAACTTCTGCCGGGTCTTTCCCCAGGAGGATTTTTTGGGCCGGGGGGTCCGGGAAGTAGCCCAGGAGGCGCCGGCCCCCCACCAGCACCTGGGCTTGCCGAAGGATCTCTCTGACCTTGGGCGTCAGGTCCTCCGGCGACATGCCCCAACCAACCACGTGGACCGTATTCATGAAGATAGGCTCCCCGGGCTGTGGCCCTGCCAAAGAGTTACGCCGGAAAAATCCAGGATAACGCCGGTCAGCTCAGGCCCCGGGCCGGCGAAGGCCCGCAGGGCCGCCAGCATCCATCGGCCCACCTCCGCCACCACCTCAGGGGCTCCGGCGGCGGCCAGAATTTCCAGGGACTGCCGGGCGGTGTTGGCCCGGGCCACGGTTTGGGCCAGCTCGCGGTTGCCCGTCTGCTCCAGGGTCCAGCGCCCCAGCTCCGCCAGATTGGGCAGCCCCCGGGATGCATGGGTGTGCCCTTTCCCCTGGGCCATTTTCAGGGCCTTGGCGAAGAAAGCCGCCACCGTGATCTGCCGAAATCCCAGGGCCGCGGCCACCTTGAGGGCAAAACGGACGTAGTCGCCCATTTGCACAAAGGCCTCCGGCGGCAGCTCCGGCAGCCGGCCGCGCATTAGCTCCTCGCTTTTGCCCCCGGTGCTGAAGACGATGCGGCCCAGCCCCGCGGCCCTGGCCACCCGCAGGGCGGCCACGATGGTGGCCCGGTAGGCCGCATGCGAAAACGGTTTCACCAGGCCCGTGGTGCCCAGGATGGAGATGCCTCCCAAGATGCCCAGGCGGGGGTTCAAGGTGCGGCGGGCCATTTCCTCACCCCGGGGCACAAAGATTTCCACCGCCAGCCGCATGGGCTTTCCAGGATAAACTTCTTGCCAGACTGCCTCCAGGCCGCGGCGGATCATGCGCCGGGGCACGGGGTTGATGGCAGGCTCGCCAACCTTCAGCGGCAGGCCCGGTTTGGTCACCCGGCCTACGCCGTCGCCGGCGTAGAATACCACCTCTTCGTCGTCGCCGAGAGATGGCCGCAGCCGGACCCGGGCCCCGATCTCGGCCCCGTTGGTCACGTCAGGGTCGTCGCCGGCGTCCTTGATGACCGAGGCGAAGCCCTGGCCGCCTAGCCGGCCATGGCGATGCAGCGGGATGCTGAGACTGCCGCCGCCGGGCAGCGCCACGGGAAGACGCGCCGGGCATGGCAAACCCAGGAGCTCTAACAGCGCCCCCCGGGCCGCGGCGGCCGCGGCGGTGCCGGTGGAGAAGCCCACCCTGAGCTCCCGGCGGGGGCGCGGCGGTCTGACCGTCTCCTCTTCTTCTAAAGAGGTCTCTAGATAAGTTTGGTCTGCCAAGTTATTTTTTATAGGGACGGACCTGGGTGTCCGCCTCACCTCCGGGCGCATCCAGGGGTGCGCCCCTATACGGAAATCAACCAATTTGTAGGCAACCTGGTATCAAGTTACCGGGTCGCCAATCTGACAATTTTTCAGCCCCACAACCCGTAAGGGATGGCCACCAGGATCAGGCTCAGGAGCCGCACCCCCTGGCTCAGCAGCAGGAATTCCGTCCCCAGCTTGGGAGAAAAGATGCCCATGTGGGACGGCAGTTGATGGCGCAGGGCCCGCACCGGGGTGGCCACGATGTTCCCCAGGACCAGGGCCAGCACCGTCTGCGGCACCGTCAGGGCCCCGGCCTCCAGGAAGGCCCCGGCCGCGGCCATGCCGGAGGTGAATTCCGCCGCCACGCTGAAGATCACCACGCTGGCCGCCTCCACCGGCAGGAAGCTCACCGCCACGTGCGCCGCGGCCGCCTCGCGCAGCCACCGGAACAGGCCCCAATCATTGACCACGAAAATCAGAAGGTAGATGGGCAGGGTATAAAACACCACCCGGGTGAACCGCCGGCTGAACTTGCGCCAGATTTCCCGGAATAAGTTTTCCTGGCGGGAAGGCGCCGAGACCGCCAGGGGGCCGGCGCCGCCGGCCGCAGCCGGCAGCCGCCAACGGCCGTAAGCCAGCAGGGCCACACTGCGGAGCAGCGCCGCCGCCAGGGTGAGGCCCAGGTAAATGAGGCCGGCCTGCTTGGTTAGCGGCAAAATAATAAAGAAAGTGGTGGGCAGGTGCAGCAGGTAGGTGGGCAGGCCGCCGTTGACCAGATAGGTCACCGCCATCTCCCGGCGGCTGAGTTTGCCTTCCTGGTAAAAGGTCATGAGCATGGTGTTGGCCATGATGCCGGAGAAAAAGGCCGCGGTGAAGCTGGCGCCGCTTTCGGCCTTGAGGTGGCCCCACCGCAGCACGGGGGCCGCCCAGCCCCCCAGCCTGGCGGCCCAACCCAGGGATTCGATGGCCTGGCCCAGGAGCAGCCCCACCCCCAGGTAGACCAGCAGGCGCAAGAGGGGCGACGCCAGGTGCTGGTAGAGCTTGCGCTCCGTGAGCTGATGGGACGGACCCCACGGGCCCAGCCAGGCCGCGGCCAGGACCAGCCCCAGGACCAGGAGGAGCACCCAGCGCCACCGGCTTCCCTGGGTCTCGGGCCGCGCCATTTAATACCCCTTACCCTTCTTTTTAATGATGATCATGGAGAGGTAAGGCAGGGGACGCCCTTTCAGGGACCGCAGGTCGTCCACCACCGTCTCCCCCTCCAGGCCGCAACGGCTGATGCAGGTGGCCCGGTCCAGGAGGTTAAGCTCCTCCAGGGCCCGGTAGATGTCGTCGAAATGACGGTAGGTCTTGAGCATCACGATATTATCGGTTTTGTCCAGGACCTCCCGCAACCGAGCGGCCCCCATGGCCCCGGAGACCACAAAGAACGATTCTTCGCCTTCGGTCAGCGGGATGTGGGTCAGGGCGGCGGCCGCGGCATAAGAGGTGATGCCGGGAATGGTGATGATGCGGGTCGAGGGGTTAAGCCGCTTCATGGTCTTCAGCAGGTAGCCGAAGGTGGAGTAGGTCAGGGGGTCCCCCAGGGTGACGAAGGCGGCGTCCGCCCCGGCGCCGAGCACCTCCAGGACCCGCCGGGCGTTGCTCTCCCAGGCTGCCTGCAGAGCCTGGGGGTCCCTGGTCATGGGGAAAGGCAGGTGCTCGATGCCGGCCCCGTTCAGATGCGACCGGACGATGTTCAGGGCCAGGCTGTAGTTGTTCTTGGTGGAGCAGGAAGCAAAGATGTGATCCACCCGTTGCAGAACCTTCAAGGCCTTCAGGGTGATCAATTCCGGGTCTCCCGGTCCCACGCCGATCCCGTAAAGGGTCCCGGTTGTCGGGGTCATGACGGCATCTCCTCCAGGGCCATGATGGCCAGGGCGTTAATCACGCTGGCCGCCGCCGCGGAGCCTCCCTTGGGCCCCAGGGCGGTGATATAGGGGATGGGCTGCCGGGTCAGCAATTCCTTGGACTCCGCGGCGTTGACAAAACCCACCGGCATCCCCACCACCAGGGCCGGGGCCGCGGCGCCGCCTTCCAGGAGCTCCAGCAGGCGCAGCAGGGCGGTGGGGGCGTTGCCGATGGCCACGATGCCGTCGGTAAGAAGCGGCAGGGCCTTCTCCATGGCCGCGGCGGCCCGGGTGGTGCCCTGGCGCCGCGCCGCTTCGGCCACCTCCGGGTCGGCCATCAGGCAGAAGGCTTCCACTCCCAGGTGCTGCAAGCGGCCGGTGGAAATGCCCGCCAGCAACATGCGGGTGTCGGTGCCCAGGGGGCGGCCCTGGCGCAGGGCCTGCACTCCGGCGGGGATGGCGTCGGGGTGCACCCGCACCGTCTCCAGGTAATCCAGATCCGCGGTGGTATGGAGGAGGCGCCGGACCACGAACCAGACTTCCGGCGGCAAGCTGTGGGAACCCGCCCGGGCCTCGATGCGCCGGAAGCTTTCGGCCTCGATCTCCTGGGGCAGGCGCGGTTGCCAGGTCATGTTTGCTCCGTTTTTCTGTTTGAATGATTTTCCAGGGAGGGGGATAGGGGCCGACGGCCCCCCTACAGTCCCTCCTGAAACCCCTCCCAACCCCCATATAGGGGGTTGGGAGGGGAGTTTGGGGGAGGGCGATTGTAAGCCCCGGCCCTCCCCTCAAAAACCTAATTTAGAGTCCTCTTTCCTTATATTCCTGGCAGCATTCCACCAAATGCCGGGCCACTTCCGGGTTGCTGCCGAAATGGAGATGCACGTAGCTGGCCAGGACATTTTTGGAGCCATATCCCTCGGCCATGGGCTCACCCCCCTGCCGATTGGTGATGCGATAGAGGCGGTGGAGGTCCGGCGGCTCCTCCACGATCTCCGAGTAGTGGAACTCGTGGCCCCGGGCCCTGGTGCCGGGCGGCCCCAGAAGGCCGGCGGCCGCCAGGGTGATTTCCCGGTAGCCCAGGGCCTTGAGCCGCGGCAGCATCCTGACCTTCAGGGGCAGCACCCCGGCCATGGGATGGCGGCTGCCCTCCAGGTCGGTGAGCTCCCGGGAGAGGTACATGAGCCCGCCGCACTCCGCATAAACGGGCAGGCCCGCCGCGGCCCGCTGCCGCACCGCGCCGCGCATGGCTGCATTGGCGGACAAAAGGGACGCCTGCAATTCCGGGTACCCCCCGCCCAGGTAAAGGCCGTGGAGGTTCTCCGGCAGCTCCCGGTCCCGGAGAGGCGAAAAGGGGACCAGTTCGGCCCCGTAATGAGCCAGCCATTCCAGGTTGTCCGGATAATAGAAGCAGAAGGCCGGGTCCCGGGCCACCCCCAGGCGCACCGTGGCGGGCGCGGCGGGGGCCGGCGCTTCCTCCGGCATGGGAAGCAGGGGCAAGGCCTCCAGAAGTCTGTCCAGGTCCAGGTTGGCCTCCACCAGGTCGGCCAGTTGGGCCAGATACTTCTCCTCCAGGGGGTGGTCCTCGGTGGTGGCCAGGCCCAGGTGGCGCTCCGGAATGGCCAGTTCCAGGTGCCGGGGCAGGCCCCCGAAGCATGAAACCTGGGGCAATTGCGCCATGGCCTGCCTGAGATAATCCAGATGGGTGGCGCTGCCGATGCGGTTAAAGACCACCCCGGCCAGGGTCAGCTCCGGGTCGAAGGAGGCAAAGCCCTGGACCAGGGCCGCGGCGCTGCGGGCCATGGCCCGGGCGTCCACCACCAGGAGCACCGGCAGCTTGAGCCACTTGGCCATCTGGGCGGTGGAGCCGGCGTCGCTCAAGCCGTCATAGCCGTCAAAGAGCCCCATGACCCCTTCCACCAGCGCCAGGTCGGCCTGGCGGGCCTGGCGCCGGAACAGGGCCAGGTTGGCTTCCCGGCTGAGCATCCAGCCGTCCAGGTTCCGGCAGACCCGCCCCGCGGCCCGGGTGTGGTGGCCGGGGTCGATGAAATCCGGTCCCACCTTGAAGGGCTGCACGGTGAGGCCCCGGCGGCGCAGGGCGCTCATGAGCCCCAGGGTGACCGTGGTTTTGCCCACGCCGCTCTGGGGGCTGGCGATGACCAAGCCGCGAATCTGACCAGAGGAGGTCACAGTTTCTCCTTGGAGAAGGCCCCGGGGTGCAGAAACCGGGCCAGTTGCTCCACCGCCGCGGCGGACCGGGGCCCCGGGCGGGAAAAGAGGCTTTCCTGCACCACCAAGACCCGGCGCCGGCGCACCGCCTGCAGCTCCTGAAAGTAGGGGCGGGTGTAGATGTCTTCGGGGCTGCGGTTCATGGGCCCCTGCTGGATGATGTAGACCTCCGGGTCCGCCTGGATGAGGGCCTCCAGGCTGTAGGCCGTCAATTTCTGGGGGCTCTCCAGGATGTTCACCCCGCCGGCTCGGGTAATGATGTCGTTCACCAGGGAGCCCCGGCCCGCAGCCAACAGGTTGTGGTAACGCACTTCGAAAAAGACCCGGAGGGGGGGTCTGCCGGCCACCTGCCGGGCTACGGCCGCCAGTTTCTCTGCCATGGCCCGTTCCAGATCGGCCGCGGCCTGGCCCCGGTCCGTGAGGGCGCCCAGCCGCCGGATGACGCTGAACAGGCCGGCGAAATCCCGGGGTGCGAACATGGCCACCGGAATGCCGTTGGCTTCCAGCCGGGTGAGGGCCGGCAACCCCTTGGGCACCCCCCCCTGCACCACCAGATCCGGCCGCAGGGCCAGGATCATCTCCACGTTGGGCTGCAAATGGGTGCCCACCGTGGGAATACCCTTGAGGCTGTCATCGCCCTGAGTGCGGGCCACGATCAGTTGCCCCAACCCCAGGGCTACCAGGGTCTCGGTGAGGCCGCCGTACAGAGAAACGATGCGCCGGGGGGCGGCGGCCAGGGAGACGGTCTGGCCCCGGTCGTCCTGGATTTGGGCGGCGGCAAGTGACTTTGCTCCAGCTCCCAATAGTATGAAAAAAAGCAAGAGGTGTATCAATATCGCTCTGGTGCAAGACGAGCGTTTCCCTCCCCCTTGAGGGGGGAGGGCCAGGGTGGGGGTGAAAAGTCTTTGATATCTCTTCTGTATCCAGCTTCCCCTCCCCCAGCCCCCTGCCACCAGGGGAGGGGGAGTTCTAAGGGGGTGCTCGATAAGAAATGAATGGCTGCGAATCCTCATGCCCGGGCCACCTCCGGGGTTGCCGTCTCCTCCGGTGCCGCGGCGCCGGGCGTAAGCGGCAGCATCACCGCGTAGGGCCGGTGGTAAAGAGGATGCCAGCGCACCTCCATGGCCGTGTCGTAGACCGCCGCCAGGATCTCGGGGGTGAACACCGCCTCCGTGGGGCCGTCCCGGATAATGCGGCCGTCCTTGATGAACATGAGCCTGCGGCAATAGAGGGCCGCCAGGTTCAGGTCGTGCATGGCGCACAGCACGGTGAGGCTGCGGGCCTGGTTCAGGTGTTTCAGGATCTCGAAGATCTCCAGCTTCTTGCGCACGTCCAGGGAAGAAGTGGCCTCATCCAGCAGCAGGATGCGAGGGTCCTGGGCCAGGGCCCGGGCCATCACCACCCGCTGGCATTCGCCGCCGGAGACCTGGGTGACGGGGCGGTCCCTGAGATGTTCCGTGGTGGTGCGGCGCATGGACCTGAGGGCCCAGAGCAGGTCTTCCGCGGTCAGGCTCCCCAGGCGGCGGCGGTGGGGGTAACGCCCCATGAGGACGATTTCCAGGCAGCTGAAGGGGAAGCGCACCTCGGAGGACTGGGGCACCACCGCCAGGGTCTGGGCCCGCAGGCGGCTGGGGAGGGCTCCCAGGGCTTGGTCCATCACCGTAATACTGCCGCCCCGGGGCGGCAGGAGGCCCGACAGGGCGTGCAGCAGGGTGGATTTGCCGCAGCCGTTGGGGCCCAGAATGCCCACAAATTCTCCGGCGGCCACGTGAAAATCGAGGCCCGCGAGGACCAACCGGTCCCCGTAGCCCAGCTCCAGGGACTCCGCCCGAATCACCACATCCCCCTGGCCTGCCGGGTCTTCAGCAGGTAGAAGAAAAAGGGACCGCCCAAAAGCGCCGTGACTACTCCCACCGGCAGTTCCTGGCCGCTGGCCAGAATGACCCGGGCCAGGACGTCGGCCCAGATGAGGGTCAGGGCCCCGGTAAAGGCGGACAGCACCAGGAGGCGGCCGTGGGAGGGGCCGGCCAGCAGGCGGCAAAGGTGCGGCACCACCAGGCCCACGAAGCCGATGACCCCGGAGACCGCCACCGCCCCCGCGGTGAGCAGCGAGGCCCCCAGCAGAAGTTTGAGCCGCACCTGGTTTACGGCCACGCCCAGAAAATGGGACTGCTCCTCGCCCAGGGCCAGGATGTCCAGCTCCCGGCCGTGGTAGATTGCCAGCAGGAAGCCGGCCGCGGCGTAGGGCAACAGGAAGCCCACGTGAATCCAGCCCCGGCCCGAGAAGCTCCCCATGATCCAAAAGACGATGGCGGACAGGGATTCCTCGTCCAGGCTCTTGATCAGGCTGATGAGGGCGGACAGAAAGGTGCTGACCACGATGCCGGCCAGGATCAGGGACTCCTTGCGGATGCGCCCGGCATCCCGGGACAGGACCAGCACCGCGGCCATGGCCCCCAGGGCCCCCACCAGCGCCGCCAGGGGCAGGGGGCTCAGGCCCAGGAAGGAGCCTCCCACCCCCAGCATCACCAGCAGCGCCACCCCGAAGGCCGCACCGGTGGAAACCCCGATGGTGAAGGGGTCCGCCAGGGGATTGAGCAGCAGGCCCTGGAAGACCACCCCGGCGGTGGCCAGGGAGGCGCCCACCAGGGCCGACAGCACCACCCGGGAGAGGCGGATGCCCCAGATGACCACTTCCGTGGTCCGGTCCACGGGGGCGGCGGCAAGGCCCAGCTTGTTAAGGAGTACCGCGGCCATGGCGCTCCAACCCACCTCCATGCGGCCGATACCGGTGGCCAGCCCCACGGACAGGAACAGGGCCAGGCCCAGGGCCAGAAGGGCCGCGGCGAAACGCCGCACTTCGGCGCGACGGCGCTCCAGAGCCTCCGTCAGCTCCGAGGTGCGGTCCACTTGGCTCGCCGAGGCGTTATCATTTGATTGCATAAGTTCGCAAGTCATGGGCAAGTCGTTTTATTCCCCCCTTTTATAAAGGGGGGGTAGGGGGGATTTTTATAACCATCTGAAAATCCCCCTAAATCCCCCTTTTTCAAAGGGGGACTTTTTACATTCCCGATATTTAATGATGCTCGTAATTAGCTACGCTGATTTTTACAACCAAGTAATAGCAACCTTCATGGGCTGAGAGTCTGCAAAGCCTCGTCAAGATGGTTTACCTGGATAGGCATGATCTCATCCGGGTGGCGGAACTCATGGCCGGGAAAACCCTTTGGGGCCACGGCTTTTAGGTGTTGGGCGGTGGCCGCGGCCGCGCGGCCGTGACCGATGCACCATCCTGAACCTGCAGGCCCCTTGGAAAAAAAAAATCCTTAAGTCCCGTAGGACTTAAGGATGCACCCAGCTTCTTTATCCTTAAAGGCAGGAGCTGCTTGTCCAGGGCGGCTCCAGCGTCTGCGCCACTTGTCTCACGCTACGGCGTCAGACCTCCGGGCAGGTCTTCTGGCTCCCGGATCATCCTACTATCTGCGCCTTCCCATCCCGCTTCAGCGAAACAGTGGCAGCGTGCAGAGTTCGTCCCCGGACACAGCGGCGGGACCGCGACGGTTAGTCCGTCTTCCCTTTTAAACCCCGTAGGGTACCTCGGATGTACATTTATACCAAAAGGCGGCGGCGACTGTCAATCTTATTTGCAAAGCGGGTGGCCCGGCGGGTTTCAGCCGGCGCCCTTTAGCCTGACCGGCTATTGGTTATTATTCGGAGCGAAAAACCAATTGCCCTTTCTGAACCGTGGGGGCACGGCGTGCCGTGCCCTCAAACCGAGCCAAGGCAATTTCTTTAATGCTCCGAGCAATAAGACCACCCAGCCCCCTCTACCCAGGCGCCAGGTTGGCCTGGGGCGACTTCCGGGCTGCGAGGCTCTCTCCTGGGGCGCCGGCAATTATTATTAGGCGGGAATGTCCAAGGAAATCGCTGTGATAGCGATTTTTGCAGGGAAATTTCCCTTAATTCTGCGAAAAACCCCGAAAGGCGGAGAAACCGCGAGTTTCCCGTTTTTCGGCCTACCGGGCGCTTCTCCGCAAATAATAAGATTTTGGTACTCAGGACAGGCTTTGGCGGCGGCCGTGATTTTTCAACCATATCCGGCGAACCTCGCTCAGGATGCGGTTTCCCCTGGGTTGGCAAGAACCGCGGCCGCCCTCCTTTACTAAGTGCAGTTGTCGGTCACCACTTTTGACTGGGGGAAAAGGGTGATGTATGGTGGCGGCCAATGGAGCAGGGCAACTGAAGCCAGGTTGCTCAAGGACCCGGGGGGGCGCAACCCTGTGTCATAATCCGACGCATGGCTTCGGTTCCCTGCTCCGCTCTGATTATTAAGGCGCCAGGTGATTTTGGGGCAGCAAGACCAAGGATGGGAAAGAATAGGCGAAACCTGGGACAAAAGGGGGTCTATTCCATGAAGAGCTGGGAAGCGGGCCTGGAATCTCTCCATCGGCAAGGCTGGGGTTACGGCTACGCCAAATGCCTGGATGCAGAAAGCGGCGCCGAGGTCTACCTGGTGAACATCAGCCGGGGCGATGAAAAGCTGACCACCGTAAGACCGACCCTGGAAGAGGCGGTTAGCACCCTGAGCCGGCTGGCCGCAGCCAGAGCCCGGCCAGGTAACTGTTGAGGCAAAAATTTAAAGCTACATAAACCTTCTCCTAGATTACTGCAGCGCCCGCCGCGCCTGGCCGGAAGGCCATCTCCTGCACCCCGTACGGCGATTTTTCCCTTGCCGCGATCAGCCCATCACCGCTCAGGCCGAGGGGAGTGACACCGTCCGGGCCCCCGGGGAAGGGCGGCGGAGGCACCCCCCTCATTCTTACTGCCGACGCCGGCCCCCCCCTTTTTCCTTGCCAGAGCCAGCCCCCTTCAGATATTTTTAAGCATTTAAGACCCCGGCAAAAATGCTTTCTCAGGAAGGGGATTAGGGGCCGACGGCCCCTAACCGCAGGGGCTTGGGGCCCATTTTTGCCATAACGGTTCATTAGCTCAGGGCTAATGAGATTCCCCCACCCCCCCCCATAAAGGGGGTGGGGAGGGGTACTTGAGGGGAAGGCGGGGGAGTCCGTGACGAAAAATTACCCCGGCCCTCCCCGCAAATAAATTTTTCAGAGCCCTCAACTTGAGCCAGTGCTTGGTTGCGCAAATCAGCGTCAGTAATTGCGAGTCTCCTCAAAGCTCAGGGCTACATAAAGTCCCCCTTTGAAAAAGGGGGATTTAGGGGGATTTCACTGGCTTATAAAATTCTTCCTGACCCTCCTTTGGAAAAGGGGGGAATAAAAACGGGTCTCAAATAATGCGCCAACTTCACTAGTTCGGTGCTTTCTCCGGGACAGGCATGGGCAACCTTCACGACTTGGTGCAGTTCATCTTTGCCGGTTTGACCGGGGGGGCCATCTATGCCCTGGTGGCCCTGGGTTTCGGGGTGGTGCACAACACCATGGGGATCGTCAATTTTACCCAGGTGGACTTCGTCTCCCTGGGGGGCATGATCCTCTACAGCGCTTTGTTTGCGGCCGGTCTGCCCATGGCCCCGGCCCTGGTGGCGGCGGTGGCGGGAGTCACCCTGGCGGCCATGGCGGTGGAGGAGCTGGGCCTCAGGCCTTCCCGCTCCCAGAGCCACCTGGTGCTGATCTTCCTGACCATCGGCCTGTCCATCATCCTCCGGGGAATCATGAAAATCATCTGGGGCAAAAACCGCATGGCCGTGCCGCCGCTCACCAGCGAGGAGCCGGTGCATCTGCTGGGCGCCACCATTCTGCCCCAGACCCTGTGGATCCTGGCCCTCACCGCGGTGGCCATCGTCCTGCTGGTGCTGTTTTTCCGCAAAACCGCCATGGGCCTGGCCATGCGGGGGGTGGCGGCCAACCCCGAGGCCGCGGCGGTGGTGGGGCTCCGGGTCTGGCGAGTCAAGGCGGTGAGCTTCGCCCTGGCCGGGGCCCTGGGCGGCCTGGCCGGTTGCCTGGTGACCCCCATCACCACGCTCTCCTATGACGTGGGGGTCCTCCTGGGCCTCAAGGGGTTCGCCGCGGCCATCCTGGGGGGCTTCGGCTCTTTCCCCGGGGCCATCCTGGGTGGCCTCCTCCTGGGGCTGCTGGAGTCCCTGGGCGCCGCCTACCTCAGTAGCGCCTATAAGGACGTCATCGCCTTCGTGGTGCTCCTCCTGGTCCTGTTCGTGCGGCCCCGGGGGCTCCTGGGGGGACCAGGGTAAGCCAGCCCCCCTTTTTTAAAGGGGGGACCAAGGGGGGATTATTCAGGCGTGTTGCCTTACAATAAAGGCCTCAAGGAACTAGCCCGGGAGCTTCGCCAAAACCAGACGGAAGCCGAGACTTTTCTCTGGCTAAGGCTCAGGAAAAAACGGCTAAAAAATTGCCAATTCTACCGACAGAGAATTATCGGAAACTATATTGTTGATTTTTATTGCCCGGAAGCCAAACTTGTCATTGAAATTGATGGGGGGCAGCACTATTCGGAAGAGGGGTTGGCAAAAGATAAAATGAGAGATGGCCATCTATCCAATTTGGGGCTGACGGTCTTGAGACTTTCCGCCAGGGAAGTCTTTGAGAATACCGCCGGGGTTTTGGAGCAAATTTTCCGGCAGTTACCATAATCATTATAATCCCCCCTTAATCCCCCCTTTAGAAAAGGGGGGAATTTATATGATTTTCTTAAGGATTCCTTATTATCTTATGGGCTTATGGAAATGACTTTGCAAGATGAGCGACCCCAGCAACTTCTCATGGGCAACGAGGCCATGGGCTTAGGCATCGTCGAGGCCGGCTGCACCCTGGCCGCCTCCTACCCCGGCACCCCGGCCTCGGAAATTCTGGCGTCGGTGGTGGCCTTCGCCAAGGAGACCGGGGCCCCGGTGCACGCCGAGTGGTCGGTGAACGAAAAGGTGGCCTTTGAAGTGGCCCTGGCCAACAGCATGACGGGCCGCCGGACCGCGGTCTCCATGAAGCAGGTGGGCCTCAACGTGGCCTCGGACCCCTTCCTGCGCGCCGCCTACCTGGGCGTCAAGGGGGGGCTCATCGTCATCAGCGCCGACGACCCCGGGCCCCACAGCTCCCAGACGGAGCAGGATTCCCGCTTCTTCGCCATGTTCGCCAAGGTGCCGGTGCTGGACCCGGCGAGCCCCCGGGAAGCCAAGGAGATGGTGCGCCAGGCCTTGGAGCTCTCCGAGAAATACGAGCTGCCGGTGATGCTGCGCCCCACCACCCGGGTGTGCCACGCCCGGCAGAACGTCCCCTGCGGCCCCGTGGCGCTGAAGGACCGCCCAGCCCGCTTCGAGAAAAACCCCGGGCGCTGGTGCGCCACCCCCCAGTACCTGCGGGAGCTGCACCGGCAACTCAATGAAAAGATAGAGAACATCGCCGGGGAGCCGGGGTTCGCCCCCCTCCTCACGGCCGGGGACGGCTCCCACCCCGGGAAGTGCATCGTCTCCTCGGGGGTGGCCTTCGCCCATACCTGGGACCTGCTCTCCGAGATGGGCCTCCTGGGAAGAGTCGATTTCTACCAGGTAACCATGCCGTACCCCCTGAACCGGGACTTCGTGGGGCGCCTGGCCTCCGGTTATCAACAGGTCCTGGTCCTGGAAGAGACCTATCCGGTCATGGAGCTGCAATTGGCGGCGGCGAAGGTGCAGGGCCGGGGCTCCAAAACGGTGCCGGGCCAGGGGGAGTTGACCCCCGACGTCCTCCGCCAGGTGCTGGAGAACTTTCTGGCGCTGCCGGCCCGGCCCCCCATGGCCGCCGGCGGCGGGGAGGCCACCCGGCCCACCCTGTGCGCCGGCTGCGGGCACCGGGCGGCGTTCTACGCCATCCGGGAGACCTTCCCGAACGGCATCTTCCCCAGCGACATCGGCTGCTACACCCTGGGCCTGAACCTGGGCGCGGTGGACACCTGCCACTGCATGGGCGCGGGTATAAGCCAGGCCGCCGGTTTCTACCACGCTTACGCCGCCGGGGGGGAGGAGGTCCCCCCCATCGTGGCCACCATCGGGGACTCCACCTTTTTCCACGCCGGGGTGCCGGCCCTCATCAACGGGGTGTTCCAGCAGGCGCGCTTCATCCTGGTCATCCTGGACAATGCCACCACCGCCATGACGGGGCACCAGCCCACCCCGGAGGTGGGCCTCACGGCCGCGGGCGAGCCGGGCACCCCGGTCTTTATCGCCGACCTGGTGCGGGCCTGCGGCGTCCGGTTCCTGCGGGAGTGCGACCCCTACGACCTGGCGGCCTTCAGCGGCATTCTCCAGGAAGCCGAGGCCTACTGCCGGAGCCCCCAGGGCGGAGTGGCGGTGGTCATCGCCCGGCACCCCTGCCTGCTGGACCGGGACGCCCGGCAGGCCCAGCCGTCTTTCGTCATGCGCGTCACCGAGGACTGCACCGGCTGCCGCCACTGCCTGGATGACTTCGAGTGTCCGGCCATGAGTTTGGATGAGGCCACGGAACAGGTGGTCGTTGATGCGGTGCGCTGCATCGGCTGCGGAGTGTGCGTCCAGGTCTGCCCGGCCGGGGCCATCGCGGCCGTCGCCAAGGAGCCATCGTGAAGCAGCAGCTTATCGTCAGCGGTCTGGGAGGGCAGGGGGCCCTCACCCTCACCCGCCTACTGGCCGAGGCCGCCATGGCCCTGGGGCTGCCGGTCATCACCTCGGAAACCCACGGCATGGCGCAGCGGGGCGGAACGGTCATCTCCATGGTCAAGGTGGGTCCTTTTCGCGGTCCCCTGATTCCGGCGGGGGAGGCGGAGGTAGGGTTGTTCCTGGACCCGAAAAACCTGGCGGTGCATGGCTTCTACCTGAAGCCGGGGGCGGCGGTGTTCGTCAACTGCGGCGCTCCCGGCCCTTACCTCAACCTGGATGCCCGGACCCTGGCCCAGCAGTTGGGCGCGCCCGTGGTGGCCAACCTCATCCTCCTGGGTTACGCCGCGGCCAAAGGCGGGCTCTTCTGCGACCCGGAGTTGCTGGAGCGCGTCATTCAGGGCAAAACCCCGCCCGGTTTCCTGGAGTCCAACCTGAAGGCCTTCCGGCTGGGGGTGGCGGCGGCGGCATGAAACGGCTTCTAGCAACCAGGGCCTACCTCAGCCGCCATCGCACCGGGGTCACGGTGTGGTTGCTGGCCCTGGTGCTGACGCTGACGCCCATGGTGATGCGCAACCCTTACCAGCTGGGGATCCTCAACCTCATCGGGCTTTATGTCATCGTGGTCCTGGGGCTCAACCTGTTCACCGGCTACGCCGGCCAGATCTCCCTGGGGCACGCCGGGTTCTTCGGTTTGGGGGCTTACGCCTCGGCCATTCTCACCGCCACCTACAACTTCCCGGCCTGGCCCGCCCTGGCCCTGACCGCGGCGGCCGTGGCCCTGGTGGCCCTAATCATCGGGGTGCCGGCCCTGAGGCTCTCCGGCCACTACCTGGCCATGGCCACCCTGGGATTCAACTATGTGGTGCACAGCATTTTCGTCCAGTGGGACGCCCTCACCGGCGGCCCCGCCGGGCTCTCCGGGGTGCCGCCCCTTACCGTCTGGGGGTTGGCCTTCGACAACGACGTCAAGTTCCACTACCTGGTGTGGACCTTTGCCCTGGTGGCCCTGACGCTGTGCCTCAACCTGGTGCGCAGTGGGGTGGGCCGGGGGCTGGCGGCCCTGGCCCAGGACGAGATGGCCGCCTCCTGCCTGGGGGTGGACGTGCAGCGGGACAAGATCCGGGTCTTCGTCCTGTCCGCCATCTTCGCCTCGGTGGCGGGCAGCCTCTACGCCCATTACTTCAGCTACGTCAACCCCGACGGCTTCAGCATCTTCAAGTCCCTGGACCTGGTCATCATGGTGGTGGTGGGCGGCATGGGTTCCATCTGGGGCACCCTGTTCGGGGTGGCCCTGATCACCGTTCTGCCCCACGCCCTGGATTTTTTTGAAACCTACACGGACATCATCCACGGGGTGATCCTGGTGTTGATTCTGCTCTTTCTGCCCCAGGGTTTCATCACCGGGCTGGTGGACGCCCTCAAGGTCCGCCTGGCCCGGCGGCGCCTGGCCGCGGCGGCCCGGGGTGAGAGATGAATTGGGGAAGGGGGCCAGGGGCCTTTCACCGGCGAGACGCCGGTGCCACTCGGTTTTTGCCATGAAACCACTAAATCAAAAACCTCTCCTCCAGATCTCCGGCCTTACCAAGCATTTCGGCGGCCTGCCGGCCCTGTCGCAGGTCTCTTTCCGGGCGGCGCGGGGTCAGGTCACCGCCCTCATCGGTCCCAACGGCGCGGGCAAGACCACCCTGATCAACTGCCTCACCGGGGTCATCAAGCCGGACCGGGGGGAAATCCGGTTCAACGGCGCCAACCTGGCCGGCTTGCCGGCCCACCGGGTGGCCCGCCTGGGGATCTCCCGCACCTTCCAGAACCTGCGGATTTTCCCGCGGTTGTCGGTCCTGGACAACGTGCTGTGCGGCCTGACGGTCTTTGCCGGCACCTCCCTGCTGGAGGCCCTGCTGCGCCCCCCGGGCTTGCGCAACCGGGAGCGGCGCCTCAGGCTGACGGCCATGGAGGCCCTGGACACCTTCGGCCTGGCGGACAAAGCGGCGCTGCCGGCCGGGGCGCTGCCGTATGGGGATAAGAAACGGGTGGAGATGGCCCGGGCCTTCGTGTCGCAACCCGTGCTCACCTTGCTGGACGAGCCGGTGGCGGGTCTGAACCCCGAGGAGACGGCCCAGATAGGCGCCCTCATCCGTCAGATGCGCCTGTACGGCAAGAGCATGGTCCTGGTGGAGCACGACATGGAGCTGGTCATGGGGGTTTCCGACCACGTGGTGGTGCTGGACGGCGGCAGCCGCATCGCCGCGGGCTCCCCCGAGGAGGTGCGCACCAACCCCCTGGTTCTGGAGGCCTACCTGGGGAGAATGAGCCTCACCGCCTGAAGTTGGCCGGGCGGCGGTTGGACGCCAGGGCGTCCTGCATTACGCCCCGGCGGCGGCTGCATAAACGCCTGGGGCGCACCTTCGGGTGCGCCCCTGGATTATGCGAGGCCAGAAAATTAAGCGACACTCAGCGCCGGCGAGACGGTCCGATTATCGTAGATCGATACTGAAGCCCTGGGGCCCGATGGTCAGCTGCACTCCCTGCTGCACGGTATAGAGATTGATGAGCACCCCTCTCTGGTTTTTCATGGTGACGCCGCCAATGCCCCCGGCCAGGGTGAGGCCGGCCCCGGCGGCCACGTAATTGCCGGCTAGGTCAGAGGCGCTCTTGAGATTGTAGACGTTTCCCACCGCGTTTATGGTGGAAATTCCCACGTCACCCACGGTGAGGCCCGACACCTTGAAGGGGTAGATTTTCCCTTCGAACCTGAGGGTGCCGCTGCCCCAGCTGGCGCCAATGCCGGCGGCGACGCTGGTCAGGTCAATGGAAACCGAGCCCATGGGGTACAACGGTTGTGCGGCGCGCCCCGGGGTTACCGCCACCAGCAGGACTGCCGCCATGGCCAGACTCAGGAGAATTCGGTTCGTGCGCGTCATCTTCCCATCCTTTCTTTTCTGGTAAAGATTGGTTTAATTTGTTGTTAGCAACTTAAGGGCCTAACAGATGGATGTCAAGTTTAAAGGATAGGGGCCGCTCCGGCCCTTTTCGGTACAGCCCGGCGAGCCCGGCGCCATGCCGCTGGCTCCGCCGCGCCGGGACGGATATAATCATAAAGAGACCTCTGCAAAAGTATCAAGATCAATATTCTCTCGGGTGGAAGGTCTTATAATCCCCCCTCACCCCCCTTTAAGAAAGGGGGGGTAATTAAAGATAAGCCATTGATAAATCATGGAAACCCATCTTAAGTCCCCCTTTTCTAAAGGGGGATTCAGGGGGATTATGAACGCCTGCCTATTTCGACTAAGCCTTTTTCAGAGTTCTCATAAGATATTTTCGGCTGGGTTGGCCTGCTGCTTAAATAAGGACCGGATAACTGGACCCACTGCGAGAGGCTCTTGGCGGACGTCAACTTCGTGGCGGTCTCCCTGGTGGCCGGGGACCTGGAGGAGTGGCAGCGCCGGCATTTGGAGGCCTGACGCCGGGGAAAAGCATGATAACCGCGGTTAGTGGTTGATCACGGGGCGGTAGGGGAGGGGCCGGGGGGGTTGCAGGCGTGAGGCGGCGGGCTCCGTTGGCCGGCACCTCGCCCTGAAAACTCGCGGATTTATGATTCAGCCGCTCACCGGCTGGTAGTAGGCCACGCCGTCGCCCCACCAAGTCAGCTCGTAGCGCCTCCCCTTGAGGTATAAAAACGGCCGCACCCAGAGGATGACTCTTTCCACCAGGCGGCCGTGCAGCGGGTGCGGCAGCACCGCCACCACCATCACTTCCGGCGCCTCCTCCGGTGAGGTGAAAGGATCAGTGGTATACTCATAAAACATTTTCGTGCCTCTCCTTTAGGTTCTGCCACTCCCGCCGCGCTAACGGCGCGTCCCTAAGGCCTGGAAGCTATTTCAAAACCTATTTTACTGTCATCCTGAACGAATTGAAGGGTCTCAATTTATTAAGAATACGAGATTCTTCGCTCCGCTCAGAATGACATTTCATGGCTCAATCGGGGTTTTGCAATAGCCTGCAGTCCCCGGGGGCGGCCGGTTGCTGGATTGCCAGGATAAGCGCGGCATCTCCTTGCGGACAATTTTCTTTAGAGAATATAACCCATGGCGGTAAATTTTGCCAGCCCAGGGGAGGCCGGTGGGGTCGCGGCGGCTTGCCAGGACATGGGAACCCTACTATAATGCAAAATTGTGGCGGCGGTTGCCGGGAACGAATTGGGATGACAGACAAAAAAGAGATTCTACTCCGCATCGAAGACCTGACGGTGCACTACGGCGCGGCCCAGGCTTTGTTCGGCATCGACCTGGCCGTGGCCCAGGGCGACACCGTGGCCCTGGTGGGGGCCAACGGCGCGGGCAAGACCAGCCTACTCAAGGCGGTCATGGGCCTGGCGCCGCCGTCGGGCGGGCGCATTCTCCTGGCGGGGAAAGAGGTCACCGGTTCCTCCCCCTCGGCCATGGCGGCCCTGGGGGTGGCCATGTGCCCCGAGGGCCGGGAGATGTTCGGCGACCTCACCGTCCGGGAAAACCTGGAACTGGGGGCCCTGGCGCTGCACCCGGGCAAAAACGAACTGGGGCGCCGCCTGGAGGAGGTCTTCGCCCGCTTTCCCAGGCTGAAAGAAAGGCTCAACCAGCGCACCAGCACGCTCTCCGGGGGGGAGCAGCAGATGGTGGCCATGGGCCGGGCCCTCATGGCCAGGCCCAGGCTCCTGCTCCTGGACGAGCCTTCCCTGGGCCTGGCGCCCCTGGTGGCCGACGAGGTCTTTGACATCATCAAGCAGCTGAGCCGGGGCGGGGTCACCATCCTGTTGGTGGAGCAGAACGCGGCCCGGGCCCTCACCGCCTCCAAATCCGCCTATCTGCTGGCCAACGGCCGCATCGTGGGATCGGATTCCAGCCACAAACTCCTGGTGGACCCGGAACTGCGCCGGGCTTTCCTGGGGGCGGGCTCCGACAACAACCCGGCCGCCTCCCGCCTGGGTGCGGCCGGCCTGACCAATATCAGACTGGAGAAACCGAACTTGAGCAAACAGACCTTCATGCCCCCCTTCACCACCCTGGAGGAACTCAGGGCCCACCAGTTAAAAGGGCTCCAATGGACGGTGCGCCACGCCTACGAGGGCTCTGCTTTTTACCGCCAGAAGCTGGAGCAAGCCGGCGTCAGCCCCGGCGACATCCGCACCTTGGACGACCTGCACCGGCTCCCCCTCACCACCACGGAGGACCTCCGGGAGGGCTACCCCTTCCCCTTCCGGGCCGTGCCCTTTGAGCAGATCGTGCGCATCCACGCCTCCAGCGGCACCACCGGCAGCCGCAAGATCCTGGGCTACACCCAGAAGGACCTGGACGACTGGATCCATTTCTTCGCCCGCTGCTACGAGATGGCGGGGGTCACGCCCCTGGACCGGGTGCAGATCGCGGTGGGCTACGGGGTCTGGACCGCGGGCGTGGGCTTCCAGCTGGGGGTGGAAAAGCTGGGGGCCATGGCCGTGCCGGTGGGGCCGGGCAACGTGGACATGCACTGCGAGTTCCTGGTGGATTTGCAGAGCACGGTGTTGTGCTGCACCGCCTCCATGGGCCTCCTCATGGCCGAGGAGGTGCACAAACGGGGCATCGCCGATAAGATCAACCTGCAGAAGGTCATCTACGGCTCCGAGCGGTCGTCCGTCTCCATGCGGCGCAAGATCTCGGAACTCTTCGGCGGGGTGGAACTCTTCGACATCGTGGGCCTGACGGAACTCTACGGCCCCGGCACCGGCATCGAGTGCCCGGACCACGACTGCATCCACTACTGGAGCGACTACTACCTGCTGGAGATCCTGGAGCCGGAGACGCTCACGCCGCTCCCCGATTACGAGTGGGGGGAGATGGTGGTCACCACCCTCACCAAGGAGGCGGCGCCGCTGATCCGCTACCGCACCCGGGACATCACCCGCATCATTCCGGGGCCGTGCACCTGCGGCTCCATTTTGCCGCGCCACTCCCGCATCCGGGGCCGCACCGACGACATGTTCAAGTTCCGGGCGGTGAACATCTATCCCAGCAGCATCGACCGGATTCTCTCGGAGATTCCGGGCCTGGGCTCCGAGTACCAGATCCACCTGACCCGGGATGAAGCAGGCCGGGATCACATGGTCCTCAAGGTGGAGCGGGGCGAAGGGGTGGAACCGGGCCGGGCCGACGAGCTTGGCCGGGAAGTGCGCTACGTGGTCAAACGCAAGCTCCTGGTGACCCCGGAGGTGGAGGTGGTGGGCTACGGGGCGCTGCCCCGCACCGAACGCAAAAGCAAACGGGTTTTCGATACCAGGATTCAGGATTCTGTGGTATAGGTGACGGGCAGGGGAGGCCAGACCCCGACTTCCCCCCAAAAATTCTGATTGCCGCGCCTTTAACGTGGACTACATGGAAAAATCACCGCACCCGGGGTGCATATTAAACCCAGTGAGATTCATTTCGCCTATCCTATACTCATCCTAACAGGCAGGAAAGGCACCTAAAAAGTTGCCAGGTAGAATCTAACTTTTCTTCTAAACAGATGCTGGGATTTCAAAAGGGAGGAGAGGATTCATGAAAAGAGGACTGGTAATTATCTTAGTGGCGGTTGCTCTATTATGGACCATGAACTACGGGGCCCAGGCCGCGGAACCCATCAAACTGGGAGCCTTCTTCGCCCTGTCCGGACCCAACGCCCCCATCGGCACCCCCACCAAGCTGGTGGCCCAGATGGTGGTGGACCAGATCAACAAAGGTGGGGGTATCAACGGCCGGCCCATTGAACTGGTCATCGGCGACACCGAGAGCGACCCGGCCAAGGCGGCCACCATCGCCAAGAAATTCATTTTCTCGGACAAGGTGGCGGCCATTATCGGGCCCACCTCCACCGGCGAGGGGATGAACGTCAAGAAGATCGTGGAGGAGGCGGGTGTACCCACCTTCATGACCGTGGGCGGCGACCCGGTCATCGAGGGCGGCAAATTCGGGGCCTTCACCTATGTCTTCAAGTCGCCCCAGCGCTCCAGCACCGCGGTGCAGAAGCTCTACGGCTTCCTGAGAACGAAAAAGCTGACCAAGGTGGCGCTGCTCACCGCCTCCGACGCCTTCGGCAAGGACGGGGCGGTGTGGCTGGAGAAGCTGGCCCCGGACTACGGCATCACCTTTGTGGCCAAGGAGTCCTTCGGCCCCAAGGACACCGACATGACCCCGCAGCTCACCAAGATCAAGAACGCCAACCCCCAGGCCATCATCTGCTGGACCATCGGGCCTGCGGGCGCCATTGTCGCTAAGAACAAGGCCCAGCTGGGCATCAAGATCCCCCTGTTCCAGTGCCACGGCCAACCGGGACCGGAATATATCAAACTGGCCGGCAAGGCTTCGGAGGGCGACCGCATGCCGGCCACCAAACTGATGGTGGCCAACGAATTGGCGGACAACGACCCTCAGAAAAAGGTGATCCAGGATTTCATCAAGCTTTATCAGGACGTCTACCATTACGACAAGGAGTTCCCCATCAACACTCACTCGGGGTACGCCTGGGACGCCATCTACATCGTTACCAACGGCATGAAGAAAGCGGGCACGGACCCCAAGGCCCTGCGCAACGCCATCGAGCAGATCAGGGGGTACGTGGGGGTCTCCGGGATTTATAACCTGACCCCCCAGGACCACAACGGCCTGGGCGTGGACTCCATGGTCATCGTGGAGGTAAAAGACGGCAAGTTCGTCATCGCCAAGTGAGGGCGGTCTGCCCGTAGGGAGAATCTGAGCCGCCCCGGGGCGGCTCAGATTTAAACCTTGCCCGGGTCGGCGAGCCGCAAGGTAAGGTTATGGGGCCCCGGGAGAGAGTTAAAAATTACCATCTAAATACCCGAGGCGAAACCTCAGGTCAGCATTAAACCGGTCCATTACCCCGCCAGATAAGCAAACAATCCTGGTAAGTTGATTCTCTATACACAGCGTCATTAATTTATTTACATGAACAAGGATGTTCCCTTTTTGTCATTCTGAGCCGCCGCAGGCGGCGAAGAATATCGTCTTTACCGGCAATCAAGAGGCCCTTCGCCTAGGGCTCAGGGTGACAAATTGGGCAATATTGCTTTGGTAAAAACCATAATCAGGTCCAATTATTTATGACGATAGGTATAGAAGCCTTGGAAGACCATTCAGAAAATGGCCATCCTTTCCCCAAAACCAGGCACCCAAAATATGCAACCATGGTTTTTTGAGAATGGATAATTTACAGGTTCATAAGGCAGACGCGCCGGATATTGAATGATAATCGTCATCTTTGATTTTCACCCCGGCTTGCCATATAATTGGCCCATCCCGGTGGGGTCGGCGAGAGAAGCAGCAGATGATCTATACCACCAAAAGAGGTGAATCTTTCGACACGGAAAGGGATTTTACTTCGGCGGAACGCCACATCCTGCAGAAGTTGTTTATCTGGAAGGATTTTGCCGCCAGTGTGGAGGAATTCCGCCGCAAGAAGCAGGAGGCTTTGCGCAAGGGCTGGAGCGATTCCGGCCCCATCCAGGAAAGCCGTAACCTGCAAAACCTGACCCGCGATCTGGAAGAACAGGTGGCCCGGCGCCTCCAGGCCCAGAAGCAGGGCCAGAGATGACGTCGGGGGAACTTTTAAATACTCGTTGTCCAGCAGGAAATTGGAAACCGGGTAACAGCAGAGTCTCATCAATAGCTAAGGTTAGCTGCAGATAATGCAAGGGGGCCTCTATGACGCGGTTATGCCTGATGATTGGTATCTTGCTTATGGTGGGGGCCGGCGCGGTGCAGGCGGCAGAGAAATTTGAGGCAGATGTCATCAAGACCGGGGCGGGGGATCTGGAGATCACCTTCATCGGCCACGGCACCTTGATGTTCACCTTCGGGGGCCGGGTCATCCATGTGGACCCGTTTACGCAGTATGCCGATTACCGGAAGCTGCCCCAGGCGGACCTGATCCTCATCACCCACGAGCACGGGGACCACCTGGACCCCAAGGCGGTGGAGCTGCTGCGGAAGCCCGACACCAGGATCGTGGTGAACCAGGCCGGGGCCGGCCAGGTGCCCGGGGGCCTGGTCATGCAAAATGGCGAGGTCAAGACCGTGGCCGGCCTGACCATCGAAGCGGTGCCAGCCTACAATCTGGTGCACGGGCGGAGCGGCGAACCCTTCCACCCCCGGGGCCGGGGCAACGGCTACGTCATCACTTTCGGGGACAAAAGGGTCTATGTGGCCGGGGATACCGAGAACACCCCGGAGATGAAGGCCCTGAAGAACATCGACATCGCCTTCCTGCCCATGAATCTCCCCTACACCATGACCCCGGAGATGGTGGCCGACGCGGCCCGCGCCTTCAAACCTAAAATTCTCTACCCCTACCATTACGGCAAGACGGATCCAGGCAAGCTGGTGCAGCTGCTCCAAGGCACCCCCGAGATCGAGGTGCGGATTCGCCCCCTGGAGTAAGCCAGGAAGACGTGGATTGGGCAATTCTCCGCAGGGATAGGGGGCCGCTTCAGGCCAGGAGTGAGTAATGTAGGGCGGGCATTGCCCGCCATATATGGGGCGCCAGGCTCCACCGACACCAAGCACAGGCGGGACGCCTGTGCCACCAAAGATTTTTTTGATAAAAATGGGAGTCCTCGGAAAACCAAGGACATCATGTCCAGACATGTAGGGTGGGCATGGCCCACCTTCATAATTGCTTAAATATTCATCATGTTTAGTTAATGGGGCAAGGGCCCTGGCTGCCAGCGCAATTTTCGTACCGGACACTCCTGGGATTTAGGGGAATTTTAGAAGTCACTTTCCCAAACCAGAGGCAAACCCTTGGACCATAATCTGGTGGCCGTGGCCGAGCAATTCGCCCCCCGGGGCCGGGTCCTGGACGTCCGGGAATATGGCAACGGCAATGTCAACGACACCTTCCTGGTGACGGTGGGCAGGGCGCACCCCGCGTTAAGCCCGAATTCCCCCGGAGAACCGCGTTTTATCCTGCAACGCCTCAACCCGCAGGTGTTTCGCCGGCCGGAACTGGTCATGCGGAACCTCGGCACCTTCACCGAGCATGTGCGCCGGCGTCTGGAGCACGCCCCCTTAAGCCCCGGCCGCCGCTGGGAGGTGCCGCGGGTGCTCTTGAGCCGGGAAGGCCGGGACCACTTTCTTGACTCCGGGGGATCGTTCTGGCGGGCCCTCAGTTTTATTGAGGCGGCCCAGTCCTTTGACACCATCAAGGATCTGGCGCACGCGGCAGAAGTGGGCTATGCCCTGGGCATGTTCCACAAGCTGCTGAGCGACCTCCCCCCGGAAAGACTGGCCGATACCCTGCCGGGTTTTCACCTGACGCCGGGCTACCTTTCGCACTATGATGAGGTCCTGGCGAAACACGGACCGCCGCCATCCCCCGATGTGAATTACGCCTTACAGTTTATCAGCCAGCGCCGGGCCTGGGCCCCCGTCCTGGAAGCAGCCAAGGCGCAAGGGAGGTTGCAGCTGCGCCCCATCCACGGCGATCCCAAGGTCAACAACGTCATGCTGGACACCGCCACCGGCCAGGCCGTGGCCATGGTGGACCTGGACACCGTCAAGCCCGGCCTGGTGCATTATGATATCGGCGACTGCCTGCGCTCGGGCTGCAATCCCCTGGGTGAAGAAACCGAGCACTGGGAGGCGGTGCGCTTCGAACCAGAACTAGGCCGGGCCATCCTGAAAGGCTACCTCTCCCTGGCCAGAGACTTTCTCACCGGGAGCGACTACGCCTATCTGTACGACGCCATCCGCCTCCTCGCCTTCGAGCTGGGTCTGCGATTCTTTACCGATTATCTGGCAGGCAATGTTTACTTCAAGGCCGGGCACCGGGAACACAATCTGGCCCGGGCCCTGGTGCAATTCAAGCTGACCGAGAGCATCGAATCCCAGGCCGGCGCCCTGGACGCCATCATCCGGGACCTTAGATGAACGGCCGCAGCTTTTCCCTGGAGCCGTTCTTCCCTGCCGGCCCGGGGCCCCAGGTCGAGATCACCGGCAATATCGGCCGGCACGCCAATACCCTGACTATTCGCTACGACCTGCGCGGCCGGCTGGCGGAACTGGCGATTCCCGCCCCGGCAGAGCTGCCGGCCCGGAGGCACGGTCTCTGGGAAGAAACCTGTTTTGAGCTCTTCCTGGGGGTCAAGCATTCGCCGCAGTATTGGGAATTCAACCTGTCGCCCGGGGGGCACTGGAATGTCTATCGCTTTGCCGCGTATCGCCAAGGGATGCAAGAGGAAACGGCCTTTGCGGCCCTGCCGTTTAGGGTCCGGAGGCGATGGGACTCCGTGCTGCTGACCCTGGAGTTGGATTTGGATAAGATCGTCCCGGCAGGCCGGGCCCTGGAGGCGGGCATCGCGGCGGTCCTCAAACTGGCGGGCGGCGAGGTGACTTACTGGGCCCTGACCCATAACGGCCCCCAGGCCGACTTTCACCGGCGGGACAGCTTCATCGTCCAATTGTGAGCCCGGCCCCGGCCTGCTGCGGATACGGCGGATAAAGAGCATTTCACTTATCAATTGTGCGGTAAGGTACGGATCACTGGCTCATATCTGCGCCTTGCATATCCGGCGCAATTGTTTTGCTTGCTGAAATCCTGCCCGCCGAGGCTAGCCGCTCTTCCCCCGAGGTTGCTAAAACCGCCCCCCTAATCGGGCAAACAAAAAAAGCCCCGGCGAGATCACTCACCAGGGGCTCCTTTCTGCACCCTATACGCACCTAAAGCCGATTTTTAGAAACTGCTTATTCGCTAGAATCATTGATATTGCTGGCGGGCCCGGAGCTACACCTGGCGTTATTGGCCGACACCCATCTCAGAGACGGGAATGACCGGCGCCCCGAGGCCCTCGCCCAGGGGAGTTTACTGTGAACTTCACCGTCAAGGAAATCCTGCACAACCGGGTCCGGGCATTGTTGCACCTGGAGACCGGCCCGGGTTTGGGCTGCACTGATCCTGCCGCCATTGGCCTGGGGGCGGCCGCCGCCCCATCGACTCCCGCATGGGCGGGGTCATGCTCCCGGCCATGACCCTGGCCGGCAGCGGCAACCATGGCATCGCCGCCGGCATCCCCATTGTGGCCACAGCCGGCTATACCGAACTCCATCAAGGTCGGGGGCTCATGCACGCGGTTACTTTGAGCTACCTGGTCACCTGCTCCATCAAGGCCCTGACCGGCCGCCTCAGCGCTATGTGCGGCTGCGCCGTCGCCAGCGGGGCCGGCGTGGCTGCCGGTGTCGCCTACCTGCTGGGAGGCACGGTGGAAGAAATCGGCGGTGCCCTGGTGAACCACCTGGAAAGCACTGCCATGCTGATCTGTGACGGGGCTAAAACCGGCTGCGCCCTCAAAGTGGGAGAGGCCGTCGCTTCGGCGGTGAAGAGCGCCCTCCTGTCCCTCCAGGGCGCCGTGGTCAGACCCACCGACGGGTTCATCGGCCGGACCGTCGAAGACACCCTGCGACATCTGGGCACCCTGTCCAACCAGGGCCTGGCCGCCACCTTCTTCGGGGTGCCGTCAGCCATGGGAGGCCTGATGGGACGGCCCTGGCAACTGTTTTCCCTGGCCAAGGTGCTGGAAATCACCACCACGGTTAACATCCCCGTTCTCGGGAGCGGCGCCAAACCCAAAGGCGCTTGCACTGCGCTCTTTTTGAAAAGCTCCTCTTGCACCGAAACCCATCCCCCTTGATTTCCATAATCACCAACCCGAGCATTAACCATGACCCCCCCCTTTTCATCGGGGCGAAGGAGATGATTGCACCGCAATCCTTTCTGCGGGAAAATCTATCCACTATTAACATCCGGTCAAGAAGATAAATGGCGGTGACGGCAGCTATCTTGCCAGAGCAAAAACTTATCGGATTTCTTGGGAATAATTTGATATGCCTTGCCTATCAGCATCCGCATGGTGCTATGAAATCTAGGAGGTGGGAGCATGGAAATTTTCAAAGCCGTCAACGAAAAAGGGAGAATCTATTCCTCCTTTCCCAAGCTGCGGCTTGATTATCTTCCTTTAGCACTGCACCCCTTGCATAATCACTTCCTAATAAGTAAAATAAAGCAAGATTGCAACGGGAACTTGCCGTGGACCTCAGCCAGTCAAGATAAACTTGGCGGCCCCTTGTCTGTCCCCCCGGGAATCACATTTATCCCCATAATTCAAAGGAGTATAAAAATAGAAGCCGTTTTCAAGCGGCCACTATTTTGCCGACGTGTTATGCAAACTCGAGACGACTTGAGAAATATCGCAATTATCGCCCATGTGGACCATGGGAAGACTACTTTGGCGGATGCCATGTTGTGGCAGAGCGGCATCTTCCGGGAAAATGAGCTGGTGGCCGAACGGGTCATGGACAGTATGGACCTGGAGCGGGAGAAGGGCATCACCATCATGGCCAAAAACATGGCCATCACCTACAAAGGGGTGAAGATCAATATCGTGGACACCCCCGGCCACGCGGATTTCGGCGGCGAGGTGGAACGCACCCTGAACATGGTGGACGGGGTCATGCTCCTGGTGGACGCCACCGAAGGGCCGCTCCCCCAGACCCGGTTCGTTCTGGGAAAGGCCCTGGAGAAGGGGCTCCCCGCGATCGTGGTCATCAACAAGATCGACCGCCCGGACCGGCGCATCAAGGAGGTCCTGGACGAAATCTACGACTTGTTCATCGATCTCGACGCCACCGAGGAGCAACTGGACTTCCCGGTGCTCTACACCAACGCCAAGGCCGGTATTGCCCTGACGGATCCGGAAGAGGCGGGCCTGGACCTGGCGCCCCTTTTTGACACCATTCTCGCGGCTATTCCGGCGCCGACCTGCGACCCGGCCGCGCCCCTGCAGTTCCTGGTCACCAGCCTGGATTACAGCGACTATGTGGGTCTGATTGCCGTGGGGAAGATTGTCAGCGGGTCCCTTAAGCGCGGCCGGGAGGTGGCCCTCCTAAAGGAGGGGCAATTGGCCGGAAAGGCCTGCCTCAGCCTGGTTTACAACTTTGAGGGTCTCGAACGCCTGGAGCGCGAGTCCATCGAGGCCGGAGACCTGGCCGCGGTGGCCGGAGTGCCGGCGGCCTTCATCGGCGATACCCTGGGCGACCTGGAAGACCCCCGGCCGCTCCCCGGCATCCGGGTGGAAGAGCCCACCATTTCCATGGTCTTTTCAGTGAACACCTCGCCTTTGTCGGGCCGGGACGGGAAGCTTCTCACCTCCCGGCATCTCAATGAACGCCTGGATAAAGAAGTCCTTTACAATGTGAGCATCAAGGTGGAGCAGGCGGAAAAGAAGGAGGCCTTCCGGGTTAGCGCCCGGGGCGAGCTGCAACTGGCGGTGCTGATAGAGATGATGCGGCGGGAAGGGTTTGAGCTGTCACTAAGCAAGCCCCGGGTCATCACCCGGGAGCGGGAAGGAGTGCTGTCGGAGCCCCTGGAGTTGGCGGTGGTGGATATTCCCGAGGAGTTTATCGGCATTGTCACCGAAAAAATGAGCGCCCGCCAGGGGCGGATGGTCAAGATGGTAAATCACGGTTACGGGCGGGTGCGCCTGGAATTCCACATTCCCTCCCGGGGTCTCATCGGCTTTCGGGGCCAGTTTCTGAACGATACCCGGGGGACCGGACTGCTCAACACCATCCTGGAGGGCTTCACTCCCTATGCGGGGGAGATCAAGGGCCGGCCCAACGGGGCGCTGATTGCCGACCGGCCCGGCAAGGCGGTGGCCTATGCCATTTTTCACCTGCAGCCCCGGGGGACGATCTTTGTGAAGCCGGGGGACCCGGTGTACCGGGGCATGATTGTGGGCGAAAACACTCGGGCCGAAGATATGTGGGTGAACATCACCAAGGAGAAGAAGCTGACCAATATCCGGGCCGCGGGCTCTGATGAGGCCTTGCGTATCGTCCCTCCCAGACAGTTCGGCCTGGAGCAGGCCATGGAGTTTATCAATGACGATGAACTGGTGGAAGTAACCCCGGCAGCCATCCGCCTCCGGAAAGTGGCCTCCGAGTGAGAGAAATTAGATCTGCGACATTACTGTTGAAGAGCACCCGGTATTTAACTGTGGGTAACTTGCCACAAAGACAAGTTAATGAAATTGCAAAAATAATTTTTATATGCTCTGTATAACAAAACTTGGGACCCTTAAGGTTGGGGAAATCCCTTATCTATGAAGAGAAAAAGCATGGAGGCCAAAGAGGGAACCGGGGGCTTCTCCTCTCATTCTGGCCACCGCGGATTGTAATGGATTTGCCGGCAGCTTTTTGATACCTTCTGGGGCACCATGTCCACATATGAGGTAGTCATCATTGGAGCCGGGCCAGCGGGGCTGTTTGCCGCCCTCAGCCTTGAGAACTTAGGTGCGGGCAAGGTTCTGTTGGTGGAACAAGGTCCAGACCTCAGGGAGCGTCATCGGGACAAGCCGGGCGGTCTCTTGTGCGGCTGGGGTGGAGCTGGCGCCTACAGCGATGGCAAACTCATCCTTTCCCCCGAGGTGGGCGGTTTCTTAGGTGACCTTCTCCCTCTGGACGACTTAAATGTTCTGATCCAGGAAGTGGACAGCATTTATCAATCGCTGGGAGCACCCCCAGAAACCCATGGTGGCGACCCGGATACCCTGGAACTTCTTAAAACCAAGGCCCGACATGCAGGGATGATCTTCATCCCCACCCGCTTGCGCCATATCGGCACGGAAAATTGCCCAAAAATCCTGACCCGCTTGAAAGAGCGTTTGACCGGCCACGTGGAGATCCGCACCCATTGCCGGGCCCAGCGGATCATGGTGAAGGATGGGGCAGTCACTGGGGTGGCCTTAGATAACCAGGAGGTGGTGGGGGCCCGCTATGTGATCGTCGCTCCTGGACGGTCTGGGGCCGCCTGGATCCGGGAAGAAGCCCGTCGCCTTGCTATTCCCTCCGTCCCCAGCCCGGTGGATATCGGGGTGCGCGTGGAGGTCCCAGCCTCGGTTCTGGCGCCCCTTACCGAGGCGGCCTACGAAGCCAAATTGATTTATTACTCCCGCACCTTCGACGACAAGGTACGCACCTTTTGCATGAACCCTTACGGTGAGGTCGTTTTAGAAGATCTGGACGGCCTGGTCACCGTCAATGGCCACAGCTATACTTCCCGGAAGACGGAAAACAGCAATTTCGCCATCCTGGTGAGTTCCACCTTCACCGAGCCCTTTGACGATCCCATTAGTTACGGCCAATATATCGCCCGCTTGGCCAACCTTTTAAGCCAGGGAGCCTTAGTCCAGCGACTGGGTGACCTCCAGGTTGGTCGCCGCACTACCGCCGCCCGCCTGGAACGTTGCCTCACCCGGCCCACGCTTAAGAGTGCCACCCCCGGGGATCTTAGCTTCGTCCTCCCCTACCGTTACCTCAAAGATATCCTGGAAATGTTAGAGGCCCTTGATGCCCTGGCTCCAGGAATCAACAATCGGCACACCTTACTCTACGGGGTGGAAGTGAAGTTTTACTCCCACCGCTTGAAACTAAGCCCGGAACTGGAGACCCCGATTCGCAATCTTTTTATAATCGGGGATGGCGCCGGCATAACCCGGGGCCTGATCCAGGCTTCAGCCAGCGGCTTCATCGCAACTCGCGCTATAGTCGGTCGGATGTAAAGATGAGTTAAGGAGGAGGGAGAAGATATGAAGAAACTGGCCTTCTTAACGTCCTTTGTAGTTCTTGCCATGAGAATAACTTATCGGAAATGTTGGAAATATTGTTGATATGCTCTGGATATGGAAGGCTTATGGCTCTGTGATAAGTGTCGGATCATAGCAGTGATCTGCAATCACTGCCTTTAACACGGGCATGAGGACCGGGGAGCTCCGGGCCCTGAAATGGTCACACATTGACCAAAAGGCCGGGGTTATCCGACTGCCGGCTGAGTTGACCAAAGAGGGCCGGGCTAAGATTATCCCGATGAACCATTATGTCAAGGGAGTCCTGGCGGGCATTCTCCGAATATTGAGGCATGACTTTGTGTTTACTTATAAGAATGACCCCATTTCAACCCCCGGGGGCTTGAAAAAGTCGTTCACGACCGCCTGTGGAAGGGCTGGAATCCCTAACGGCCAAGACCAGTCTAACGGGGTCACCTTTCACGACATACGGCGCACGGTGAAGACGAACATGGTCAACGCCGGTGTTGACCAGGTGCACCGGGATATAATCTTAGGTCACAGCCTTCACGGGATGGACGCCCATTATATAGCCCCTTCGGAGGAAGATTTGCACCGGGCCATGGGTCAATATACCAGGTGGCTTGATGGTCAGCTTTCTGTGCAAAGTGTTGACCAAAACGTTGACCAAACCATAAAAAAAGGCAGGCCGAAAACGGCTAACCCTTGGTATTACTGGCGCGCCCGAGAGGATTCGAACCTCCGACACACGGATTCGTAGTCCGTTGCTCTATCCAGCTGAGCTACGGGCGCATTTATATAAATTTATCTTATTTTTGCGCCTCAGGCAAGAAACGGAAGTTTGACGGCCGCAAAAAATCTCCCCACCTAAAGCAAATTGGCGGGGTCCACGTCCAGGGTGAGGCTCAGGTTGGAGCGGGATGGAGTCCAGGCCTGGCGCAGGTGCAGCAACAGGCGTTCCAGGGGGCCGCGGCCGTAGCTCTTGAGCAGGATTTGCCAGCGGAAGCGGCCCTGCAGTTTCCGCAAGCCCGCCGGGGCCGGGCCCAGAACCTGGATTTGCCGGGGCCAGCCGTTCTTTTCCCCGGCGAGCCAGGCTTTCAATTCTGCGGCCAGGCGCCGGGCCTCCCGGGCCACGGTCTCTTCCGGGGCGCCGCTCAGGCGCACCAGGGCCAACCGGGTGAAAGGCGGGTAGGCCATCTCCCGCCGGCTGGCCAGTTCCCGCTCAAAGAATCCCTGGTAATCCTGGGACTGGACGGCGTGGAAGACATAGTGCTCCGGGTGGTAAGTCTGAATGAGCACCTGGCCCCGGGCCTCCCCCCGGCCGGCCCGGCCCGCCACCTGGCACAGCAACTGGAAGGTGCGCTCCCCGGAGTGATACTCCGGAAAAAAAAGGCTCAGGTCCGCGGCAATGGCGCCCACCAGGGTGACCCGGGGGAAGTGGTGCCCCTTGGTGATCATCTGGGTGCCCACCAGGATGTCCAGGTCCCCGGCGGCGAACCGGTCCAGCACCGTCAGGGCCCGGCCGCTGTGGGGCGCGGTGTCCCGGTCCAGGCGGGCCACCCGGGCGTCCGGCAACAGCCTTTTCACCTCGGCCTCCACCTTTTCCGTCCCCAGCCCGTAGGGTTTGATGGCAGTAGACTGGCACTGGGGACAGCGCTCCGGCACCGGGGCGGAGTAGCCGCAATAATGGCAGATCAGGCGCTGCGCCGCCCGGTGGTGGGTCAGGGTGACGCTGCACTGGCGGCACTGGAAAACCTCCCCGCAAAAAAGACAGAAATGGGCGGTGGCAAAGCCCCGGCGGTTCAAAAACAGCAGGGCCTGCTCCTGCCGGGACAGGGTCTCGGTGAGGGCCGCCAGCAACGGCCGGGAGATGACCTGGAAACTCTTGTGGCGCCGCTGCTCTTTCAGGTTAATGAGATGCACGTCGGGCAGGGATTGGGGGGTGACCCGGCGGGCGAGATTGAGGTAGCGGTATTTGCCTTCCAGGGCGTGATAAAAGGTGGTCACCTGGGGGGTGGCGGACACCAGGACCACCGCCGCGGCCGCCAGCTTTCCCCGGTAGAGGGCCACGTCCCGGGCCTGGTACGGGATGCCGCCTTCCTGCTTGTAGGAGGGATCGTGCTCCTCGTCCACCACCATGAGGCCCAGGCGGGGCAGGGGGGCAAAGACCGCGGAGCGCGCCCCCACCACGATGTCCACTTCCCCCAGGACGATGCGGCGCCACTGGTCCAGGCGGGAGGCCGGAGACAGGGCGCTGTGCAGCAAGGTCACCCGGTTGCCGAAGCGGCGGCGGAAGGCCTGGGCCACGGGATGGGTCAGGGCGATTTCGGGCAGCAGCACCAGCACCTGGCGGCCACGGGCCAGGGTTTCCTGGGCCCCGGCCAGGTAGACCTCGGTTTTGCCGCTGGCCGTCACCCCGTGCAGCAAAAAGGGGGCGAAGGCGCCGGCGGCGATGCCCCGGACGATGGCAACCCGGGCCTCCTGCTGCTCCGGCACCAGGGCCGGCGGGACCTCCTCTTCCAGGGGTAGGGCCTGGCTCTCCAGGGGGTCGCGCCAATAGGGCCGTTTTTCCAAGGCCACGAGTTTCTTGGCCGCCAGCCGCCTCAGGATAGGACGGCACCCGGGAAACAGCCGCTCCAGTTCCGGGACGGGGGTGGCGCCGTGCTGGCCGAGATAATCCAGGATAAGCCGGGCCCGGGGACCCGGGCGACGGGCTGGGGAAGAATCAGCCAGCTCCTGGAGGACGGCCAGGGTTTCGTGCCGGGGCCCGGTCAGGTGCGCTCCCCCGGGAATGATCTGGCTCAGGGCTTCTCCCAGGGGATATTGGTAATAGTCCGCCAGCCACCGAAACAGGGGCACCAGCTCGGGGCCGAAGCGGGGCACCGGATCCAGGACCGCCCGAATCTCCTTGATCTTGACGGCTGGCGGGGCCGCCCCCGGTCCCAGGAGATAGCCGGTCACCTGGCGCCGGCCCACCGGCACCTGCACCAGGCTGCCCACCCGGGCCGCGGCGGCCAGTTCCGGCGGCAGGCGGTAGGTCAGGGTCCGGTCCAGAGGCAGGGCCACCGCCACTTCCCATAAGTCCTGGCGGTTGCGGGGAGGAGGTTCTGGCGGCGCGGCGTGGCTCACTTTGGGCTAAACTCGGAAGTCCGGCAGCATCCGGTTAATAACTGTAAATATCTTGACTGGGTCCGTCTGAATGATAGCATTTGCCGAAATCTTGTGGTTGTCAACACCTTACTTGTATGCGACCTTAACCCTTTGCAGCAATGGCCCAGGAGGTAGTCAGCATGGCGCTCATCATGATGGACCGCAAGGATGCCATCGGCACCCTCACTTTTAATAATTACGCCAGACGCAACGCCCTGAGCCGGGCCCTCATCCATGAACTGATGCAGGCTTTAAATGAGCTGATTTACCAGCAGACCCGGGTAGTTGTTCTCCGGGCTGAGCCGGGGGCCAGGGTCTGGTCCGCGGGTTACGACGTCACCGAGTTTCCTGAGCCCGGCCGGGACCCGCTGTCTTACTACGACCCCCTGGAGCAGGCCATCCGGGCTATCCAACATTGCCCGGCGCCGGTCATCGCCATGATCGAAGGGAGCGTCTGGGGGGGCGCCTGCGAGTTGTCCTTTGTCTGCGACCTCCTCATCGGCACGGAAAAGACTTCCTTTGCCATCACCCCGGCCAGGTTGGGAGTGCCATACAATCCCACCGGAATCCTCCATATTATTAACATGCTGGGGATGCCCCTGGCCAGGGAAATGTTCTTCACCGCCCAGCCCATCAGCGGCGAGAGGGCTCACCAGGCCGGCATCCTGAACCATCTGGTGCCGGTTAAGGAACTGGAGAGCTTCACCTATGACATGGCCCGGCAGATCGCCCGCAACTCCCCCATCAGCGTCTCGGTGATGAAGGAACAGCTGCGGATCTTCGCCAACGCCCTGCCCCTGAACCCGGAGACCTTTGAGCGCATCCAGGGGCTGCGCCGCCTGGTGTACCACAGCCAGGATTACCAGGAAGGGCAAAGGGCCTTTTTGGAAAAACGGGAACCGATTTTTAAGGGGGAGTGAAGGGTTTCGGGTTTCGAGTTTCGAGTTTTGAGTTTTGAGTTTTGAGTTTAAGGCTGAGTTCTTAGAGTTTAGGAGTTTAACAGTTTAGTAGTATAGACCACTGCGTAAAAATCTCCTTGGTACTAAAGGCGTCCCCCCGGGATGGCGCAGCTAAAAGCCCGGGGCTCCCACCAGCCATTTGCGTTCCCCTCGTCATAATCCGCATAATTCGCGCCCTTGACCCAGCCGGCCTCCCCGGTGCGCCCGGGGTCATGCCCTCCCGGGATTTCCCGACCCGCCGCAGAAAAGCCTAAACAAAATTAGCCAGCCGGCCGATAAGGAAGGTGGGGCCTCAGGTTGCTCGGCGGGGCTCGCCTGGTGAGGAAACTCCTTTAATCCAACTGGCGTCAGCCCCCGGGGCCTTTTAACTGGCGGACGAGGTCGCCGCATCGGGGGGCAAGATGCAGCCGCGCCTTCTTAAGACAGGCATCGTTTTAATCCTGACCCTGGCCTGGGGGTTTGGCTGCGCCCGGGCCACCCCCGTGACCCTGGGCGCCAATTATCCCGGCAGCAGCGGCCTGTCCGGCGGTGTTACCACGCCGGGGCCGGCGGTCCACCCGACCAAGCCCACATCGCCCCAGGGGAGGCTTGCCGATTCCCCCAGGCCGGCTGGTTATCATCAGCGCCCCGCCATGGCGGTGCCGGCCCCCTTTCCCCTGATCCTGCCGTTGAACGAGCAGGTTATCCGTATTCCCATGACCCTGAACCGGGCCTCCGGCAGCCAGGGCCTTTCACTGGAAGCCACCCTGTACCTGCCGGACGGGGCCGGACCTTTTCCGTTGGTGGTTCTGAGCCACGGCACTCCCAGGGACCCGGGCCGCAGGGTTTCCCAGGGCCGCATCCGCTATGCGTCCCAGAGCTGGGAATTCGTGAACCTGGGATTCGCGGTGGTCATCCCCATGCGCCGGGGTTACGGCAACTCGGAAGGGGAATACGCCGAGGCCGAGGGGAGGTGCGACCAGGCCCTCTTTTATGAGGCGGGGCTGGAGTCGGCCAGGGACCTCCTGGCCACGGTGCGTTTCATGGCCACCCGACCGTTCATCGACCCGCGGCGGATAATCCTGGCAGGCCATTCCAGCGGTGGCTTCGCCTCTCTGGCCCTGGCCAGCCAGGGGTTCCCGGGGCTGGCGGCGGTGATTAACTTCGGGGGCGGCCGCGGCTCCATGCAAGGGAAGAACTGCTCGACGTTCAACCTCATCGAGGCCTGCCAGAAGTACGGGCGCACCTCCCGGGTGCCCACCTTGTGGATTTATTGCGAGAACGACACCTATTTCCCGCCCTGGCTGGGCCGGCTGATGTACCAGGCTTACGGGGAGGCAGGGGGGGAGGCCCGAATGGTTCTGCTGCCGCCCTTCAATGGAGAGGGGCATTTCCTATTTAACGACGGGCGGGGAGCCCTGCTCTGGAGCCCCATAGTCAGCCGGTTCCTCTCCGGGCTGGGGTTTTGGCAGCCGTAGCCGCCACCTTGAAATTGCAGGGGAAGCCAGGGATGCTGCAGAGAAAATCGGCCTCATTTTAAAGCTTCTGGAGAGTTGCCTCGCTCGTTGCAATATAAAAAGGCAGGGTCATGCCGGCCCTGCCTTTTGTTTTTTCTGGTTCCCAAGCTCCTGCCCTGAAAAGTTCGGCATAATGACCGGGGCACAGCACGCTGTGCCCCTACATCAAAATATGCGCTATTCGTAGGGGCATGGCGAGCCGTGCCCCCTCATAACTTTTCGTTATTTACGGGTGAGCCGAAGGCTCATGCATAACTGCTTGGGAACTAGTTTGCTGCACAGCTCCTGCTTTGCATGTGCAACAGGTGGAATATCTTGTCCCCCATATCAGGTTCCGTTCAAAGCCGCCGCCGCTCCTGGAACTGCCGCACCTGGTACATGAAGGCCTCCAGACGGGTGCGGGTGTGGGTCTGTTCCTGGCCGTCGTAAGCCAGGTTCAGGAAGGGGATGTTGTGGTGCTCCTCCCGGAAGCGCTTGAACAGGGAATTGACCACCGTGCCCGGCATGCAGGTGAAGGGCATGATGTTCACCAGGCCGCAGGCCCCTTTGCGCACGAAATCCCGGGACTTGCCGATGCTCAAAATGGCCTCTCCTTCGAAGGAGGGGTGGAGATAGCCCTTGGCCAGGTCCAGGGTCTCGGGGATGCTCGGTTCCTTCAGGTTCTTGATGCTGCCGTGGAAGACCTCTTCCAGCTTGTGTTCCACCTTTTTCTGGATGCGGTCCTTGAGGCAGACTTGCAACAACTGCCGGTAGCGCCGGGTCACCAGGGCGCTTTTCTTGGAAGAGTGGGTGACGTACAGGAGCCACTCGCCGATGGGCGGCATCCAGACTTCGCCGCCCAGGGCCTCGATCTCCCGCACCGCGTTTTCATTGGAGAACTGGTTGGCCCGGGTGTAGATCTCGCCCACGATGCCCACCACCGGTTTGCCGCCGTTGGGGCTCAGGGCGATGTCGTCAAAGGCCCGCCGGGACTGATGCAGGACCGCCAGCAAGTCCTGGCGGTCCCGCAAGGCCTCGTAGGTTTTCTGCAAATAGTGGCGGTAGACTTCGTCGGCGTGGCCGGGGCGGCGCTCATAGGGCCGGGTCTCCCGCAGCTTCTTCTCCAGCAAATCGATGGCCACCACCCCATGCCAGGTGATGCGGTCGAAGTCGTCGCCCACCATGCCCACTTCTTCGTACATATTTTCGCTCTGGTCCGGGGAATAGACCGGCACCTGGGGGTAGCCCAGTTCGTCCAGCACCAGGCGGTGGAAGCGGTGGTACTGGCCGAAGCGGCAGGGGCCGTTGGCCGAGGGCATGAAGAAGGCGCTCTTCTCCGGGTCGAAGTCCGGGCGCTGGATGAGCTTGGCCAGGTCCCCGGTGGTGAGGATCAGGGGGTAGCACTCTTTGCCGGAGGTGAGGCGGCGGCCCAGCTCCAGGGTCTCTTCGTCGGATTCGGGTAAGGCCTCGGCCTCGCCGCCGCAGGCCTGGAAGGCCGCCACCAGGGCCAGGGCCTGGTCCGTCATGGGGGGCAGAAAGATCTTGCGCTTCAGGTTACCGGTAACCCGGTAGCGGAAGGGCGACACCCGAACCGGGGCCGGCGCCACGGTGACGTTTTTCAGGCTGTCCAGGAAGGCCTCCAACCGGGTGATGGCCCCCACGTCGGAGGAGTGCTCGTCGATCTCGATTTCGAGATATGGTTTGCCCCGCATCCGGTCCTTGAAGAAGTGCTCGATGAAAGAATCGGGGCCGCAGCCGAAGTTGGTGATAAAGATGCCGTAGAGCCGGGGGTCCTGGCGGATGTGCTCGGCCACGCCCAGGATCTTCTGGCCGAAGCGCCAGTACATGGGCTTGATTTCGTCCAGATCCTTAACTTCGTCCACCGGCAGAAAGTCCATGGGCATGGCCTGCACCCCCAACTGCCGCAGTTTGCGGTGCAGATTGAGGTTCATGCCCGGGTCAAAGGCGTTGTAGGGCCGGCCGATGAGCACCATGAGGCGCTGCCCCGGGGGCAGGGAGTTCAGAATTTCCCGGCCCCGGGCCCGCAAGCGGTCGTAATAGGCCAGTTGGGCCTCCATGGCCCGGCGCAGTGCCCGGTTCACCTGGAAGATGGAGACTCCCAGTTCCTTGCCCAGGTTTTTGAGGCCCTGGCGCAGCACCCGGTGGCCCCGGCCGAAGTAGAGGACCGGGGAGAGCAGCCTGGCACCGTACTCGCCGAAATCGATGGCCGTGGGCACCGTGTAGGCCAGGGCCTGGGCCATGGGGCAGACCACGCCCAAACGGATTTCCGGGTGCGGGTGCGGCATGTCGATGACGCTGGGCAGAAAGATGCGCCTGACCCCGGCCTTCAGCAAATCCAGGATGTGCCCGTGGGCCACCTTCACCGGGTAGCAGGGCTCCGCGGCCAGGGCTTCCACCCCCTGGTTGATCACCGACTTGTTGGTTTTCTGCGAATAGACCACGGTGAAGCCCAGCTCTTCGAAAAAGGCCCGGAAGAATGGCATGAGTTCCTGGAAGAACATGGTGCGGGGAATGCCGATGGGGCCCCGCCGGCCTTCCTTGGGGGGCTCCGGCCCGTAGAGCCAGTCTTCCCGCTCGGCCAACAGGTTGGGCAGGTCGTACTGCTTCTGGGCGCGGGCCACCTCGTACTTTTCGCAGCGGCTGCCGTAGAACAGGGGCTTTTCCCCTTCGATCTGCACCTGGCGGATCTCACAGTGGTTGGGGCAGCCGTTGCATTCGAAGGAGGAGACGTCATAGTGCCGGTCGGCCAGATCGAAGCCTTTGAATTTGGACTCCTCCCAGTCCCGCTCCCGCATGGCCAGGATGGCGGCGCCGATGGCCCCGGTGACGTCGTGGTGCGGCGGCACGGTGATGGGCTTGCCGCACACCTGCTGGAAGGCGGCCACGATGCCGCGGTTGGCCGCGGTGGCGCCCTGGTAGAAGATGCGGTTGCCGATGGGCCGGTCTTCCACCACCTTGTTCAGGTAGTTCTGGACGATGGAGTAGGACAGCCCCGCCACCAGGTCGTCCTTGGCGGCGCCCCGCTGCTGGTGGTGCACCAGGTCCGATTCCATGAACACGGTGCAGCGCTCGCCCATGCGCACCGGGCTTTGGCTCTCCAGGGCCAGGCGGCCGAACTCCTCCTTGATGGAGATGCCCAGCTTCTCGGCCTGTTCCTCCAGGTAGGAGCCGGTGCCCGCGGCGCACACCTTGTTCATCATGAAATCCACGATGGCGCCACTGCTCAGACTGATGAACTTGGAGTCCTGGCCGCCGATCTCGAAGATGGTGTCCACCTGGGGGTCGATGGCCGCGGCGGCGGTGGCCTGGGCGGTGATCTCATTGCGCACCAAGTCGGCCCCGATGAAATCCCCGGTGAGGTAGCGCCCCGAACCGGTGGTGGCCGCGCCCATGATGTGCACCCGGTCTTTGAGTTTGGCGCCCACCCGGCGCAGGCCCTCGGTGATGGCTTCCAGGGGCCGGCCCGCGGTCATGAGGTATTCCCGGGCCAGGACCCGCATCTCCGGGTCGATGACCACCACGTTGGTGCTGATGGAGCCCACGTCGACGCCCAGATAGCCTTGCACTATGCTGGCGTCCTCGGGCAAAGGCACCACCATGTAGTCTTCCGGCCCCAGTGGCGGCGGCGGCGTCAGGGGCGGCAGTCGCCGGGCCTGGTCCGCTTCCTTGAGCAGATGCTGCCTCAATGGTTCCAGATTCAGGGAGAAGTCCGCGGGGGGCTGCTCCCGGGCCACCAGCACCGCGCCCACGGCCCCCAGGGCGCAGAAGTGGGGCGGGATGATGAGGCCGGCGTCGTCCAGGTCGAAGACCTGGCGGAAGGCCTGGCGCACCCCCAGGTTGTGGGCCACGCCCCCCTGGAAGGCCACCGGCGGGGTGATGGTTTTGCCTTTGCCGATGTTGCTCTTGAGATTGCGGGCCATGGCCTGGCACAGCCCGGCGATGATCTCAAAGTCCGGGGTCGCCCCCTGCTGCAGGTGAATCATGTCGGTTTTGGCGAACACGCTGCAGCGCCCCGCCACCCGGGGCGGGGTGGTGGACTTCAGGGCCAACTGGCTGAAATCCTCGATGCTGTACCCCAGGCGGTGGGCCTGCTGGTCCAGGAAGGAACCGGTGCCCGCGGCGCACATGGTGTTCATGGCGAAGTCGACGATGACCAGGTGGCCGTCTTCTTCGGCCACCATGATCATCTTGGCGTCTTCGCCGCCCATGTCGATGATGGTGCGGGCCTCAGGGCAGAAATGGTGGGTCCCCCGTCCCTGGGCGATGACTTCGTTGACGAAAAGGCCGCCCAGAATGTCCGCCAGGGTCTTGCCCCCCATGCCGGTGCAGGCGGCCAGGCGGCACTTTTCCAGAGGAAATTCCGGGCCCAGGTTCTCCAGGAGATTTAGGGCGGTGCCATAAGTTTCACCCAGGTGGCGGCGGTAGACTTCCCGCACCACCTCCCCCTGTGGGTTCATGATCACCAGGTTGACGCTGACGGACCCGACATCCAACCCCAAATCAAATTTGCCTTGCATAATCCGTATCCCCCGAATGAGCGGATCGCTGGTCTTGGCTTGGGTGTTGCTATGGAACCTGCTTCAGGTCGGATTCACCTTCAAAAGAAATTCTTGGTGGCACAGGCTTTCCAGCCTGTGCTTTTGGTGCGCGGTACGCACCCTGCATGGTTTGCTGGCACAGATCCTGTGCGGGCGCAGGCTGAAGCCTGCGGGTACCAGGGAGCAAGCCGTGCCCCTACGTTAAAATCGAGTCATAGGGCGGCCTGTGGCCGCCGAAATGCAGGCGGGCATAGCCCGCCCTATATTACTTCAGGTCGGATTCACCTTCAAAGAGATTATGTAGAGCCGGCGCCCTCGCCGGCTATAGAACCGCCGAGGGCGGCGGTTCTGCATTTTACTGGCGGTAAAACCCCTGGTTTTGATACTGGTTCCAAGAAATCCGGCCCGCTTCCTCCAGGTGCCGGAGCTTCTCCTGCACCACCGCCAGGGGCAGCCCCAATGCCTTCGCCAGGTCGGCGGCGGTCATGGGGCGGCGGGACAGCATCTCCACAAAATCGGCGTCGCTCAAGGAAGCAGAGGGCCGGTCGCACCCCTTAAAGGAAGCGATCACTTCCACCCCGGGCCCCAGAAAGGCGGCCGCGGCCTCCATCTCCTCCCGGGTGAGGGCGCGGGCCCAGTCCTCCACCACCGGGCGCACGGAGGTGTTAAGCTGCACCTTATCGGGGGCCAGCTCCGCCAGGACCCGGCGCAGGGCGGTCAGATCCGCTTCGGTATCATTGACCCCCTTGAGGAGCAAAACTTCCAGCCAGAGCTGGCCCCGGTATTCCCGGCGGAAGGCCGTGAGGCCGGCCAGCAGCTGGGCCAGGGTAAACCCCGCCAGGGGGCGGTTGATAAGCTGAAAGGTCTCTTCCCGGGCCGCGTCCAGGGAGGGGAGCACTACGTCGGCGGCGGCCAGCTCCCGGCGCACCTCGGGCAGATAAAGGAGGGCCCCGTTGGTCAGCACCGCTACCGGGGTGGCGGTCATGGACTTGATCTCACGGATGATGCGGCCCAGGTCCAGATTCAGGGTGGGTTCCCCGGACCCGGCCAAAGTTATGAAGTCAACCTGGCGTTCCGACCGCCCCAGGTATTCTGCCAACTCCCGGATGATGGCCGGGGCCTGATAGTGAAAGCGCTTCAGGGTGGGACGAGTGGTGGGTCCCACCTCACAATAAATGCAATTATAAGGGCAGGTCTTCCGGGGAATGAGGTCCACCCCCAGGGAGAGCCCCAGTCGACGGGAAGGAACCGGGCCGAATAGATGGGACATGGTTAGAAACAACCCAGTTGGCACTGGATGATCTTGATTTTGAGTTCGTTCAAGAGCTCCCCCAGCAGGCGCCGGGAGAGGCCCATTTCTTCCGCCAGGCGAAAGGCCGCGGGGCAGGCGATCCTGCCTTCCGGCGCCGCGGCCCTGATCTTCTCTTTTATTTCATCTCGGCTCATAACTTATCTTCTCGCAATATTAAAATATATTCCAAGATTACGGAGAAATCAAGGACCTTGAAACTATTGCCCCCGTTAACCCTGCCGCTCCTGGCCGGCCTGCTCCCTTAATCCGGTAACACCGCCACCCCGGGAAGGGGGTTAGCAGATCTCCCCCAGCAGTACCGCCGTTTCTCCGTGAAGCCTGCTAAACATCTTCCTTTCTGGCTTCAATGATAATGAGCGTTCACTCATATTAATCCGAATGATTTTTTCCGGCATTTATCCCGACAGCACCCGCCAGGAGGCTTCGAAAAGGGTTGGCGCCAGGCTGGAGAGGCTCTGTTCAATACCCTCATAGACTTTGAAAACCGCAGCCTGGAGCACCAGGCCCAGGACCATGGCCGTGGCCACGTTGGCATCCATAACCGGGACCTCCCCCCGTTCGATGCCGCCCTCAATGACCCGGCGGAGCACCCGCACCGGGCTGGGCGTCTCAGGGGTCAATTTCCTGAACTGTTCATGCTGGGCCAGCAGGAGGTAGCTGAACAGCACCGGGTCACGGTCAAAGAAGGCGCAAAACTGGTGGATCATGGCCTCCAGCTTGGCCCGGGCGCCCTGGTGCCGTTCCTGGAGGCGGTCCAACTCCAGGGCGAAGGCGGTGAAATTCTCGGAAAATAGCTCCCAGGCCAACTGGTCCTTGCTGTCATAGTGCCGGTACAGGGTCCCCTCGGCAATCCCGGCGGCGGCGGCGAGATCCCGGATGGTGGTCCCGGTGATGCCTTTCTCCACGAAGAGCCTGAGGGCCGTCTGCTGGATCTTCTCTTTGGTTAGGGTGCCATCTCTCATAACAATACTTTTACTGAGTGATTGTTCACTCATATTTTAGGGCTTTACGCTAACCTTGTCAAGTTTTTTTATAAAAACCTGCATGTTCCCAATTAGGGGGCCGTTTCCTCGACGGGGCCTCGCCACCGAGGGTTTGTTATCCTCCCCGGGAACATGGTAATATGTTCAATCAGCGTCAGGAAGAGAGGAGAACGGGAAGATGAAAGTGCTGGCCATTTCCGGGTCGCCCCGCCCTGAAGGCAACACCCGGTTGCTGCTCGAGACCGCCCTCCAGGTCCTGGAGGCCCAGGGGATTGCCACCGAGTTTCTGTCTCTGCACGACAAGCAGGTGCTGCCCTGCCGGGCCTGCCTGAAGTGCGCCGAAGACAAGAACCGCTGCGCCCAGGAAGACGACTTCATGCCCATCTATGAGGCCATGGCCGCGGCCGACGGGCTCATCGTGGGCTCCCCGGTCTACTTCGGCTCCGCCACCCCCAACCTCATGGCCCTGCTGGACCGGGCTGGCTACGTGGCCCGCCAGGGGGACAACCCCTTTCACCGCAAGGTGGGCACCCCCATCGTGGTGGCCCGCCGGGCCGGGGTCAATTTCACCTACGCCCAACTGCAATTCTTCTTCTGCATCATGGGGATGTTCGTGCCGGGCGCCACCTACTGGCCCATCGCCTACGGCCTCAAACCGGGGGAAGTGGCCCAGGACGCGGAAGGCCTGCGCACTATCCAGGACCTGGCCGCCAACATGGCCTGGCTGCTGAAGAAGCTGGGGTAGGGGAAGGAAGACACAGGCAAGACTATTTTCCGGCTCAAAGCAGCCAAGGTAGTAACTGACGAAAAAAGTGGTAGTTGTAGGGGCACGGCGTGCCGTGCCCTTTATTTGAGTTGCCAAAGGATTAAAGGATTGAGCCCTGATACCTGTCATAGGCGATCCTTGCGATTACCAGGATATGATTATTCCCAGGATAACGCCTGTTTTATAACAATCTGCGCCGCAGAAAGAAGGTGTTTGTTTGGAAAAATTCAAGCTAACAGTATGAGGTTATCTGAGGCTGGGCAGATTGTAGTGGAAGAATGGCTTAAAACTGCAACGCTCAGGCCTTATTTAACTTTAGATGAATTTGTGGTAATGCCTAATCATTTCCACGGAATTTTGTGGATTGACAAATCACGAAAGGGCACGGCACGCCGTGCCCCTACATTTCAACAATTTGGCAAACCGGTTGCAGAATCGCTGCCGACCATTATTGGCGCTTTTAAATCTGCCGTTGCCAGGCGTATCAATACCAGTCTGGGCACTCCGGGAATTTCGATGTGGCAGCGCAATTACTACGAGCATATTATCCGAAACGAGGCATCATTGAACCGAATCAGGGAATATATAATCAATAATCCGCTGAGTTGGGAGTCAGACCAGGAGAATCCTGAGAGGAAGCATGAGAATAAGTTCTACCGCTGGCTGGCAGGCTTTAAGACCCGCCCCAGCCTTAAAGAATAAAGCAAATAGTATTAAAACCGTAGGGGCACCGCAGGCTATGCCCGATAATTTAGAATTTGATTTTAATAGTCATTTCCGCTTAATAATTTTCCAAGTCCAAATAATATCGAAGAGAAAATGCCTCCGCCGTATATGACCGAAAGTGGGTACCAACTTCCCCACTGAACCAAGGCATACCATGGGGCCTAGAAAAGAGTTACAGGGAATAAGAAAAAACCTATAACAACCCCCCAAAAGCCCGCCGCATAATTAACAATAGCTACGGAAAGAATTAAACGCCATAAACCAAATATTAAGATATAAAATTACTCCCATTATTTTTAAAAATCCGCCAATCTTTTTCATCTATACCTCCCACCAGAACTTTTGAAAAGTCTTATCACTTGCCGCCCCGCAGGCGGTCGCTGACGGTGGGGAAGTATTCCAGTTGGGTATGGGGCAGGAAGAGGGCGGCGATGTATTGGTTCATGTAACCCGGGGTCTCGGAGAGTTCGAAGTTGGTCATCATATCCGCTACCCGGCGCTCTTCCTCCAGCAGTTCCCGGGAGAAGGCCAGCAGGGTGGCCCCTTGCAGGGAGCCGTTGCCCACGAAATGATACTGTTCCCGGGGGAGATCCGGCAGCAGCCCGATGGTGATGGCGTTTTCGATATTGATGAACTGGCCGAAGGCCCCGGCCAGGATCACCTGTTCCAGGTCCTGGAGCTTGAGGCCGACGTTTTCCAGGAGGGTGAGGTAGCCGGCGAACATGGCGCCTTTGGCCCGCATCAGGTTGTCGATGTCGCCTTCGCTCAGAGTGATATCCTGGCCGCCCTGGGTATCCGGGGCCATGGCCAGGACGTATTCCCGGCCGCTGTCTCCCAAGCGGATGCGGGGGGTGTCGAGGTCGTCCCGGAACTTGCCGTTGGGCGAGATAATATCGGCCTCCATGAGGGCCGCCATGATATTGATCAAACCGGAGCCGCAGATGCCCTTGGGCTTCACCATGTCGATGGTGATGATCATGGGCTCGTAGGTCTGGGGGTTGATGCTGGCCTCTTCGATGGCCCCGGCGGTGGCCCGCATGCCGAACTTGATGCCGCCGCCTTCGAAGGCCGGCCCCGCGGAGCAGGCGGCGCAGGCCAGCCACTGCTGGTTGCCGATGACGATCTCGCCGTTGGTGCCGATATCGATGTACAGGGTCAGCTTGGGGTCTTTGTAGATGCCGGAACCCAGGACCCCGGCCACGATGTCGCCCCCCACGTAGCTGGACACGGAGCTGACGCAGTAGATGAAGACATGCTCCGGCAGCTCCAGGCCCAGGTCCCGGGCCCGCACCGGCGGAAAATGGCAGACCGCGGGGGTGTAGGGCGTCAGCCGGATGAACTTGGGGTCGATGCCGTAAAAGAGGTGGGTCATGGTGGTGTTGGCGGCCACGGTGAGGTGGGAGATCTCGGACACCGGCAACTGGTGCCTTTTCAGCAGGCGGTGCATGACCTGGTTGATGGTGGCCACCACGGACCTTTGCAGCTTTTGCAGACCCTGCTCCTTCTGGCTGTAAACGATGCGGGTGATGACGTCGTCCCCGTAACTCATCTGGGCGTTGTAATCCGCGGCTTGGCCCAGGATTTCGCCCCGGGCCAGGTCCAGCAGCTGCACCCAGACGGTGGTGGTGCCGATGTCCACCGCCAGGGCGTAGTGCTGCTGGCGGGTGTCCCCGGGTTCCAGGTTGACCACCCGGGGCTTGCGGGAGAGGCGCTGGGCGAAGTCCAGGGTGGCGGTGACCTGGAAATCCTCCTGGCGCATCACATCGGCCAGTTTGCGCAGCATGAAGAAATCGTGGGCCAGATTATCCAGGCCGTGTTGCCGGGCCAGGCCGTTTTCCAGGCGGGAGAGGTCGCAGACGTTGTTCGCCAGGCTGGCGGGCGGCAGTTTGACGAACTTCTTCTGAAACGCGGGGTTATACAGGCCGGCGGCCTTCAGGGCGGCCAGGTCGATGGGGCTGGGGCGCAACCCGATGCCGCCCCGGCGGCGGGTCAGGGTGCGGCGGTCCAGCAAGGACTCGGGGGGGATGCGCACCACCGCATCGGCCCGGACCCAGGACTGGCAGGCCTGGCGGTAACCCAGATCCCATTCCTCGTTGCTCAGAAGGCCGGAGCGGGTGCTCTCCAACTCCCCCGATTCCAGCAGGATCTTGCACTTGCCGCAGACGCCTTCGCCGCCGCACGAGGCATTGATATGCACCCCGGCGGCCACCGCGGCCCTGAGCAGGTTCTCACCTTCGGGCACTTCCACCGTGAGGTCGTAAGGTTTAAAGGTCAGGCGTTTAGTCAATAGTCGGTCCTGTTGGCAATGGAGTCCGGATAATGAAACGTCGCTTAATCTGTCTGCTAAAAATTATGCCGTGATTTTCCGAAGACCTTCCTTAAGCCCCCTGGTTAAAGGGGGATTTAGAGGGGTTGTCAAGGTGTTATTGATAATCGCCCCTGCCCCCTGTAGAGAAGGGGGGATGATAATAATCGGTTTAAATGCCGTACCAATTACGGAACGCCACCATAGGCCTCTGGGAATATGCGAGGACAGATTCGATGCTGACGGACATTTTACCACAAGGGTCCGGCAAAAAAAACTTAATTTGGCCCGGTTAGCCGCAAGGGGCGCACCTTTATGGCCTTTGGGGGGCCGGGGTCAGCCGGGGCCCTGCTGCCGCCCTGACCGGAAATTATATGATATCTTATATAACCATTAAGTACGGAGCATCCATAAAAACCTTTCCTAAGTTTTATACCATCTAATTCCCCCTCTCTTGAGGGGAGTGGGTTAGGGGGGGTAAAAAAATCAGTAAGTCTCACATGTTCCACAATGAAATATCACCCCCACCCTGACCCTCCCCCTCAAGGGGGAGTGAAAAAGCTAATTCCTTTAGGTAAGGTATTTCTGAGACGCGATATTAGCGGTCTGGTTCATTAAGGACCGGAGATCTTTGGGGGTCTTTTATGGCGGCGCGCACCGGCAGGTTACTTCAGGAGCTTTTCCAGAAACTGCTGGAGGCCTTTGGCCCCCAGGATTGGTGGCCGGGAGAGACTCCTTTCGAAGTGGCCCTGGGGGCCATCCTGACCCAGAACACCAACTGGAACAACGTAGCCCGGGCGATCGCGGGCCTGAAGGCGGCCGGTCTCTTGGAACCCGGGGCCCTGAAGGAGCTGCCGGAAGGGGAGCTGGCCCGGCTTCTCCGCCCCGCGGGCTATTACAATGTCAAGGCCCGGCGCCTCAAAAATTTTCTGGCATTCCTGGGTCAGTTCCAGGATTCCATGACGCTGATGGCGGAGGCGGAGCTGGATTCCCTGAGGCCGGCGCTCCTGGGGGTCAAGGGCATCGGTCCGGAAACCGCGGACAGTATTCTGCTATATGCCCTGAACCAGCCCACCTTCGTGGTGGATGCCTATACTTTTCGTATCCTCAGCCGTCATGGGGTGATTACCGAACCCAGCTCCTATGAGGAGCTGCGGCAGGTGTTCATGGACCATTTGGCCCCCGAAGTGCCGTTATATCAGGAGTATCACGCCTTGCTGGTGCGGGCCGGGAAGGAATTTTGCCGCCCCCGGCGGCGCTGCCCCCATTGCCCTCTCCAGGGTTGGCATCTTCCCCAGGAATGACCTCCGCCGTGTCTTGGAACGGATATTGCAGTTTGAAGGGCATGGCATACCTGGACCGAGACGAATATATCCCCGTATGGCTGCCGCATTGGCTGCCCGACGAGATTCTGGAGGAGATCTACCTCGGCATCGTGGCGGGGTGCCACCGCGCCCCCCAAAGCCTGCCGGAAGAAGCGGCAGGGGCCGACGGCTACATCATCCAGGACTGGTTCGGCCCTTTCCTGTTGAGCCCTCGCACCAGTTCTGTGCGGGGCAGGTGTTGAGTTTTGAGTTTTGAGTTTTGAGTTTTCGAGTTTTGAGCTTTGATTTCTGAGTTTTGAGTTTCGAGTTTTGAGGTATCGGGGCGTCAGGGGTAGCGGCCAACTCCGGGCCGGGGCTTCTGGCGCCCAGGTTTTTGTGCAATAATCAGACATCTTCCAGCCCTTGCGGCTCCTGGGGGATAAAATTCCGCCGCCGCCTTCCTTTTCCCTCGACTTTAACCGCTATTTTCAATTAAAAAAGGAAAGGGGATCGCCACCCCATTATTACGATTTTTGGACATGGATTCCGAAAAATGAACATTGTCGCTTTAGAGCGTCATTCTGCGGAGGAATTGCTCAGCCGCCTTCGGCAAGTGCCCCTGTTGAAGCAGCCCGATGTTTTAGTTTATGAGCATGCCCTTATCAGCCTGGAGCAGATTCACACCGACTCCCTCCATCCCACCCAGAACTACATCTGGCTCCAGGAACTGCGGAAAACCCAGGAACTGCGGTGGAGCCTGGCGGCCCAGGGAGTGGACCTGTTCCGGCTGGATGGTTTCCTCACCTATACGGTGCGGCTGCCCGATGAGGAAGAGGTGACCTACGATCTCTATCCCCCCATTGTGGAAGAATCCATGGAGGCGGACGGCTCGGTGGCCCTGCTGATTAACGACGGCATGCACCGCCTCTATCTGGCCCGCCTGGAGTGGGTCGTCCCCCAGGTGACTTACATCCGCGGCATCCCCCGGGAGTATCCCTACTATGCCTTTCCCCGGCGGGAGCGCTGGGAGGGCCTGGACCTCCTGGCCGAGAACCCCGACCGCCGGACTTATCTGAAGAAATGCCACCGGGTGCCCGACAACAAAAGGCTCTACCGGGATTTCCAGGCGGTATTCCAGAACGTGGGCCGCCCCCGCAGCCAGTTGCTGAAAAAATAGTCCCATTTCCACAGCCAAAGATGAGGAGGCGAGTCTCGATCCGCCGACCAGGGGAAAACCCGCGGGTGTGCCCCTGCAGGAAAAGTTCCGGTCCTCCAGAGGTGTGGTCTCGCCAGCAAAAGCTCCTTATCCCGGTCCGCCGTTTTACTCTTTCCCCCTTTTCTCCTTGGCATCTGCCGGCGCTTTAGCTATCCTGAGGAGGCAAGCAATTTCGGCAGGAGGATATAATCTATGAGCATATTTCTGTTGGGGATTCTCATCGCCCTGGCCCTCTTGATTTTCGGCCGCAACCTTCCCCAAATCCAGATCCATCCCCAAATCCGCTGGGTCCTGGCGGCGCTGGCGCTGGTGGTGACTTTGGGTCTTGCCATGGTCAAGGTGGTGCCGCCGGGGCACGTAGGGGTGTTGGTGCTGCTGGGCAAAGTGTACGGCAGCGTTCCCGAGGGGGTGCACCTGATCAACCCCCTGGCCTCCATGGAACTAATGACCATCCGCACCCGGGAGGTCTTCGAACATGCCGAGGCGCCATCCAAAGAGGGGCTCAACGTGGCCTTGGAGGTCTCCTGCCTTTACCACCTGAACCCGGCCGAGGTGGTCAACCTCTACCGGCAGTTGGGTCCCAATTATGAGCAGGTGGTGGTAAACCCGCAATTCCGCGCCGCCATCCGCGGCATAACCGTCAATCACGAAGCCAAGGACCTGTACACTTCGAGCCGGGAGCTGATCTCCAACGAAATCTTCCGGGACCTGGAAATTAACCTGGGCAAGCGCGGGATAATAGTGGAGACCATCCTGCTGCGTAAGGTCGATCTGCCGAAATTAGTGGTGGAGGCCATCAACGCCAAGCTGGCCGCGGACCAGCAGGCCCAACAGATGCGATTCGTCCTGGATAAAGAACGCCAGGAGGCGGAACGCAAGCGCATCGAAGCCCAGGGGGTCCAGGACTTCCAGAAAATCGTCTCCCAGGGCTTGTCGGAGCAGTATCTCCGCTGGAAAGGCATCGAGGCCACCCGGGCCCTGGCAGAATCCACTAACAGCAAGATCGTCATCGTGGGAGGCCGGGACGGCCTGCCGCTGATTTTGAATACCGGCCCCGGCGATACTTCCACGGGAAAATGATTGACAAGGCCCCGGCAAGGCAATATGTAAGGGCTATGAGGAGCCGAACCGTTTATCTTTTGGGGGTAGTTTGCCTGGCACTGGCCTTCAGCGGCGCGCCCGGGGCCAGGGCCGGGGCGGCGGAAGTCCAGGAAGCCAACTCCGGCCGGGGCGGGGAGACTCTGGACCTGCAGTCCCTGCGGGTCAAGGGCAAAACCACTCTCATCGAGTTCTACAGCCCTTTCTGTCCGCCGTGCGTACGCCTGGCGCCGCTGCTGGCGGCGCTGGCCCAAAAGCGCAGCGATGTGGCCATTAAAAAAGTGAACATCAACCGCCCGGCAGTTCAGGGCATCGACTGGCGCTCGCCACTGGCCCAGCAGTACAAGATCCGCACGGTGCCGCATTTCGTGATCTTCAGCCCCAGGGGCAAAGGCACCGAGGGGCAGGCCGCCAGCCGTCAGGTGGAAAACTGGCTGGTGGAGGCCGGGCTATTGGGAAAATAATCCGGGGCCATCTCCTTAATAAACCTGGTTTAATGGCGGTCTTTTTAATCAAGGGCATAATGCCTGCAGTTGCGGTCTATCCATTCTGGGAGGAGGGAGAAGCCATGCAGCCATCAACCGGGCGCCGTTGGGTGGCGTTGTTGCTCGTGCTGGGGTTTTTTCTGGGTTGTGCGGTCCCCTCGGTGGCCAGTCCCCCTTTGACGGCCGAGGCCGCCAGAAGCGTGCTGGACAGTTGGAACCCCAACTACTGCAAGGTGGTGGAGTTCTACGGCATTTATGCGCCGGGGGAAAGGGCCAACGCCCGCATGGCTTATGCGCTTATTGGCAACCCCAGCGACAAAAATCAGAAAAAGACGGTGTACGAGGCCCGTTTTCAGCTGCTCACTCTTCCCGAGGGCGGAGAACGCTGGTTTCTGGTGAGCCTGGTGAGTCACAGCTCCGGCTTGACCCGGCGGCTGGGCTGGGACAACCTGATGATCCAGGTTACCGCCGCGCCAGCCTCGCCGTCCAGCTGAGCGCCGCCGCGGGTAGCCCCCTTCGGACCGCTTTTTTGCCTGCCAGGGAACTGCCACCAGCCGCGGCCGCACCCAGGGCCGCGGCGTTGGCCGCGGTGCAGGAAGATTTTTTCTCCTTCCTGGCCCGGGAGTTCCCCACCCTGTGCCTCCACGATGAGTTCATCTTTTTCCCCCGGGTAAGCGCAGCCTGGGAACACTGGTTCCAGCTGCCCCACCTGGAGTCCGGGTTCCTGGAGTCCGCCGCCGCCCGGCTGGCCGGACTTTTATCCCGGTTGCCCCGGTTGGCGCCGCAGGCGGAGCCGGGGCTTCTGGCCGAAGAGGCCGTCCTGCTGCGGCAGTCCCTGCAGAGCGTCCGGCGGGAGCTGGGTCCCGGCGGCTCCTGGCGCCAGGACCCTTTCCTCTACCTCAAGACGGCCTCCCAGCCTGGGCCTGGCCCGGTTTCACGAAGTGCTGCTGTCCGGAGGCCAGCTGCCTTTTTATCTGGTGGCCCGGCGGCTGCAGGCGGCCAGCGGTATATGATTCCTATGCAGGTAGAGGCGCACCCAGGTGTGCGGCCTAAAAGCGGGGGGACACGCGGGTCCGTCCCTACGGTGCAGTAACTTGCTGGTGGTAAGGATCATTAGGACATGGTTGATTTGAAATATCGCAACCCGGGTCTGGCCCGGGAACCTGAACTGGAGAGAAGAATCCCCGGCTTTCACTGCGAATGGAACCTGGGAAGCCCGGGGGGCTGGCTCTACCAGCAGATGGCCCAGGAGCTGGGGGTCCTGGCCTGGAAACGGCTGCGGCCTCACTTGCACCTATCCCTGGACCTGGATTTTTCCCACCCTTACTTCCATCCGGTGCCCAAGTTTGCCGGCATGCTGCTTAGGGCCCACCGCAGCCGTAACGGCGCGGTCCCTCCATTTCTGGTGCTGCTGGCGGAGATCGAGACCCTGGACTCCGTCATCGAGAACCTGCGGTTCGTGGAGTGCCTCAATTCCCTGGAAGGGGTGGAGGCAGCCCTGGCGGCGCCGGAGCACCTGGAGTTGGACCAGGGACGGGTGATGCTGGGCGGCCGCCCCGTCAGCCTCATGTACATGGACTTCAACAACGACACCCTGCTGAAGATGGGCCGGAAGATCGACATCTCCCCGGTACAGGCCGCCATCCGCCAGGGACTGATGGTGAACCCCCGGGGCATGGAGCCGGTGGGAGTCAAGGGGGTATTCGAAGCCATCACCGGGCCCTATCAAGACCTGATGTCGGAGTCCACCCGGCGCCGCACCCCCTGGACCCGGGTCTTTTACCCCCGGCGCACCACCGGCCCGCTGGGAGAGGCCATCGCGGACCTGCCGGAGTGGACCCGGCGGAATTTTCCCAACCTCATCCTGAAGCCGGCCCAGGGGTACTCGGGCCAGGGCATCTTCGTGGGCCCCTTGGATGAGCCGGACGAGGCCATCCAGCAGGCCCTGAAAAAGGGGGGCTACATCGTGCAGTCCCTGGTGCCCCTGGATACCTGGCAGGAATATTATCCCAGCGCCATTGACGCCGACCGGGGTATTGTGATGGCAGCCCGGCAGACCGACTTTCGCTGCTTCATCACCGACGAGGGGCTCATCGGCTTCCTGGGCCGGTTCGGCGGCATCCCCACCAACGTGGGCTCCGGCGGCGGTACCCAGGCCTTCGCCCTGGTGTTCAGCGACCTCACCCTGGAGGAGGCGGACCAACGCTTCAACCGGGCCCTGGAGTCCGTGCCTTACGGGGTCTTCCGGGAAGTGGAGGAAGAAGTGAAGCAACGGTCCCTGGAACTGGGCTTCACCTACCTGCTGGGACCCATCCCCACCAGCCTGAAGCCCAGGATGCTCAAGCCGGAGCACCTGGGGGGGCTGTCGTACTACGCCCGCCGCCTCTGGCAGGACGCCCAGACCCTGGAGAAGCTCTGGCAGCAGGTGAAACTGGAGGAGGTGACCCCCATCAGCCCCCAGGAGAAGGAACTGGCCCTGCTGGCTCCCTGGGAGGGGCGGCCGGCCCTCATGGTGTCGGACGGCCTCTATAATTTCCGGGGCGCCGGCTTTTAGGATAGGGGAGGGCAGGGGGGCGGGGGTAGTTTCGAGTTTCGAGTTTCGAGTTTTCAGTACTCGTTTCTTAACTCATCTTCCCATTTAATCAAGGGGAAACCCGGAATAGAGGCTTCTTAAAGTCCCCCTTTCGTAAAAGGGGGACTTTAAGACCCATAGAGATTAGGTTCCGGTTGATTTATCACTCCTATTAATGAAAGGTATCACTATAAGTTATTGCAAAACCCCGAATACATCTTCATATGTCATTCTGAGCAAAGCGAAGAATCTCGTATTTTTAATAACTTGAGATCCTTCACTGCGTTCAGGATGACAGAAAAAATTAGTCTTGCAAAGGCTCCTAGAATTTCGGCGTAAACTGCTCCAGGTCGCTGATTCCCAGGGCCTTTTCCAGTTCCCCCACCTCCAGGATCATCTTGGCAGAGCCGTCCGGGCCCAGGTTGGCCTGCTTCAGGTCTTCCAACCGCTTTCCCAGTGCTAGGAATTGCGGTGGGGACATGAGGGCGCGCAGGGCCGGGAAGAGCATCGTGTCCTCCCGGGCCGCATGGGGCCGGTACAGGCGGGCAAAGAGCCGCAGGCCGGCCTCCAGCTGGGCCCGCTGCACAAAATTATGGGGATGGCCGGGTCCGCCCTGACTTTGCAGGGTATCAAGCAATTTGCGGCCGGCCTCGTGCTGCCGGCCCAGGATCTTCACCAGGGCCACCATCTGGCCGGTCTTCTCAAAGATGGGGAAGACGTGCTCTTCCTCCAGTTTTTCGTGATGCTCCTGGATGAGGCGGCGTATAAGGCCGGTGGCGTCCGTCAGCAGGGTGGGGGAAAATTCCTGGCAACACTGCAGGCGCCGGGCGATTTCTTCATAAATGAGCAGGAGGCGCTGGAGCGCGCCGTGGTCCCGCATCAGGTCTTCCGTGGCGGTGACCTCGGCTTTGACTTCCTTGGGGGCGCACCCCAGCAGCGCCGGGCCGCCCAGGGCGGCAACCCCGAGGCAAGCGGCGCTGCGGATGAGAAAGTGCCGGCGGCTGTCGCCAGAGTTATCCAGGATACTCATTGACCTGCCTCGCTTTCGCAAAATTTAGAATTTGTCTGCTAAAACCAAGTTGCATTCAAACGGATGCTTTTTGTAGGGGCGTGATTGATCAAGCCCTTTTGGGCGCAATAAATTGCGCCCCTACAGGTAGAGAAAAAATATTTATTTGAAAGAACTTGGTATAAAACGGAGTGACCGAGGTTACAGTTATTCCCCATGGTTTACTTATTTATGAGCCGGATTTCAAAGGGAAAAGAGGCTGGAGGAGGTAATGAAAGGGCGCCGGTAATGGCGCCCCGGCGGCTGAAGCCAATATCTCGCTAGAGCCCCTTGCCGGTCTCCTGGATAGCCCGCTCCATCTCCTCTTCCAGGGCCGGGGGCAGGCCTTCGATCTTGACGCTTAAAAATCCCCGGACAATGGTGGAGACCGCCTCATCTTCGTCCAGCCCCCGGGCCATGAGGTACTCCACTTCCTCGGCTGCGATCTTGCCCACCGCGGCCTCGTGGGACATATCGACGCCGGCCACCCGGCCTTCCAGTTCGGGAACGGCGTAGACCACGCCGCTGGGGGCCAGGATGAGGCCCCGGCACTCCAGGTGGGCTTTGATTTCCGGCGCCAGGCCCACCAGGTGGCCCCGGCTGATGATGGTGCCGCCGGTGGTGATGGTGCGGGCGATGACCTCGGCCCGGGTGTGGGGGGCCTGCAAGATCACCCGGCCGCCCACGTCCAGCTCGGAGCCCGGGTGGGCGATGAGGATGGACTGCATGCGGGCCACGGCGCCTTCGCCGCTGAGGGTGACGGTGGGGTACATCTGCACCGTTTTCACCGGCCGCAGCAAGATGTAGTTGGAGATGTAGACGCCGCCTGCTTCCACCAACACCGCGGTGCGGGGCCGCACATGGACCTCCTCCCCCCAGTAGTGGATCATGGTGAAGGTGAGGTGGCCGCCCTGGCGGACGTAAAATTCCGACACCCCGATGTGGAGGCCGGAGCGCACCCCGGGGTGGGTGGCGCAGCCGGTGATGATGTGGAGGTGGGCGCCTTCTTCCACCACCACCAGGTTGTGCACGTGCTGGGAGAAGCGCTCGGTGCGGATATAGAGACAGGACTCCACCGGCTGCTGGATCTTCGCCCCTGGGAGCGCCCTGATAAAATAACCGTTGTCCAGCTCCAGTTCGGCCCGGGCGGTGTACTTGTCCGCGTCCACTGCCACCAGTCCCCAGAGAAGCTCCGGGACCCAATCATGGCGGCCCATGGCCTCGGTGATGGGCAGCACCTCCACCCCGGGCTGCCGGGCCTTACAGTGGACAATGGCCCGGTCGGCCTGCAGGAAGGTGCCGGCGTGTTCTTCGTCGGTGAGCTCGATCCCCGTGGTGAGGAGGCGGCTGCGCTCTTCCGGGGAGAACTGGCGGTAGTCGGGGTCGTAGGCCCAGTCGCCGCCCCGCCGGGAAAATTCTTCCAGGTTCAGATCGGGGCCCAAAGCGGCCTTTTTATCCCGGCTCGCCTCCGCCCGCTTCTTTACCTCCGACATTTGGCGCATTCCTCGTAACCGTAGTTTTTGATATCGTGCAGCAACTCCCGGGGATTGCCCTGGCAGAAGATGCGGCCGTCGCCCAGGATATAGGCCCGGTCCGCGTTGACGTAGTCCATGATGAAGCCGGTGTGGGTGATGATGAGCCCGGATTTCTCCCGGTGCTGGCGGCGGCGGTCTTTCTGCAGCAGTTTGCCGATAATCTCTCCCACCACCTGGAGATTTTCCATATCCACCCCGGATTCCGGCTCGTCGAGGAGAGCCATCTTGGGGTCCTGGGCCAGCAGTTGCAGCAGCTCCGAGCGCTTGATTTCACCCCCGGAAAACCCGTAGTTGATCTCCCGTTCCAAGAACGGGGTGAAGTCATAGAGCGCGGCCAGGGCCTGGGGGGAGATCCGGCCCTGGCTGCAAACCCGCAAGATATCCGCGGTCCTGACGCCTCGAATGGTGGGCGGGCGCTGAAAGGACAGGCCCAGGCCCAAACGGGCCCGCTCGTAGGTGGGCAGGTGCGTAATGTCCTGACCCAGGAAACGGATTTGCCCCTGCTTCACCTGATAGCGGACAAAGCCCATGATGGCCATGAGCAAAGTGGATTTTCCCGAACCGTTCCGGCCAAAAAGGATGTGGGTCTCCCCCGTGGGAACCACCAGATTGATGCCCTTAAGCACTTCCTTTTCTTCGATATTTACCCAGAGGTCTTCAATTTCCAGCATAACAACCCCAACTCAACGAAAAAGCCCCCAAAAGCTCGTTTTGGGGGCTTCGCCGTAATCTCAAAAACCTTATTGCCGGTGCACTTACATCAACCGCCCGCTTCCGGAGTCACAACCAAAGGCGGAAGTACGGGAGCTAATTTCTGATATTTCATGCCAAAGGCCCGGGTCTCGAAGGCCTTAGGATTGAAGGCCTTGGTCAGTTCCACTTCCTCCGGGGACAAGATACGTACGAGGCCATAAGGATCCACAATCGCAAACCGCTCACCTTTGGCCAGGCATGAAGCCACCGTCTCTTCCCCCTTAAGCTCAGTCTTGGAGACACAGAGCAACTTGGCACCACCACCCTTGGCCTGGGCCGTAGCGATGGATGAAACCAGGAACACCATCGCCAGGACCACCATCAACCCTACTACCAGTTTTGACCGCATGCTGCTTCCTCCTTTCTGCTAAGGTTGATACCCGGCTCTTCTCCCCCCCCATTGGAGTAAATGAGAATTAAGCCGCCATAACTCCTTTCCGCGGACATATTACCTTGTCGCCTGCCGTAAAGTCAACTTAATTAATTTTTAAAATAATCCCCTTTTTTTGTCAATTAAAGTTTTTTTCCGGATAATGACCGGAGAAAATCGCCCCCTGGCTCCGGATGACGCCAAGGACCCGGCACTTCACCCCTGAGGACAACAAGGTGCGGCCGCTCCCCCCTGCCGTTGATCACCTTGTCGGACCCGCCCCCCAATTTCGCCCCGGCGGCGGCGCCGCCACCGCCACGAAACCGACGCCCACCAAAACCGGCAGTACCGCAGGCGGCTTCGACTTCAACGTCTTTCCTGCCACCATTAAAGGGCATTATCGCAACGATGGACCAGCTTTGAGCTAATATGATGATTTAATTGAATAAAGTCAACGCCCCGCAGGGAGGCTCCCAAAAATGCCGATTTTTCCTTGACGGGGGAAACCCGCTTGTTCTATAAAGCACAATATTGACGTCCAGGGCTTTTCAATTGATTTTGTCACAAAACTTCGCTAAATTATTGTCTATAAACTAGGAATTACAGGTGAAGCCTTATGAGCGCGCAAAAGCAAGGAAGTGAACCGGTGGGGGCGGTGATGGTGGTCGGCGGCGGCATTGCCGGGATGCAGGCCTCGTTGGATCTGGCCAACGCCGGATACTATGTCTACATGGTGGAAGCCAAAAGCTCCATTGGCGGGGTCATGTCGCAGCTTGATAAAACTTTCCCCACCAATGACTGCGCCATGTGAATTATCTCGCCCAAGCTGGTCGAGGTCGGCCGGCACATTAACATTGAGATCCTGGCTCCGGCGCAGATCGTCGGCATCGGCGGCGCCCCGGGCAACTTCTCGGTCAAAGTGCGCCAGATGGCGCGCTATATCGATATGGCCAAGTGCATTTCCTGCGGTCTCTGCGCCGAGAAATGCCCCAAGAAGGTGCCCGATGAATTCAACCTGGGCCTGGCCAAGCGTAAGTCCGCCTACTTGACTTATGCGCAGGCGGTGCCCCCCAAGTATGTCATCGATAAAGACACCTGCCTGTTTTTCAAGAAGGGCGGCAAGTGCAAGGCCTGCGAAAAGTTCTGTCCCACCGGCGCGGTGGATTTCTCCCAGGTGGATGTGGAAAACGACATTAAAGTGGGCGCCGTGATTTTGGCCCCCGGCTTCAAACCCTTCGATCCCAGCCGGTACGGGGCTTATCATTACGCCAATTTCCCCAATGTGATCACCGGGTTGGAGTTCGAGCGCATCCTGGCCGCCGCCGGGCCCTTTTCGGGCCACATGGTCAGGCCTTCGGACCATAAAGAGCCCACGAAGATCGCCTGGCTGCAGTGCGTCGGTTCCCGGGATTTAAACCACTGTGACAACAGCCACTGTTCCGCGGTGTGCTGCATGTACGCCATCAAGGAGGCGATCATCGCCAAGGAGCACAGCCATGAGCCCCTGGATGCCGCCATTTTCTTCATGGATATGCGCACCCACGGCAAAGAGTTCGAAAAGTATTACTGGCGGGCCCGGGACGAGTTCGGCATCCGCTTCATCCGCTCCCGGGTGCATTCCGTGGACCCGGTGCCGGGCACCGATGATGTGGCCATCCGCTACCTGGATGAAACCGGGGTGTTGAAGACCGAGACCTTTGAGCTGCTGATCCTGTCCACGGGCCTGGAAGTGGCCCCGGAAGTCATGGAACTGGGGAAGACTCTGGGCGTGGAGCTGAACGCCAACCGCTTTGCCGACACCTCGTCCTTCACGCCGGTGTCCACTAACCGGCCCGGCGTCTATGTCTGCGGCGCCTTCCAGGGTCCCAAGGACATCCCCCAGTCGGTGATGGAGGCTTCGGCTGCGGCTTCGGCGGCCAGCGAACTGCTGTCTGCCGCCCGGTATTCCCTGGCCAAGAAAAAGCCCGTCTTTGCCGAGCGCGACGTTTCCCAGGAAGTGCCCCGCGTCGGCGTCTTCGTCTGCCACTGCGGCATCAATATCGCCAGCGTCGTCGACGTGGAGGCGCTGCGGGACTACGCCCAGACGCTTCCCTATGTGGAGTACGTGGAGAACAGCCTGTTTGCCTGCTCTCAGGACACCCAGGAGCTTATCAAGGAACGGATCAAGGAACACCAACTCAACCGGGTGGTGGTGGCCTCCTGTACGCCGCGCACTCATGAACCCACCTTTCAGGAGACCATCACGGAAGCGGGTCTGAACAAGTACCTCTTTCAAATGGCCAACATCCGGGACCAGGGTTCCTGGGTGCACATGAACGAACCGGAAAAAGCCACCCGGCGGGCCAAAGACCAGCTGCGCATGGCCGTGGCCGCCGTGGCCTTGCAGCCGCCCTTGCAGGAATTTGATCTGCCCGTCACCAAGGCCGGTCTGGTTATCGGTGGCGGCGTGGCCGGCATGGAGGCCGCTCTCGGGTTGGCCGGCCAGGACTATAAAGTGTACCTGGTGGAGAAGAAGGATTTTCTCGGCGGCCATGCCCGCAAGCTCAACCATACCTGGAGAGGCGAAGCGGTGCAGCCTTATGTGGATGACCTGGTGCAGCGGGTGACCAACAACCCCAAGATCGAGGTGCACCTCAAGTCCGAAATCAGCGGCGTCCAGGGGTTCGTGGGCAACTTCACTTCCGCCATCGCCAGCGAAGGCCGAGAAACCCAGGTGGAGCATGGCGCCGCCATCATCGCCATCGGCGGCCATTCGTTCAAGCCCACGGAATATCTCTACAAACAGAATCCCCGGGTGCTGCTAAGCCTGGAGATGGATCAGGCCTTGCGGGAAAAGAACCCCCTGGTCACCGGCGCCAAGAGCGCCGCCTTCATCCAGTGCGTCGGCTCCCGGGAACCGGAGCGCCTCTATTGCAGCCGGGTTTGCTGCACTCACTCGGTGGAAAGCGCCCTGAAGCTCAAAGAGCTCAACCCGGAGATGGACGTCTACATCCTGTACCGGGATCTGCGCACTTACGGCTTGCGGGAGAACCTCTATAAAGAAGCCCGGGAGAAGGGGGTCATCTTTATCCGCTTCGACCTGGAAAACAAACCTCAGGTGGAGCAGAACGCCAAGGGCGAGCTCACGGTGACGGTGCGGGACCACATCCTGGGGATTCCCATCCACATCCACCCGGAGGTCTTGACCCTGGCCTCGGCCATCATCGTCAAGGACCAGCAGAAGCTGGCCCAGTTGTTCAAGGTGCCCCTGACCAACGACGGCTTCTTCCTGGAAGCCCACATGAAGCTCCGGCCGGTGGACTTCGCCACCGACGGCGTCTTTGTGGCCGGCCTGGCCCATTACCCCAAACCCATGGATGAAGCCATCGCCCAGGCCAAGGCGGCGGCGGCCCGGGCCGCGGTGGTCCTGGCCCAGGATGCCATCCGGGCCGGCGGCGTGGTGGCCCAGGTCGACGCCGCGGCGTGTTCCGGCTGCCAGGCCTGCGTGGGGGTCTGTCCCTTCGGGGCCATCAGCTACCTGGAAGACCAGGCCGTCTGCGAAGTGAACCAGGCCCTGTGCAAGGGCTGCGGCACCTGCGCCGCCAACTGCCCCTCGGAGTGCATCACCCTCTTCGGGTTCAGCCACAAGCAGATCTACACCCAGGTGGATGAGGCCCTGGAGGAGCTGGAAGCCGAAATGGAAGAGGCCGCGGGCTAAAAATCTTTTCTTTGCGATTTTGCGTCTTGGCGTGAGAATTCTCTCGCAAAGACGCGAAGGCGCTAAGATTTAATTTAAAAAGAGAAGGCGCAATATGGCAGACAAAGAGTACGAAGCGAAAATCATCGGGTTTTTCTGTAACTGGTGCACCTATGCCGGGGCCGACCTGGCGGGCGTCAGCCGTCTCCAGTATCCCCCCAACATCCGGGTGATCCGGGTCATGTGCTCCGGCACGGTCTCGCCCCATCATGTGCTGCGGGCCTTCCAGAAAGGGGCCGACGGGGTCCTCATCGGCGGCTGCCACATCGGGGACTGCCACTATCTCCGGGGCAATTTCATGACCATCAAGCGCATGCGGTTCCTCCAGGACCTGCTGAAATTCACCGGTTACGAAGAGGGCCGGCTGCACCTGGAATGGATCTCCGCCGCCGAAGGCCCCAAGTTTGCCCAGGTGGTGCGGGATTTCACCGAAAAGATCAAGAAAATGGGCCCCTCCCGCCTGAAGCTGGCGGCCCGGGCGGCGTAAGCTAACAAGGATGCATGAGCCTATGAAAATCCCCCCCGGCCCCCCTTTATAAAAGGGGGGAGTTAAAGTCCCCCTTTATTAAAGGGGGATTTAGGGGGATTTTATAAATCTTTTCTTGAATCGAGATCGATAAATCACAAGAGGAACCTCATGGACAGGTTACGTGAAAAAGTCCGGAAGCTATTGAAAGAAGGTAAAGTTGCGGGCTACCTCGGCTATATCATGAAGGACAGCCACCCGCTGCCCCACTTGTTCACCCCGGAGCGCCTGGAGGAAGTGGACCGGGCCATCGTGGCCCCGGGAGAGGCCCGCTATCCCCTGGACAAGCTGCTGCAGCAGTTGGCCCGGTCCTACCCCGAGGCCATCTTCGCCATCCAGGTGCGGGGCTGCGATGAGCGGGGGCTCAACGAGCTCTACAAGTGGGACCAACTGGACCCGGAAAAGGTGGTCCTGGTGGGGGTCGCCTGCCCCCAGGAGCAGGCTGACTACTGCGAATGCCCCGGACCCTGGCCCTCGGTGGTGGATTACGGGGAGAAATGCCAGCCCGTGGCCCAGAGCCGGCGGGTCAGCCGCATCGAGGCCCTCTCCGGGGAGGAGGCCTTTCAGGAGTGGCTGGGCCACTTCAACAAGTGCGTCAAGTGCTACGGCTGCCGGGATATCTGCCCCATGTGCTTTTGCAAGGAGTGCTCCCTGGAGCATCCCGACCTCATGAGCACCGGCCTGGTGCCGCCGGACGCCATCTTCCAGCTGGTGCGGGCCATCCACATGGCCGGACGCTGCATCGACTGCGGCTTGTGCGAAGAAAACTGCCCCGCCGACATCCCTTTGCGGGTGCTCTATAAGAAGGGCAACGCCCTGGTGAAGGACCTCTTCGATTACGACACCGGCTCCCCGGAAGCCGGGCCTTCGCCCTGGAAAATGCTGGGAGAAGAAGCCACCCTGGAAACCAAGCCCATGTAATTCTCCGGAGATATCCGCAGGCAACCGGCGGGCCCTGAGAGCCCGCCGGTTTTTTTTTGAAATCCTCTGGTGCTGCCATAAATTTTGTGAGGCTGAAAAAATATTCTTCCCCTGGACGGAGGGGACGCCACCCGGTTCCGGTTTCGGCCGGGCTTAGTTGGTGTCTGGAGCGGGAAAGACCTGGTGTTTGTAGGAATACTGCGGGCTTTCCATAATCACCTGTTTGCCCCGCCGCGAGCTGGGGTTGATGAGGAGGGGGCACTGCAGATTGGCGGTGGTCTCCCGGGGGCGTCCCGGCGGGATGGTTAAAATCACCAGGACTATCAGGTCTTGGACGCTTCCCACTTCCAGTTCCTTCAGGGCGCTAACCAGGGGACCGAGCCGAAAATCCGGGGCCACTTTGGTGGGTTCCACCACCACCAAGGCAAGGTCCGCATTATCCACGCTTTGCAGGACGCTAAGGGGGGCGATGCGGGGCTCTTCTATGAGGGCGTAGCCATGAAATTTGGCGGCCCCGGGCAGGCCCGCCGGGAAGGTGATAATCCGCTCCTGCGGCACTGTTATCTGACCCCAATGCCGGGTATCAACGGTGATGAGCGCGGCGCGGGGGGCAGCCTCCGGAAGGCCCGGAGGTTCCGGCAGGACGGGGCCCAGGCTCCGGACGACCTCCTCCAGGTCTGAGTCCAGGAAGCCCGCGGCCTGGAGGTTTTCCTGGGCCAGGCGCTGAAAAATCTCTTCCCGCAGCACCACGATATCCGTCGGGGCCTCGATCCCCAGGCGAACCTGCTTGCCGCGGATTTCCAGGAGGACTATTCGGATATCGTCCCCGATGAACAGGCTTTCGCCAATCTTGCGGGAAAGTATCAGCACTCCTGCATCTCGTCACAGAGTTATGCGGGTCTCCGGGGGTAGGTGCGGGCTTCCCCTGGAGAATACCGATCTGGAGTTTTCGATTTCATCGGCCATGCATGCTTCCAAATATTCCAAGAAAATTCTTTCCCTATTAGGGGTATCCGGGGTTAACCGGGGTAAAATCAGAAAGTTGCTGATTTTAGATGCAATTCTCCTGCCAACCTGGTTTCTCAGCGTCTTGCCGGGCCCCCCAGGCAAAGGGACCCATAATATGAATGAGTTCACTTGATGTATCGGTAGGTCCGGCAAATTTCTAAAAGAAGAAAACTTCACCGGTTCGTTCAGCTAATGAAACATCCAGATAGCCTGATGGGAGACTACCTGGTAAAAATCCGCTCAGGAGGAGGGGGGCCAGCGCAAGGAGTTCCGTCCATATCAGGTTTCAAAGAAAGTGGGGCCGAACTGCTTATCAATATCGCGTTAACTTTGTCTAATCGCTATATTTTTATTGACCGGATTATACCGGCGTTTTTGTTCCTGAACTGCTGCGGCGCCAGTCACTGGGCCCAGGGGGGCGATTCCCCCTGACGTTTGAAGTTGCAGGGCCGGCCTGGGGGTTGCTGGCCCCGTTTCTCAGGGGCCCTACCTTGAAAATCCCGGGTTTTCAGGATATTTTTATCATATGCCCCCAAGGTTTTCAGCCGCAGGCGAATCTCAAGAGCTGACGGCTTTTTTCACCAAAGAGACTCGAGCTCTCCATCTCCAGGGCCTCACCCCGGCGGCCGGGGCTTTCGTGCTGGCCCGGTTTTTTCAAACCTGGGGCCGCGCTTTTCTGGTGGTCACGCCCAACGGCGGCGGCCAGGAGAGTTTTCTGAAGGATCTGGCCTTTTTTCTGGGAGAGGCCGGGGCCCGCGGTTCGGGCCCGGAGCCGCAGTTGCTCCATTTCCCGGCCCACGAGGTGCTGCCTTTTAAGGAGCTCAGCTTCGACCCCGAGGTGAGCTGCGCCCGCATGGGTGCGGCCTACGCGGCCTTGACCTCCCGGGAACCGTTCCTGCTGGTGGCCCCGGCCCTGGCCCTGCGCCAGAAGCTGCCCCCCAAAAGCCGGGTCCGGGACCTGCTGGCTTACGTGGTGCCGGGGGAGGCCCTGGAACGGCAAGATTTGCTCCAGCGGCTTCTGGACGGCGGTTATGAGCGGCGCCCCCTGGTGGAGGACCGGGGCGAGTTCAGCGTCCGGGGCGGCGTCATCGACCTGTTCCCGCCCCTCTACGACCAGCCGGTGCGCCTGGAGTTCTGGGGCGACGAAGTGGAGTCCATCAGGGTCTTCGACCCGGGCAGCCAGCGGTCCCTGGGCGCGCTGGAGGACCTGGTGGTGCTGCCGGCCAGCGAAGTGGTGTTGGACGCACCGGCCCGGGAACATGCCCTGGCCCGGCGCAAACGCCGCCAGGACCCGCAGTTCTGGCACCAGGTGCAGGAAGGGCGCCATTTCCCCCGCATTGAACGCCACCTGGAAGATTTTTACCCCCAGCCCGAGACCTTGTGGGATTTTCTGCCCGCCGACACCGTGGTGGTGGAATGGGACCCCTGGAACCTGGCCCGGGAGCTGCACAAACTTACGGCGGAAACCGCCGCCGAACCCCGGGGCTGGATGGATGAGGAGCCCTGGGAGCGGCAGCGGGCCCGTTTTGCCAACCTCTTCTGTCCCTTGCTGCCCTGGGTCCCGCCGGACCAGGCGGCCGAGGTCCGCTTTCAGGTGGCCAGAAACGACGGCCTGGCCCGGGAGCTGGCTCAGGCCGGGGCCGAGGCCGGCCGGCTGGTGCCGGCCCTGGCCCACCTGCTGGAAGAGTGGCGCCAAAGCGGCTTTCACGTGGTTCTGGTCTGCCTCAGCCAACACCGGGCCCAGCGTCTGGCCCGCCTCCTCAGGGAAGAGAACCTGGACTCCGAGATCGTGGCCGCCCCCGGCTGGGAGCCGGGCCCCCGCCTGGAAATCACCGTGGGTGAGATCTCCGGCGGTTTCCGGCTCCTGTCCCAGGGCCTGATCGTCCTGACGGAAGACGAGGCCCTGGGCTTCCGCCCCGAGGGCCGGCGCCGCAAGGAATCCCGGCCGCCCCAGTATCTCACCTCTCTGGAAGACCTCTCCGAAGGCGACCCTATCGTGCACCTGGACCACGGCATCGGCATTTACCGGGGCCTGGTGAAACTCAGGGTGGGCCAGGAGGTCAACGATTTCCTGGAAATCGAGTACCAGGGCGGCGACCGCCTCTACCTGCCGGTGGACCGCTTGAACCTGGTGCAGAAATACCTGGGAGTGGAGGGGGTGGCCCCCAAGGTGGAGCGCCTGGGAGGCAAGTCCTGGGAACGCGCCAAACAGCGGGTGAAGAAGGCGGTGGAAAAGATCGCCCGGGAACTGGTGGAGCTCTATGCGGCCCGCCGGGTGCTGCCGGGGCACCATTTCTCCCCGCCGGACCCGGTCTTTCAGGAGTTCGAGGCCACCTTCGAATACGAGGAGACCCCGGACCAGCAGCAGGCCATCCAGGAGGTGCTCTCCGACATGACCTCGGAGAGGCCCATGGACCGTCTCATCTGCGGCGATGTGGGCTACGGCAAGACGGAAGTGGCGGTGCGGGCGGCCTTCAAGGCGGCCATGGACGGCAAGCAGGTGGCCGTGCTGGTGCCCACCACGGTGCTGGCGGAGCAGCACTACGACACCTTCAGGCGGCGCCTGGCCCCCTTCCCCCTGGAGGTCCGGGTCCTGAGCCGCTTCAAAACGCCGGCGGAGCAGCGGCGCCTTCTGGCCGACCTGGCCCGGGGTAAGGTGGACATCATCATCGGCACCCACCGGCTCCTTTCCAAGGACGTGGTCTTCCGGGACCTGGGGCTGGCGGTCATCGACGAGGAGCAGCGTTTCGGGGTGCGCCAGAAGGAGCGGCTGAAGGAATGGCGGCGCACGGTGGACGTCCTCACCCTCACCGCCACCCCCATCCCCCGCACTTTACAGCTGTCCCTGACCGGCCTCCGGGAGATGAGCCTGATCAACACCCCGCCGGAGAACCGCCGGGCCATCCGCACCTATCTCTGCCGCCCGGAGGCCGCGGTGATCCAGGCCGCCATCCGCCGGGAGCTGGCCCGGGGCGGCCAGGTCTTTTTCGTGCACAACCGGGTGCGGAACCTCTCCACCTGGGCCCGGTACGTGCAAACCCTGGCGCCGGAAGCCCGGGTGGCCATGGCCCACGGCCAGATGCCGGAACGGGAGCTGGAGCAGGTCATGGTGCGATTCTGGCGCCAAGAGGTGGACGTCCTGGTCTGCACCGCCATCATCGAAGCCGGGCTGGACATCCCGGCGGCCAACACCATCATCATCAACCGGGCCCACGCCATGGGGCTGGCGCAGCTGTACCAGCTCCGGGGCCGGGTGGGCCGGAGCCAGTCCCAGGCTTACGCCTATCTGCTGGTGCCCGACGACGCGGCCCTGTCCAATGAAGCCCAGAAGCGGCTAAAGGCCCTGATGGAGTTCACCGAACTGGGCTCCGGCTTCAAGATCGCCCTCCACGACTTGCAGATTCGCGGCGCCGGCAATCTGTTGGGGCAGGCCCAGTCGGGACACCTGGCGGAGGTGGGCTACGAACTTTACCTTCAACTGCTGGAGGAGGCCATCCGGGAATTCAAGGGAGAAGCGCCGGCAGACTTGGCCCCGGACCCCGAGATCCGCCTGCCCCTGGCCGCCTACCTGCCGGAGGATTACGTGCCGGACGTGCAGCAGCGCCTGGCCCTCTACCGACGCCTTTCCGGCAGGTTGACCCCGGAGATGGTGGACGAGCTGGAGGAGGAGTTTTTGGACCGGTTCGGCCCCCTGCCGCCGGAAGGGCGCAACCTGCTGGAGGTGGTCCGGGCCAAGCACCTTTTGCGGCATCTGGGAATCAAGCGCCTGGACCTGCAGGACAGTTACGCGGTGTTGCAATTTGCCCGGCCCGATAGGGTGGACCTGAAACGCCTGGTCGAGCTGCTGCGAAAACGGCCGGAAACCTTCCGCCTCACTTCGGAGCAAACTTTGCGGGTGCATCTCCCGGAAACCGTCCCGCCGTTAAAGCGATTACAAAACTGCTTGAAAGAAGTGGCGACATTTGTTAAGGCTGACACAGAGGGAAATCAGACATGAGCAGAAACCGTGGTAAGCTCTTAATGACTTTAGTTGCCTGCCTGTTCCAGCTTGTTCTGGCGGGGCCGGGAGGGTCCGAAGTGGTGGACCGCATCGTGGGCCAGGTCAACGATGAGATCATCACCATGTCGGAGGTGGAGAACATGGCCAAGGCCTTGGAGGCTCAGACCGGCATGAAACCCACCGGCAAGGAAGACCGGCAGCTCCAGCGCAAGATGCTGGATACCTTAATCAACCGGAAGCTGGCCAGGGCAGAAGCCAAAAAGCGGGGCATAACCATGTCGGATAAAGAGATGGCGCAAGCCCTGGACCAATTTAAACAACGTAACAACCTGCCCAACGACGAGGCCCTGAACCAGGCGCTGTCCCAGGCGGGTCTCACCTTGAATGAGTTCAAGCAGCAGATCACCGACCAGTTCATCCAGAACCGCCTGGTGATGGCCGTAGTGGGGTCCAAGGTGGTGATTCAGGACGCCGATATCCGCAAGATCTATGAGGGAAAGTTCAAGGAGAGCGGGGTTCAGGTGCATCTCAGGGTTATCAGGCTGCCTTATCCGCCCGGGGCGACGGAAGCCCAGAAAGCGGAACTGAAGGACAAAGCGGAAACCATTATGAAAGATGCCAGGCAAGGCGTACCCTTCCCGGAGATCGCCAGTAAGCTGTCGTTAAGCCAAACGGACCTGGGTTACGTGGCCGTGAATGATGTCGACCCCAAGCTGGCGGAGCATTTAACCCGGATGAAACCCAAGGAAGTGGTGCCGATTCAGGCCCCGGAAGGCTTCCAATTAATGCAGGTGGTGGACCGCCGCACCGGACAGGCCCGCGCCTTTGAAGAAGCCGCCCCGGAAATCAGGAACATGCTGATGGAGCAGGAAATGGAAAAATATTTTGAAGAATGGGTCAAGGGCCTCCGGGACAAGGCGCATATCAAGATTATGTTCTGAGTTTCGAGTTTCGAGTCTTGAGTTTGGATGGCATTAGCTCTAAGCGGTCTATCAGCTAAAGCCATAGTTTGCAGGGGGTCTAATGTAGGGCGGGCACGGCCCACCGCAGCTCCTAGCAAGAACATCTCAGGGGGGCTGTGCCACATCTCCACGCCTCTTTGACGTAGCAAAGGGCTTACACTGGAAACTAAAAACTCGAAACTGGAAACTCCCAAGGCCCCGGTGACGGACATTGCCGACCTGGGCCGCCACGTGGGGGCGCAGGTGACCCTGCGGGGCTGGGTCTGCCACCTGCGCTCCAGCGGCAAGGTGCGTTTCCTGGTGGTGCGGGACGGCACCGGGCTGGCCCAGGGGGTGCTGGTGAAGGGGGGGCTGCCGGAGGAGGACTTTTCGCACTTCGACCGCCTCACCCTGGAATCGTCCCTGATCCTGGTAGGCAAGGTCAAAGCCGAACCCCGGGCCCCGGGTGGCTTTGAGCTGGAAGTCACCGGCCTGAGGCCCATCCACATCGCCCAGGACTACCCCATTGCTCCCAAAGAACACGGGGTGGCCTTCCTGCTGGACCGGCGGCACCTGTGGCTGCGGTCCCCGCGCCAACAGGCGGTCCTCAGGGTGCGGCACGAGGTCTGCCGGGCCTGCCGGGACTTTTTTCATGACCGGGGCTTCGTCCTGGTGGATACCCCCATACTTACTCCCACCTCCTGTGAGGGCACCACCAGCCTGTTCGAGACCGAGTATCTGGACCGGGGCAAGGCCTATCTCTCCCAGAGCGGCCAGCTCTATCTGGAGGCCGCGGCCATGGCCCTGGGCCGGGTCTACTGCTTCGGCCCCACCTTCCGGGCCGAAAAATCCAAGACCCGGCGCCACCTGACAGAGTTCTGGATGGTGGAGGCCGAGGCCGCGTTCTACACCCTGGAAGACGTCATGCAGCTGGCGGAGGACCTGGTGCGGTACGTGGTGCTGCAAGTGTTGGCGCGGGCCGAGGCGCAGTTGCGCACCCTGGAGCGGGACCCGGCCCCGCTGGCGGCGGTGGCCGAGCCCTTTCCCCGCCTGAGCTACGCCGAGGCCCTGGGGCGTTTACAGGACGCGGGAAAGGAGATGGCCTGGGGCGAAGACCTGGGCGGCGACGAGGAAACCGTCCTCTCCCAGATGTTTGCGCGCCCCGTCATGGTGCACCGCTATCCCCGGGAGGCCAAGGCCTTTTACATGGAGGCCGACCCCACCGACCCGCGCCTGGCCCTGTGCGTGGATATGCTGGCCCCGGAGGGCTACGGCGAAATCATTGGTGGGTCCCAAAGGGTGGCGGATCTGGATACCCTGCTGGCCCGTCTGGCGGAGCATAACCTGCCCCTGGAGCCCCTGCAGTGGTACCTGGACCTGCGCCGCTACGGCAGCGTGCCCCACAGCGGCTTCGGGATGGGCATCGAGCGGCTGGTGGCCTGGCTCTGCGGCCTGCACCACGTGCGGGAGACCATCCCCTTTCCCCGCCTCATCGACCGCCTGTACCCCTAAGACGGTTCTCGGTTTTCGGTTTTCGGTGTGACCAATACCCCATCTCATTATGTAGATCATATCTGTAATTAATTGAAATTTCTAAGAAGTGTTTTTATTGGCAGTGACTGTTGAAAAACGCCAAAAGCCCCGATTTTCTGGCCTATTATTATTTGTAACTTGCTGATATTACTACATATAGAAATGATAAAAACGTTACATCGGGACTTTTTCGACAGTCTCGCAAGCTATCTGTCCTTCCACCTCACTTCTCTTGACCGGTATTGTCCAAAATCTGGGGGTCTCTGAGCGTCCGTAATAAGAGGTACTACCATCGAGCCCCTGCATCCCGCATTGTTTTCCTTACATAATCTGTCCTTCGTTCTGATTCCTTAAATTTCTCAGCTAAGTCCGGTGGCAGGTTACTGTGGTAATATTTAAGAGCCTCAATTTTTAGGTTGTCTCTCTCTTTTATAAGATTTTCTATTTTTGACATTGGCCCGACACTGACTGCTACAGCTTTTTGGGGATCAGATCGAACCAATTGACCCAGTCGATCTAACTCGCTCTTCATTTTGTTGTGAAGTTCATCAATTTTGCTGCTATAATTTATCTTTTTACCGGTAGGAATGTCAGGAACTTTCTGCTTTAAAAGCACCTTGCCTGAGTTTTGGTTATAAACCCAAACTTCTTCAATGTCCAACCTAACGCTGTATAATTTTCGAGAGATTCCGTAAGGATGGTCAAAAGTGGCTGCCAAACCTGAGCCAAGAGAGAATGCGTACCTATTGCCTTTATTATATGGTTTACCGATAAAGAGCACACCTATCTTACCACCTTCAGGGATGCCGGGTAACTTACCGATATTACCATAAGCAGGAACCACGAAGTATTTTACTTCTGTAGTGGTTTCTGCCCTTACTCTTGCCCCAAAAACATTTTGTCCAGTCCACTTTTTTACCTTTGAACCCATATCTTTTATTAGATAAAAGTCCTCTGGTGTACTTAAAGATGGCAACCGTGCTTGATACTTCCTCTCATACTGAGTTGGTATGCCTTCTGTGTATTCCTGAATCCAAACTCCTGCTGGACTTGAAAGGACATTATCGTCATTCAACTTAAAGATATAGGTTCTATCAGTATCTTCTTTCTGGGGACTGTTCTCAAGGGCTTTAAATACCTTGATAATGTCATCCCCTTTAAATCCTTTTGGTACTTTATCCGAAGACAAATCTAAACCAGATTGACCAAATGCTACCCCAGGTAGTCCCATAAAAATAATTAGTGCAATGCTCAATAATTTCTTCATAATATTCCCCTGTTAAACCCTTCATGGCACAAATGGAGGGGTATTGTCAAATGTAAATTATGATGTAGCCCGTAGGGCGGGAAAGCGTAGCGCATCCCGCCTTTAGCATCATTAGTTTCCCACAGCGTTCCAGCAGCGTGACCGTGAAAAAGAACATATGGCCAGGAACAAAGGCGCGAATATTTTGCGGCATAAGTCAAGTCTAACACGATTGCCGCAGGCGGGATGCGTTTCACTTTCCCGCCCTACGGCAAAAAGATGGATGGTAAGTTTAAAAATAATTATATAACAAAAATCCCCTGCTGCTGCTCACTGCTATCTCTGCGCATTTTCAAGTAAAATAACAAATTTTTGATATGGGTTACATAACTGCATTTCATACCATGTCGGCTTTTTAAATTTTGCCCCAATGTCAGGCCTAATCTGCTCTCGGTTAGATGGTTGTCAGGCCAGGTATCGGTAATTACACTTAAACAGTTGAAGCATCAGCCTTTGGCTCGTCTAAGACTCCTCTGCAAGAAAACGGTATAACTCTCCCCCAAAATTAGTATAATCTGCCAAAGCAGCCTCCCCGCGACAGGCGGGCGGCGATTCCACGGCACCGCGAGGCGGGAGACCCCCATGAGACTCCGCACCTATTTGGTACTTTCTTACCTGGCGGTCATTCTGGTCATGTCAGTGGGCATGTGGGCCATCTTCGACCGCTTCATGGAGCGATTGACCAGCCGCACCCTGGCCCTGGCCGACACCGCGGCCGATAACGTCACGGCCGCCAACGGACGCGTCGCGGAGCATGTCCTCACCAACATGGGCGAATACGTGGTGCGGGACAAGGCCGAAGACGTGGCCCGGGAGTTGGCCCATCTGCTGGCAGGCAAAAAGGCTTACGATTACGACCAGCTGCGCCGGGATCCCAAGATCAGAAAGATGGCCATCCAGGAGATTCGCTCCGCCGGGGTGCTGGCGGGCTACACCGACGTATATGACCGAAAAGGGTTTATCCTCTTTCACCCCGACCCCAGGGTGGAAGGCCGGAACCAGTTGGACTGGCAGGAGCAGTACCCGGAAACCACCCGGTTGATCAAACGCTCCCTTACCGAGGACCAGGTGGCCGGCTACTTCGATTTCTTCGATAAAGAGCAACGGCAGCGCAAGAAGTACTCCTTCCGGGTCCACGTTCCCGGGACCCCCTTCATCGTGGGCGCCATCGTCAACCTGGATGAATTTTTTCTTCCCACCCGGGAGAAGATAGCCCAGGGAGGCGCAGAAATCATGGCCCGGGCCCGGGGACTCATTGCACAGCATCACGCCGAGATCGAAGGGAAAATCAAGCTCGGCGCCCTCCTGGCGGCGTTGGCCCTGGCCCTGACCGGGGGGATGGCGGGGCTCTGGTTTGCCGGGACCATCTCCGGGCCCATCGCCCGCCTGCGGGACGGGGTGCAGCAGGTGGGGGAGGGGGACTTCGCCGTCACCGTGCCGGAGCGGGGCGTCAGGGAAGTGGTCCACCTGGCCCAGTCCTTCAACCAGTTGGGGCGGCAGCTCATCGATTACATGGAAAAGCGGGATTTCATCCGGGACACCTTCGGCCGCTACGTCACCCAGGAGGTGGTGAAAAAGCTCCTGGAATCCAAGGAGGCCCTGGAGCTGGGGGGCGAGACCCGGGAAGTCACCATCATCATGAGCGACCTCCGGGGCTTCACCGCCATCATCGCCGACATGCACCCGGAGCAGGTCATCCTCTTTTTAAACCGCTACCTGGGGAAGATGATCGAGATCCTGCTGGATAACCGGGCGGTCATCGACGAAATCCTGGGCGACGGCATCCTGGCCTTTTTCGGGGCGCCGGAGCCCATGGCGGACCACCCGGCCCGGGCCGTGGCCTGCGCCCTTCAGATGCAGGCGGCCATGGACGACATCAATGCCGACAACGCCGCCGACGGGCTGCCCCACCTGGAGATGGGCATCGGGGTGAACACCGGCCAAGTGGTGGTGGGCAACATCGGCTCGGAGCGCCGCACCAAGTACAGCGTGGTGGGCTCCCACGTCAATTTTGCCTCCCGCATGGAGGCCTACGCCCTGGCGGGCCAGGTGCTCATCAGCCCCTCCACTTACAGCCGCCTCAAAGACCTGGTGGCAGTGCGGGACGTCATCCGGGTGGAGATGAAGGGGATGCCGGAGCCGGCCACCCTCTATGACGTCCGGGGTATCGGCGGGTCCTACGACATCCGGCTGCCGGACCGGTGCGACCGCCCGGTGCTGCTGTCGGAGAAGATCAATATCCTGGTGGCCAGCCTTAAGGACAAGATCGTCACCGGCACCCCGGGGCGGGCCTGGATCACCCATCTCTGCGACACCGCGGCCACGGTGGCCCTGGCAGAAAAAGTGCCGGAATGGGAAGACGTGCGCCTCACCCTGCTGGACGCCAACCTGAAAGAGATCCCGGGCCACATTTACGGCAAGGTGACCATGGTGAAGCCCACCGCCTCGGACCTCTTCGAAGCCGCCATCAGCTTCACTTCGGTCTCCCCGGAGATTTACCAGATCCTCCGGCAGGCCGCGGAAACAGCATAGCGTTTCGGTCACGGCATAATCGATTAAAGGACCGGTGGTTTTCCCTCCCCCTTGATGGGGGAGGGTCAGGGTGGGGGTGATCCGGTAGGGGCGGTTCGCGAACCGCCCCTACAGCGCCCCCCC
>Ga0315282_10000445_pt1 | contig 81728 bp, 66 predicted proteins | sample YL17G07_20_MG_FD_203693 | JGI IMG/M metagenome (GOLD analysis project Ga0315282, IMG submission 203693) | Sediment microbial communities from Yellowstone Lake, YNP, Wyoming, USA - YL17G07_20 | ecosystem: Environmental > Aquatic > Freshwater > Lake > Sediment | place: USA: Wyoming | collected...
CGCATCGGCAACAGCGATCTGGCGCTTGCGCTGCACTGCATCGATCTGACGAATCGCTACGGTCTCGACGCCATCGCCCTGACGGAGGCGATCGCGTGGGCCATGGAATGCCACGCGCGCGGGCTGCTGTCGCGCGAAGAGGCCGGCGGTCTCGATCTGAGCTGGGGCAACGGCGACGCGATCGTGGCGCTCGTCCACCGCATCGCCCGGCGCGAAGGCCTGGGCGATCTGCTCGCCGACGGCGTGCGGCGTGCCGCCGAGCGCCTGGGACGGGGCTCCGAGCAGTTCGCGCTGCACAGCAAGGGGCTCGAGATCTTCCAGGCGGACCTGCGCACCATCAAGGCGTACGCCCTGGGCAACGCGGTATCGAGCCGCGGTGCCGATCACCTGCGTGCCGAACCCTGGTTCGAGTTCTCGAACGACGCAGCCGAGGGCCTGAGACGTTACGGTATTGCGGAGACGGCGTTTCGCCTCGAGCACAAAGGCAAGGGCCTCGTCGTCCGGCACTTCGAAGAGATGGCGGCGGTCGCCGACGCGACCGGCGTGTGCAAGAACACCTACAACAACATGGAGGTCCTCGACTGGGACGAGACCGCGCAGCTGCTGCAGGCGGCCACCGGCTGGCCGTTCACGGGCGGGGAGGTGCGGCGCGCCGGCGAGCGCATCGTCAATCTCGAACGCCTGTTCAACGCGCGTGAAGGGATCGGACGGAAAGACGACACCCTGCCGGAGCGGTTCGTGCGAGAACCGCTGCCGCAGGACAATCCGAGCGCGGGCGCCGTGGTCGAGCTCGAGGCGATGCTGGACGAGTACTATCGCGCGCGCGGCTGGAACGTCGAAACGGGGCTGCCGACGCGCGAGAAGCTGCGCGAGCTGGGGCTCGTGCAGGGGTAGCAGGGATCAGGGATTGAGATGTACGAACTGAAGGTTACCGTCGGGAAGGTGCTGGGCACCTGCACGGCGGATCCGCCGATGAAGCGGGGCGATCACTTCTTCGTCCGCGGCGGCGACATCACGATCCCCGAGGGCGGCTACATCTGCCTCTGGGCGCTGCAGAGCCTGCTGCCGGTCGTCACGCCGAAGGAGCGCGAGATCTGCGAGCGCAAGGACGAGGACTGGATGTGGCGCGTGCATCACGTGCAGTGTCCCGACCCGAACGGCCGCGTGGTGTTCAAGATCGAGCAGACGGGCCGACTGGGCAAGCCCGCGGCTCCCCTGCCTGCCCTGCCCGCCCCACCTGTCCCACCTGCCCTGGGACACGAGGGAAACGGCAGCGTGCGCGACCTGCGCGTGGTCGTCGAACAGGTGAAGGGCAGGTGCACCTCGCGCATGCAGCGGGGCGACTGCTTCCTGCTTCGCGAGGGTCGCCTCTACATTCCTGCCGGACGCCATTTCTGCCTGTACGCGCTGCACGCCGCGCTTCCGCTGCTGCCGGCCAAGCAGCGGTCCTCACACGAAGGCGACTGGCTGGCCGGGGACGATCGCGTCATCTGCCCGGATCCCGCCGGCAACGTGGTGATGCGGATCGAAGTGCAACGCTGATTCCCGCCGATCGCTCGTCGCTTCCCTGCCATCCCGCACCTCCCGGCGATTGTCGGGCCGCGAACAAGGCCGGGCGTGACGCAAGTCAATGTTGAACCCTGATCCCGGCACGAGCCGTGCTAGAATGGGTCGATTCAGGTGGAAGCCCGCCCGCTGCAGCACACGCGATAGAGCACGGTAGGGGCATGGTATGTCGTGCCCGTAGGCGTGCACCTTCCGCGACGTCCTCGCTTGCTACGAGCTACCATCAATGATCAGCGATCCGTCCAGGGTCGGCATCGTTCACTGCGGCCGGCGAGTGTTGGCCGCTTCAGTCCGTCACGCGAAGACGGGGAGTGCGACAGATGGGCAAGAAACTCTACGTGGGCAACCTTCCGTACGACACCGGCGAGCAGGCGCTTCAGGATCTGTTCTCGCAGGCTGGCGCAGTCGAGTCGGTGAACATCATGCGCGACATGGCCACGGGCCGCGCGCGCGGGTTTGCCTTCGTCGAGATGGCCACCGAGGCAGACGCGCAGAACGCGATCAACCAGTTCAACGATCGGCCGTTCGGCGGTCGCAACCTGACCGTCAACGAAGCGCGTCCGCGGCCGGAGCGGTCGGGCGGGTTCGGCGGTGGTGGCGGCGGCCGCGGCGGCCGGCGCGAGCCCCGCTGGTAGGAAACACGTCACGAGTCCCAAGGTCCGAAGGTCCGGACGTCCGAAGGTCCGACCCTCGGACTTTCGGACCCTCGGACTTTCGGACTATTCGACTGGCAGCGTCACTGCCGCGGCGGGTAGATGATCAGGTAGAGATACGCCGCCGCCACTTCGTCGTCGGTCAGGTACGAGAAGACCGGCATCCTCCCCCCCGACACCTCGCGCAGCGGCCCCATCGCGACCGGTGCTCCCTGCGTGGCCTTGTGCATCACGAAGAAGATCGTCCTGTCGCGCGGAAAGCTCGCGAGCGATGGCAGGACGTTCCTGAGCAGCGCTTCCGGATTCATCCCCGGACCCGTCGCGGCGTGACAGATGTGGCACGTGCCCTTTACGAGGTGCTCGCCGACGCGGGTGTACGGTTCAACGATCCGGATCTGCTGGCTGGCCGCCCCCGGCACCCCGGCGAGCTCGCGCAGGAACGCGAGCAGTGCGTCCACCTCCGCACCCTGCAGGTGATCGAACGGCGGCATCTTCTCGCCCCCTTTCAACAGCCGGGTGCGAATGGCCGCTTCGCCGGCCGCGGCCATCTGTTGCGCCATGGCCGCCGAAATCGGCCGCCCCATGGCCTTCATCCGCTCCTCCATCATGGCCGCCGAGGTCGCCTGCACGGGGTCGATGAGCGAATGAATCTCGGGCGGCGAGCCGTGTCCGTCCGGCTGATGGCACGATTCGCAGTCGAGGCGATACAGATCGGAACCGGCCAGGACGAACGGCCGATTGAGGTCCTCGGATCCGGCCAGCCGATTCCACTTCGGCTCGTAGCGTACCGTGGGCGGCGGCGTGTTCTGCCCCATGCGCCCCATGCTGGTGCGATCGAAGCTGATGTTCAGGTGGTTCAGCCAGCTGGTGCCCGAGACCGGCGTCACCTGGAAGGTGATCGCACGCGGCGGCGGCAGCGCCGGGCGCGTCGTCTGCCGGCGCGCCGGCAACGCCGCGAGCGAAGGGAGTGAAAGAAGGACGATGCCGAGCATCACGACGGCAGCCGGGAGCCACGGGTGTCCGGCTGCCGACTCACGAAGGAGTTTTCGCATACGCCGATCTCGGGGTAGTGCCTGGTGCGTCGTGTCTGGTGCTTCGTGCCTGGTGCCAGCTGCCTGGCTCAGCACCCCGCACCGCACTCAGCACTCAGCACGTCCTGTTACTTGCCGACCGTGAAATCGACGGTCGCCGGCTTGCCCGCTTCAACGGTCACCGGCTTCGGCGCCGCCTTGCCCTTCTCCTGCCACACCGCCACCTGGTACTGGCCCGGCGGCACGCCCTGGATCGTGAACTGTCCCGCGTCGTTGGTCGTCGCCACATAGGGGTTCTGCACCACGACGATGAACCCTTCCATCTCGGGGTGGATCATGCACAGCTGCACGTAGACGCACGGAAACTTCGGGCACCTGGCGAACGTGTGATCCTTCGACAGCCCGGGGCCGAACGTGCCGAGGTTGTACTTCTCGTGGTCGGGCGAGAAGACGTTGTGCGCCACCGTGTCGCTGTTGGTGAACTTGACGGTGGTGCCGGAGAGAATCGGCAGCACGTGAGGAACGAACGTCATGTTCTTCTGGTCCATCACGACAGGCGCGGCCGGCGGCTTGAACGCGCCCGTCGCGTGCTCGACGTACACCACCACGTCGGCGTTGCTGGTCTGGCCGACAACCTTCACGGTGCCGGTGATGCTGCCGCCTGCCTGCGGCGGCGCGCCGGCGGCCATCGTCACGGCGACTGCACTGCTGAAGACAACTGCCCACATCATGCGACGTACCATCTGACACGCTCCTAGAATGCGAAGCGCACGAGCCCGTTGAGCGAATGGTTCCGCCCCTCGCGCAGGTCGCGCTGGTATTCGATCATCGCCTTCACGTTCGCCCGAATCAGCATGCTCGCGTTCCACACGCCCATCCTCAGGCTCTGCACCGTCGGATCGCCCGGCGTCACCGTCTCATAGCGAAACGTGCCCTGGAGCCATGGGTAGAACACGTAGTCCGCCTGCGTGAACCACGAGCGGTAGGTCGGCTGAATCGGACCGAGGGTCGCGACGGCCGCCGGATCGAGCAACTGCAGCTGGTCGGTGCCGTGGATGAACGCGCCGAACACGTTGAGGTCCTGCACGAACAGGCTGGCGTAGAGGCCGTATCGCAGGAAATGAAGGTCCTGGATGTTCAGCGGATTGCCGGGCAGATCCGTGGACGCGAAGTTGATGTTGCTGCCATCGCCCCGATACACGAGTGCGCCGACCCGCAGCGAATTGTCCCGCCAGTTCTCGGCCGGCGGTGTCTTGTTCCCCTCATAGCCGTCGAGGCCCATGCCGCCGAGCTTATAGTCGAAACGCGCGTAGAGATCCTTCGCGTTGTTGCCGTCGAACTGCCCGTTCGGTCCCGGCGAGATGCCGTTGACGACGCCGCCGATCCACATCGCGCGGTGGCGGATGATGCCGTAGGCTTCGATCCCGCGCACCGACGCGGGCAGCGAGATGGGCGCCGGCGTGAAGTCCCCCGCGAGCCCGGTCCCGCCATTCACGCCGATCGGGTTGTAGGAGAACACCGAGTCGATTGCCGCGTCGGTCGAGATCCACATCTCCTGGAATCCGTCGGCCACGTTGGGCGCCATTTTCCCGATGCGCAGATGGAACGCGTCCTCGGGGCCGAACGGCGAGTCGAAATCGAACCGGGCGTGCTCGAGCTCGACCGACACCGAGCCGTCCGGGTTCTCGCCGAACGTCATCTCGCTGAAGAACGACAGGTGCTCGCCGAGCGTCCCGCCGCCGAAGATGTTCGCTTCCTGCGGGAACTGGAAGTCGCTCCAGACCTTCGTGACGGTCCCGTCCTCATTCAGCGCCGAGGTGTTGACGTCGGCGAACTTGATGTTGACGGCAAGCGGGACGTTGCCGGGCACCTCGCCCGGCCACACGGCCTTCGGCCACAGCCGTTTGTAGGCCGGCGCCCCCAGGCTGACCGGCTTCTGCTTGACCATCTCCTCGGTCTCGGCCGGCATGTGGTACCCGCGCAGGCGGAACGCTTCGCCGAAGGCATTCAACTTCGGAAAGACGATGTGACAGGTCTGGCAGCTCGTCTGGTACTTACGAGCGAAGGCCGGAATGGCGGCAGCGCGGCCGGGAAGGACCACGACGAGGAGAGCGGCTGCGAGCGCAACGCACAGCAGACGCCGGGGGCAGGGGCCAGGCGCATTCATCAGTTCTCTCCTCCTGTAAGCGGAAAGCGACGCAGGTGAGGGAAGACAGGGGCGATCGACGTCGGTGACGGGACACACGGCGTGCACGACCGGTCGCGTCTCAATTGTCGAGTGGCAGCCCACTGAATTCAGTATACGACCCCGGCAAATATCGACAACCGATATTTCCGCACGATCGCTCCGCGGGCCTGTTTCGAAGCCCAGCCACGGATCCACAGATTTCCGCACGGCAACCGATCCACAGATTCACCCCAATTCACACAGATTTGGAAGGAATCTGCGTGAATCTGCGAAATCTGTGGATCGGTATATCTGCGCGAATCCGCGGACCGGTCTGTCTGCGCGAATCTGCGGACCAGTTCATCTGCGCGAATCCGCGGAATGCGGATCGCCGAGCACGCGCGGAAACAGCACGTTGTTCTCCAGGTGAATGTGCTCCATCAGATCGGCTTCCAGCGCATCGAGACGCAGATAGAGCGCCCGCCACGAGGTGCACGCCTCGGCCGGCGGCGTCAGATTGTCGGTCAGCGCACGCGTCCGCAGCAGACCTTCCCGATGATCGTCGTGCTCCTGCTCCATCACGCGAATCGGTCCTGCGGCCATCCGGCCCATGCCGTCGAGGATGAGCGGAAACAGCACGTTCTCGTGCACGTTCGTGAGGTGCTGGCCAAGGCCGCGCGGACAGGAGGCCTTGTCGGCGTGCTTCGTCTCGACCTTGTCCGCCAGAGCGACCAGTTGCGGCAGTTCCTCGCGCAGGCGTTCGTGATAGCGCGAGACGATGAAGGCGACCAGATCGGGGATCGGCGCCTCGTCCCATCGCTGTCCAGCGTCCCCGGTGGCCGCCTCACGCTCGATTGCGTCGAGGATGGCGGCCTGATCGAGGCCCCGTTCCTGGCACACGTCGGCAAGCGGTCGACGCCCGCCACAGCAGAAGTCGTGGCCGGGCAACGTGCGCGAACTGGACAATGTCGTCTCGCGCGCGGTGCTGCGCGCCTCGGCGGGGCGGGATCTGCACCTGCCGCTCACGCTCGACGCGCACCACCTCGACCTCTCCCTCGCGCCTCGTCCTTCCGGTGAGGATCAGGCGACCGCGCTGCCCGCGCCGCGCGCCGGCATGCACTTGCGCGCGCAGCTGGAGGACGTCGAGCGGCGCATCATCCTGGCGGCGGTCGAACGTCACGACGGCAACTGGGCGGCCGCCGCGCGCGCGCTCGGCATGCACCGCAGCAATCTTCACCAGCTCGCGCGGCGCCTCGGCCTGCTCGACCAGCGGCGCCCGCGTGTCGCGCGCCGACCGCCCGCAGGCAATCGCCCCGCGGCGTCGCTGGAACCGCATTTGTCGCTTGCGTGGGAACGCTCGGGCGCGCCACGTACGGATCCACCGATTACGCCGATTACACCGATCAGGCGGTCGGTGCGCTTCCACGGCGGACCGCGACGCGGTTCCGCCTGCGACGCGGGTGGCGCACCCGTTCACGAGAGCCCTACGATCAAGAGGCTTTCGTGAACGGGTGCGCCACCCACGTCGCAAGCCGCCTCCGGCGGCTGTGGAAGCGCACCTCCAGCGTCTTATGCGGCCCTCGCTCGGCGTGTCAGCCGTCCGTAATCGGTGTAACCCGCCTGCGCTGCGCATTCGATACGTGGCGCAGCCACGGCGTGGCCTCGCCGTGGCTCGCAACACACGGACAGGCGAGCGAAGGCGGGTCGGTTGATGAATGCAAGAATCTGCGTGAATCTCCGTGAATCTGTGGACCGGTACTTCTGCGTGAATCTGCGGACCGAATGCGACATTCGCAAGAGCGGCCTTGCCCCGCCGCAACAACGCGGCTAGATTAGCGGCTGCGCTGCCCCCTTCTTTCAACGGAGGCTGCGATGTCGCGGTCCCGCAGGGCCCTTGTCCTCGTCTTCCTCGCCATCTCCCTGACCGCCATGACGTGGGCCGGCACGGGAGCCCGCGCCGGCAACGCGGCGTTCGCCGCGCACGGCGCACGGGCCCGCCAGCCCGTGATTCTCACCTTGCGCGAGCAGGCGGCGGTCTACAACGCCTGGTTGCAGGCGCGCCTCGATCGAATCCTTCCCGAACTGATGCGGCAGGAGGGGTTCGACATGTGGCTCGTCATCTGCCGCGAGAACAACGAAGATCCGGTCTTCTTCTCGCTGGTGCCGTTCACGAACCTTTACGCCAGCCGCACGTCGATGCTCGTCTTCTTCGACCGGGGCGCCGCGGGCGTCGAGCGGTTGACCGTGTCGCGCTCCGGCATCGGCCAGGTGTACAAGAGCGTGTGGGAGCCCGAGAAGGTCGATCAGTGGGTGCGTCTCGCGCAAATCGTCAGGGAGCGTAACCCGAAGAAGATCGGGATCGACGAGTCGGACACGTTCAACTACGGCGACGGCCTCAGCGCCTCGCTGAAGAAGAAACTGGTCGCGTCGCTGCCTGCCGAGTACGTCCAGCGGCTGCAATCGGCCGAGCGGTTGGCGATCCGCTGGCTCGAGCGCCGGTCGCCCGAGGAGCTGGAAGTCTACCCTCAGATCGTCGCGATCGCGCATGGCATCATCGCCGAGGCGTTCTCGCGCGACGTGATCACGCCCGGCGTAACGACCAGTGACGACGTGCTGTGGTGGATGCGGGAGCGAACGCGCCAGCTGGGGATGACCAACTGGTTCCAGACGTCGGTATCCATCCAGCGCCCGAAGGACGGTGCCTACGGAACGAGCAACGTCATCCACCGCGGCGACCTGCTTCATTGCGACTTCGGCATCGTCTACCTGAAGCTGTGCACCGACACGCAGCAGAACGCGTACGTGCTGCGGGAGGGCGAGACCGACGCGCCGAGGGGACTGAAGGATGCGCTCGCGCAGGGCAACCGGTTGCAGGACATCCTGCTTGCCGAAATGCGCGCGGGCCGTACCGGGAACGAGATCCTGCTGGCCGCGTTGAAGCAGGCGAAGGGCGAGGGCCTGAAGCCGAGCATCTACTGCCATCCCCTCGGGGTGCACGGCCACGCGGCCGGCCCGATCATCGGGCTGTGGGATCAGCAGGGCGGCGTCGCCGGACTCGGTGATTTCCCGCTCTTCGAGGATACCGTCCACTCAATCGAGTTGAACGTGACGGCGCCGGTGCCCGAGTGGCACAACCAGGAAGTGCAGATGGCGCTGGAGCAGGATGCCGCGTTCACGAAGGGCGGCGCCCGTTTCCTGGACAAGCGACAGACGGAGTTGTTTGTGATTAAATAGCGCGATTTCCTGGAGCTTTCCCATGAAAAAGGCAGGTTCGACGGTCAGCAGCCGAATCAACGCCGCGGGGGTCGCGGTCGTTGTCTTCCTCCTCGCCCTCTTCCTCGGTGTCGAGGCGGGCGCCCAGCCGCTTCCACCGGAGGTCGTCAAGGCCATCACATTCCGATCGATCGGCCCCACGCAGCAGGGCGGCCGCTTCGTGGACGTCGCCGTGCCGGAACAGGAGCCGAACACCATCTACATGGCGGCGGCCACGGGCGGACTGTGGAAATCGGTGAACAACGGCATCAGCTGGGAGTCGATCTTCGATACCCAGCCGGTCATCTCGCTCGGCGACATGGCCGTGGCGCCGTCGAATGCCGCGATCCTCTACCTCGGCACCGGCGAGCACACCTCGTCGCGCAGCACCTACTGGGGAGACGGCGTGTACAAGTCCACGGATGCCGGGAAGACCTGGACGAACGTCGGCCTGAAGGACACCCATCACATCGGCCGCGTGCTCGTCGATCCGAAGGATCCGAACATCGTCTACGTGGCCGCGCTCGGGCATCTCTACAGCGACAACGCGGAACGGGGCGTCTTCAAGACGATCGACGGCGGCAAGACCTGGGCGAAGGTGCTCGAGGTGAAGGCGGATGGGCGTAACGTCGGCGCGTGCGATCTGGTGATGGATCCGAAGAACCCGAAGATTCTCTACGCAGCCGCCTACGACAAGGAGCGTTTGCCCTGGACGTTCAACCTCGCGGGACCGGGCAGCGGCATCTACAAGACGGTGGATGCGGGCAAGACCTGGGCGAAGCTGGCCGGCGGCCTGCCGGGCGGCATGCTGGGGCGCATCGGCCTGGCCATCTACCCGAAGAACCCGCTCATCCTCTACGCGAACATCGAGAACGGCAACAAGCCGGGCATGTCGGGGGCCGATCGCCTGGCCGAACTCCGCGCGGGCAAGTCGAGCGCGGGGATGATCGGCGAAGAGGTGTACCGCACCGATGACGGCGGCAAGACATGGAGGAAGGTGAACGAGAAAGTCGCCACCCCGGGTGCGCCCACAGAGGCCGCGCCCGGCGAGACGCAGGTGCCGCAGGGCACGCCTCCGCAGGGTGCGCCGCCGCAGGGACGAGGCGGACAGGCCGGCGCGCGCGCGCCGCGCAACACGGTCGGCGGCGGCCCCGGGTACTACTACATGCAGATCCGCATCGACCCGAACGATGTCAATCACGTGTACGTGCTCACCGTGGGCGTGCTCGAATCGAAGGACGGCGGCAAGACGTGGAGCACCCCGTTCCGCTTCGGCGGCGACAACCACGCGATGTGGATCGACCCGAACAACTCGAAGCACATGATCCTCGGGTACGATCACGGCTTCGGGATCACGTACGACGCGGGCGCGCACTGGTACCGGCCGGACGAACTGCCGCTGGCGCAGTTCTATTCCATCGGCATCGACAATCAGGTGCCCTACAACGTCTACGGCGGCATCCAGGACAACGGATCGATCCGCGGGCCGAGCACCAAGCGTGGCGGCGGCCGCATCGTCTACGAGGACTGGCAGTCCGTCGGCGGCGGCGACGGGCAGTTCAACGTCGTGGACACGGTCACGAACCGCTACCTGTACAACGAGTCGCAGAACGGCGCCATTCAGCGCACCGATCTCTACACCGGCGAACGGAAATCGATTCGCTATTCCGACAACACGCTGCGCTACGGCTGGACGGCGCCCATTCTCGTCTCGCCGCACGACCCCAACACGATCTACCTCGCGGCCAACAAGGTGCTGAAATCCACCACGCGCGGCGACAGCTGGACGATGATCAGCGACGACCTGACGACCAACGACAAGCAGAAGCTGACGACGGGCAAGGGCGGCGACGGCAACATCCAGTACTGCACCATCGAAGCGCTCGACGAGTCGCCGATCGTACGTGACCTGCTCTATGCGGGCACCGACGATGGCAACGTCTGGGTGACGAAGGACGGCGGGCAGCACTGGACGAAGCTGAACGACAAGATCAAGGGGAACCCGGGCTACTGGGTGAGTCGCGTGCTCGCGTCGCAGCACTTCCCCGGCACCGCGTACGTCACCTACACGGGGCTGCGCAACGACGACTTCCGGCCGTTCGTCTACAAGACGACGGACTACGGCGAGACGTGGGCGTCGATTGCGGGCAACCTGCCGAACGTGAGCATCAACGTGATCCGCGAGGATCCGCGGAACCCCAGCCTGCTCTTCGTCGGCGCCGACTTCGGCGTCTTCGTGACGATCGACGGCGGAAAGAACTGGACGGAGATGACCAAGCTGCCGACGCAGCCGGTTCACGATCTGTTGATCCACCCGCGCGAGCGCGAGCTCGTCGTCGGCACGCACGGGCGCGGCTTCTTCATCGCCGACATCATGCCGCTCGAAGAGCTGAGCGCGCAGGTGCTGGCGCAGGACGCGTACGTCTTCGACGTGAAGCCGAAGGTGAAGTGGACCACGCGGCTGCCGTACGAAGCGGCCAGCATCAACTTCAACGGGCCGAGCGAGCCGAACGGGATGGTGGTCAACTACTACCTGAAGTCGCCGGCGTCCGGCGATGTCACCGTGCAGGTGCTGCAGGGGCCGCGCGTCATCGCGGAGGGCAAGGGGCCGAACGCGGCCGGCCTCAACCAGGTGATGTGGAACATGAACTGGCAGCCGATGACGCTCGTCGAGAAGCCGCAGATGGGCGGACGCGGCGGCGGCGGCGGACGGTTCGGCCAGCAGGCGCCGTCGATTGCGACGTTCGGACCGGAACCGCCTCCTCGCGGCGCCGGCATCCCCGCAAGTCCCGGCGACTACACAATCGTCGTGAAGGTCGCCGGCAAGACGTTCACCAGGCAGGCGCGCATCCTCGAGGATGTGTGGTTTGACAAGGTGTTCTGAGAGGGCGTCGGGCGGAGGCAAGCTCTGCCCCTACCAAGAAGGCTTTGGGCTCTGGGCCTTAGGCTTCAGGCCCTGACGTGGAGGCGGCCGGCACGTTCGGCCGCCTTCCTTTTTTCGGATGCCCGCACATGGTCGATTCCAGCATTGCCCGCGGTCGGCGCCTGCTCGCCATGGCCTTTCTGGTCGCGGGTGCCGCCTGGCTGTCGCCCGCCGCTGCCACCCTGCAGGAAAGCACGCCGCTCGCGATTACGCACGGTCCATACCTGCAGCTCCCCGGCAGCACGTCGATGACGATCGTCTGGCACACGAACAGGAAGTGCGTGTCGCGGGTCGAATACTGGGCGGACGGCGCGACCGCAGGGACCGGGCGTGTTCCAGCCAACGCGATGACGGCCGTCAGCGCCACGCACGGGCTGATCGACAACGATCGCACCAGCCACATCGTGTGCCTGACAGGACTGCGACCGGGCACCACCTACCTCTACCGGGTCGTGTCGCGCGAGTTCCAGGGCTACGAGAAGCAGCACATCGTGAGGTTCGGCGAAACGGTTTCGAGCGATCCGTCTTCGTTTACCACGCTCGATGAAAGGAAGGCCTCAATTTCGTTTTCGGTAATGTCCGACATTCACGAGAACGCGAAGCGCCTCGACGTGATGCTGGCGGCCTCCGACTGGAACCGCGAGTCGTTTGTCGTGTTCAACGGCGACATGGTGAACGACTTCATGAATGCCGACCAGCCCTTCACCGGCTTCCTCGACATCAGCGTGGCCCGCTTCGCGCGGACGATCCCGTTCGTCTACGTTCGCGGCAACCACGATGTCCGCGGCCGGTTTGCGCGCTCCCTCGGCGATTATTTCCCGACGCAGAACGGGCACGCCTACTACTCGTTCGATCACGGCCCGGTTCACTTCATCGTGCTCGACTCCGGCGAAGACAAGGTGGACGCGCACGAGTACTACAACGGCCTCGTTGCCTTCGAACCATACCGCCGTGAACAGGCGGCCTGGCTTGCCAACGATCTGCGAAGTCCCGCCGCCCGGCGGGCGCGCTACCGCATCCTCCTCTCGCACATCCCGCCCCGCGACGGAACACCGCGCACCGGCACGGCAGAGGAGGGATTTGCGATTGAGCAGGTCAGGGAATGCTGGGAGAAACTGGCGAACACGGGCGGCGTGGACCTCTGGCTGTCGGGCCACACGCACCGTTACGCGCACGTGGCGCCGTCAGCTGGCGGCAACCGGTATCAACTGGTGATCGGCGCGCCCGACACGTCGACGCGCGTGGACGTCTCGCGCGAAAAGTTGGTGGTCACCGTCAAGCGCGAAACGGGCGAGACCGTGGACACGATAGCCATCCGCGCGCGCGTTCCGGCACCGGCGCGCTAGCTCCGCGGCCGCTGAGTCTGGGAACACCGGGGCACGACGTGCCGTGTCCCTGCTACTTGACAATCAGTTTCGCGTCTGTTTCGAACCGCCGGAAATTGGAATAGGTCGCCGTGCACGTAACCACCTCGGCCTGTCGATCGTACACTTCCTGCATCTCGAGCGGCACCCAGAGATTGAGCCTGGCGTCCTGGCCGAAGGTCACGTCGATCTGGATGCGCGGGAAAGAGTTGTAGCGTTCGGGTTGTCTCCTCAGTTCTTCGAAGGCATCGAGGCTGTCCGCCACGACCTGCGTCCTGAGGAAGCGGCCGCGCCAAGGTTGTAGCGCGAACCTTCGTCGTCGATACGTCGCGCCTCGGCATGCCGATTGTACGCGAAGCGGGCGGCGGTCTATACTGGTCAGATGCCTGCTTCACGAAAGCCAAAGCCCTGTATCGCCAACCCGAATCGGCGCAACGTCGCCATCATCGCGCACGTCGATCACGGCAAGACGACGCTCGTCGACGGACTGCTGCACCAGAGCGGCGTATTTCGCAGCAATGAACGGGTGGCCGAGCGGGCCATGGACAACACCGACCTCGAGCGCGAGCGGGGCATCACGATTCTCGCCAAGAACACGGCGGTCCATTACCGCGACGTGCTCATCAACATCGTCGACACTCCCGGCCACGCGGACTTCGGCGGCGAGGTCGAGCGCACGCTGGCGATGGTCGACGGCGTCCTGCTGCTCGTCGACGCCTCCGAGGGACCGCTGCCCCAGACCCGTTTCGTGCTGCGCAAGGCGCTGGAGCGGGCGCTGCCGCCGATTGTCGTCATCAACAAGATCGACCGCCAGGACGCGCGGCCCGGCGACGTGCTGAACGAGATCTACGACCTGTTCATCGATCTCGACGCCACCGAAGACCAGCTCGACTTCCCCGTGCTGTACGCCAATTCGCGCGCGGGCACGGCAACCGAGGACCTGGCCACGCCCGGCCGCTCGCTGCAGCCGCTCTTCGACGCGATTCTCCAGCACGTCCCGGCGCCCATCGGCGACCCGAACGCGCCGCTCCAGGCGCTGGTCGCCAATCTCGATGCGAGCGACTACCTGGGCCGCATCGCAATTGCCCGCGTGTTCGAGGGACAGGTGAGACTGGGCGACGAAGTCGCGGTGTGCAAGCTGAACGGCCAGGTCGAAGAAACGCGAATCACGAAGCTGTACGCGTTCGACGGCCTCAAGCGTATCGAGATCGAGCAGGCGGGCGCCGGCGACATCATCTGCCTGGCGGGCATGGAGAGCATCACGATCGGCGAAACGATCACCGACAGGGAGATGCACCGGCCGATCCCCCCGATTCATGTCGACGAGCCGACGGTCTCGATGATCTTCGGCGTGAACACGTCCCCGATGGCCGGTCGCGAAGGTCAGTACGTCACGTCGCGTAACCTGCGCGAGCGGCTGGCGCGCGAATTGGTGGGCAACGTGTCGATCCGGGTGGAGGAGACCGACTCGCCCGACCAGATGAAGGTCGTCGGGCGGGGCGAACTGCAGCTGTCGATCCTCGTGGAGATGATGCGGCGGGAAGGCTATGAGGTGCAGCTGTCACGGCCGGAGATCGTCACGCGCGAAGTGGACGGCCGGGTCGTGGAGCCGGTCGAAGAGCTGATCATCGACGTCCCCGAGGAATACCAGGGCGTGGTCATCGCGCAACTGGGCACCAGGCGCGCGACGATGACGAAGATGGTGAACCACGGCAGCGGCCGCGTGCGCCTCGAGTTCCGCATTCCCACGCGCGGACTGATCGGCTTTCGTTCGCAATTCCTGACCGACACGCGCGGCACCGGGATCATGAACCACCTGTTTGCCGCCTGGGAGCCGTGGCACGGCCCGATCCCCGGCCGCCCGAGGGGCGTGCTGGTGGCCGACCGGACGGGCGTCGCCACCTCGTACGCGCTCTACAACCTGCAGGAACGGGGCGTGATCTTCGTCCACCCGGGGACGCAGGTCTACGAGGGCATGATCGCCGGCGAGAACGCGAAGACCAACGACATCGACGTGAACGTCACGAAGGAAAAGAAGCAGACCAACATGCGGGCGTCAACCGCCGACGAGGCGATTCGCCTGGTACCGCCGCGGATCCTGAACCTCGAGGAGGCGCTCGAATTCATCAACGAGGACGAACTCGTCGAGGTGACCCCGGCCAGCATCCGCCTGCGCAAGAGAATCCTCGCCGCCAATCGCCGGCCGCGGCGGGATCAGGAAGGCTCAGGGCCCAGGGCGTAGGGGCCCGGGATCCTTCACCTCACAACCCTTCATCACGGGAGATCTGCAGCGGTTCACATCGCTCCTGAGACAACGACCGGCCTCGTGAACTGCCCGGCTCTTCGCTTGCCTCGCACAAAGCTTGCACCGCGACCTTGGGAGGTTACCAAGGTTGAGGTCCAAGCTCATGCGAGATCATCTGGCCGGCATAACTCATCGGCTCTTCGCGGCGCTCACTCTTGTCACGCTTTGCCTCGCACCCGCCGTCGTGACCGCCCAGACGAGAGTCACGGCCCCCCCGAACAAGTACACGCCTCAGCAGGACGTGCAGCTCGGTAACGAGGCGGCCGCGCAGGTGAGACAGAAGATGCCGCTCGTCGGCGACCAGCAGGTGCAGACCTACGTCTCGGAGATCGGGCGCCGCCTCGTGGCGGCCATCCCGCCCGAGTTCCAGCATCCCGAGTTCCATTACACGTTCCAGGTGGTTGACGCGAAGGATGAAAACGCGTTCGCGCTGCCTGGCGGTTCGATGTTCATCTGCCGCGGCATGGTCGAGGGCGTGAAGAACGACGGAGAGCTGGCCGGCGTGCTGGCGCACGAACTGAGTCACGTCTCACTGCGCCACGGCACCGCGCAGGCCACCAGGGCGACGCCGTACGAGATTGGTGCGATCGCCGGGCAAATCCTGGGAGGCATCCTTGGAGGCACCGCGGGACAGGTCATCTCGACGGGCAGCCAGTTCGGCATCAGCACGGCGTTCCTGCGGTTTAGCCGCGAGTACGAGAAGCAGGCCGACCTGCTCGGTTCGCACATCATGGCGCGTGCCGGCTACGACCCGCGCGACATGGCGGCTGTCTTCCAGATGCTCGAGCAACAGGGCGGACCGGGTGCTCCCGAGTGGTTGAGCGACCACCCGAACCCGGGCAACCGTGTCGCTTACATCACCGCGGAAGCGAAAAACCTGCAGGTTACCAACGCCCTGCACAGTACCGGGGAATTGCCGACTGTCCAGACCGATTTGCGCAGCCTGCCCCCCGCACAGACGATGGCGCAGCTCGAGAAGGACGCGCAGAACGGAAACCCGCAAGGCAACAGAACCATCGGCGGCAACGCCGGCGGCAGCCAGCCGGTCGGAACCACCGGCTCGTTCCCCGCGACATCGACCAGCTATCGCACCTACAACCAGCCGGGCGTGTTCCGGGTGAATGTTCCCGACAACTGGCAAGCCGTCTCCGGCAACAACTCGGTGCGGTTTTCACCTGAGGGTGCCTCCGGTCAGGCGAACGGTCAGCAGGCGTTCCTGCTCGGCGTGGAAGTGGGGCTCGCCGGACTCCAGGCTGCCGATCTGCAGAGCGCAAGCCAGCAGTTCGTCCAGCAGCTCACGGCGGTGAATCCCAACCTCCGGCCGCAATCGGATTTTCAGTCGACGACGCTCGACGGCCGGCAGGCGCTGCGGATGGCGTTCAACAACACGAACGACGCCGGACAACCCGAGACGGTCGTCCTGCAGACGACGCTGCTCGATGACGGCAACCTGTTCTACGCGCTCGACGTGGCGCCGAGCAACCAGTTCGCCACCTACCAGCCGGTATTCCGCCGCGTTGGCGGGTCGATCCGGCTCACGGGCCGCTGACGCGTTCGGGCAGGCAGGGCTCCAGCCGCCCTACCTGCCCAACTGTCCACCCACCTGGACTGCCAGACGATCCGGCTGGAGCCGGATCCCACATCCCCTACCCGTCGGATCCCACGTGCCCATCCGCGACTCGCCTCTTCTCCTCCTTGACTCATCCACTCAGTGCCTGTAGTCTATGCATAGACACTCTATGCAGAGAGACGACATGCCAGACGACACCCGCACGCCGATCCCCCCCGGCACGCTCGCGATGCTGATCCTCAAGACGCTCTCGCACGGCCCGCTGCACGGTTACGCGATCGCGCAGGAAATCACGCGCGCGTCGAAGCAGGTGCTGCACATCGAGGAAGGGTCGCTCTACCCGGCGCTGCAGAAGATGCTGCTCAAAGGATGGGTCACCGCCGAGTGGGTGAAGGCGGGCCCGAAGCGCGAGGCGCGCGTGTACCGCCTCACTCCCATGGGTCGCAAGCAGCTCGCGACGGAAGTGTCGGATTTCACCCGCGCCATGGACGCCATCGTGCGCGTCATCGAGCCGGCGTGAGGGGACAGGGCGGTAGTCCGTAGACCGTAGTCCGTAGTCCGTAGACCGCCTGTCAAGGCGGACTGACTGCCGACTGCGAATTACCGGCTACCGGGGAGGCAGCCATGCAGTCGATCCGGGAACTGGCGCGCCGGGTGAGGATGCTCGTCCGCCGCGATCGGTTCGATCGCGATCTCGAACGCGAGATGCGGCTCCACCTGGAGATGCAGGCGGAAGAGAATCGCGACGCCGGCATGACTGAACGCGACGCCATCGACGCTGCGCGACGACGCTTCGGCAACACGACGCTGCTGCGCGAAGCCAGCCGGGACGTCTGGGGATGGGCGAGCCTGGAGCGCCTCGTTCAGGATGTCCGCCACGCCGCACGTTCGCTGGGCAGGGATCGGCTCTTCACATCGGTCGCGATCCTCGTGCTCGCCCTGGGCATCGGCGGAAACGCCACGGTGTTCAGCCTCGTCAACGGGCTGATCCTGAACCCGTTCCCCTACCCGCATGCCGATCGCCTGGTCGAGATCCTGTCGCAGCGAAAATCCGACACGGCGTTCGCCACCGTCCACCTGCCGGATTTCGCCTTCTGGCGGGACCAGGGCACGTCGTTCGACGCGATGGGCACCTACGGCTGGGTACGATCGAGCCTGACCGGTCAGAGCGTGCCGGGCTTCGAGGGACCCGAGCGAATCCTCACGGGCACTGCCACCGAGGCTTTCCTTCGCGTCCTCGGCGTCCAGCCAGCGCTCGGCCGCTTCTTCACCACGGACGAGGATCGCCCCGGTGGGTCCCCGGTCGCGGTCCTCAGTTACGGCGCATGGATACGCCGGTTCGGTGGCAGGCGCGATGTCCTTGGCCAGACCCTCACACTCGACGGCACCATCCGTACGATCATCGGCGTCATGCCCGCCCGACTTGCGCTGCCGGGCATGTTCACGTGCGAAGTGTGGGTCCCGGCCGCGTACGACGTCGCCGTCCACATGCAGCCCGACTCCCGCTACGACACCCAATACATGGGCGACCACGTCGTCGCGCGCCTCAAGCCAGGTGTCGCCCTCGCCAGAGCCCAGACCGAACTCACGCTGATCTGCCAGCGGATCTGGCAGCAACGCCCGGCACACCCGCAATGGAAAGGGATCGCCGTGCCTCTGGGCAGCGACATGCCGGCGAGCGAGGAGAATCGGCTTCAGCTGCTCGCCCTCATCGTCGGCACCGGTCTGCTGCTCGCCTGCGCGAACCTGGCTGGCCTGCTGCTTGCGAGAAGCGCGGCGCGGGCGAAGGAAGTCGCGGTCCGCGCCGCTCTGGGCGCCGGCCGGAGCCGCCTGGTGCGATATGCGCTGACCGAAGCCGTGGCGTTGGCCGTGTGCGGCGGCGCCCTTGGGCTCGCGCTTGCCGCCTGGGGCATCGGGGTCATCGGGCGCGCGGCTCCGCCGTTCATGGGCCTGGATTCGGCGCTGCGCATCGACCGCCCCGTGCTGGCATTCGCGCTGGGCCTGTCTTTGCTCACCGGGCTGGTGTTCGGCCTGGTGCCGGCGCTTCACGGATCGAAAGCGGACGTGACGACAGTGTTGAAGGGCACCTCCGCCGGCGGGCGCGGGCGAAAGCGCGGTCGTATTCTCTCGGGCCTCGTGGTCGTGGAGGTGTCGCTCGCGTTGCTGTTGCTGCTCGGCGGGGCCTTGATGGCGAGAACCTTCATTGCCCTCACCCGCGTCGATACCGGCGTCCGGCCGGACGGCGTGCTGACGTTCCGCGTGAGCCTGGCCGGAACGACGTACGACGCCAAAGAGAGGCGCGCGCGACTGTTCGCCGACCTGCTCGAGCGATTGCGCCTGATTCCGGGAGTGACGGGCGCGGGCGCGGTGGACCCGTTGCCGATGAGCCGTGAGTATTCGGGAGGCGGCTTCACCATCGAGGGACGGCCTCCGGTCACCTGGCGGGACATGCACACGCAGTACTGCGACGCGATGCCGCAGTATTTCCGCACCATCGGCATCCCGGTACTGCTCGGGCGCGAGTTCGAGGCGGCGGATTCCACCGGGTCGGTCGTGCTGATCAACAACGCCCTGGCGAAGCGGTTCTTCGCCGGTGAGAACCCGCTGGGACAGCGAATCACCGACTACGGAACGATTGTCGGTGTTGTGGGCGACGTGAGGCATAACGGGCCCGCACGGGAAGCGGACGCGCAGATTTATTCCTCAGCCGCGGCGCAGCCGGCGCGCACCATGTCCATTGTGGTGCGGACGTCCGGCGACCCGCTGAAGCTGGCCCCCCTGGTCCGCCAGCAGGTTCGTGCCCTCGACCGCGATCTGCCGATCGATCGTCTGAAACCGATGAACGATGTGATCAGCGAGTCGATCGCGGACGTGCGGCTCATCACCGCGCTCATCGGGGGCTTTGCCATCTTCGCCCTGGCGCTTGCCGCGATCGGCATGTACGGCGTGATCGCCTATTCCGTCAGCCAGCGCCAGCACGAGATCGGCATTCGCATCGCGCTCGGGGCCTCGCCCGGCCACGTGCTGGCGCTCGTGCTGGCCCGTGCAGCGCTGCTGGCCCTTGCGGGAATCGTCATCGGCGTACCGGTCGCGCTCGCGGCGGTTCGGCTGCTGGCGTCGTTTCTCTACGGCGTGAGCCCGCGCGACGCCGGCATCTTCGTCACGGTCCCGCTGCTGCTGCTCGCCGTCACGTTGCTGGCCAGCTATCTGCCGGCCCGCCATGCGACGAAGATCGACCCTCTCGACGCGCTTCGCGCCGAGTGACTGAACCGTCTCGCCGCTGGCCACCTGCCCCGGGCGGGCGCAGGCGGGCCGGATGGCCGTCGCTCGCCGCCGATCCGGCCGTCGTTTCCCTCGACAACTCCGCTGGCACGCATAGTGCTGGTCACCCTCCCATGTCTCGCTGCGCGCATATCGGGGAGATCCGCGATGTCACCCCGCATTCATCCGGTTGCGAAGACTGCCTGAAGCTGGGCGATACCTGGGTGCATCTCCGGCTTTGCCTGAGCTGCGGCCACGTCGGCTGCTGCGACTCGTCGAAGAACAGGCACGCCACGAAGCACTTTCACCACTCGCACCACCCGATCGTGAAATCGTTCGAGCCCGGCGAGGACTGGCTCTGGTGCTACGCCGACCAGATGCAGGTCGACGCGGATTGAGGAGTTCCAATCGTGCCCTCTTCCCCGCCTCCGCTGAAATCGACGGCCAGCCCGGCTCCGGCGAGGCCTCGCCGTAGCTCGCCTGAATCGCGGCGGGCGAAGGCGGGCGATCCCTGGCCGGCGCTTCCGCTGGCTTCCTGGAAGGACACCTGCGACACGCTGCACCTGTGGACGCAGATCGTCGGCAAGGTCAAGCTCGCCCTCTCGCCCTTCGTCAACCACTGGTGGCATGTCGCGTTGTACGTGTCGCCGCGCGGCCTGACGACGGGCCACGTGCCGTGGCGTGCCGGCCACTTCGCCATGACGTTCGACTTCGTCGCGCACGAGTTGCGCATCGAGACGAGCGATGGCGCCGAGTCGCGGCTGCACCTGCGGCCGCGCAGCGTTGCGGATTTCTACCGGGAGCTGTTCGACACGCTCGGCCGAATGAACATCAACGTCGCCATCTGGCCGATGCCCGTCGAGATGCCCGACAATCACATCCCGCTCGACAGAGACCAAACCCATGCGGCCTACGATGCAGAGGCGGCGCACACGTTCTGGCGCATGCTTCTGCTTGCGGACAGGGCGCTCAAGGAGTTCCGCTCGCCGTTCATCGGCAAGTGCAGCCCCGTGCACTTCTTCTGGGGGAGTTTCGACCTCGCCGTTACCCGCTTTTCGGGCAGGCGTGCGCCGGTGCGGCCCGAGTTCGACGGGATCATGCGCGAGGCCTACTCGCACGAGGTCAGCAGCGCCGGCTTCTGGCCGGGCGGCGGTGCCGTCGCGGATGCCGCCTTCTACTCCTACACCGTGCCCGAGCCGCCGGGCTTCCGGACCGCTGCCGTCCGACCCGCGCAGGCCTTCTACAGCTTCCAGCTGTCCGAGTTCATTCTGATGTACGACGACGCGCGCGCCGCCGCGTCACCGGAACGCGCGGTGCGGGAATTCCTGGAGAGCACGTACGAGGCAGGCGCGACACTCGGGAACTGGGATCGGGCCGCGCTCGAGCAGGCGCCCGAAGTCCCGGTTCGCGCGAAGTAGCGAAGGAGCGGAGCGTGGCGTTGGACCTCCGGGCGGCTGAGCTTGCTGCCACATTCTTTTCACATCCCTGTCACACCTTGGGCACAGCCATAACCGTCTATTCAATTGAGTGGAGCGGGAACAAGCGATACCGACGCGAGCCGTGGCCCACGCTCCAGGCCCCCATAGAAACGGCACGCGCACCGGGCGCCCCGTAGTTCGACAGAGGTTTTGTGCCATGAAGAAGATGTTGTTTGCCCTCCTGGTGGTCGGCGTGGTCGGGTTCGCCGGCCCGCGTCCGGCATCCGCCCAGGACACGACTCTCGTGAAGGTTCCGTTCGATTTCATCGTTGGTGAGCACGTGCTTCCCGCCGGCAGTTACCGGATCGTGCCCGACAGTCAGGACAGCACGCTGCTGCTGATCGAGAGCACGCGGGGCAAGATGGCCGCCGCGTTTGCCGCGACCGGATGGACGCCGAATCCGAATCCGATGGACCCGCAGGCGCACGTTCAGTTCAAGAACGTCGATGGTCACATGTTCCTTTCGCAAGTCGCGTTGCCGGGCACCGACGCGCGGCAACTCATCGTGACGAAGACCGAGGCCGAGCGGACCCTGGCGAGGCTGAACCTGATGCCCGCCGACCATGCAGATTCCGCCAAGTAACCCGTCGCGTGGGGGCACGGCACGCCGTGCCCCTGCCGAACCGCCGTTTGCCGTCCCCCCGCCCGCCTGATCCGCCCCAGACAACCCCGACAGCGGGTCGCATCCCGGGTTGGTCCCTGCCGTGCAAAGGACCGTCGGGACAACAACGACTGCGGCCGCCGTGACAGCTTGCACCGTGGCAATCACGTTGCCGCGATGAAACGTCGCGCGGACCAGGTCTCCGGAAGTCACAAGGGGTTTGTATGAGGAAGACGTTGGTCGCCCTGCTCGTCTCGACCGCGGCGTCGTTGGCCGCGATTTCACCCTCCACTGCGCAGAGCAGCGAGGAAGCGCTCGTGAAGGTGCCGTTCCCATTCATCACCGCCGACAAGCTGATGCCGGCGGGCACCTACCTTGTTTCCGGGGAGACCGGCGACTGGGCGATGGTGAGGATTGCGAGCGTCGACGGGAAGATGGTCGCCATCGTCAGGGCGAAGAACACCGCCGTCAAACCGGTCGCGGGAATCCAGCCGCGGTTCTGGTTCACCAACTACCACGGCCACTATTTCCTGCAGAGGCTCTGGATGCCGTTTCTGGACGTGCGCGAAGTACCGCTTACGAAGGCCGAAGCGGAACGGACGCTGACCAGGCTGAACCTGATGCATCAGGACGTCGGGGACCCGGCCAAATGAGGCGTGTCAGCCCGATTGCGCACACGCGTTCAGGCGAAGGTGCGCCCGAATGTCTGCCAGTTGGTTGGCCGAGTTGATCTCAGCGCTGACACCCAGCGAACGTACCCACAACACGTGGGCGGAACGCGGCGACAGGAAGCGCACCTCCGATCGGAAGCGCAGCGACAGGCGCCACACCGGTTCGAACAACAAATCCGGCGACCGGAACCCGCCCCCCCGAGTAGCCAGGCGGCACGGCCCACGGCCGGCAATCCGGCTCGGGCGGTCACGGCAGCGAGCACCAGACGACACCCGCTGCCTCGGCTGCCTCGGCTTGCCGTTGACAACGGGAACGGATCGGCGTGTACTGCTGCGCGGTCGCCATCCCCATTCCCGTCATGCCTGGAATCGCGTCGTGAAGATGAAGGGCGGTGTCGGCAAGACGACCACCGCCGTGAACCTGGCGGCCTGCAGGTGGCAGCGGTGCCGTTCCCGGTTCCGTTGTCTCTGACGGCCGCCGTGTCGAGGCGGCCGGGAATCGGCAGCGAATGAGTTACGATACCCGGACCGTGGATCCCGAGGCCGCACCCCAACGACGCAGTTCGCCGCGCAGCGCATTGGATCGCGTCTACGAACGCCTGCTCCGCGATCTGTTCGCGCGATCGGTGCCGGGCCTGCTGCTGCTGCTGTCGCTGGCCGTCTCGATCAGCTCGTTCAGCGACGTGGCGCTCGCGCTCGAGCGCGCGACCGCGTGGATGTGGCTGATCGCATTCGGCGCAGGCTGGTTGACGGCGTTGGGCCTGCTCGAGCTCGGGCGCCGCTTCAATCTCGCGCTGCTGTCGCCCGAGGCGATCACCGACGAGCAGTACTGGGCGGCCGAAGAGCGGTTTCGGGCGACCGCGTCGAGGCGTCAGCGCGCCGAATACGATCGGCTCGTGACGATCCGCGACGCGATGGCGGCCGTTTCGGTCTCGCTGTTTCTGTCGCTGCTCGCCCTCGGCGTCGACTTCGTCGTCGACGTGCACCTGCACGAGAGCCCGTGGGCGGAGATCAAGAACGTGGCTACGGCGCTGACCGTGCTGGTCGGCATCGGCGTCGCCTTTCAGCTCACGCATCGCCTCTACGTCAGGAGAGCGTGGCGCTACCTGTCGTACGCGGGCAACGACCGCGGGTAGCGCACTGAGCGTGTTTCTCGCCCGCGCGCCTCCTGGAGGACTTGTGGCCAATTCGTCCTGGACGTTCTATCTGCTCTGGGGGTTCGTCGCAGTCGTTGTCGTCGTGGTCGTGCTCGCCTGGATCGTCACGCGCAAGAACCGTCCGTTCACGACCGGCGACGTCTTTCGCGCCAGTCGCTGGACGCGGGGCAATCATCTCTTTCCCACGCAGGTCGCGATCACGCCGAGCGCCGTCGTGCAGTACACGCCGTGGTGGATTGGCCGCGAGGAAGAGTCGATACACATCGCGCACGTGGCGTCGGTCCGCATCGACACCCACCTGGTGTTTTCCGACGTCATCATCGAAACCAGCGGCGGCTCCGACCCGGTCCGCTGTCACGGCCACCACAAGACGGACGCGATCAAGATGAAGGAACTGATCGAGCGGTACCAGACCGAGCAGTACCGCCACGATGGCGCCGCGGTGGCGGCGGGGCCGACCAGGCAGTGCCCGTTCTGTGCGGAGACGATCAAAGCGGAGGCGCGGGTCTGCCGCTACTGTGGACGCGAGCTGCCCGCCGTGTAACCCTCGGCGGACGTGTCCGGGCACGGCATGCCGTGCCCCTGCGCTTGCCTGCCGGAGCCGCGCAGCGGCGAAGGCGGGTCGGGGGCGATATGAGACTTGGTCGACGTTGTTCACCTGCGGGCCCGTTCGCGCTCGTCTTGACGTTCGCGCTGACCGCGGCCGGCTGCGGCGGGACCGGCGCGGACATCCCCGCCGGTCAGGGCACCGCACCGGCTGGCGGCAAGGAGAGTTCACGCGTGGAGAAGATCGACTTCGGGAAGACGCGCGACGGCGTCGCGATCGATCAGTACGTGCTGCGCAACGCGAACGGGGTGGTGGCAAAGGTCATCACCTACGGCGCGACCTTGACCGACCTGCTGGTGCCCGATCGCAACGGCAGGACGGCGAGCGTGGTCCTGGGGTTCGATCGCCTCGACGCCTACCTCGCCGACGAGCCGTACTTCGGCGCAACCGTCGGCCGCGTGGCCAACCGCATCGCGGGAGCAACCTTCGTGCTGAACGGCCAGACCTGCACGCTTGCGGCCAACAACGGGCCGAATCACCTGCACGGCGGGCTGAGAGGATTCGACAAGGTGGTCTGGCGGGCCGAGCCGCACGACGCCGACGACCCGTCGGTGACTTTCACGTACCGAAGTCCGGATGGCGAGGAAGGCTATCCGGGCGCCCTGTCGGTGAGCGTCACCTACACGCTGACGAAGCAGAACGAGATCCGGCTGGATTACGTGGCGACGACCGACAAGCCGACGCCCGTGAACCTGACGAACCACGCCTATTTCAACCTGGCGGGCGAGGGATCGGGCACGATCCTGGATCACGAGCTGATGATCGAGGCCGACGAGTACACGCCGACCGACGCCGCGTTGATCCCGACCGGCAGAATCCTCCCGGTGCGCGGTACGCCGATCGACTTCACGACGCCGACGCGCGTCGGCGCGCGGATCGACCAGGTGCCTGCCGCCCCACCGGGCGGCTACGACCACAACTACGTCCTGCCGCCGCACACGCAGCTGTTCCTGGCCGCGCGGGTGGTCGAACCAAAGAGCGGGCGGGTGATGGAAGTGCTGACGACCGAGCCCGGCCTGCAGTTCTACAGCGGCAACTTCCTGGACGGCACGATCCGCGGCCGCAGCGGCGTCCCCTATGTCAAGCACGCGGCGCTATGCCTGGAGACGCAGCACTTTCCGGATTCCGTTCATCATCCGAATTTTCCGTCCACGATCCTTCAACCGGGCCAGCGCCTCGTGAGTCAGACGATTTACCGATTCTCGGCACGGTGATCCGAACGCCGATCGTCTGTTTTGCAGACATCCACGGCGCGTCTGTCGGTCTTCCAGACGGGCGGCTTCCCTGTCGCGCGCCGAACTTCGGGGCATTTCCGCACACGAGCTTGGTATTTGCTTTGCAGTCCAGCCGGGTGCACGCCGCCTGTCATAGCCCCAGGCGGCGGCAGCCGGGGGCCGGAACCCTTCATGGTTTCAGTCCCCCACGCGTAGGTGCCCTCCGTCTGCGGGTTCCGGGCTCTGCCCGTCAGACGCCGACCCCCGGCTTTCGTTTCGACGCTGCGGCCTCGTGAGGCGACCGCGCATGCATCTTCTTGGCGTCGTGCTGGCGGTGCTTGGCGCATGGCTGGTTCTCGCCGTCCCGGTGGCGCTGGTGGTCGGCCGGCTGATGCGCGTGGGAAGCGAGCGTGCGCGGACGCCCATCGCGCAGCCGGTACCTCGCGATTCCCTTGGCAGCACCGCCGCCTGATCCCGGCGAGCGGTTCCACCAACTCTTCACGACCATTCGACCGGGATGGCTGGCGGCGAACGACCGCGGCGATTCGGGCGCGGCCGTCTACGCCTGGCCGGACATCGGCTGCCCGACGTCCGCGTGCGGCGGGTGGATCTGCGCGGCTGTCCCGCGCTCGTCGACGCAGGGTCCGCGTGGATGGCAGGCGTAGCACAGGCATCGCCCGCAGACGGTGCACGTGTGCAGCGTTCCCCAGAAGACGTCCCGCTTGCCGTTGGCCGCTGACGGGCGATCGCTCACGTCGGTTCCTCCGATGTGGCGTATGATTATACTGATTTATGCATAACAATCAATAGGCGGCTCGACCACGTCATTCGCCGCCCGTGTGTCGTCGGCGTCGCGTTTCATGCCTGATAAGTGGAGAGTGCGCCCAGCAACTCATCCGTGAAACAGGGCTTCAAGAAGGCGCTCAACGAAAGCGATCAGAATCTCGATCGTCCCGCCGACCCGAAGCGCCAGGAGTGGTATCCTCCTCATCAGTTTTTTGCGTGAGGAGGACCGATGTTCGACGCCAAGCTCTGGGCGGACATGTTCGCCCTCGGCCTGCCGTTTCTCGAGAAGGTACTGCGGGCCGTCTTCGTCTACGCGTTCCTCGTCGTCGGCCTCCGGCTGGCCGGCAAGCGTGAACTGGCCCAGCTCAACCCCTTCGACCTCGTCGTCCTGCTGACGATCTCCAATACCGTTCAGAACGCGATCATCGGTGACGACACCAGCGTCACCGGCGGCATCATCGGGGCTTCCACTCTCCTGCTCGTCAACTTCATCGTCGTCAGGTTCCTGTACGGCCACGAACGGCTCGATCGCCTGATCGAGGGCGCGCCGGATCTGCTCGTGAAGAACGGGAAAGTGAACACCGCCCGACTGAAAGGCGAGATGATTACGCTGGCCGAGCTCGAGACGGCCGCCCGCAAGCAGGGATTCACGTCGTTGCAGGATGTCGACCGCGCGGTGCTCGAGCCGGGTGGCGGCATCACGTTCGTGGCGCGACAACCGAAACCCGAAGAGAGCCGCCACGAGGAGCTGCTCGCGCGTCTCGACGAGGTTCTTCGCGAGGTGACCGCGCTTCGGCGGGAACGGCCGGCCCAGTAGGGCGCACTCTACTCGCTCCTTGCGACTCGCTCTTACCACTTCCGACGGAGACACATCATGCACCGACCAGTATTCATTGCCGCCGCCGTCATTCTGTTGGTCGCCGTCGGCATGACCGGCGCCGGCCAGGAGAAGCGGCCCCGCGTACGCGATCTCGGGATCGAACCGGGGGTGTTTCCGCCAGGGCCACTGAACGCGATTACCGACGTGCAGGGCGTGAAGGTGGGACACACGACGCTCGTGCAGGGTGACAGGGTGCGCACGGGCGTCACCGCGATCCTGCCCCATGGCGGCAACCTGTTCCAGGACAAGGTCGCGGGCGCCGTCTTCGTGGGCAACGCATTCGGCAAGCTGGCCGGCTCGACCCAGGTGACCGAGCTCGGCACCATCGAAACGCCCGTCGTGTTCACCAACACGCTCAGTGTGGGTACCGCGGTGGACGCGGTCGTCGCCTACACGCTGGCGCAGGAGGGCAACGCGAACGTCCGGTCGGTCAACGCGCTGGTCGGCGAGACCAACGACGGAGGGCTGAACGACATCCGGGGGCAGCACGTCACGCGTGACGATGTGGTGGCGGCGATCAGAAACGCGCGCGATGGCGCGGTGCCGGAGGGCAGCGTCGGTGCCGGGACGGGCACGCAATGCTACGGCTGGAAGGGCGGCATCGGCACCTCTTCCCGAAAACTGCCCGAACGCTACGGCGGCTACACGCTGGGCGTGCTCGTGCAGACGAATTTCGGCGGCGTGCTGACGATCGCGGGTGCGCCGGTGGGCAAGGAACTCGGCAGGTACTCCTACGCGCCGCGCACCCGCGCGCCCGGCGGGCCGCGCGTCGGCGACACGAACGCGAGGGAGCGGAGCGGGGCGTCGGGGCCCCGCGAGCGACCGAGCTTGGCGGGGTACGGGGGTCCCCGCCAATCAGACAATGAAGCCGGCGACGGCTCCTGCATGATCGTCGTCGCCACCGACGCTCCGGTGGACGCGCGCGACCTGCGGCGGATCGCCGCGCGCGCGGTGTACGGCCTGGGGCGTACCGGCGCGTCCTACAGCAACGGCAGCGGCGAGTTCGCCATCGCCTTCTCGACCTCACCCGACATGCGTGAGCGCTTCGGAAGCTCGAACCCGAAAGCTCAAAACGTGCTGCCGCCCGAAGGGGTGTCGCCGCTGTTCGAGGCCGCGCTCGAAGCCACCGAGGAGGCGGTATACAACTCGTTGTTGCAGGCGACGACGATGAGCGGCAACGGCCAGACGGTGGAAGCGATTCCGATCGCACGGGTGAAGGAGATCCTGAAGAAGTACGGGATGGTGAAGTAGACAGGGGATGGTCCGGAAGTCCGAGAGTCCGGAAGTCCGGATGTCGGACCTTCGGACCCCCGGACCCCCGGACCTTTGCTACGTGCTCCGTTTCCGCGCGGGCAGGATCGATTCGGTCGGCAGCGTCTGCGGGCCGTGCTCGGTGCAGATCGCGTAGGTGGACGGCCGGAACGAGACGCCGGCGTGCTCCCCCTTCGCGTTCAGGATGTAGAAGTTGATGTCGAAGTTCGGATTGCCCGCTTCGTCCAGCAGACGCTTCTCGATCGTGTTCTTCCTGATGCGCTGCAGGATGTCCATCCCCGCATCCTTCGGGCTCATGCCGCGGCGCATGTTCTCGACGACCATGAACGAGCAGAGACCGTAGAGGTTCGCCTCGCCGCGCCCGGTCGATCCCGCCGCGCCGACCTCGTTGTCCACATAGAGGCCCGCGCCGAGGATCGGCGAATCGCCCACCCGCCCTGGAATCTTGAACGCCAGGCCGCTGGTCGTCGTCACGCCGCAGATGTCGCCCTTGGCGTTGACGCCGTCGCAGTTGATCGTTCCCCACAGGTGCTCGTACTCGATCAGCCCCTCCTCGGCCATCTGTCGGGCCGCCTGCAGCCCGGCCTGCTGCCGCTTTGCCGGATCGAGGTAGTGCTCGGGGTCCGTTCGTCGCTTCCATTCGAGCCACGCCGCGCGCGACTTCGGCGTGTTCAGGTCGGCTTCGATCGTGAACCCCATGCCGCGCGCAAACTCCTGCGCTCCCTTGCCGACGAGCAGGTGATGGTCGGTGAGATCCGCGACCGCCTTCGCGACCAGCGAAGGCGTCCGGACGCCTTCGATCGCGCCGACGCCGCCCGCGCGCTTCTTCGGCCCGTGCATGCAGCACGAATCCAGCTGCACCACACCGTCGGCGTTCGGGAGCCCGCCGTAGCCGACGCCCGATTCCTCCGGATCGAGTTCGACGATGTTGACGCCGGCGATCAGCGAGTCGAGGACGTCGGACCCCTGCGTGATCATCTGGAACGCCTTCTCGACGCACGTGACGGGCCCGCCGTTCCTGTAGCGGTTCCCGTTGGACGCCGAGACGACGAGTGGCCTGGCGGCGCGCGCGACAACGGCAGGAGCTTGTCCGAAGAGCGTCACGGGCGCAGCGGCCGCAACCGCGGCGGCCGCGCCGGCCTTCACGAAATCACGTCGGTTGATTCTGCTGTGCATGGAGTTTCTCCGCGGGACGGTAGGGGCGCCCCCCGCTTGCGCTCACAGGACATCCCGCGAGCGACGGCAAGACCGCGTCGCAGCTGGGCGTCCGATGGGGCGCACAGCGGAGGCGGGCCGTGGCCCGCCCAGTTTAGACGAAAAACGGCCCGGTTCGCGCTGTTTTTCGAGCGCGGGCGCCATTGACGGCCATGCGTACGGCCGACTACGATCGAGTAGCGGGCAGTAGCCAACCGTCACTCTCTGCGCGAACAGAACAGCCGGCCCCGGCGCGATGCGCCCGGCCGGGGTGTTCCGGCTGTTGCCGCCGCTGCGTCATCAGTCGCTGACGATCCTTCACGCGCTACTCAACGATATGGAAACGTATCCGACACTGCCGGCCTTTCCCGATCGGATCCGGCGCATCGGCGATCTGGCGTCCGACCTCTGGTGGAGCTGGCATCCGACGGCGCGCGCGGTCTTCCGGACGCTCGACTATCCGCTCTGGCGGATCAGCGCGCACAACCCCGTCCTGATGCTGCGCACGATTGCACCGGAACGGCTCGAACGCGTGGCGCGCGATCCGAAATGGCTGGCCCTCTACGATTCGGCGATCGCGGGCCTCGACGAGGCGCAGGCGTCGCGCGCGACGTGGTGGCAGAAGGTCGCGCCCAACGGCTCGACCGGCGATCGACCGATCGCATATTTCTCGGCCGAATTCGCCCTGCACCAGTCGCTGCCGATCTATGCCGGCGGCCTCGGCGTGCTGGCCGGCGACACCTGCAAGGAGGCGAGCGACCTGGGGATTCCGCTGGTGGGGGTCGGGTTCATGTATCCCCAGGGATACTTCCATCAGGACGTGACCTCCGACGGCTGGCAGAACGAGGTCTACGAACGGCTGAGCTGGGCGGACGCGCCGATTGAACCGGCCCGGCGCCCGGACGGCAGCGCGTGCGTCGTCGCGGTCCCCCTTGGCACGCGCACGGTGCTGGCGGCGGTATTTGCGGTCAAGGCGGGACGCGCACGCCTCTACCTGCTCGACACGGACCTCGAAGAGAACGCCCCGTGGGATCGTGAGCTCTCGGCGCGGTTGTATGGCGGCAACCAGGAGACGCGGGTCCAGCAGGAAATCGTCCTTGGCCTCGGCGGCGTCCGGGCACTGCACGCGCTCGGTCTGACACCCGCTCTCTGGCATCTCAACGAAGGACACGCGGCGTTCGTGTCGGTGCAGCGAATCCGCGACACCATCGAGGCCGGCACCACCTTCGAAGATGCACTCGAGCGCATTCGCCACAGCACGGTCTTCACCACCCATACGCCGGTCGCGGCCGGCCACGACGCCTTTCCGTTCCACCTGGTCGAAACGCACCTGGCCGGTGCGTGGGGCTCGCTCGGCACGTATCACGACGAGATTCTCGCGCTCGGCGCCTACGACAACGGCGGCGGGATGCTGTTCAACATGACCGCGCTTGCCCTGCGCACGGCGGGCGCCGTCAACGGCGTCAGCCGGTTGCACGCGGCCGTCACGCGCAGGATGTGGGCCACGATGTGGCCCGGCGTGCCGCAGGAGCAACGACCGGTGCGCGCGATCACGAACGGCGTGCACGTGCCCACGTGGGTGGCGACCGACATCGGCGTGCTGTTCGAGCGCTACGTCGCACCTGACTGGCGGGAGCGGCTCGACGACCGCGAGATGTGGAACCGCGTGCTGGAGATCCCGGACGAGGAAATGTGGAAGGCACGGCAGTCGCTCCGCAGCTTCCTGTTCGCCTTCTTCACCGAACGCGGACGCCATCGCTGGATGGCGGAAAAGGCGACACCTGCGCAGGTGGTCGCCGCAGGCACGCTGTTGAGCCCGGACGCGCTGACGATCGGGTTCGCCCGCCGGTTCGCCGCCTACAAGCGGCCCGAACTCATCTTCCACGACGCCGATCGGCTGGCCCGCCTGCTGTCGATGCCGCGCCGGCCCGTGCAGATTGTCTTCGCCGGCAAGGCGCATCCGGCCGACGATGCGGGCAAGCACCACCTGCAGCGCGTGTACCGCAGGGCGCTCGACCCGGCATTCAGCGGGCGCATCGCCTTCGTCAACGACTACGACCTGCACGTCGCGCATTTCCTCGTGCAGGGCTGTGATGTCTGGCTGAACACGCCGCGCAAGCCGCTCGAGGCGAGCGGCACCAGCGGCATGAAGGCGGCCGTCAACGGTGTGCCGCACCTGAGCATCGGCGACGGCTGGTGGGCCGAGGCCTACAACGGCGCGAACGGCTGGTTGATCGACGGCGGCGCGTCAGCCGACGACTGGGGTGCCGCCGATGCGGCCGATGCCGACGCCCTGTACCGGCTTCTCGAAGAGCAGGTGGTCCCGGCCTTCTACGATCGGGACGAGAACGACGTGCCGCATCGGTGGCTCCGCATCGTCAAGGAGACGATCCGCACGGTGACGCCGTACTTCAGTACCAGGCGCATGTTGAAGGATTACGTCCAGCAGATGTACGTGCCGCTGCTGGCGCAGACAAGAGCGGGAGTCTAGGACCACTTTTCGAACCCGTTCGATCGCCTTCTCCACCCGCCGCCCGAGCGCGTTGCCCGGCTTGCCCGCCGGCAACGCCAGCACCGACTGCAGCGCCTCCACGTACCACTTCTGCCACGCCGCGAAGATCTCCTGCTCGCGCACCCGCGCCGCCGCGACATCCGTCGCTGCGGCGAGCGCCTGCCGCGACTGACGGCCCTCCAGATCCAGCCGAGCGAGCGCGGCCTGCTCGACGAGATCCGTCACCGCGCCGGCGTCGCGCTCGTTCGCCGATGCCAGTAACCACGCGGTCGTGCCGACGGCGATGCCGACGTTCGCCATCTCCGCGGGGCTCGTCTTGTCGGGCGTGTCGAGGTTCGTGTGATAGTAGCGATCCGTGAAGTGCCAGTCGAGCAGCGCGGGCACGCCGGCGGCGAGAAAGACGGAATGATCGCTGCCCCCTTCGTACGGGTTCGTCTTCACCACCCAGCGCGTGTCGCGCGCACGCCTCAGGCACACGGCCAGATGCACGTCGTTCAGCAGGTTGCCCTTCAGCGTGTCGGCGGCCACGTTTCCCGATCCCCATTCCGTGTGCGGATCCGATGGACGCACCCACACGGCGGACGGATCGGGCTGCTTCTCGATGAGAAAGGCGCCACCGGTCTTCGCCACGTCCTCGCCGGTCATGTCGAGCGAGAAGGCGTAGCGGACGCCGCCCGGCCGCGCGGCGTCGGCACGCAGCCACTGCCGGCTCGCCGCGATTTCGTCACCCCACAGAAACGTCAGCGTGCGTGCCGGACGCGGGATTGCGCCGCGCGCAATCCCGGTCGCGAGCGCACGGGCCATCTCGAGCAGGGTGGCGCACCCGCTCGCGTTATCGTTTGCGCCGGGTTCCTGGACGTGGGCGACCAGCACGACCCGTTCGTCCGGATGGGTGCGACCGGGGATCTCGGCAACGAGCGTGCGATCGGGCCGCGGACGAAATTGCGTCGAGATGGCGACCTTCAGGGTCACCTCGCCCGCCGCCCCGCCTTCCTTGAGGCGAACCGCGAGGCGCGGCGAGATCTTGAAACCAAACGCGTGCAACGTCTCGTCGTAGGGAATGCCGCTCCACTGAACGACGTCGGGAGTCTCGTCCGGCTTCGTATATGGGGCGGCGGCGGTGGACAGAACGCCGGCCGCTCCGCGCTGTCGAACCGCCATGTCGAACAGCCGCCTCGCGTCTGCCTCGCCGAGCACGATCTTGCCGCGCACGTCCACCTTCGCGTAGTCGGCCGGACTCACGCCGCGCCCGACGACCACCAGCCGGGCGCGCACGCCGCCGGGCGGCGTCGAAAACGAGTTGATGCAGAGCGACACGCGGTCGAGCGGGCGCGTCATGTCCAGAACGACGGTGCCCGGCCCGTCAGCGGCCGTGCCGGGCGCGACATCCGACATCGTGATGGTCGCGGAGACGGGCTCCCAGGCCGGCGTGCTATTCGGAAACTCCTCGTACCACTGCACCTCTCCCGGCTGCGCGGCCGCGGATGCCTCGGCCGCCGACCTCACCATCCGGAATCCGGCTTCCGCAAGGTCGTGGCTGATCCGATCTTGTGAAGCCTCGAACGCGGGGTTCCCCGGCAGCCGCCACGCCTCCGACATGAACGACACGACGTCCATCGCACGAGATGGAGAGAACGCCTTCGACAGGCGTCTGTACACCTGCTCGACCCGGGCAGGCAGCTTCCGGTCGAGCCGCGGGCCGGCGTCCGCCGATCGCGCGGAGACGGAGGAACCAGCCGGAACGAACAGGGCGAGCGCGGTGAACACCCACGCGGATACACGGAACAGGGACACGATGACCTCCGCAGGGCGGACTTCGAGGTCCGCCCTACATACGATCGCTGATCGGCGGATGATAGATGATCTGGACGCGGTTGCGCGACGTGGCGCAGGCCGAGTAGCGAGGAGCGTACGCGCATGCGGCATCGTACCACGCGGCACGTCGGTCCCTCACGGGGACAGGCGGAAGGCGTCAGGCGGAAGGCGGGCTTCGGCTCCGGCCTCCCGCCTTCGTCATTGGTCAGCGCGCCGGTTGCCCCTCGCGGTCGCGGGAGACTACAATCGTCCGATGCCGCGCAAGTCGGTCGCGAAAACACGGTGTGCGCTCTGCGGCGCGAAGGAGGTGTCCGAACCGCGAGGGGAGGAACGCTACTGCCGCGACTGCTGGGACAAGAAGATCGCCGTCGAAGAAATCGTGGCGCGCGAGTTCGCCCTCAAGCGCTACATCCGCGCTCACAGCGCCGAGAAGTATCTCATCTATCACTCCACCATCAAGCGTCCGTGCGGGCAACTGGTGGTGATCGACGACGGGTACGACCTGTTCCTGACGCTCGTCCTCTACCCGAATTTCACCTGGGACGAGCCGGCGTATCACCTGGAAGGCGATCCGGAGGGCCGCAATTTCGCGGAAATCCTCGTCGACGTCGTCGCCACCGAGGTGATCGAACCGTGGGGCGGCGGCAAGTGGCACCTCGAGATCTTCCGATCGTCGAACGCCGAACCCGAAGACTGGAACGGCGAGATGTAGCCTTATTGAGCTGTCCAGGGCAACGGGCCTATAATCAGACATTCCCGGCGCGGCTGCCGCGCCGGGGACCCCGCCGTACGGCGGTTAGACGCTCTCGCGGGAGCTGATCTATTCGCCCCCAGGAGGAACTCATGAACCGGATCAATCGCGCTCTGGTAGCGCTGTCGGTCTGCGCCGGATTCGCCGTCGCCAGCCCGGTCTACGCGCAGCAGGCCAAGCAGGAGCCGCTCAAGCCGATCCTCAGCGGCAAGTTCGTGCCGCCGATCACCGGCACCGCCGACGTGCTGATCACGAAGCCGAAGGTGACGTTCAAGCCGAAGCAGGTCATCACGACGATACAGGTCAAGAACGTCTCGACCGCCCCGATCGCGGGTTTCAAGTGCAGCGAAACCTGGTATGACAAGCAGAGCGCGCTGGTGCCCGGCGCCGGCGACACCTACACGCACAAGGGGCTGCTGCAGCCGGGTGAGATCATCACGATCACGCTGACCGACGAGAAGGATCCCCGGATGTTCCAGAACCAGTACCTGTTCTCGCATGCGAGGGGACAGGTCAAGGCGAAGCAGGTCGCAAGATTCTGACGCTTGCCGGGAGTGGCGAGTACCCACTCGCCACTCATCACTCGCCGCTCGCTGCTAATCCCGCTGGGATCCCGCCTTCGGCGGCGCCGGCCGCACCGTGAACTGGACCTCTCGGCTGACGGGCTCGGTCTTTCCCAGCGTCGACCGCGCTTCGATCTTCAGCACGTACAATCCCGGCGGGATGTCGCGAAGCGGGATGCGCACCACGTAGCCGAACCCGCCGTTCTTGCCGCCGAGTTCGTCGGTCGACCGCTGGTCGGCGTGGCGGAACACCGCGCGGCCCCCCTCGGCGAGCACCGTCGTCTCGATGTCCACCTTGTGAGGCGTGCTCGCCCGGTTGTCGTAGACCTCCGCGAGCGCCGCCACCTCGTCATCGGCGTAGAACTCGCGCGCGGTGGTCGGCGGGCCGGGCAGCATCTTGCTCAACTCCGGATCGGCGCGCGGCGTCGCCGCCGCCGACGAGCGACGCGACGCCACGACCAGGCCGCTCATCGCGAGGGGGGATTTCCCGAAGTCGGGCACCACCAGGTCGTAGTAGACCGAGCCGATACGGCCGCGCTCGCTGTCGCGGCCGGCGATGCGCAGCTGGTAGCGGCCCGGCGGCAGGCTGAGGCGCGAGACCATCCGGAAGCCGAACTGCTGCACGATCGGGCGCGTCTCGGGCTTCAGCGCCATGTTCAGCTTCTGCTGGTCGCCGCCCGCCACCTTCCCGTCGCGGTCCACCGCGACGAGGGACACCTCCACGGTGTCGGTGAACCGCCCGCCCTTCTCGGCAAACTTCAAATCGCTGCCGCTGCCCTGCATCGTCACCACCACCGAGGCGTTGGGGGCCGTCCCCTTGAAGCAGGCAGCAAAGACCGACAGCGTGAAGCCCGACATCGGCACCGGGCTCTCGAGCGCCTCGCGCACTTCAGACGAGGTGATCGCCGCGTGTTCGACGGCACGTCTCGCCGGCGCCTTGCCCGACGGTGCAACGTATCCCTTGCGGAAGTGGATGGTCACGCCCGGCCGGTTCACCCTCACCTCGAGCTTGCGGAACTTGCCGTCGCGCCGCTCGTTTTCAGGGTAGTAGCCGAGCACGTAGTACGAGCTGTTCTCCCGAACGATGCGATCGAACGCGTTCCTGAAGTCGTTCGTGTTGAGCGCGGCGAACCCGCCCGTCTCGTCGGCGATGACGCGAAGGCTGTCCTGCGAGAGCCGCAACTCGGCCATCATCGACCCCGGGCCGAGACCCAGCGTGGGATCGTCGGGCAGCGATGAGATCTCGATCGACTCGTCGCCCATGTCCGTCAGGCCGCGCGGATCGACCGAATAGACGCTGACGTTCGCCCGCGTCGCCGCCGCGATCGCGTCCTGCGCGGCGTCGCGGATCGCGCTTGCGTAGGTATTGTTGATGACATCGTTGACGTCGTAGTCGACGCCCTCACTGAAGTAGATGAGCGCCTTGCGCCGGCCGTGCACGCCGGCCAGGAAGCCGCTCAGCTGGCGGATGTCGTCGAAGGCGATGCGCGCGTTGTGGGCGCGCTCGGCCTCGAGCGGATCATCGGTGGACGCGCCGGTCGGCAGGTCTCTCGTCAGGCTGTACTGCTCGAGCCGCTCGAGCGTCGGCGACCGCAGCTTCCGCCCCATGAACTTTCCAATCGCGTCGAGCAGCAGCTGCTGGTTGCCCGTGAAGTCCTGCGCCGCATCGGTCCGCCCGCTCGTGTAGACGACCGCCGCCAGATCGTTGGCGCCCATCTGCTGCCGGACGAACTGGCGCGCGGCGGCGCGCACGCGCCCGGAGCGCAGCGGCGCCGTGTGCAGATCATCGAGCAGCAGCAGGTAGATGCGGCCGTCGAGGCCCCGGGCGTTGGTGCGGACGTCGGGCTCGATCGGCTGCGGCGAGAACAGCGGCTTCTCCACCCGCTGAACCGGCATGTTCACGAACGAGAAGGTGGAAATCTTCTGCGGCTTCCCGTCTTCGAGCACCTGGAAGTCGTCGCGCGCCAGATTCCCCACGAAGTCGCCCTGGCGATCGAGGACGACGGCGTCGACTTCGACGTAGTTGACCTCGACCTTGAAGGTGACGGGTGGCGTCGGGCGGCCGGCCTGTGGCTGCTGCGGCGGGTTTGACGGGGCCCCCAGCTGACCCTGGGGGGCCACGTTTGCGCGCAACGCCACGACGTGCCCGTGCAGCGCAACGACGAAGGCGAGAGTCGGGGCAAGGGACCGGGCGACACGGCTGGCGAAGCGGCGGCGGCGAACGCGCGTCATGAACCGGACTCCGAATGTGCAAGGCAGGCGCTGGCGTACTGCCCGGCTGCAGCGGCGCTGAACACGATTATAGCGGTTATCCCTTGATGACTCCCATCGGCCGCAGTTGCGCCACCTTCGTGCTGAGGCCCGCGCCGTGCACCACGCCGACGACTTCGGCGACGTCCTTGTAGGCCTCGGGCATCTCCTCGGCGATGGTCGCCATGCCGGCTGCCATCATGTAGACGCCGCGCGCCCTGAGATCGTCGACGACTGCGCGGGCCCGTACCGCGCGCCTGGCCGCCGAGCGGCTGAGCCGCCGTCCGGCGCCGTGACAGGTGGATCCAAAGCTCGTCTTGAAGGCGCAGTCGGTCCCGACCAGCACGTACGAATAGCGGCCCATGTCGCCCGGGATGAGCACCGGTTGCCCCACCTGACGGTATGCGTCGGGTGTGGCGCGATGCCCGGGCGGGTACGCTCGGGTAGCCCCCTTGCGGTGCACGCACACCCGCCGCGGCTTTCCGTCGACCGGCAGCGTCTCGAACTTGGCGATGTTGTGGCACACGTCGTAGACGACCTCGAGGCCCGTGCTGTCGGGAGACATCCCGAGCGCCGCGGCAAAGCTCTCGCGCACCCAGTGGCTCATCACCTGGCGATTCGCGAAGGCGAAGTTCGCGGCGGCGGCCATCGCCGACAGGTAAGCCTGGCCCTCGGCCGAACGGATCGGCGCGCAGCACAACTGGCGATCGGGCAGTTCGATTCCGCAGCTCGCCGCCGCACGGATCATGGTGCGCAGGTGGTCGTCGCACACCTGGTGCCCGAGGCCGCGCGACCCGCTGTGAATCATCACCGTCACCTGGTCGCGGAACAGCCCGAACGCCTGCGCGACCTTGTCGTCGTAGATCTCTGCGACATATTGGACTTCCGCGAAGTGGTTTCCAGAGCCGAGCGTGCCGAGCTGCGTCGCCCCGCGTTCGATCGCGCGGTCTGAAACCAGCTCCGGGTCGGCGCCGTCCAGCCGGCCGCCTTCCTCGATGTGGGCGAGGTCGCGCGCGCGGCCGAACCCGCGGTTCACGGCCCACGCGGCCCCTCGCGCCATCACGTCCCGCAGTTCGCCGCCCCCGAGGCGCAGATCCCGGCGATGCGCGCCGACTCCCGTCGGCACATGGTTGAACATCTGCGCGACGATGTCCGCGAGGCGATCGGCGACGTCCGCGCGGCTCAGACCTGAGCCGAGGAGGCGGACGCCTCAATTGATGTCGTAGCCGACGCCTCCCGGCGACACGACGCCGTCATCGGCGTCCATCGCGGCGACGCCGCCGATCGGGAAACCGTATCCCCGGTGAATGTCGGGCATCGCCATCGAGGCGCGCAGGATACCGGGCAGGTGCGCGACGTTGACGACCTGCTGCAGGCTCTCGTCATCGCGGATGTCGGCCATCAGGCGCTCGTCCGCCCACACGATGCCCTCGACCTGCATGCGGCCTTCACGAGGAATGCGCCAGCGGTAATCGTCGACCTGTTGAATCTTGATGGACATGACGATTCCCTTGGTAAACGTTTGGCCGCCTGCCGGCCCGCCAAACGTTTACTAGATGTCGAACACCACCGTGGCGTGCCAGCCGTCGCCGTCTTCGCGCACGTCGAGCGCGTGGTAGGTGACCGCCTTGATCAGCACCTTCACGCCGTGGCGGTGAGCATCGAACCTCTCGCCGGCGAGCGTGGCCCGCAAGGCAAAGGCCTTGGCGGCGGCCGTGTCAAACCGGCCGTCGCCTAGGTCGCGGCGGTCGATGTGCACCTGGGCCGCCGCGACCAGGAATTGTCCCACCTCGAAGCGGTACAGGACTTCGTTGAGCCAATCGACGAGCAGCAGGTCGAGCGCGGGCGACTCGAGCGCGAGGGAAACCGAACGGCGCGGCTCGATGCGCGCAGGGTCTGTGATCGCATCGGTGAGCGCGGCGGCCGCGTCGCGAAACAGGCCATCGAGCGTGCGGGCGGTCACCCGCACGCCGATGTCGCCGGTGTGGTCGAAAAGAGAGAACGGCATGTGCGGAGCGCGCAGTGCGATGTGCCCGGTGGCGCCCTTCGACGGTGCTCAGGGCGTGGTGAGCCTGTCGAACCACGCTCGCGATCACGGGACCGCGCAGCTTTTCTTCAATAGTGCACTCTCCGCGGCACCTTGCACCTTGCACCTTGCGCCGCACGTCGCACTTTGCACCGCACGTCGCACCTTGCACCCCGCACCTCGCACGTTTCAGTTGGTACCCGCTCCTATCGTCACTTCCCTCCTGTCGATCCCGCCCCGCGTCGAGGCCACGTTCACCGTCGCCGTGCCGGTGCCCTTCACCTGCCAGGTCACCGTTTTCGTCTCGCCCGCCTTCAGCCAGCCGAGCTCGATGACCGGCCGCTGCTGGCGCTGGCCCTGCGGCGCCCGCAGCAGTTCCTGGCCGCCCCCGAGCACGAGCGTGCACGCGTCGGGGCGCACGATCTTCACGCGCTTGGCGATTTCGAGCGCCGTCGGCATCTGCCCTTCGTTCATCACGGTCACGCTGACGTCGTAAACGCCCTCGAGGGACACCGGTGGTTCCGGCTTCGCACCCTTCGCCGGCTTCCCTTTCGCCGGCGGCGCAGGTTTGGCCGGCGCGGCGGTGACCGACATGATCTTCACCTGCGGCAGCTGCTCGGCCATCCACAGGTTCCAGAGCGCCTCGTTTCTCGCCCAGGTTTCCAGCAGGTCGGGCGGCGGGTTCTGCGACCAGAACTTCGGGTTCCAGCCGCCGATCTCGACGTCCCCGAGCTGCGGATGTTTGTACGCCGTCCAGCTCTGGAAATCGCCCTTCCCCGCGCGGTTCTCGTCGTTCCACTTCATGACTTCGTACTCGTCCACCCGGCCGTCCTTGTCATAGTCCATGAAGCGGCCACCGTTCCAGATCTCGTCGCCGTACCACGGCACGCCGACGTAGGAGTAGCCGAAGTCGGGGCTGTGACCGAACAGCGGCCGACCGGTCGGGCTCTCGCCGGTGGCCGGGTCGACGGGGCGGCCTCCGACCGAGTAGTCGTAGAAGACGTCACCGGCGCGCGCATAGCCAGTGATCTCCTGCGCCTTCTTGTCGAACTTCTTGAAGAGCGCCAGGTCCTCGGGCGCCATGGCGACGCTGTCGCGCTCGGTGGACGGCCCGCGCAGGATCATCGGCACCGCGGTGTCGAGCGTCTGCGCCGCGGCAACGTTGGGATGCGTCATCACGAACGTGAACACCGCGCGCGTTTCCGGTTCCGACAGCGGGTACTCGCCCGCCCCACCCTGGGTGTAGCCCCGGGTGGTCGCCTCGCGCATCGGGCGCCAGTTCTCAGGGTAATTCCGGTGCAGATCCAGGCCTCCGATGCCATCCTCGTTGTAGCGGCCGTCGCCGTCGTTGTCGATTCCCTCCGGATAGAGCACGTAGTCGCCTTCGCCCTGCGCAACGCGCCGCATCAGCCGCCCGGACGGGTCGCGCGGATCCTTGGACGCGCTGCCCTTGCCCGCGCCGACGAACTTCCGCACCTGGCGCACGAACCCGTCGCCGTCCAGATCCTCGCCCGGATCTTCGTCAAGCAGACCGTCGTTGTCGTCGTCGTTCGGCCGCACGGTGCTGCGGAGCGTCTGCGCCGTCGTCAGGTACAGCGTGTTGCCGTCGGGGTTGTTGTGCGGCTTGCAGTAGAGCGCCTTCGTGTCGACGAGCTTGGTGATGGCCGGATCGGTGCCGTAGTTGGTGAGCACGTGGTTGATGAAATACAGCGTCGCTTCGCTGCCCGAGCTCTCGCCCGCGTGCCGCCCTCCCTCGATGAAGAACGCCGGCTTGTCGGTGTCCTTTCCCGCCTTCCTGTTCGTGATCGTGATCTGCCAGATGTCGCGGCCTTCGAACGACTTGCCCACCGAGTACAGCTCGACGAGGTCGGGATACTTCTGCGCCCACATCTTCATCAGCGCGAGCGATTCCTCGGGCGCGTGATAGTGCCTGAAATCGACCTCGCCGGCCTTCAGCGGGCGGACCTGCGGGTAGTCGGTCTTCGGGAAGAACGAGGCGCCGTCGCGGACGCCGGCGACGCGGTGCATCGGTTTCGGCGGCGTGGCCGGTCCCTGGCCGCCCCGGCCGCCCCCACGCTGCGCGAAAAGGTCGTGGAAACCGGAGAACAGCAGCACGAGCGCGAGTACGATCGGCACCAGGGCCACCAACCGCGGGAGTTGGGCCTCGGCGGAACGTGGAAAGCGAGTCATCCCATCCTCCACGGGGGCAGGCACACCCGGGCGGGCAGAGAGCCTGCCTTCGCTCGCCGACATCTCGGTGCGAGCGACGGCAAGGCCACGCCGTAGCTGCCGTGACTGGACCGGCAGCGCATGCGGGCAGGCCGCCAAGGTTGAGCCCTGGCGCACCGGACGCCACGCTAACGGACCGGCCGAGCTTTGTCAATCACGGGTTATACTCAAATGAGGACTCCTCACGCGCCGACCAGCACGTGACGAGCCGCCGCGCGACGACCGGCACGTCGCCGCGAACGTCTAAGGAGAGGCACGCCGAGCCGGCGGCCAGGGATGACTCGAGGACCCGGCCGGACGTTCCAGTGGTTGTTCAAGGATCGTGGAGGATGCTGATGTCGCGCAAGATTACGTTCTTCTACGCGGTGCTGATCGCCGCCGCCTCGCTGGCGGTCGGCATGGTGATCGCGTCGCGCCTCGACTTGTCGCCCGAATCGTCTGCCCAGACGCTCTCGGTCAAATCCGGAAGCGGCGGACCGCTGGCCGGTCCACTGGACGCCGGGACGTTCCGGACGATCGCGAAGGCGCAGACGCCGATGGTCGTCAGCATCCGCACCGAGTCGCGGCGGAAGGTCAGCGACATGACCGACGTCTTCGGCGGCGGCAACGACCTGTTCCGCCGCTTCTTCGGCATGCCCCCCGACGAGCAGGCGCCGGGTCAGGGGCAGGGGCGCGGCCGCGGCCGGCAACCGCGCGAGCAGGTGTCGGAGGCCGCGGGCAGCGGCTTCATCATCAGCAAGGATGGCTACATCCTGACGAACAACCACGTCGTCGAAGGCGCCACCGGCATCTTCGTCACGCTTTATTCCGAGAACGACGAGGACAACGACGAATACAACGCCAAGGTGGTCGGCCGTGACCTGCTGACCGACAGCGCGTTGATTCAGCTCGTCGACAAGCCGAATCGCCCCCTGGTTGAAGCGAAGCTGGGCGACTCGAGCCTGATGCAGCCGGGCGACTGGGTGATGGCGATCGGCAATCCATTCCGACTCGCCCACACGGTCACGGTGGGCGTGATCAGCGCCAACCGGCCCGGCAGCCTGCCGGTGAGCGAAGGCCGGCAGGCCGACGTGCTGCAGACCGACGCGGCGATCAATCCCGGCAACTCGGGTGGCCCGCTCGTCAACGTCCGCGGCGAGGTCATCGGCATCAACACCGCCATCCTCAGCGACGGCCAGGCCTCCGGCAACATCGGCGTCGGGTTCGCCATCCCGATCAACTCGATCCGCGACCTGCTGCCGCAGCTTCGCGCGGGCAAGGTCGTGCGCGGCATGATTGGCGTCGGCTTGAACCCGGACATGACCGCATCGCAGGCGGCCCAGTTCGGGGTGAAGAGCGGCCGGGGCGCAAGCGTTCAGACAGTGAACGCCAACGGGCCGGCCGCGAAGGCGGGGATGGAGCCCGGCGACATCATCGTTGAGTACAACGGCCAGCCGATCAGGAACCGCGACCAGCTGATTCACCTCGTCATGGCGACCAAGCCGGGGACGACCGTTCCGGTGAAGGTGGTCCGCGACAAGCAGGAGAAGACGCTGAGCATCGCCGTCGAGGAACTGAACCTCGAAGCAGAGACGACGACGCGCGCGGGCGGGGAGACCGAACCACAGGAGGCGGGCACCGGCTGGGGCATGAGGCTGGGCGACGTGACGCCGGACATCGCGCGTCAGCTGAAGATGCCGCAAAGTCGCACCGGCGCAGTGATCGTCGACGTCGATCCGTACAGCGCGGCCGACAAGGCCGGCTTGCGCCAGGGCGACGTGATCCTGGAAGTCAATCGCCAGCCCGTGAAGAACGCCAGCCAGGCGCGGGACATCCTGCTGAAGATGCCGTCGGGCACGACCGTTGGATTGCTGCTCTGGCGCGCCGGCCAGGAAACGTTCATCCTCGCGAAGAAGGACTGACCAATGGTCCCTGGTCCTTAGTCCCTGGTCCTTGGTGCGAGTCAGCCACCAGGGACCAGGGACGAGGAACCACGTCACCTGCCCTACCCGCCCCATCAGCCTTCGCGCCTTGTCGGGCGGTTCGGCTTGGCAGGCCCGCTCCAATATGAGCGACGAGTGCCGCCGTCTCATCCTCGACCGGATCCGCCAGCATGGTCCGTTGACGTTTGCCGACTTCATGGAGACGGCGCAGTACCATCCGGAGGTGGGGTACTACGCGACCTCAGCGCGCCGCTCCGGTCGCGGCGGCGACTTCTACACGAGCGTCGATGTTGGACCGGTGTTCGGCGAGTTCCTGGCGCGGCAGTTCGCGGAGATGGGCCGGCTGATCGAGTCAGCGTCGTCCGGAGTCCGAAGTCCGAAGTCCGAAGTCGGTAGCCAGACATCGGACTCCGGACACCGGACTCCGGACTACGTTGACCTCGTCGAAGCCGGCGCGGGTAACGGCCGCTTGTCGCGCGACGTGCTCGAGACGCTCGGCACGATGGCTCCCGACCTCTACGGGCGCGTGCGTCTGCGCCTGGTGGAACGCAGCGCGCCGGCGCGCGAAGCGCAGCCGGCGACACTTGGTCGCCACGCTTCCAGGCTCGCCTCTTCAACCGCCGATCTTCCTTCGCCGATCCACGGTATCCTCTTCGCCAACGAGTTGCTCGATGCCCTGCCGACGCACGCGGTCGTATCGCGCGAGGAAGGGCTGCGTGAGATCGTCGTCGACGAGGTTGGCGACCGGCTCGTGGAGCGCGAATCGCCCGCCTCGCCGGCAATCGAGGAATACTTCGAATCGCTTGGCGTCCGCCTGGCCCCCGGATGGCGCGCCGAGGCCAACCTGCAGGCGATCGAATGGGTGCGCAACGCGGCGCGCGCGCTGCGGCGGGGATTCCTGGTGCTGATCGATTACGGGCACGAGGCGAAGGTGCTCTATTCGGCATCGCACGCGCAGGGCACGCTGGCCACCTTCTCCGGACACGTCGTCGAGGCGTTTGACGAGCGGCGCGACGCGCCCTGGCTTCGAGACCCGGGCCGCTGTGACGTCACCGCCCACGTCGACTTCACCTCGATTCGCGATGCCGCGGTTGCAGGGGGGCTCGAACCCCTCTGCCTCGTCGACCAGATGCATTTCCTGCTCGGGCTGGGCGTCGAAGAATGGTTGCAGGAGCATGCCGGCAGCAGCCGGCAGGATCTGACACGACGTCTGGCGCTCAAGACTCTGCTGGTGCCCGGCGGTCTCGGCAGCACGCACCACGTGATGATCTTCGGTAGAAACGTGGGACGCCCCGATCTGAAGGGATGCCGGTGAAACGAATCCTGATCGGCCTCGTCGCGATCGTCGCGTCCGAGATCGGCATGCTCCTCCAGGTGGAGCCCTTCTGGTCGTGGCACACGCCCATTGCGTGGACCGGCTACATCCTGCTCGTTGACGGCGTCGTGCACCTCAGACGAGGCAGTTCGTGGCTGTCCGATTTTCCGCGGCAGTTCGCGTTTCTTGCCGTCGTGTCGTTTCCGCTGTGGCTCGTCTTCGAGTTCTACAACCTGTTCATCCGCAACTGGCACTACGTGAACCTGCCCGAGAGCGCGTTCTGGCGGGATGTCGGGTACGCGTGGGCATTTGCCACCATCTGGCCGGCGATCTTCGAGACCGCGGACCTGGTGGCCTCGTACCGGGACGGCAGGCGGGTTGGGCGGCCGCGGCCCGCCTCCGCTGCGGTGCCGATCGCACCCGCAGCTACGGCGAGGCCTCGCCGTGGCTCGCTCGGACCGTCTGCGAGCGCGGGCGGAAGGGCCGCCGCGACGGCAACGACCGGAACGCCGCTGTCGCGGTGGGGTATCGTGTCGATCGTCATCGGCGCGGCGATGCTCGCCTGGCCGCTCTTCTGGCCGTCGCGCTACCTCGCGGCGCCGGTCTGGCTGGGCTTCATTTTTCTGCTCGATCCGCTCAACGCGCGCGCCGGCCGCCAGTCGTTGACCGCCGACTGCCGCGTGCACCTTCCGGAACGGGACGCGACGATGATGGCGGGGCGAACGGATCGCGCAATCAACCTGATGCTCGCCGGGCTCATGTGCGGGTTCGTCTGGGAGTTCTGGAACTACTGGGCCCGGACCAAGTGGATCTACACGGTCCCGATCCTCGAACACGTCAAGCTGTTCGAGATGCCGCTGCCGGGTTATCTCGGCTTCCCGGCCTTTGCGCTGGAATGCTTCACGATGTACGTCAGCCTGCGCCTGCTCCTCGGGCGCGGCGACGGCCGTCCAATCGCGTTGTAATTTCCGCCGCGAACCGATTAAATAGGAGTTTCAGGCGCTCACGGGCGATACCACGCCAGGGGGAGGCCATGACCGTCATGCTGGAACGCGAGATCAAGCTGCGGTTTGCGAGTCCCGCCGAAGCGCGCGCCGCGATCGTCAAGGCCGGGGCCTCGCCGATCCGCGGACGCCGCATGCAGGAGGATTGCCTGCTCGACTCCGCCGACGAGCAGCTGCACCGGCGGCGGTGTGTGCTCCGGATCCGGATCGAGCAGGGCAAGAGCCTGCTGACCTTCAAGGGCCCGGTGCAGGCGTCGCCCATGAAGCTGCGCGAGGAAATCGAGACGGTCGCGGGCGATGGTGACGCGCTGCTGCACATGTTCGAGGAACTGGGGTTCCACGTGTGGTTCCGCTACCAGAAGTACCGGGAGGAATTCGCCTGGGGCGACGTGATCGTCGCGCTGGATGAAACGCCGATCGGAACGTTCGTCGAAATCGAGGGTGGCGAGGACGGGATTACCGACATGGCGAAGGCGGTGGGCCGGGCGCCGGCCGATTACATCCTCGATTCGTACCGCACGCTGTTCCGGCAGCATCGGCAGCAGCACGAGCTGGCCGCAACCGACATGCTGTTCGATGAAGCATGAAGACGGCGACGCGCAACACCTGGCCGGCACTCGTGCTGACGGCCGGCCTGGGCACCCGGCTTCGTCCTCTGACCTACGTGCGCGCCAAACCGGCCATGCCCGTGGCGGGCACCCCGCTGGTCTGCCGGATCCTCGGGTGGCTCGCCTCCCACGGCGTGCATGATCTGGTCCTGAACCTCCATTACAAGCCGCAGACGATCACCGCCGTCGTCGGCGATGGATCCGATCTCGGCCTGCGTGTCCGGTACTCGTTCGAAGATCCGATTCTCGGCTCGGCGGGCGGCCCGCGTTACGCGCTTCCGCTGATCGACGCGCCGCGCTTCTTCGTCATCAACGGCGACACCCTCACCGACGTCGAGCTCGGCGCGCTCGCCGAGAGCCACGTGGCGAGCGGCGCGCTGGTCACGATGGCGCTCATCGTCCAGCCGGACGCGGGACACTACGGGGGCGTGAGCCTCGACGCGGAAGGCGCGGTGACGGGCTTCGTCAGGCGCGGCACCCCGAGCACCTACCACTTCATCGGGGTGCAGGCGGTCAACGCCGAAGCGTTCAGCCAAGTGGCGGCCGACCAGCCGGCCGACAGCGTCGGGGCGCTCTACCCGATGCTGATCGCCGAGCGGCCCGGCTCGATTCGCGGCTTCGTCTGCGATGCGAGCTTTCACGACGTCGGCACGCCGCACGACTACCTGCAGACCTCGCTGCTGTTCGCCCGGCAGGAAGGACGGCCGCTTCCGCTGGTCGGCCGCGGCTGCGCGATCGACGCCACTGCCACCGTCGACGACAGCGTCCTCTGGGACGACGTGGTCGTCGAAGCCGGCGCGGCGCTCACGCGGTGCGTGGTCGCCGACGGCGTGCGCATTCCCGACGGCGCGCGATTCGACGACGCCGTCATCGTTCGCCGCCCGATCGGCTACGCCCCCCTCGCGGGCGAGGAAATCGCGGGCAGCCTGCTCGTGCGCCGCCTGCAGGGCGGTAGTCGGTAGTTGGTAGTCGGTAGACCGCCTGTGCCGCCAACGCATCCTGGAGCGTGCGTCTGCGGCAGTGACAGGCCGACTGCGGACTACGAACTACGGACTGCCAACCTCTTGGGGTTGCCATCGCGGCCTCGAACAGGCGAAGATCGTCCGCATGTCGAGCAACGCTCCGCCGGCCGACCCGCCGCTCCCCGACCGCATCCTCTCCTATCTCGCACGCAGCCCGCTGGTGGGAACGCAGGCCCGCACGATCCCGCTGACCGGCGACGCCTCCGATCGCCGGTATTTCCGGGTGCTCGAACCCGGCAAACGCTCGATTGTCCTCGCGCTGCACGGCGGCCCGTTCGACTACGACGCGCTGCCGTTCGTGAACGTCGCCCGGCTGCTCGGCCGGGCCGCGCTGCCGATTCCGGCGATTCTCGACCATGCGGACGATCTCGGCGTCCTCGCCCTCGAGGATCTCGGCGACGTGACGCTGCAGGCGCACCTGGGCGTCGCCGCGCTCGAGCATCGCCGCCTGTACCGGGAAGCGGTCGGCTACATCGAGCTGCTGCAGCGGCGCGGCGTCGAACTCGCGTCGGACCACTACGTTCCGTACACGCTGGCGTTCGACGTCGACAAGCTGACCTGGGAACTGGATTTCTTCGTCAAGCACTTTCTCGAGGGATACCGCCGCGTCGTGCTCGACCCGGCCGACCGCGAGGCGATCCGCGCAGAGGGCCGCTCGATCGTGGAGGAACTGGCCGCCGAGCCGCGCGTGCTCTGCCACCGCGATTACCACAGCCGCAACCTGATGCTGCATCGGGGTCAGCTGTACCTGATCGACTTCCAGGACGCACGGATGGGCCCGGACACCTACGACCTGGTTTCGCTGCTCCGCGACTCGTACGTGGACTTCACCGAGGAATCCGTCTCCGACCTGACGGCCTACTTCCTGGCGCTGAAAGGCTGCGGCGACGCTTACGAGCAGGATTTCGAGCGCCGCTTCGACCTGATGTCGCTGCAGCGCAACCTCAAGGCGCTCGGGACCTTCGGCTACCAGACGATGGTGCGCCAGAATCCGGTCTACCTGCAGTACATCCCGAGGACCCTGCGCTACGTCCAGCGCAACCTCGGGAAGTACCCGCGCTTCGCCCGCCTGCGCGACCTGTTGGCCGCTCACCTCGAGGAATTGCGCTGATACGAGGCAGGGTGGGTTGGTGGGGCGCCCCACCTGCCTGGATGACGGGTTACAATAGCTGGCTTGCAGTTTTCGACACGGAGTGCGCGAAGGTGCAGTTCGGCATATCGACCCACCTCTTCCACAACTACCCGCTCGCCGAGCAGCATCTGCGGGAAGTCGCGCAATACGGCTTCGATCGCATCGAACTGTTTGCCACGCACGGGCATTTCGAGTACCGCGACACGGCTGCGATCGCGCAGCTCGGCCGGTGGCTCGAGGCGACCGGCCTCCGCCTCCACTCGGTGCACGCTCCCATTGTCGAAAGCCTCGTCGGCACACGATGGGGCCCGGCGTATTCGATCGCCAACAGCGACCAGGCGGCACGGCAGAACGGCGTGCAGGAAGCGATCGCGGCGATCGAAATCGCGCGAATCGTTCCGTACGAGTACCTGGTCGTGCATCTCGGCCTCCCGTCCTCGCAGGGTCCGGGGCCGAACGACAACGACCGCGAGCAGGCCCGGCGCAGCGTCGAACGCCTTCACGCAGTCGCGCAGCCGCTCGGCGTCCGCCTGGCGCTCGAAGTGATTCCGAACGATCTGTCGACGGCCGATTCGCTCGTCCAGATGATCGAAGAGGAACTGGATCTGCCCGACGTCGGCATCTGTCTCGATTTCGGTCACGCGGCCATCATGGGCGACCTGCTCGATGCGATCGAGACGGTGTCGGGACACCTGGTCACGACCCACGTGCACGACAATCGCGGCAAGCTCGATGACCACCTCGCACCGTTCCAGGGAACGATCGACTGGCTCGCGGCACTCATGGAGGTGCAGAAGGTCGGGTACGAAGGCACGTTGCTGTTCGAGCTGCAGAGCAGCGAACCGTCGCGGACGGTGCTGGAACGCGCGATGGCCGCCCGCAGGCGCTTCGAGCAGATCCTCGAGGGCGAATGGGGGCGGGAGATTACGAGTGCTTAGCCCACCGGCCCCTATGAAAATCGGTTTCATCTCCCTCGGCTGCCCCAAGAACCTCGTCGACTCCGAGGTAATGCTCGGGCTCGCGCGGCAGGCGGGACACACCCTCACGACCGACGCGTCCGACGCCGACGTTCTCGTCGTCAACACCTGCGCGTTCATCGATTCCGCCAAGCAGGAGTCGATCGACGCGATCCTCGAAATGGCCGCGGTCAAGCGGGCCGGGCGCGACGAAGCGGAGCGGGGCGGAGGGGCCCCCGCGAGCGAGGAGCTTGGCGGGGTGCAGGGGTCCCCGCCATTCAAACGAAGGACGCGCCTGGTCGTGACCGGATGCCTGGCTGAACGCTATCGGGACCGCTTGCAGCGGGAGATTCCCGAGATCGACGTGCTGCTCGGAACCAACGAGGTGCCGGAGATCGTCCGTGCGATCGAGGGGGACGGAGATGGCAGGGCCGGACAGGGCAATGGCAGGGCTGAAGTCCCGCTCCACGTACCGGCGAAGCTGTTCCGGCGCGAGCATGGCGATGCCGCGGCGCGGCCGGCCGCCGGGATCGTCGAAAAACCCCTCCCCACCTACATCTACGATGCGAAGACCCCCCGCCTGCTGACGACGCCGACGCATTACGCCTACATGAAAATCGCGGAAGGCTGCGACTACACGTGCGCGTTCTGCATCATTCCGAAGCTCCGGGGCGCCTATCGCAGCCGGCCGATCGATTCGCTGGTCGAAGAGGCCGGGAAACTCGTTCAGCGGGGGGTCCGCGAGATCATTCTGATCTCACAGGACACGACCTTCTACGGTGTCGATCGCGGGGAGCGGGGGGCGCTCGCCAGGCTGCTGCGCCGACTGAACGCGGTCGACGGCCTGGAGTGGATTCGGCTGCTCTATCTGTACCCGACGACCATCGACGACAGCGTCATGGGCGCGATGGCGGAGTGCGAAAAGGTCTGCAAGTACGTCGACCTGCCGCTTCAGCATGCCTCGGCCGCCGTGCTGAAACGCATGAAACGGCCGGGAACGGGAACCAGCTATCGCCGGCTGCTCGATCGCATCCGCACGCAGGTACCCGGCGTCATCCTGCGCACCACCTTCATCGTGGGCTTCCCGGGTGAAACCGACGGCGATTTCGCCGAACTGCGCGCCTTCGCGCGCGACGTGCGCTTCGATCACCTCGGCGTCTTCACCTACTCGCACGAGGAAGGCACCAGCGCCCATGCCCTGCCCGACGATGTTCCTGCGCGCGTGAAGGCCGCGCGGCGAAGGGCCCTGATGGAGACTCAGCGGACGCTGGTCGCCCGCCTCAACCGCGAACGCATCGGCACGCGGGTTCGGCTGGTTGTTGACGGGAAGGCAGCCGAGCACGAGCTCGTGCTCAAGGGCCGAATGGAGGGCCAGGCACCCGACATCGATTCCGTGATCTACCTGAGCGATTGCGATCCGGCGGCGCTGGCGCCGGGCTCGTTCCTGGAGGCCGAAATCGTCGGGGCACGGGACTACGATCTCGTAGCTCGGCCGTTCGACTCGTGCCCGTAAATGTGATATTCTGAACTACTTCGGGTGTCTCGTGGGGCAACTGGAGTCGGCTCGGGCCGGCTTTTTGTTTTTGTGGACCCAATCGAACGGATTCGCGGCATCGCTCAACGGGTGGCCGTTGCGCACGGACTCGAGATTTTCGACGTCCAGATGCGCCGCGAGTCGATCGGTCCCGTACTTCGCATCGTGATCGACGGCCCGGCGCCGGCCGATGGGTCGCCGCAGCCGGTCGACGACGGCATCGGCATTCGGGACTGCCAGCGCGTCAGTGAAGACCTGAGCGCGATCCTCGATGTCGAGGACGTGATCGACCACCGTTACACCCTGGAAGTTTCCTCGCCGGGCCTGGACCGGCCGCTCCGTCACGCGGCGGACTACCGGCGGTTCGCGGGCCGGAAGGCGAAGATCGTGCTGAGCGAGCCGGTAGACGGCCAGATGCACTTCAAGGGCCGGCTTCGGGGGATCGAGGGCGACACGTTGCTGATGGACGACGAGCAGGGACGCGGGCACCGGGTGCCGCTGGCGCTCGTCACGCGCGGCCGGCTGGAAGTCGAATTTTAGCGGCTTTCGGCTCTTGGCTTTAGGCTTTAGGTACGAATTTCCGTGGCCAAAGCCCAAAGCCCAGGGCCCAAAGCCCCCGGGTTATCTGTCATGACGACGAATCCACTGCAGCAGACGATCGAGGCCCTGGCGAAGGAAAAGGGCATCGAGCCCGAGGTGATCATCGCCGCCATCGAGGACGCGGTGCTGACCGCCTCGCGCAAGTACTACAAGACGAACGAGAACCTGAAGACGCGGTTCAACACCGAGACCGCCCAGGTGGAGCTGTACGCCGTCAAGCAGATTGTCGCCGAGGTGACCGACCCCGCGACGCAGATCTCACTGGCCGAGGCGCAGAAGCTGTACGGCGACGAGGCCGAAGTGGACATGGAGATCGAGTTCCCCAAGTCCACCGAGGTGCTCGGCCGCATCGCGGCCCAGACGGCCAAACAGGTGATCTTCCAGAAGGTGCGCGAGGCGGAACGCGAGACCATCTTCGCCGAGTACAACCAGCGCATCGGCGATGTCGTCAACGGCACCGTCAAGCGGTTCGAGAACGGCGACATCATCGTCGAGGTGGGGCGCATCGAGGCGGTGCTGCCGCGCAAGGAGCAGTCGCGCGCGGAGAGCTACTCCCCCGGCGACCGCGTGCGGGCCGTCATCCGCGCGGTCAACCGCAGCGCCAAGGGACCCCAGATCGTGCTCTCGCGCACCGACCCCGCGCTGCTCATCAAGCTGTTCGAGCAGGAGGTGCCCGAGATCTACGACGGCACCGTGGTCATCAAGGGCGCCGTGCGCGAGGCCGGCGACCGCGCGAAGGTCGCGGTCTACTCGCGCGAGCGCGACGTCGACCCGGTCGGCGCCTGTGTCGGCATGAAGGGCACCCGCGTGCAGTCGATCATCCGCGAGCTGCGCGGCGAGAAGATCGACATCGTCGAGTGGTCCGACGACCCCGTCGTGTTCGTGACCAACGGCCTCAGCCCGGCAAAGGTCCAGCGCGTGTCCGTCGTCGACGACCACGAGCGGGTCATGGAGGTGATCGTCGAGGACAAGCAGCTGTCGCTCGCGATCGGCAAGAAGGGCCAGAACGTCCGGCTCGCGGCGAAGCTGACCGGCTGGCGGATCGACATCAAGAGCGAGGAGGAAAAGCGCCGCGAAGTCGAGGCGCAGCTGCTCGGCCTCGAAGGCCCGGTCGAACAGGAGGCGGAGCTGGCGCCGCTGGTGCTGCCCGGCATCCACGACGAAGTCGTGGCGCAGGTCCAGGACGCGGGCTACGGAACCGCCCAGTCGGTGCTCGACGCGGGTGTCGAAGGGCTGATCGGGCACGGGCTCGACGAGGAAACGGCGCAGGCGGTTCTCGAGGCGGCGCAGGCGGTGAGGGCGGAGGAAGAAGCGAGGGCGGCCCAGGCCGCCGCGGAGGCAGAAGCCGCGGCTGCAGCCGGGATGCAGACGGAAGGCGCCGCGCCGGACGCGCAGGAGGAGGCGCCCGCCGAAAACAAGGAGAAGGCGGAAGAAGAGGCGGACGCCTCCCGGAAAGACGACGAGGAACGCCTGTAGGCGGCTGGGGGTGCCCCGGCGAAAAAGCCGGAACCTCCGCGGGCAGGCTTCGGGGCTCCGGGAGGCCGGGACATAACTGAGGTAAGCGTTGGCCACTGTTCGGATCTACAAAGTTGCGGAACTGCTCGGCACCTCCAGCCAGGAAGTGGTGGCGCTGCTCAAGCGCGATCATGGCATCGAGGTGAAGAGCGCATCGAGCACGATCGAAGAAGTCGTCGCGCGGCAGTTCGTCGAGCGTCTGGCTCGCCAGCGCGGTGTCGCTCTGCCCTCCGGCGACATGTTCGCGGAAACGCCGCCGGCGCGGGGCAAGCGTTCCGCTCCCGCCCGGAAAATGGAGCCGCCGAAGCCGGTCTCCACGCTGCCGCCGCCCCGGCTGGTGAAGACCGCGAAGCCTGCGGTGCCCCACCCGCCGGTTGCCGAAGAACCGCCTCCCGGTGCCGTTGCGCCGGCCGAAGGCGCGCACGTCGAGCCGGCGCCCGCCGCTGTCGCCGAGCATGCCGCGCCGCCCGTTGTTGAAGCCCCGCCGTCCGAGGCAGCGGAAACGAGGCCAATGCCCCCGGCACCGGTGACCGAGCAAGAGGCGGCCGGCGAACCGGTACCCGAGCCACGCGCCGTTGTCGAACCGCCGCCGGTCGCTGCCGGGCCCGCAGCGCCAAAGGCCGAAGTCGAGAGGCCGGGCGCGCCGCCGCCATCACCGGCCGCGCCGCCGGCCGGCCGCCTCGTGCCGCCGACGATTCGGCTGCGGATCGAAGAATCGCGGCCGACTCCGGCGCCGCCCGCCGTGCGCGAGATCCAGTTGCCGACGCCGCCGCCGGCATCGGCTGCGCCGCCGGCCCCGTCGGCGCAGCAACGTCACGCGACGCCGACCGTTGCGCGTCCTCGGCCCGCTGCGGCGACACCGGCGCCAGCCACGGCGCCGCCCCGCATCGTTCGCCCGCCGGCCGCTCCGGCGCCGAGCCGCCCCGCACCGAGCGCGCCGACGCGGCCGGTGCCGACGCGGCCCGGCCTCACGTATCCGCGGCCGGTTTCCGGCGGCCCGCGCCCGCTGCCGTCTCAGCCGGTGCGGCCGGCGCAGGCGCCACGACCGGCGATGCCGGGTGCCCGGCCCATGCCGGCTGGCGCTCCGCGTCCACCGGCGCCCCGCCCCGCTGCACGCCCCGCGGTCAGGCGCGAACCGGGACGCGAGATGCCGCGGATACCGGTGGCCGTAGCGTCCGGTCCGCCGCCGATTACGCGCACCATTACCATGTCCGAAGGGATGACGGTCAAGGACCTGGCCGAGAAGCTCGACGTGCGCGCAAAGGACGTGCTGAAGAAGCTGCTCGATCGGCGCATGCTGGTGACCATCAACACCACGCTCGACACGGAGACCTCGACGGCCATCGCGCGCGACTTCGGCGCCGACGTGCAGATGCGAACGATCGAAGAGGAACTGCTGGACGTCGAGCCCGAGGAAACGAAGCCCGAGGACAAGACCATCCGCGCCCCGGTCGTGACGGTCATGGGACACGTCGACCACGGCAAGACGACGCTGCTCGACGCCATCCGCGAAACGCGAGTGGCCGAGCGCGAAGCGGGCGGCATCACCCAGCACATCGGCGCATATCACGTGAAGGTGCACAACCGCCCGGTGGTGTTCCTCGACACCCCCGGCCACGAGGCGTTCACGATGATGCGTGCGCGCGGCGCCCGCGTCACCGACATCGTCGTGCTGGTTGTCGCGGCCGACGACGGCGTGATGCCCCAGACGAAGGAAGCGATCGACCACGCGCGGGCGGCGAACGTGCCGATCATCGTGGCGATCAACAAGATCGACAAGCCGAACGCGAATCCCGAGCGGGTGAAGCGCGAGCTGGCCGACCTCGGGCTCGTGCCCGAGGAATGGGGCGGCCAGACGATCGTGGTCGAGCTGTCGGCCAAGAAGCGCCAGAACCTCGATCTGCTGCTCGAGATGGTGCTCCTGGTGAGCGACATCGGCGAGTTGAAGGCCAGCCCGAAGCGCAACGCGATGGGAACCGTGCTCGAAGCGAAGCTGGACAAGGGACGCGGTCCCGTGGCGACGCTGCTGGTGCAGGACGGCACGCTGCGCGTCGGCGACACGTTCATCGCCGGCCCGGTGGTCGGCAAGGTGCGCGCGCTCATCGACGATCGCGGGCGCCACGTGAAGTCGGCGGGGCCGTCGATCCCGGTCGAGGTCCTGGGCCTGGGCGGCCTGCCCCAGCCCGGCGATCCGTTCCAGGCCATCACCGACACGGCCAAGGCGCGCCAGGTCGCGATGTTCCGCCAGGCCCAGGTGAAGGAGAAGGCGATGGGAGCGCGCGCCGGCAGCCGGCTGACGCTCGAATCGCTGAAGCAGCAGATCGCCGAAGGCGAGGTGAAGGAGCTGCCGGTCATCATCAAGGCCGACGTCCAGGGGTCGGCCGAGGTGCTCGCCGACACGCTGGTGAAGCTGTCGGACGACAAGGTCAAGATCAAGATCATCCACTCGGGTGTCGGCTCCATCAACGAGTCGGACGTGCTGCTGGCCTCGGCGTCCAACGCGATCATCATCGGGTTCGACGTCCGGCCCGACCGCAACGCCGGCGACATCGCCGAACGCGAGCACGTCGACATCCGCCTGCACTCGGTCATCTACAACGTCATCGACGAGATGAAGAAGGCGATGACCGGGCTGCTCGAGCCGGCGTTGAAGGAGCAGCGCCTCGGCATCGCCGAGGTGCGCAACACCTTCAAGGTGCCGAAGTTCGGCACGATCGCCGGCTGCATGGTCACCGAGGGCCGCGTCACCCGCAGCGGCGAGGCGCAGGCGCGGCTGCTGAGGGACAACCAGGTCGTGTTCGAAGGCAAGATCGGCTCGCTGCGCCGCTTCAAGGATGACGTCAGCGAGGTGAAGGCCGGGTTCGAGTGCGGCGTCGGGCTCGAGCGCTTCAACGACATCAAGGTCGGCGACGTCATCGAGGTGTTCACGGTGGAACGGGTGGCCGCGACGGTGTCGTAGTCGGAAATCAGGGTTCGGGAACACTGATTGCGACACGGCGCCGGCCGATTCCCGAATCCTGATTTCCGACTATGGTCGTCGGCCTTCTTTCCGTCGAGCTCTACATTCCCGGCGCGCGCTCGTTGAAGGAAAAGCGCGTCGTGCTGCGGGGTGTGAAAGACCGCCTGAAGAAGTTCAACGTCGCCGTGTCCGAGGTCGAGCATCACGATCTCTGGCAGCGGGCCGGCCTGGGCATCGTGACCATCGGCACCGACCAGGCGCACGCCGACGCCGAGCTCGCGGCGGTCGTGAGCGAAATCGAGCGCGTCGAGCCGGGGGCGATCACGCGGACGCAGGTCGAATTCCTGACGTGATTTCGGTCGTCCGGTGTCCGACGTCCGAAGTCGCGAGACGCCGGACATCGGACATCGGACATCGGACGAGAAGAATGGCGCAAGGCCACCGCGCGGATCGGATCGGCGACCAGCTGCGCGTGGAGATCAGCGAACTGTTGGCGCGCCAGGTTCACGATCCCGGCATCGGCTTCGTTACGCTCACGCACGTGGAGGTCACGCCGGACCTGCAGCACGCACGCGTCTACTACACGTCACTCGGGCAGCCATCCGCCCGCCGCCAGACCGCGCGCGCGCTGGAGCGCGCCGCGCCGTTCCTGCGGCGGCAGATCGCCCAAAGGCTGCGGCTGAGGCGCATGCCCGAGATCCACTTCACCTTCGACGAGGGCGTCGAAGCCCAGACCAGGGTCGAGCAGTTGCTTCGCGAGATCCACGAGCGCGAACCGCGCGCCGGCGAAGACGCCGAATCGACCCCGGATACCGAGAATCCCCCAGACGATGGCGACCACACACCCCGATAACGAGTCGACGAGTCCGAGGTCCGAAGTCCGCCCTTCGACAAGCTCAGGGCGTGGTGAGCCTGCCGAACCACGAAGTCCGATGTCGACGCCGGACGCCGGACACCGGACACCGGACGACGAGCACGGTGCGCGGCCCGCGCAGTCGCAGCCGACCGGGCGCTCGAGCGAGATCGTCAGGCGGATCGCCGGAGAGTTGCGAGGGCGGGAGCGGTTCCTTCTCACGTCGCACGTACGGCCCGACGGCGATTCGATCGGCTCGCAGATGGCGCTGGCCTGCGCGCTCGAGCGGCTCGGCAAGCAGGTGCGAATCGTCAACCACGACGCGGCCGGACCGGGGTTGATGGCGTTTCCCGGCGTCGACTCGATCGACATCGCGGACCGGGTGGACGGCGACTACGACGCCGTGATCGTCCTGGAGTGCGGCGAGCTGTCGCGCACCGGCGTCGACGGCCTCGACCGCTTCTTCATCGTCAACATCGACCATCATCCGGGCAACGCCATGTTCGGGGCGTTGAACTGGTTCGACGGCAGCGCGGCCGCCTGCGGCGAAATGGTGTTCGACATCATCGCGGCGCTCGGCGTTCCCCTGACCGTCGAGATGGCGACGCACATCTACCTGGCGATCCTCACCGACACCGGGTCGTTCCACTACTCCAGCATCTCGCCGCGCACCTTCGACATCTGCCGCCAGGCGCTCGAAGCGGGCATCGACCCGGTCACGATCGCGCGCACCGTCTTCGACAGCAACAACGTCGGCCGCCTGAGACTGTTCGGCGCCGTCCTGAGCTCGATCCAGGTGGATGAGAGCGGGCGCCTGGCGATCATCTACATGGATCGCGAGATGACGCGACAGACGGGCGGCACCTACGACGACACCGAAGGCCTGATCAATCTTCCGCTGACCGTGAAGGAGATCCAGGCCGTCGCGTTCTTCAAGGAATGGGACAACGGGGAATACCGCGTCAGCCTCCGCTCGAAGGGCGAGATCGACGTCTGCGCGGTCGCCAAGCGGTTCGGCGGCGGCGGCCACAAGAACGCGTCCGGGTGCACGGTGCCGGGACCGTATGCGCAGGCCCGCGAGACCATTACCGGCCTGGTCGTGGACGCGATCGAGCGTGCGCCGGTGACCGCGTGATCACGAGTGCTGGGTGCTGCGTGCTGAGTGCCGGGTGCGGTGCTGAGTGCCCAGTGCTTTGTGCTGTGCCGGGTGCGCCCAGTTGGCGTGCAGCACCGAGGACGGCACGAAGCACCGCGCTGCGCACCAAGCACTTTGCACTGCGCACCAAGCACTTGGCACCAAGCACCGCACTTGGCACGTAGCACTCAGCACAAAGCACCCGTGGCCTCCGTGGACGGCGTCTTGATCGTGGACAAGCCCGCCGGGCCCACCTCGCACGACGTGGTGGCGTGCGTCCGGCGAGCGACCGGCTGGCTGAAGGTCGGCCACACGGGCACGCTCGACCCGCTGGCGACCGGCGTCCTGCCGCTCGTGGTCGGGCGCGCGACGCGCCTGGCGCAGTTCCTCAGCGCAGCCGACAAGGTGTACGAAGCCGAGGTGCGCCTCGGGTGGGCGACAAACACCTACGATGCGGAAGGCACGCCGATGGACCTCACGGGGCTGACACCTCGTGCCGCGGATGATCTCGAGGCGGTGCTCGATCGGTTTCGCGGCAGCTACCTGCAGGTCGCACCGCCCTTTTCGGCCAAGAAGACCGGCGGTGTCCGCGCCTATTCGCTGGCGCGCAAGGGCGTTCCGGCGGCTCCCAGGCAGTCGCCCGTGACCGTGTACGAACTGTCGTGCATCGAACGGGGCGACGAACGCCTGCGCCTGCGCCTGCGATGTTCTGCAGGGTTCTACGTCCGCGCGTTTGCGCACGAACTGGGCATCGCGCTCGGCGTCGGCGGGCACTTGTCGGCGTTGCGGCGCACGAAGAGCGGCGACTTCGACGCGGCAGAGGCGGTCGCATTGGGGACTGTCCTGGCCGAAGGGCAGGCGGCGGCCAGCCGCCTGGTGCCCCTCGAACGGCTGCTCGCCTCGATGCCGGCCGTCGTGGTGACCGCTGCAGGCGTCGCCCGGGCGCTGCATGGCAACCAGTTGCGCACCGAAGATGTCCGAGCGCTTCCGGAAGCGACGGCGGCCTGGGTCCGGGTCGTGGACGAAGACGGCGCGCTGCTGGCGATCGCCGAACCGTCAGGAAAAGGCGGGTTTTTGCATCCCCGCGTGGTCGTGCGGTAAAATATTGAGTCTTTTCGACTCATGGATGCCCTGCGGGAGGCCGGCGCGCAAACTGGCATGCCGGCCGCTTCCCCGGGGGCGAGACGGCGGTCCGGTACCAGTTGGCAGTCGGCGGTTCGCGGTTAGCAGTCGAGAGTCTCGACGGCCAACTGCGAACGGCGAACTCTCAACTCTTCTGGACCGTGCGTGGAGGAATGGACGTGGCGCTGACGAAAGAGAAGAAAACCGAGATCATCCACACCTTCGAGACGCACGAGGGCGACACCGGGTCGCCCGAGGTGCAGGTGGCACTGCTCAGCGAGCGCATCAACTACCTGACAGAGCACTTCAAGGTTCACGGCAAGGACCATCATTCCCGCCGAGGGCTGCTGCAGATGGTCGGCCAGCGGCGGCGACTGCTCGATTACCTCAAGAACAAGGACGCAGAACGTCACGCGGAGTTGATTCGTCGGCTCGGCCTGCGCAAGTAGTCACCTTCGCCTCGCCCTCCGCGGGTCGTGGCGCCGGGACGTTGCCCGACGCGCACGAGAAACGCACCACGCACGTTCGGAACTGGAACGCCGGCGCGGCGCTTATCGATCGGGACGGCAGACCCGCCCGTCCTGCGATCGAGGCTGAACATGCTCAAACGTGAACTGAACATCGGCCAGGGTACCCTGTCGATCGAGACAGGGAAGCTGGCCAGGCAGGCCAACGGCTCGGCCATCGTCCGCTACGGCGACACGGTCGTCCTCGTGACCGCGTGCTATTCGCCCGACGAGCGCCAGGGGATCGACTTCCTGCCCCTGACGGTGGATTACCGCGAGTACACCTACGCGTCAGGCCGCATCCCGGGTGGCTTCTTCAAGCGCGAAGGGAAACCGACCGAGAAAGAGGTATTGACCAGCCGCGTCATCGATCGGCCGCTGCGGCCGCTCTTCCCTGCCGGCTGGCACCACGAGACGCAGGTCATCGCGCTGGTGCTGTCCGCGGACGCCGAGAACGACTCGGACGTCCTTGCGATCACGGGCGCCGGCGCGGCACTGGGCCTGTCGGAGATCCCGTTCCCGAACACCGTGGCCGGCGTCCGCGTGGCGCTGGTCGGTGACGAGGACGAGTTCCTGGTGAACCCGACCTACGAACAGCGCAAGCGCGCCAGGCTGGATCTCGTCGTCGCCGGCACGCGCGAGGCAATCGTGATGGTCGAGGCGGGCGCCAAGGAGGTGCCCGAGGCGGATGTCGTGGCGGCGCTCGAGGTGGCCCACGAGGCCATCAAGCAGATCGTCGCGACGATCGACGCCATGGCGAAGGAGGCCGGCAGGAACAAGCTGCCGATCCAGCAGAAGGAGATCGGCCACGACTTCTACCGCGAGGTCGAGGAGAAGATCTACGTCCCGCTCAGCAAGGCGATGCGGATCACCGACAAGACCGAGAACTACGACGCGGTCGACCAGTTGCTCGAGGAGTTGATCGCCTCGCTGCCCGAGGAGGAAGTCGAGCGGCGGCTGGAAGCCAAGGCGATCTTCAAGGAACTCAAGGAGAAGGTGCTGCGCGATTCGGTGCTCGAGCACCACGTCCGGCTGGACGGCCGGCAGTTCAACGAGATCCGGGCGATCTGGGCGGAGGTCGGCGTCCTGCCCCGCACGCACGGCTCGGCGGTGTTCACGCGCGGCGAAACGCAGGCGCTGGTCACCGCGACGCTCGGCACCGCCGAGGACCAGCAGAAGATCGAGATGGTGGACGGGGACGTCTACAAGCGCTTCATGCTCCACTACAACTTCCCGCCGTTCTCGGTCGGCGAGGTGGCGTTCCTGCGCGGCCCGGGCCGGCGCGAGGTCGGCCACGGGGCGCTGGCCGAGCGCGCGGTGTCGCCGATGATCCCCGAGGAAGCGGTCTTCCCCTACACGATGCGGGTCGTTTCGGACATCCTCGAGTCGAACGGTTCGTCCTCGATGGCGACGGTCTGCGGCGCCACGCTGGCGCTGATGGACGCGGGCGTTCCCCTGAAAGCGCCGGTCGCGGGGATCGCGATGGGCCTCATCATGGACGAGAAGAGCGGCAGGCACGCGATCCTCACCGACATCGCGGGCGCCGAGGACCATTACGGCGACATGGACTTCAAGGTCACCGGCACCTCCCAGGGCATCACCGCGCTGCAGATGGACATCAAGGTGACGGGCATCACGTCGGAGATCATGCGCAAGGCGCTCGATCAGGCGCACGAAGCCCGGATGTTCATCCTCAACAAGATGGAGCAGGTCATCCCCGCCTCGCGCGCCAACATCTCGGCGTTCGCACCGCGCATCGTGACCATCCGGATCCCGGTCGACAAGATCCGCGACGTCATCGGACCGGGCGGCAAGATGATTCGCAGCATCATCGAGCGCACGGGCGTGAAGATCGATGTCGAGGACGACGGCCGGGTGAACGTGGCGTCGGCCGACGAGGAGTCGGCGCAGAAGGCCATCGCGATCATCCAGGAGCTGACGGCGACGCCTGAGCTCAACAAGACGTACCTCGGGAAGGTGCAGCGGATCACCGACTTCGGCGCCTTCGTGGAAATCATGCCGGGCCTCGACGGCCTGTTGCACGTGTCCGAGATCGCCAAGCACCGCGTGAAGGACGTGCGCGACGAGCTGAAGGAAGGCGAACAGCTGCTCGTGAAGGTCATCAACATCGACCCGTCGGGCAAGATTCGCCTGAGCCGCAAGGCGCTGCTCGATGACGGCGCACCGGGCGAGGGCCAGCCCTCAGGAGCGCCGCTCGAAGCGGGCGCCGCACACGGGCACGAGCACCCCCGCGGCCCTGGCCACGAGGGACACGGGCATGGCCACGGGCCCCGCGGCGGGCACGGTCAGGGCGACCGCAAGTAGGAGTAAGATCAATGGCAGGAGGACAGTAGACAGGAGGCGGCAGAACGGGGCGGCGGTTCCGCAAGGCGCGGTCCGGCGCTTTTCTCCCTACTGGCTCGTGGCTGCTGTCTACGTCCCCGATGCCATTGGGGGGGCCCGTGACCAGAGGTTCTCGCTACGTTCGGGTGTTCGCGCTTGCCGTGATCATCCTGCCGGCGCTGTTCGTCGGCACGCATAGCCGCGCGGCCGCGGGCCCGCTGCTGCAGGAAGCGCACCGGCCACCGGTGGAGGTGACGGTCGTCGCCAGGAAGTACTCGTTCGACCCGGCCCGCATCGAAGTCGAACAGGACGACATCGTCAAGGTGACGCTGAAGGCCGAGGACATCCCCCATAGTTTCACGATCGACAAACCCTACCGGATCGCGAAGCGTGCCGCGCCCGGCCAGCCGGCGAACTTCGAGTTCCGCGCCGACCAGTCCGGCACCTTCACCTACTACTGCAACATCACCACCGACGAACGCTGCAAGGAAATGCGGGGCGTGCTGGTGGTGAACCCCAGAAGATAGTAGCGAGCACCACTTGCTGCTCACTACTTCTTCTCACTTCATCGCCACCAGCTTGTAACCGGCCGGCACGTCGAAGGTCCCCGCCGGAATCGGGCCTTTGTCGACGGACGTCACCAGTTCGGTCGTCGTCATCGACTGCCCCATCATCTTCATGTTCGTGACGGTCTTCAGCGGCGTCCCTTTGATCTTCTTGAACTCCTCGTGGAGCTTCTTCATGTCGAACATCGGGTTTGCCGGGGCGAGCGCCTTCATCGCATCGTAGTAAACGGCCGGCAGCGCGAGCGCGGGCGCCACCGACATGTCCATCTCGATCGGTCCCATCGCCACGTGGTAATTCTGCGTCGCATAGCCGGCAATCGTTTGCGCGTCCCTTCGATCCGTTGTGCTACCGGCCACCGGTGGTGACCGGCGCGGGGATCATCGCCGCGCCGGCTGTCCTGCCAGCTCCCCGGCCAGCGCCTCGGCGTCGTAGAGCTTGCGAAGCGCCTCGATGATGAACGCGGTGTGGACCGCCACCGCGCGATTGTTCTCCTCGTTGTACACATAGGTGCCCACGAGGCTCTCGATGTTGCCGTCGAAGATCAGGCCGACGAGTTCGCCGTTGCGATTCACCACGGGCGACCCCGAGTTGCCGCCCGCAATGTCGTTCGTCGTGACGAAGTTCACCGGCGTCGTCAGGTCCAGACGTTCCCTGCGTTGAAGAAACCGATCGGGCAGGTTGAACGGCGGCTTCCCGTAGAAGCTGAACGACCGGTCGTACAGCCCGTACAGCGTCGTCCTCGGGGGCGCGATCGTGCCGTTCATCGGATAACCCTTGACGGTGCCGTAGGACAACCGCAGGGTGAAGGTGGCATCGGGACTGACGCTCTTGCCGTACACCGCGAAGCGGGCGCGGCCGATCTTTTCACCGGCCGCCTGCAGCGGTCCGTCCACGTTCGTGTCGACCCACTTTTGCTGCTCCCGCAGCATCGGATCCGCCTTGCGCGCCATGGCGATCAACGGATCGGCCGACTTATCCACAGCCGCCCGGCCACCTTCGATGAGCGCCTTCCGGAAGGCCGGGTCTCCGATCTTCGTGGCCGCGATCGCCTGCGCGGCGACTTCGGCCGGTGCCCGGCCGCCGAGAACCGCCTGCACGAAGGGGTCGTCCGGTCCCAGCGTCTTGCGCACCTCCTCGAGCCAGGAGGACAGCAGCGCGCGGTCCATGTCGGGATACACAGGGGCCGGCGACAGCAGCGAGAAGCGCAGCGACTCGAGCTGCGACTCGTGATAACCGGGCAGCCGATCCGCGTCCGGTTTGGTGACCTCCGCGACGTACTGGACGATCGTGAGCGCCTGGCTCGGCTCTTCCGCGAGGCTGCGGGAAATCGAGCGATAGTACCGCGTCTTGTAGGTCGCCCCCGCCTTGCGCATGGTGTCCGCGATGACCGTCCACGCGTCGCCGTAAGCGGCCCGCAGGTCGGACTTCGCATCGATCGCCGCGCGCAAATCGCCTTCCTCCGCCGACTTCTTCGCCATGACGTTCTTGTCGAGCAGCCCGGAGTACTCGCCCTCGTACGCCTTGCGCGAGTTCTCGAAGCCGAAGATCAGATCCTGTGCCTGCCGCGCGGCTTCGGGCCCTGTCGCGGCGTACTGCCGGAGCGCGGCGAGCCGATTCCTGATGAACCCGAGCACCGAGGGCATCTGCACGTCACGGGCGTACTCGAGCTGCGCGACGGTGTTCTGACGGCTGGTGGACCCCGGGTGGCCCGACACGAAGACGAGATCGCCATCCGCCGCGCCCGCGATGTTCCATTTCAGGAACTGCGCGGGATGCACCGGCTTGCCGTTGTCGTACACGCGGAAGATCGCGAAGTCGAGATCGTAACGGGGATAGGTGAAGTTATCCGGATCGCCGCCAAAGAAGGCCGCCTGTTCCTCGGGAGCAAACACGACCCGGATGTCCGTGTATTTCTTGTACCGATACAGCCAGTACTCGCCCCCCTGGTAGAGCGTCACCACGTCGGACCGGAGACCCGTCTTGTCGAGGCTCTCCTTCTCGGTGCGGGCGATCTCCGCCCGCCGCGCCAGCAACGCGTCGCGATCGGACATGCCGGGCTTGGCGGCCGCCTGGATGCGATCCGTTACGTTCTCCATCGACACCAGCTGGTTGAGCTCGAGGTCCGGGCACTTGATCTCGTCCGCCTCGGTCCGCGCGAGGAAACCCGCCGCCGCGTAGTTGCGCGCGGCGGTCGACACTTTCTGCAGCTGGCCGCGGGCGACGTGATGATTGGTCAGCACGAGGCCGTCGGCGCTCACGAACGATCCCGACCCGCCGTCGTTGAAACGGACGCTCGCCAGGCGCAGGTGATCCAACCAGGCCTGCGTCGGCACGAAGTTGTATTTCTCCTTGAGCAGCTTGAGGGGCGGGTTGTCGAACGTCCACATGCCCTCGTCGGCCGCGACGAGGACGGAAAGAACGCACGCGAACAGCACCACGAACAGCGGGCCACGCCTGGATGACGGTCGTCGCATCGCAGTCCTCGTCCTTGAATGGCGGGGCCCCTACGCCCCGCCAGGCTCCCGCGCTCGCGGGGCCGCCAAGGCCCCGCTCCGCTTCGTCGCGTCGGACATGCCAGACCGGAATTGTACAACGACCCATGCGGGGGGGCGCGGGTGAACGGGTCAGCGCAGCCGGCCGCCCGCGGTCTTGATCCGCTCGGCGATCGGGGGATGACTGTAGAAGAGGATCCGGACCAGTGCCGAGGGATGCTCCTCGGCGAGGTTCTGGGAACCGAGGCGGCGCATGGCGGAGACGAAGGCGGCCGCATTGCGGCCGAGGTCGAGCGCGTAGCGATCCGCGGCGCGCTCGAACGCGCGCGACAGGGCGTTGGCGAGCGGCACGAGCACCAGCGAGACGGCACCGGCCGCGAGCAGCAGCAGCGGCAGGCCGGCGATGTCGGCCGGGCCGCGAAGGCCGGCGGACGGGGCGAAGGTTACGAGCAGCCGCGACGCCAGGTAAAAGCCGGCGAAGGCCAGCAGGGTCTCGAACGCTATTCCCTTCCAGATGTCGCGGTGGACGTGGTGGCCCAGCTCGTGCGCCAGCACCATCTCGATCTCGTCGTCGGAATACTCGGCAAGCAGCGTGTCGGACACCAGGATGCGGCGCGTGTGCCCGAGGCCGGTCAGGGCCGCATTCGCTTTCTTCGTGCGGTCGCTGATCCGCCACTCGTACGCGTCGACGACGCGGACGCCGGCCCGATCGGCGAGCGTGATCAGACGCGCGCGCAACGCCTCGCGTGCGAGCGGCGTGATCCGGTAGAAAACCGGCAGCAGCAGGACGGGGGCGACGTTGGCGAGCAGGATGGTGATGATTGAGAAGCCGGCGCCGGCCGCCACCCACCAGTCGTGCGGCCACCGGCGAAGCGCCGCGTACAGCAGGTTGAAGCCGACCAGGCCGAACAGCCCCCCGATTGCCAGTCCCTTGACCCGCTCGATCGCCCAATGCCCGATCGTCTGCGTGGAGAGTTCGTAGCGATGCTCGACGACGTATCCGCTGTAGAAACCCAGGGGGAGGCTGATCGCCTCGTTGATCGCGCCGACCAGCACGAGGTACGCGGACAATGCCACGACGGGCACCAGCCACGGCCAGACGCCGAGCCGGGCCGCCCAGACGGTGGCGAGGGTGCGCAGATCGATGGAAAGCCCGGTGAGGAGGAGACCGACAAGGAGCACGACGCCCCAGGCGAGCGACACGATGCTGGTGCGCCGTTTCAGCCGATGGTAGCGGCTGGCCTTGTCTTCGTTCATGGGAAAAAGGGCCGGCGCACGCCCGGCCCTTTTTCTAGTAGGAGCGCGGCCGACCCGGCTGCAGCGCTCCTACGAGGAGATCCGGATGCGTCCGTTCGTCGTGTTCAACTCGATGTGCGGGCCTCCCCCGTTCAGCTTGCCGTCATAGCGGCGCGATTCCTTCTCGCCCTGGGGATTGAGGCCGCTCGTCTCGAAGTCCCCATGAGCCCAATGGGCGGAAATCGTCGCTTTCGAATCGGCGGGCACCCGCAGCTCGATTCCCCCGTTCGTCGTATCGAGACGGATGCCGTCGGGTTGAATGCCCGTCACGTGCATCCTGATGTTCCCGTTGGTCGTGCCCGCCTGTACGACGCCCGCGAGGTTCTCGCCGACAATGTCGCCGTTGGTCGAATCCACCTTCACCGTGCCGGCCAGGCCCGCGACGTGCACGGTGCCGTTGCGTGTATCGAGTCTCACGGTCGCCGTCCTCGGCACTTTCAGCTTGAAACTGACCTCGCGCGACGGCCGCCCGAAATGCTCGCCGCTCGAGAATCGCGGCACCTCCAGCCTGATCTCGGTCGGCGTCGCCCGCTCGGTAATCTGAATCGCCTTCAGTGCCTGTCTGGCCGCCTGCTCGCTCGCGGCGCGCGCCCGTCGTTCGGCCACCACTTCAACGGTCGTGCCATCGGCCGACGGCGTGACGTCGATCGCGCCGTTCGGGCTGATCACTTCGATCTGGCCGCCCGGTTCCAGCTTGTAGGTACGCGTCCACTGGTCGGTGGCCTGGGCGTTCATGCCCTGGAACACCACGTCGCAGGCCGTGCCCGTCAGCAGGACCACCGCCAGCAGTGCGATCGGCGCAAGAGCTCCGTGTCGTCCCTTCATGGCAGTCGCCTCTTCGTTTGAGTGGCGGGGTCCCCTGCACCCCGCCAAGCTCCTCGCTCGCGGGGCCCCTATGCCCCACTCCGCTTCGTCGCCTCCCTGAGGATCAATACGCGGCGCGCGGCGGGCTAGTTCAACCTGACGGAAATGAGCTTGGAGACGCCCGGCTCCTCCATCGTCACCCCGTAGAGGCGATCGGCGATCTCCATGGTCTTGCGGTTGTGCGTGATCAGGATGAACTGCGTGTTCTCCTGCATTTCCCGCAGCATCTCGAGGAATCGGCCGATGTTGGCGTCGTCCAGCGGGGCGTCGATCTCGTCGAGGACGCAGAACGGGCCGGGCTTGTAACGGAACAGCGCGAACATCAGGGCGATGGCGGTGAGCGCCTTCTCGCCGCCCGACAGCAGCTGGACGCTCTGAAGACGCTTGCCCGGAGGCTGCGCGATGATTTCGATTCCGCTCTCGAGCAGGTCGGTCTCATCCAGCAACGAGAGACCCGCGGTGCCGCCGCCGAACAGCGTCTGGAACATCTTCTGGAACGTGGCGTTGATGATGTCGAACGCTTCACGGAACCGCTGCTTCGTCGTTTCGTCGATGCGCCTGATCGCCTCGCCGGTGGCCGCGATCGACTCGACCAGGTCCTTGCGCTGGACCGTCAGGAAGGAATGGCGCTGCTCCAGTTCGTCGAATTGCTCGATGGCCATCATGTTGACCGGACCGAGGCGATCGATCTTGTCCTTGAGGGCGACAATCATCGCCTCGGGGTCGGCCGGCGCTTCGGCGTCCGGCGTGACCGCCTGGCCAGAAGCCGGCGCCTGGGCCGAGGCAAGCTCGGCCCCTACGCCTGCGAACTCGGCGGCACCCGGCTGCAGGTCGCTCTCGGCCGCCTCCTCCTCGATCTCCTCTTCGCCGCTCGCCACCGGTGTCGCGGCCGCCATTTCGGCGGCTCCCTGCTGCGCTTCAACTTCCTGCAAGACCTCGTCGAGGCTGGCCTGCAGGGTCTCGAGGCAGGAGGTCGCCAGGTGGGCGAGATCGTTCTCGGCCTTCGCGCGCGCCAGCTCCAGGTCGTTGGCCACCTCGCGCACCCGTTCGACCCCGTCGCGCGCGTCGCGAATGCGAGTTTCCTGCGCCTCGGCCTCCCCCCGCAGCGCGAACACCCGCTCGTCGGCCGACTGCACCTCGGCTTTCACCTGCTCGAGCGCGAGGCGGTCGTCGAGCAGGAGGCGCTCCTGCTCGATGGCGGTCCGCTGCAGTTGCTCGCGGCGCGCGCGCGCCTGCGCCGCTTCCTCGCCGCGGGCCACCAGCCGTGCCTCGAGCTCCCGCGATGTCTCGTCGAGCCGGGCAACTTCGCCGGCCAGCGCGGATGCGCGCTCGGTCAGCGCCGCGCACGTGGCCTTCGTCTCGCCCATGCGCCGGCCGAGCGTCTCGACCACCTCGCGGGCGTCGCTCAGCCGGCGCTGGGCGTCGGCCAGGCGTGATTCAGCGAGCCGCTGCTCGTCCTCGCGCTGCGCGATCGACTCGCGCGCCTCCGCCTCGCGCTGCTCGAGCGACGCGCGTTCTTCCTCGGCGCCCCGGATCTCGGTGCGAAGCAGATCCGACTTGCGTTCGATCCGCTGCTGTTCCTCGACGGCGCGCGCGACCTGGAGTTCGAACCCGACGATCGCCTTCTCCTGCGCGTGCTGATCGGCGACGAGCGCCGCCACCGACTGGTCGGCCTCGCGAATCGCCGACTCGAGTTGGGCGATTTCGCCGGCCAGCACCGAGAGCGCCGCCTCGTCGCGTTCCAGGCGCTCGCGCAGTTCCTTGATCTCGCGCTTGGTGGCCAGGATGCCGCGCGCCTCGCCGGCCGCGCCCCCCTGCACGATCGCATCGCCACGGAAGACGTCGCCGTCGAGCGTGACGACCGTCCGGCCCTCGCGCGCGGCCCGTTCCGCCGTCGCCCGCGACTGGGCGATCCAGGCGTCGGCGATCACGCTGCGAATCGCGTCGGCGAACGGACCGCCGATGCGCAGCACGTCGTGGATCGAGGTCAGGCCATCGGGCGGCGTGGATTCCGACTGTGACCCTCCGACGGTCCGACCCTCCGACGGTCCGGCGGTCGAAGACGCGACGAGGAATCCGCAGCGCCCGGCCGCCTGGGCGCGCACGAAGTCGAGCCCGGCCGACGCCTGCAGGTAATCGTCGACGACGACGTGTTCGAGCAAGTCGCCGAGGCAGGCTTCGATCGCCCGCTCGAACCGGCCGTCCACGTCCAGGAAGTCCGCCACCGAACCGTGGTGCGCGATCGCGGGCGCCTGCAAGACGAGGCGCGCCGCCTCGCCGTACTCCGCGCGCCCGGCGTCCAGTTCCTCCAGCGATCGCAGTCGCGCCCGCCCTCCGGCCAGATCCTGTTCGCGGCCGCGCATCTCGCGCACCCGCCACTCGTGCTCGATGCGGGCGCTGGCCAGCTCCGATTCCCGCGCGGCACGCGCCCGGCCGGTTTCCTCCAGGTCATCGTGCGCCCGCCGGAGCGAGGCGGCGGCCGCGGCGCGATCGCCCTGCACCTGTTCGAGTTCGACGGCCAGGTCGGACGCCTCGACCTGCAGCCGGCTGAGGGCGTCGAGCACACGCGCGCGCGCCTGCGTGGCGTGCTCGATCGCGTGGCCCAGCGCCGTGGCCGCGTTGATCGCGGTGAACACGTCCCGGCGGCCCGTCTCGACGTCGGCCTCCAGGCCGTCGAGCCGCGCGCGTGCCTGATCGTACTCCTCGGTGTCGCTGCGAAGCGCGGCTTCCGCCGCGGCGCGGTCGCTGGCTGCCCGCTCGGCACCCGCCCGCGCCTCGGCCGTCGCCAGCCAGAGCGGCTCGCGCCGCGACTCCAGATCCCGGATCTCCCGGTCGCGTTCGACCGCCCGCGCCTCGATCGCCTCGATCTGCTGCCGGTTCAGCGCGATCTGGTTCTCGCGACGATCGATGTCCATCTCGCGCGCGTGCGCCCGTTCGCGCGCGGCGCTCGCACCCGATTCGGCCTCGCCCAGCGCCGCGCGCAGGCGTGCCAGGTCTGCTTCGACCGCCGACAGATGGTCGAGCGCCTGCCGTTCTTCCTCCCGACGCGCGCGCAACTGCTCGCGCGTCGCCTCGATCGTCTGCGCGAGCTGCCGGTAGCGCCGCGCGAACACCAGCTTCTCCCAGCGGCGCAACTCGTCGCGCAGCCGGCGGTAGCGCCGGGCCCGGGCCGCCTGGCGCTTGAGCGCGTTGCGCTGCTTCTCGACCTCGAAGACGATGTCGTCGATGCGCGTCAGGTTCTGCTGCGACGCCTCGAGCTTGAGTTCGGCGGCGCGGCGGCGCGCCTTGTACTTCGTGATGCCCGCCGCCTCCTCGATCAGCTGCCGCCGGTCGGTCGGCTTCGAGCTGAGGATCTGCCCGATCTTGCCCTGCTCGATGATCGCGTAGGCCTTCGCCCCCAGGCCGGTGTCCATCAGCAGATCGTGGACGTCGCGCAGCCGGCAGATCTCGCCGTTGATCAGGTACTCACTTTCGCCGGACCGGTACAGACGGCGCGTCACTTCCACCTCGCGCGCGATCTCCGCTTCGCTCAGCTCGAGCTGCACCTCGCCCGGCGTGTCCGCGCTGGCGTCGCCCGCTCCGTCGCCGCCACCCACCCCGTTGCCGTTACCGTTGCCCGGCCTCTTCCGCTTCGGCAGCGTCACGCCCCCGAGCAGCAGCCGCACTTCGGCCGCGCCGGTCGGTTTGCGCGCGTCGCTGCCGTTGAAGATGACGTCCTCCATGCGGTCGCCGCGCAGGCTCTTGGCGCTCTGCTCGCCGAGCACCCAGAGAATCGCATCGGCGACATTGCTCTTCCCGCACCCGTTCGGACCCACGATCGCAGTGACGCCCTGATCGAACGCCAGCTCGGCGCGATCCGAAAACGATTTGAAGCCCGCTATCTCGAGGCGTTGCAGACGCATGGATGCCCTGAACCACCTGGGCGGGCGGGGCAGGTCGGGGCAGGTGCGGCGGGTGGGAAACCCACCAGCCCTGCCAGCCTGACCAGCCCTACCTGCCTCGTTTGCGCGCAGAAACAACACAGCCGCACGAGCCAGGTCGGACGTACCCACGCTCGAGCGGCTGGGAACGCTCGAAATTCAGATGTCTGGGAGTAAGTGGCGGGCCCCCGGCGGTCTCGCAGCGGCTCTTGGCGCGGGCCCCTGCGCCCCGCCAGGCTCGGTCGCTCGCGGGGCCCCGATGCCCCGCTCCGCTCCCTCGCTGCGGCCCCGACCGCCTGCACCCGCCGTCAGTCTAGCAAGCGCCACCCGTCGTGGCAAGCCCCATCCGCGTCCACGATTACTGGTGCTCAGTGCCGCGTGCTGCGTGCTTCGTGCGGTGCTGGGTGCCAGGTGCCCTCCGGGGAGTCTCCGCGCTCGGCACAGCACAAAGCACCAAGCACGAAGCACGCAGCACGCGTCGGTCAGTGCACGCCCGCCTTGATCCCCCTGCCCTTCTGGAGCAGCGCCAGCTTCTCGGCCTCCGGGAACAGCGTCAGCGCGAACTGTGCCTGCGGGTCCTTTCCGATCAGGTTGCGCCGCGCCTCGTCGGTACCGAACAGCGCCAGGTCGATCTCGAAGTGCATCATCGCCTTGATGAAATCGAGATCCTTGGCGAAGGAGGCCTCGTCGATGCGGACGGGCGGCTTGCGCGACGTGATGAAATCCCGGAAATCGCGCACCATGGCATCGTCAACCACGAAACCTCGCGACAGGACCTGCGCGTTCCTCTGGGGCGTGATGCGCATGTCGCCCTGGGCGACGAACCGCTCGGCGAACTCGCCGAACAACTGGCGGAAGTAGATCGTGCGGCCGAACTGCGTGGGGTTGAAGCCCTCGATCGGACCCTGGTAGCGCTGATCGGGCTCGATACCGCCGCCGCCGAACACCTTGCGCTTGCCGTCGGTATAGTGCAGCTCGCTGGCCGGGTGCGGCCGCGGGGCACTCTGATCCTTCAGGCTGTAGTCGTTCAGGTACTCGTCGAAGGTGCCGTCCCAGGGCCGCTGGATCAGGCGACCGCTCGGGGTGTAGTAGCGCGCCGTGGTCAACGCCAGCCCCGCGTCGTCGCTGATGTGATACACCGACTGCACGAGCGCCTTGCCGAACGTCGTCTCGCCGACGATGTAGCCGCGGTCGTGATCCTGCAGCGCGCCGGACACGATCTCGGACGCGCTCGCGCTGGTGCGGTTGACGAGCACGATCAGCGGGATCTGTGTGTAATCGCTCTTCTCGGTCGCGCGGTAGTCGGAATCCGAATTCGCGACGCGGCCGCGGGTCGAGACGATCAACGAGCCCTGCGGCAGGAACCGGTTGGCGACGCGAATCGCCTGATCGAGCGGGCCGCCAGGATTGCCGCGCAGGTCGAGCACCAGGCGCTTCATGCCCTTCGCCGCCAGCTTCTCGAGCGCTGCTCCGAGCTCGTCGTCGCTGTTCTCGGCGAACTCCGCCAGCTTGACGTAGCCAACGTCGCCATTCACCATGAAGGACGCGGTCACCGACGGGATCGTGATCTCGTCACGCATCACGTCCATCTCGATCAGGTCGTCGCGACCGGGACGCTTCAGCGAAATGTGAACAAAGGTCCCCTTCGGCCCTTTCAGCTTCTTGACTGCCTGCTCGTTGGTCCATCCCTTGGTCGATTCGCCGGCGATCCTGGCAATCACGTCACCGCGCCGGATGCCCTTCTTGTAAGCCGGGGAGCCCTCGAACAGGTTGACCACCTGGATGTCGCCGTCGAACGTCGCGATGGTGAGCCCGAGGCCGAAGTAGTGGCCTTCCTGCCGCTCGCGCATCTGCGCGTAGAACCTCGGATCGAGAAACGCGGAATGCGGATCGAGCGTCTGCAGCATGCCGTTGATGGAGCTGTAGACGAGCCGATCGGGCGGCACCTTCTCGACGTAGTTGTCTTCGATGGCGGCGAGCGCCCTGGTGTAGACCTTCAGATGGTCGGCGAGCTTGTCCTCGGTAGCCAGCGCGCTGCGACCCCACAAACCGCCGAGAAGCGCGCAAACGAGGACCAGGATTACGGCGATGTACGGGAACCGGTACCTGCGCATATCAGTTGATGCTAACAAATAACTCGCTGAGCCGCAACGACTTCCCGGCGTCTCGCTTGACCCTCCGACAGGCCCTTCCTATAATGCCTACAGCGAGTCTCCGCACCGATTTCAGTCTCTCTTGCAGGGTTGCCCCGCCCGTTTGCCATATTGTCTGCCCGCCGCCGGGCAGAGCTGGAGTGCGTTCATGTTTGGCTCCATCGGCATGCCGGAACTGATCGTCATCTTCATCATCGCGCTGATCATTTTCGGCCCGCGCCGCCTGCCTGAACTCGGCCGGTCGCTCGGCAAAAGCATCAACGAGTTCAAGAGGGCGTCCAACGACCTCAGGAATTCGCTCGAGGAGGAAATCCGCCTCGAGGACCACAAGACGCAGGCGCAGGCCCAGCCCGCACCGCCTCCAGGCACGGTCGTGGGCCATCCCGCAGCCAGCGACGTGGCGCAACCGGCGCCCGCGCGCCCCGCCGACAACGGGGCGTAGCACCCGATGTCGCTCGTTCCATTCCCCGGTTCGAACGCCCAGCCCGACCCCGAGAGGTGGCGCAGCGACGAGGACGACGAGGGCGCCGGCGCCCGGATGTCGTTCCTCGAGCACCTGGATGAGCTGCGCAAGCGCCTCATCGTCTGCGTCGCCACCCTGGGCGTCACCTTCCTGATCGCGTTCGCGTTCGTCCAGAAGCTCTACGATTTCGTGATGCGGCCGCTCGCGCAGTTGCTCCCGCGACCGCCGACCGAGGCGCTGAGCAAGATCGACCCGAACGCGCTGAAGCTGCTGACGCCCGACCAGATCAAGGCGCTGAAGTCGGTGGAGGACATGACCGGGAAGCTGATCTACACGCAGCCGACCGAGGCGTTCATCCTGTACTTGAAGATTGCCTTCCTGGTGGGCATCATCCTCGCCGCGCCGATCATCATCTGGCAGCTCTGGTTGTTCATTTCGCCCGGGCTGTACCGCAAGGAGAAGAAGTTCGCCATCCCGTTCGTCGTCCTCTCGTCGACGGGATTCGTGGGCGGCGCCGCGTTCACGCACTACATCCTCTTCCCCTGGATGTGGCAATTCCTCGCCGGCTTCTCGAACGAGTACACGGTCTTCTTGCCGAAGCTCGAGGACGTCTTCTCGCTCTACACCAAGATGCTGCTCGGGATGGGCCTGGTGTTCCAGATGCCGACGCTCGTGTTCTTCCTCGCGAAGATGGGGCTCGTGACGGCCCGCTTCCTGCTGAAGAACTTCAAGTACGCGATCCTCGTCATCTTCATCCTCGCCGCCGTGATTACCCCGAGCGGCGACATGCTGACGCAGTCACTGTTCGCCGCGCCGATGATTGGCCTTTACATCCTCAGCATCGGCATCGCATGGATCGTGGCGCCCCGCCGCAAGCCCGCGCCCGCGGACGCGGAGTAATGCACGTCCGCAGATTCACGGTTCCACGGATTCACACAGATAGTACCGATCCACGGATTCACGCGGATTCACGCAGATTTCTTCTTGCCAGACGGCCTGCACGCACCGGCGGCTGACCGCCCGATCGGTCGGGCGAGGGCCACCAAGACACCGGAGGTGCGCTTCCACAGCCGCGGAACGCGGCTGGCGCGGAGGGCGGAGCAGTGGTTCACGAGAGCCTCTTGTGCGTCGGGCTCTCGCGAACCACTGCTCCGCCCTCCGCACCGGCGGACGCCTTTGCCGTCCGCCGTGGAAGCGCACCGGTGTCCGTAATCGGTGTAATCGGTGTAATCGGCGGATTCGTACGCGACGGGCCCGAGCAGGCGGTCGCTGCCGAACTGTCGTCCTACTTCCCCTTCGCGGGCACGCCTTCCAGCTTCACGACATCCCCGACCTTCAGGCCGTGCTGCCGCGAGAATCCCGAGACGACCTCGATGACGTAGGACGCGTTGGCGTCGGGCGGGGAGGTGGGGCACGGGTCGGCCTTGCACGGCGGGACCGAGCGGGCAATCGAGACGATGCGCCCCTGTGCGTCGAGCCAGAGCATGTCGAGCGGAATCAGCGTGTTCTTCATCCAGAACGGGTAATAACCCGGTTCGGGGAACACGAAGATCATGCCTTCGTTCGGCGCCAGGTGGTCGCGGAACATGAGGCCGCGTTCCCTGATCGGGTCGGTGTCCGCGATGTCGACCGACACGGTCGTGCGGTCCGGGAAAGTCGCCCGGCCGCGGGGCAGCCTGGACTGCGCGGCGGATGCCTGCACCACGGCCGCAACGAGCAGCAGCAGAACGGGGCCGAGAAGGATTCGCATGGCAGGAGCCCGTCCGAATAACGACCGACGGCCTGGGAGCGTGTTGTGGATCACTCAGACACGCTCCTAGAGTAAGCTTACTCCCGGTGGTCATCAAGAGATCGGCCGGCCGCGAGATTCGGGTGCTCATCGCCGACCTCACTGCCGACGACGAGGTGCGACGAGAGGCGGCGATCGCGCGACTCGCGGTCATCGGAACGCGCGCCGTCGATCGCATCGTCGCGCTGCTCACCGGGCCCCCGGTGAGCGCGGGCGCCGCGGTGTCCGCGCTGCGTGCGCTGGAGTCGACCGGGGACGTCCGCGCGCTGTCGCCTGCGCTCGCGCTTCTCGAGTCGCCGGACGGGGACATCGGCGCCGCCGCGGTCGCCGTCCTCCGTACGTTCCTGCATTCCGGGCACGGCACCGACGTCCTCGACCGTCTCGTCGCGTGCGGCGTGGATCCCCGCAGACCCGACGCCACGCGGCTGGCTGCACTCGACGCGGTCGCGGAGACGGGCGATCGCGTGACAACGCCTGTGTGGGAGCGGCTGCGCGACGACCCGAGCCTGGCCGTGCGGCAGCGTGCGGCGAAGGCAACGGGAGGGATCGATCCACTGGTCGAGATCGAGGCGGCCGCGGCGGGGGTGCTGCCCGACGACCCGGATGCGCTGCGTGCGCTCGTCGAGGGGACGGCGGCGACGGTCCCGTTGACGACGCTTCATCGACTGGTCGATCTCGTGAAATCTCGCGAGCGGAAGGAGCGGTCGGCGGCGACCAGGGCGGCCTGGCTGTCGGCACGCGGCGCCGTCCATCTGGCGCTTGCGGGCCGCGAAAGCCGGGTGGCGCTCTACGACCTGCGCGAGACGATCGCCGGCGCGTCCGGACCGCTGCCCGGCAGCTTTCTGGCCGCGCTCACGGCGCTCGGCGATGCCGCGTCGCTGGAGGCGATCGCCGGCGCGTACGCGCGAGGCGTGATTGCCGGTGCGACGGAATGGCTGGAACAACTGAAACCCGCGTTCCGCACGGTGGCCGAGCGCGAACGTGTCGGGCCGCGGCACCCGGCAATGAAGAGGATCGAAGCGAAGTGGCCGGCCGCCGCCGCCGCGTTGATCGACAGGAAAACACGCACGGGAAGAAGGTAGACAGTAGACAGCCCACCCCACTGACTGGAGCCGGTTTCATAACCTTCCTAGTAGGCCTTCGCGAAATACGCCAGCGTCGTCGCCGGCGTGCCGCACTTCAGGCAGTTGCCGCCCGGCGAGGTCGGCTCGAGCGGGAGGTTGCGGATGGTCGCCTGCGTCTCGGCCTTGATCGCGCTTTCGCACGCGGCGTCTCCACACCAGGGCGCGATGACGAAGCCCGGGCGGCCTTCCATGATCGACTTGAACTCGTCCCACGAATCGGTTTGCGTCGTGTGCTCTTCGCGGAAGCTGACCGCGCGGTCGAACAGCGCCTGCTGAATCCCGGCCAGCAGCTGCTCGACGCGGCCGGCAAGGCCGTCGAACGGCGTGGCGATCTTCTCGCGCGTGTCCCGCCTCACCAGCATCACCTGCGATTTCTCGATGTCCTTCGGCCCGATCTCGAGCCGCATCGGGACGCCTCGCAGCTCCCACTCGGAGAATTTCCAGCCGGGCGTGTACACCTCGCGGTCGTCCAGCATCACCCGGATGCCCTTCGCGACGAGATCGGCCTTGATGGCCTGCGCCCGGGGCAGCACCGTCTCCTGCCAGTTGCCGCGCGGAATCGGCACGATCACCACCTGGTAGGGCGCGACGCGGGGCGGGAAGATGAGGCCGTTCTCGTCGCCATGAGTCATGATGACGCCGCCGATCAGGCGCGTGGTCATGCCCCACGACGTTCCCCAGATGTACTGGAGCGACTTGTCGCGGGCCTGGAACTGGATGTTGAACGCCTTCGCGAAGTTCTGACCCAGGTTGTGCGACGTTCCCGCCTGCAGCGCGCGGCCGTCACCCATCAACGCCTCGATCGAATACGTCTTCGACGCGCCCGCGAACTTCTCGCTCTCGCTCTTGCGCCCCTTGATCACCGGCATGGCGAGCTCGGTTTCGCAGAACTCCGCGTACAGGTCGAGAATCGTGCGCGTTTCCCGCTCGGCCTCCTCCTCCGTCTCGTGCGCCGTGTGTCCTTCCTGCCACAGGAACTCGGTCGTCCGCAGGAACAGGCGCGTCACCTTTTCCCAGCGGACGATGTTCGCCCACTGGTTGATGAGGATCGGCAGGTCGCGCCACGATTGCACCCACCTGGCGTACATGGTGCCGATGATCGCCTCGGAGGTGGGCCGGAGGATGAGCGGTTCCTCGAGTTCTTCGCCGCCGCCGCGAGTCACCCACGCCACCTGCGGGGCGAAACCCTCGACGTGTTCGGCCTCCTTCATCAGCAGGCTCTGCGGAATCAGCAGCGGGAAGTACGCGTTCACGTGTCCGGTGGCCTTGATGCGACGGTCCAGGCCCTGCTGGATGAGCTCCCACACGGCGTACCCGTACGGCCGGATGACCATGCAGCCTTTGACCGGCGAGTAGTCGGCCAGCTCTGCACGGCGCACGACGTCCGTGTACCAGCGCGAAAAATCCTCGGACCTGGGCGTGATCTCGGTGACGAACGCCTCCTCCGTCTTCTTGGCCACGTTTCTTTACCTCGTCGCGATCGTTGGGCGGGCGGGCGCGCCAAACGATCACTGGTGGTGTTATCCTACCATCCCTCGTAACGAAGCCCCGCGGGGCTTTGCGCCGGGACGGGCTTCACGACCAGCATGTCCCTGATACGCATCGACGTCGCCGCAGGATCGCGTTCCTACCCGGTCCTCGTCGGGCCCGACCTGGCCGGGCGGCTGAAGTCGCACCTCGACGACCTCGGCTTTCCCGCCCACCGGGTCGTCGTCTCGAGCCCGCACGTCTGGCGACTGCACGGCGACCGCGCGGCATCCGCGCTCGCGGGCCGCACCCCGGTTCTCGTTCGCGACGGCGAACGATCGAAACATCTTCGCACGGTTTCACGCATCTACGATGGCCTGATTGCGGCGGCGGCCGATCGCGGCTCCGGCATCGTTGCCATCGGAGGCGGCGTGATCGGCGACATGGCGGGGTTCGCCGCCGCAACCTACCTGCGTGGCATCGCCGTCGCGCACGTCCCCACCACGCTGCTCGCGCAGGTGGACAGCGCGATCGGCGGCAAGACCGGCGTCAATCTGCCACAGGGCAAGAACCTGGTCGGCGCTTTTCATCAGCCGGCGGCCGTGCTCGTCGACCCCTCGTTTCTGGCCACGTTGAGCGGCCGCGAGTTCCGGGCAGGCGTGTACGAAGTGCTGAAGTACGCGATGGCATCCAGCCTTTCCCTGTTCGAGCACCTCCAGAAGAACGCGGACACCATCGCGCGGCACCGGCATGCTGCGGCGCTGCTGCCGGTGATCGAACAGTGCTGCCGGATCAAGGCGGGGATCGTCACCGAGGACGAGCGCGAGCAAGGCGTCCGCCGCGTGCTGAACTTCGGGCACACGGCCGGTCACGCGTTCGAGGCAGTGACGCGGTACGCGCGCTTTCGCCACGGCGAAGCGGTGGCGTGGGGCATGCTGGTCGCGTGCCACCTCGCCCACCTCCGCGGCCGTCTCGATCCCGGCGACCGGGATGCATTCGGGCGGCTGCTGTTCGGCGTCGGGACCCTCCCGACAATCGGCGACCTGCGAACCTCGGACGTGCTCGACGCGATCGGCCGCGACAAGAAGGTGGTGGAGGGGCGATTGAACTTCGTGCTGCCGGTGGGAATCGGGCGCGTCGAGATCGTCCAGGACGTCACGACGGACGAACTTCGCGCGGCGCTCGTCGCGGCGGGCTGTATCAACAGTTGACCGCTGAGGGTCGACAGTTGACCGTCAACCGTGCCGGCGGTGAACGGTCGACTGTGAACTGTGAACAATCGAGGGCACGCATGGCGACTGTTGCGGACGTGATGGCGCGCACGCTTCGCGATCTCGGCGTGACGCGCATGTTCGGCCTGCCCGGCGGCGAGATCCTCAATTTCATCGAGGCCGCGCGCCGGCTCGGGATCCGCTTCCTCCTGACGCGCCGCGAAGCGACCGCGTCGTTCATGGCGGATGCGGCCGGCCAGCTCGAACGCCGGCCGGGCGTGTGTGTCGCCACGCTGGGCCCGGGCGCCATCAACATGGTCCTCGGCGTCGCCAACGCCTGGCTCGATCGGTCGCCCGTCCTCGCCATCACGGCGTCACTGCCCGGTTCCGTGGCTGCGTACTCGACTCACCAGAACCTGGATTTGAATGCCGTGTACCGGCCGTTCACGAAGGCCACCTGCACCCTCGACGGGCGCGACACGGCCGCGGCGGTCCGCCGCGCGTGGCGTCTCGCCGTGCAACCGCGAATGGGGCCGGTGCACATCGCGTTGCCGAGCGACGTCGCGAGGTGCGAAGACCGGGCGACGGCGGACGGCGCCGACATCGACGTGTCGATTCCGTCCCCGGGACCACCACGGGCCGAGGACATCGAGCGGATCGCGCATGAAGTGCGCGCCGCCCGCCGGCCGGTGCTCATCCTCGGCCTCGATCTCGCGCCGTACCCGGACTCGCCGGCGCTGGTGGCCTTCGTCGAGAAGCTGGGCGTGCCGGTCTTCGTCACTCCGAAAGCGAAGGGCGCCCTGCCCGAAACGCATCGCCTGTTTCACGGCGTCTGCGCCGGGGTCGCGGCCGATCATGTCATCGTCGACTTCTTCCGGCGCGCGGATCTCCTGGTCGGCATCGGCTACGACCCGGTCGAATCCAACCGGATGTGGCACCAGACGATGAAGCTGGTGTCGATCGGGCCGTTGTCGATCGCCGCAGACGCGTACCGGCCTCATGCGGAGTGCGTCGGAAACGTGGACGAGACGCTGACGGCTCTGCGTGCGCGCGACTTCGGCCCGTTCGAGTGGCGGGACGAGGAACTGGTGCGCCTGCGCGCCGACATCGAAGAATCGTTACGCCCCCGAGACTTCGTACCCACCCGTGGATTATCTCCGACGAAACTGACGCGCCGGCTGCGGGAACGGATGCCGCCGGACACGATCGTCACAACCGACGTCGGCGCGGTGAAGTTCGTCACGTCGCAGGCATTCGCCGTCGCACGGCCGATGAGTTTCCTGCAGTCGAACGGCCTCTCTTCGATGGGGTTCGCATTCCCCGGGGCCATGGCGGTGAAGCTCGTTCATCCAGATCGACCGGTCCTCTGCACCGTTGGCGACGGCGGCTTCGGCATGTCGCTCGCCGAGGTCGAAACGTGCGTGCGTGAAGGGATCCGCTTCGTCGCCGTCGTCTACGACGACCGGCAGCTGAGCCTGATCCAGGTGATCCAACAGCAGAAGGGACTGCCGAAGAGCGCCGTCGAGTACGGGCCCGTTGATTTCGCCGCGGCCGCCCGCGCCCTGGGCGCCGAAGGGTTTCGCGTGGAATCAGAGTCCGAGCTGGACGCCGCGCTCGAAGACGCGATGCGCGCGGATCGGCTGGCGGTGGTGGACGTGCAGGTGGATCCCGCCGAGTACCTCAGTCAGACGAAACCTTGCAATCTGTAGTCCGAAAGTCCGGAAGTCCGAATGTCCGAATGTCGACCTTCGGACCCTC
>Ga0315282_10000446_pt1 | contig 81723 bp, 74 predicted proteins | sample YL17G07_20_MG_FD_203693 | JGI IMG/M metagenome (GOLD analysis project Ga0315282, IMG submission 203693) | Sediment microbial communities from Yellowstone Lake, YNP, Wyoming, USA - YL17G07_20 | ecosystem: Environmental > Aquatic > Freshwater > Lake > Sediment | place: USA: Wyoming | collected...
TCGAACGCCGGCAGCGCGTCCTTCTTGCGCTTCTCCTCGGCCTTCTTCTTCTTCTCGACCTGATCGCGCGTGTAGTCCACGAGCTTCTGCTGCTCGGCCTTCACGAACTTCTGGCTCTCGGTCTCGCGCGGGTCCTGGCTGCGCGGCTTGACGTCGGTCAACTGTTCGATGGCGCCGGTCATGAGCGGAACGATGAAAAGGTTGTTGTCGCGCACGAAGGTGACCGCGGTCTCGTGTCGCGCCCATCGAGGGTTCGTCTCGACGGCGGTCGTCCGCGTGATTCGCTGGCGGGTGCGACCGACGGCGTCGAAGACGACGATATCCCCCTGCTCGGCGAAGAGCACACGCCGGTGCCCCTTGTCCCAGACGCCGCCGACCGGCGGCACGTTCTTGCGTTCCTCGTCGCTCAACTTCCGGGGCTCGCCTCCGTCGCGCGACACCACCCAGGTGGCGGCTTCCTCGTCCTGGGGGCGCCGCCACTCGAAGTAGAGATCTCGCGAATCGGCCGACCATCGAAGGCCGGTCGGTTCGTAGCCCACGAGCTTCGGCCCGCGCATGATGCGGTCGACCGTGAGCGGAAACCTGGCCGGTGCGGTTGCCGTCTTCGTGTCGCGCGCGGTTGGCTTCGTTGTTGCCTGTCGTGCGTCACGGCCTGCTGCGCCGACGATCGTTCCAGCGATCAGCAGGATGCTCAGGGCGAGAAACGGTTTTGGGAAGTTCATCGGGCACAGACCTCGGCAGGAAGAAGGAGGGGCGGCTGCCCAGTATACAATTGCGCACCGATTTTGCCGGCCGCCAAGAACCGCCACCCCGCTTTGTTCGTCTATTCCACCAGGACTTGGTGTCTGCTGCCGCGCCCCCTGGCATTGCCCCTGAACAGGTGAAGGAACCGGAGAATTGCCATGTTTGAACTGGTTGCACGGGGCGCGAGAATCGCGCTGTTTTTCGTCGGAGCGCTGGCGCTGTCGGTGTCCGTTTCCGGGCAGCCCGTGTCCGCCTCCGGAACGGGCGGGGGGCAGGCACCGCAGGCGGCAGGAAGCGGGGTCGTAAAGAAGCTGTCGGTCGACGAAGCGGTGCAGCTGGCGCTCGAGCAGAACCTGGATCTGCAGGTTCAACGGGTGAACCCGAGGGTGCGGGAGTTGAGCATCCAGACGGCGCGGACCGCCTGGACGCCGAACTTCACCTCGGGGCTGTCGAACAGCAACGCCACGAACTCGAACTACAACAGGTACGCGGCATCCGGTTCGACACTGACGACCGACAGGTTGCAGTGGAGCTTCGGCGCCAATCAGCAGCTGCCGTGGGGAGGCAACTACGACCTGTTGTGGGGCAGCGGGCGCACGAAGACGAACAACGCGTTCGACTTCACCAACCCGGCTCTCGGTTCCTACATCACGGCGAGCTACACGCAGTCGCTGATGCGCAACTTCAGCATCGACGGCGCGAGACAGCAGCTGCTGATCTCGCGAAAGAACCGCGAGATCTCGGACATGCAGTTGCGCCAGACGGTGCTGGCGACGATTCGCAACGTCAAGAGCGCGTACTGGAACCTCTCCTATGCCGTCGCGTCGCTCGCAGTGCAGCAGCAAACACTCGACCTGGCGCGCGAGTCGCTGAAGAACAGCGAGGCCCGCGTGAAGGTCGGGACGCTGGCGCCGATGGAAGTCATCCAGTCGCAGGCGGAGGTCGCGTCGCGCGAGGAGTCCGTCATCCGGGCGCAGGCGACTGTCGCACAGACGGAAGACCAGTTTCGGGCCCTGATCATGGACCCGCAGACACCCGGGTTCTGGGACATGAAGTTCGAGCTGAGCGATGCGCCGGCCTTCCAGGCGCAGGTGGTCGACATCGACGCGGCGGTCAGGAAGGCGTTGGACGTGCGCACGGATCTGACGCAGCAGCGAAAGACTATCGAGGAGAACGACATCACCCTGCGCTACATGCGCAACCAGACACTGCCGGACGTCAACGTCCAGGCGAGCTACTCGATGAACGCCACGGGGGGCACGACGTACAACTACGACGATAGCGGCAACTTCCTCGGCATCACGAAGATCGGCTATGGCTCGGTTCTCAACTCGCTGCTGCGCCGGGATCTGCCGACCTGGAGTTTCGTGCTGAGGGTCAACTACCCGATCGGCAAAAGCAACGCCGAGGCAAGCCTGGCGAGCGCACGGCTGCAGTATGAGCAGGCGAAGACCCAGCTGCGATCCGCGGAACTGGGCGTCATCACGGAGGTGCGCAACGCGGCGCGCAACGTGACAACGAACCAGAAGCGCGTAGAGAGCACGCGCACCGCCCGCGAGCTGCAGGAGAGGAAGCTCGAGGCCGAGCAGAAGAAGTTCGCGGCCGGTATGTCCACGACCTTCTTCGTGCTGCAGGCGCAGCGCGACCTCGCGACGGCGCGCAACGCCGAGCTGCAGGCAATCCTCGATTACACCCGGTCGGTGGTGGACTTCGAGACCGTGCAACAGGCGCCGACCTACGGCGGCGGCGGCGGCGTGGTCATCTCCTCGGGCGGCCAATAAGACCACCCGGCCGCCCTCGGAAATGGAGAAGGGTGAAGGGAGAATGTAGACGTCAGGTGGGCGCGACCTGATCATCCGCGCCGGCTTCATTCAACAAGGTTGCGGCCAGGAATCGCGCCGCCACCTGACTTCCGCATTCTCCATTCTCCCTTCTCCATTCACGTCCCCGTGCTACACTCCCCGCGTGCTGCCGGTCTCCGTTACCGTCATTACCCGCAATGAGTCGGCGAACATCGCGGCCGCCCTCGAAAGCGTTTCCTGGGCGGACGAGATCGTCGTCGTCGACGCGGAGAGCACCGATGACACGGCCGCCATCGCCCGTCGCTTCACGCCCCGCGTGATGGTGCGGGAATGGCCCGGCTACGCGGCCCAGAAGAACTTCGCCGCGGAGCAGGCGTGTCACGACTGGATCTTCTCGCTCGATGCCGACGAGCGCGTGTCGCGCGAGCTGGCCGACGAGATCCGAAGCGTCCTGCAGGCCCCGCCCGGCCAGGCCGGATTCCGCGTGCCCCGCGCCAGCTTCTACCTGGGCCGGTGGCTCCGTTCGACCGACTGGTATCCGGACTTCCAGCTGCGTCTCTACGACCGGCGGCGCGCGCGATGGGAAGGACGCTACGTGCACGAATCGGTGAAGGTGGATGGGCCCGTCGCGACGCTGCACGGCGAGCTGCTGCACCTCCCCTATCGCGACATCGCCCATCACGTCCAGACCATCGACCGCTATACGACGCTCGTCGCCGATCAGTCGGCCGAACGCGGCAAGCGGGCGTCTGTCGCAGACCTCCTCGTCCGCCCGCCGCTCGCCTTCCTGCGCAACTACGTGCTGCGGCTCGGCATCAGGGATGGCCAGGCCGGTCTGGTCGTGTCCCTGTTGAACAGTTATTACGTGTTCCTCAAGTTCGCCAAGCTCTGGGAACGCCGGCATTGTTCATCGTCCACATCGACACCGCGGAAACCTGGCGAGGCGGACAGCAGCAGGCGCTGTTGACCGCGCTCGGCCAGCAGGCGCGCGGCCATCGCGTCGTGCTCGTCGCCCATCCGGAGGGCGAGCTGCGCCGCCGGGCGAGCGACCGTCTCGAAACGGTGCCTGTGGGCGGGTACGGCGATGTCGACCTGCGCGCCGGATGGCAGCTGTCGCGCCTCATGAAGCGCTGGCAGCCGGACGTCGTCCACGCGCACGACCCCCACGCGGTGGCGGCCGGTGCGCTGGCCCTCTCCATCGGCACGCCCGAGTCCAACCCGATTCTCGTCGCGTCGCGCCGCGTGGATTTCCACATCCACGGCAATGCCTTCTCCCGCTGGAAGTACCGCCGCGTGACGTGTTTCATCGCCGCCTCGCGCGCGATCGGCGACATGCTCGTCGAGGACGGCATCGAGGCGCAGCGCGTCGTCACCGTGCACGAGGGGATCGACGTCGACCGTGTCGAGCAGGCGCCCACGGCGAACATTCACGAAGAGTTCTGGCTGCCGGCCGGCGTCCCGGTCGTGGGCAACATCGCCGCGCTGGTGCCCCACAAGGGGCAGAAACACCTGGTCGACGCGGTGCCGCTCGTGATCACGCAGGTGCCCGACGCGCACGTCGTGATCCTCGGCGAGGGCGAACTGCGCCCCGCCCTCGAGCGGCAGGTCCGGGAGATGCACCTCGAGAAACACGTGCTGCTGCCCGGCTTTCGCACCGACGTCCTCTCGTTGCTCAAGGCCTTCGACATCTTCGTCATGGCTTCGGTGACCGAAGGGCTCGGCACGTCGCTGCTCGACGCGATGGCGGCGGCACGGCCCATCGTCGCGACGCGCGCCGGCGGCATTCCCGAAGTCGTGGTCAACGAGGAGACGGGGCTGCTGGTGCCGGCGCGGGATCACGAACGGCTCGCGAGCGCGATCGTGCGCCTGCTGAAGGATCCCGACCTGCGCCGGCGTCTGGCCGCGGCCGGCTTGAACCGGGTGCGGGCGGAATTCAGCGTCGATCGGATGGTCGACGAGACGCTCGCCGTCTACCGGCGACTGGCCGGCACGAGCCGCGCAGCGGACAGCGCTCGTCCCGGTACGGGCGCCTGAACCCGCAGGCGTCCATCATTCCCAGGTGACACAGCGAGAAGTCGTACTTGACCGGATCGTCGGGATCGAGGATCCGCAGCGAGGCGGTGATCTGAGCGGCCATGCGCCAGCCGGGGCTCGCGCAGGTCGTCAGTCGAAGGCACCGGCCGAGCCGGACGATGTGCGTATCGAGCGGGATGATCAGCTTCGAGGCCGGGACGCAGCGCCAGAGGCCGAAGTCGACGCCGTCGTGTCGCACCATCCACCGCAGGAACAGGTTCAGGCGCTTGCACGCGCTGCCGCCGGACGGCTTCGGAAAGAAATAGGCCACGCCGGTGCGGGCCGGCCGCGCGGCGCCGTAGATCCGCCGAAGATCGAGACGCAACGCCGCCGTGGAAAAGGCCTCGAGTGCCGGGCCGATGTCGGCGGCAACCGCGTCACAGCCGTCGAGGAAGAACCGCTCGATTGACCCGCGTGCCGCGATCATCTGCTTCAGCACCCAGACCAGCGCCGCCAGATCGCGTCCTCGCGTCCACCGATGCCCCAGGGCGTCGAACAGCCGCGCATCTCTCGCCGGATCGAACCGCGAGACAAACGCCGAAGGCGACGGCGCCATGACGGCGAGCAACCGCTCGACGGACTGCAGCACGCTGGCCACGCGGCCGAAGGCGAGGGCGGCCGCGCAGAACGCGACGATCTCGCGGTCGGCCGGATCCGGATACCGGCGCACGATCTCGATCGGATCGGCGAGCCGGTCCGCGTGGTTGTACTGGTGGTAGAGATCGTCGAGCGCCGGCTTCAGGCGGGCGATCTCGTCCCGGGCTCCGGCCCGGGACGCGAGACGCGCGACAGAGGCCCGCGTCATCGGGCTGCCAGGCTCGCAAGATCCGGATTCGCGTAGGCGACCCGCCCGCCGACGATCGTGGCCGCGACGGTGCCCTTCAGCGTCCAGCCGCCGAACGGCGTGTTTCGCGACAGCGATCGGAAGCGGGCCGGATCGATCGTCGTCGTCACCTCCGGGGCAAGCACGGTGACATCGGCCGGCGATCCCGGTTCCAGCGTGCCGCCGGGCACGCCCAGGAGGCGCGCCGGGTTGACCGACATCAGCTCGACGAGCCGACCGATCGAGATGACGCCCGCGTGCACCAGGCGATCGAGCGCGAGGGGCACGGCGGTTTCGAGGCCGACGATGCCGAATGGCGCCCGATCGAACTCGACGTGCTTCTCGTCGTAGTGGTGGGGCGCGTGGTCGCTGGCAATCGCGTCCACGGTGCCGTCGGCCAGGCCCGCCACGAGGGCGTCGCGATCGGCTGCCTCGCGCAGCGGCGGGTTCATCTTCAGGTTCGTGTCGTAACTGAGCGGCGCCTTCAGCTGCTCGTCGGTCAGCGTGAAGTGGTGGGGCGTCACTTCGCAGGTCACGCGAACGCCGCGCGCCCGGCCATCGCGCACGGCGCGCAGCGAGCCGCGCGTGCTGAGATGCGCGATGTGCACCCGGCCTCCCGTCAGCTCCGCCAGCGCGATGTCGCGGTACACCATCACTTCCTCGGCCGCCGCCGGGATGCCGCGCAGACCGAGCACCGCCGCGACCAGTCCTTCGTGGGCGACGCCCTCGCCCTTGAGCGCCGGATCTTCACAGTGATCGATGATTGCCATGTCGAACATGCGCGCGTACTCGAGGCCGCGGCGCAGGATCAACGCGTTCGCGACCGGCCGCCCGTCGTCGGACAGCGCGACGCAGCCGGCCGCGCGCAGGTCGGCGATCTCGGCCAGCTGCTCGCCGGCCGATCCCTTCGTCACCGCACCAATCGGGTACACGCGGGCGGGCGCTCCCGCCGCCCGCTCCACGATGAACTTCGTCACGCTCGAATTGTCGTTGACGGGATCGGTGTTCGGCATGCAGGCGACCCCCGTAAAGCCGCCCGCGACCGCCGCGGCCGTGCCGGTGGCGATCGTCTCCTTGTGCTCCTGGCCCGGCTCGCGCAGGTGCACGTGCATGTCGATGAAACCCGGGCACACGATCCAGCCGGGCTGCAGCGCGAGCACCTCCGCCCCGGCCCGCTCCGCGGCCGGGATCTCGACCGCCACGCGCGCAATCCGGTCCCCGTCGATGAGCACGTCGAACCGCCCGTCCACGCCCCGCACCGGGTCCACGACCCGCGCGCCCTCAAGCAGCCGCTTCATGTTCCCCCCCGCCTGCCAGCAGATACAGCACCGCCATCCGCACGGCCACGCCGTTGGCCACCTGTTCGAGGATGACCGAACAGGCGCCGTCGGCGACCTCCGAGGCGATCTCGACGCCGCGGTTCATCGGGCCGGGATGCATGATGATGACGTCCGGCTTCGCCCGGCGCACACGCTGCGACGTCAGGCCGAAGACCGTGAAGTACTCGCGCAGCGACGGAAAGTAGCCGCCCTGCATCCGTTCGAGCTGGATGCGCAGCATCATGACGACGTCCGCGCCTTCCACGGCTTCGTCGATGGAGGTGGTCACGCGCACGCCCAGTTGCGCGATGCCCGGCGGAATGAGCGTCGGCGGCCCGCTCACCCAGACGTCGGCGTCGAGTTTCGTCAGCAGCAGGACGTTCGAGCGCAGCACGCGGCTGTGAAGCAGGTCCCCGACGATGGCGATCTTCAGTCCTCCCAGGCGCTTCTTGTGCTCGCGGATCGTGAAGGCATCGAGCAGGGCCTGCGTCGGGTGCTCGTGCATCCCGTCGCCGGCGTTGATGATCCCCGCTCGGCAGATGCGCGAGAGGAAGTGGCAGGCGCCCGACGACGTGTGGCGCACCACCATCAGATCGGGCGACATCGCCTCGAGGTTCAGCGCCGTGTCCGCCAGCGTTTCGCCCTTGACGACGCTCGACGTGCCGGCGGAGATGTTCAGCGTGTCGGCACTCAGCCGCTTCTCGGCCACCTCGAACGAGGTGCGCGTGCGCGTGCTCGGCTCGAAGAACAGGTTGATCACCGTCTTGCCGCGCAGCGCGGGCACTTTCTTGATGGGCCTCGCGGCGATCTCCCTCATCGCCTCGGCCGTGTCGAGCACGAGGAGGATCTCCGCCGGCGTCAGCTCCGCGATCCCCAGCAAATCCTTCCCCCGCAGCCGCGCGGCCGCGGTGCCGAGCGGCCCGTTCGCCACCTGCAGATTCATTTCTGTTCTTCTTCCTTTTCGATGAGAACCAGGTCGTGACCGTCGATTTCCTGCAGCCGCACCCGCACGCTCTCCGTGGAGGAGGTCGGCACGTTCTTGCCGACGTAGTCGGCCTTGATCGGCAGCTCGCGATGGCCGCGATCGACGAGCACGACGAGCTGGATCGCGCGGGGCCGGCCGAAATCGATCAGCGCGTCGAGCCCCGCGCGCACCGTGCGCCCGGTGTAGAGCACGTCGTCCACGAGCAGGATCCGGCGGTCGTCGATCGAGAACGGGATCTCCGTGCGGCGCACGAGCGGCTGAGGTCCGACGGGATGCCGCATCAGGTCGTCGCGGTACAGCGTGATGTCGAGCGCCCCCACGGGCACGTCGGTGCCCGTGATTTCCCGTAAATTGGCGCGAAGGCGCGTGGCCAGCGGCACCCCGCGGGTACGAATCCCCACCAGCGCCAGCTCGTTCAGATCCCGGTTGCGCTCGATCACCTCGTGGGCAATCCGCATCAGCGCGCGCGCCACCCGCTCGGCATCCATCAGAACCGGCATGCAGATCCTCCCTGGAGGCGGCGGGGTTCCCGGCGCGTCAGCCGCGCTGGGGTGCCCCGGCACGTGACCGTCTGGTCGTGTGACAGTGTGTCGAGAGAAGTCAACAACGGGGCACGGCCTGCGGCACGACCGCCAGCCGGGCAGTAACGGCGGGAACGATTGAACGGATGAAGCATCGATGCTCTTGACGGTCTCGCCGGACCGTCGTTAAAGAACTGCACGAGTATACCATGCCCACGGGTGCTGAGTGCTCTGTGCTAAGTGCTTGGTGCGAGTGACGAGTGGTGAGTGCTGTGTCCTTGGTGCCCGGCAGCACAAAGCACCGCACCCAGCACCAGGCACCGCACTGAGCACCAAGCACTAAGCACCAAGCACCCGTGATCATCGTTCGTACGTGGGGATGAACGTGATCGGCCGGGGTTCGGCGAACGAGCGCCGGAAGATGTCGGTGCGCGGGTAGCCGTCCATGTCGTGCGCGACGGGCAGCCCGAAGAAGTACAGAAGCGTCGGGACCACATCCACGACCGATGCGCGCGAGTGACGCCCCGGTTCGACGGCGGCACCGTAGGCGAGCAGGAACCCGTCCGGAGCGTCCTCGTGCGTGCCGCTGATCTGCGGGTTCCCTATCGCCCGCTCGAGCAGCCGCTTGCCCACGCCGAGGGGTTCCATGCCGAAACCGGAGACCACCAGCAGCAGGTCATCGGGTCCCAGCGAATCGAGAACCCGGCCGATCGCGCTATCGACAATTGAGTAGGCGGAGGCGAGCACCTGTCCGAACGCGCGTCGTTCCTCCGCGGTCACGTCGCCGAACGGGCGAGGGTCCGCGAAGCGCAGGTAATAGTGCCCGGCCGCGTCCAGCCCCCGGTATCGCACGACGACGACCGTCGGCCTGCTGTTCGCCTGCAACTCGTTCGACACGCTCTCGTACATGCGGTCGGTCTCGAACAGCCGCTGCTCGATCGCCGCCTGGCTGGCGCCCGCCGCCCCGCCCAAGGGAGGCCCTGCCGGCATCACGCTCTCCACCTGCATTGTCTCCAGCACCGACCGCGTCACCGCCGCCGCCTCGGGTGGCTTCACCAACGTCTCTCCTTCGTCCGCGGCCAGGTCGGTAATGTCGTGCAGCTGATCGCTGACCATGTAGCCGTTCACGCTGTGCACCGGGTGCGACAGCGGCCACCCGACGACGCCAACGCTGATCCCCAGGCGGCTGAGGATGTCCCAGACCGGCAGCGCGCGCAGCGCAGAGGCGTTGTGCGGCTGTTCGGCGATGATGCCCCACTTCACCAGGGCGTGCGAGAAACAGAAGTCGGGCAGCAGCTCGAACGGCTCGCCGCCGCCGGCCCGATAGCGGGCCGCCGACCGGACGCCGTTCTTCGTCGGCAGCTTCCCGGTCGCCACCGCCGTCCACACCGGTCCGGGCTGCGAGGGACGAATCGTGGCGAGGTGCAGCGAGGCGCCTCCGTCGAGGATCTTCCCGAAGTTCGGCAGCCGTCCCTCGGCCGCCGTCAGGTCGATGAAGTTGAGCGAGGCGCCGTCGAGCGCCACGATGACGACGCGCGGCTGCGGAGTCGCGGGCACGCCGACGTTCACCGCCGCCGCGGGCGCCGGCGGTACCGGACGGATACCGAAGCCGCGCGCGGCGAGCGGCAGCGACAGGGAGGCAACGAGCGTCAGCAGCGACAACGCGCTCGCCACCCGGCTGCCGCGGCGACTGAACGAGTAGTGGACCAGGCCCAGGACGAGGAACAGCGCCGCGCAGGCGGTCATCCAGACGGCCCCGGTGGTCATCCGGCTGGCGGTGTCGGGCAACAGCATCAGGCGGAACGTCCGGAGGTTGAGCCACATGAGGGTGGCGGCCACCGAGGCCGCCACCATGGAAAGCCAGGTGAGCAGGCCGAAGCTGATCCAGCGCGGTGAATCGACTTCCGCGGCCACGAGCTGGCGCAGCACGATGAGGACGTAGAAGAAGGCCGCCAGGTGCACGCCGTAGTAGATCGCGAGCGCGGCATACAGCGGGCCGAGGTTCGCGGGGCGAAGCGAGAGCTCCGGATTGAGCTGCAGGACGAGCACGACGAAGTAGGCGGCGCCGATCGCGCCCCCCGCCAGCGAATTGCTGAGCATCCGCAGGTATCGCATCGCAGGGGGATCATAGCGAATTGAGAAGTCAAAAGTCAGAATTCAGACGTGTGGTGGGCGTCATCTGACGCCCCGCGCCGGTCTCTTTTCAACGAAGCGGCGGCCCAGGGGATCGCGCCGCCACCTGACGTCTCAATCTCGACTTCTGAATCCTCAATTCTTCATCCACCCGCCTGGTCTCCGTCGCCCTTGGTATACTGCCGCGATGCCGATCGACGTCGAAGCGGAGATCCTGTCGAACCGCCGGCTCTCGCCGGACTACAACGTGCTGGCCCTCGCCGCCCCTGCCGTTGCAGCCGACGTCGAGCCCGGGCAATTCGTCATGATTCGAACCGCGGATGGCCTGGATCCGCTGCTGCGCCGGCCGTTTTCGGTCTTCGAGATCCTCCGCGGCGCGGACGGCACGCCGACCGGATTCACGATCCTCAGCAAGCGCGTCGGAGCGGGCACGGCCCGCTTGTACGCGGCGACACCCGGCGATACGCTCCGCTGTCTCGGGCCGCTCGGCCGTCCCTTCACGCTCGTCGATGCGCCGACCGACGCCTGGATGGTGGCCGGCGGCGTCGGTCTCGCGCCGTTCGCGACGCTGGCCGAACGTCTCCGCGCGCGCGGCTGCGCGGTGACGCTCTTCTACGGCGCCCGGCGCGCGGCCGAGCTGTTCGCGGTCGACCTGTTCGAGCGCCTGGACGTCCGCGTGATCCTCGCCACCGAAGACGGGAGCTGCGGCGCCCGAGGCCTCATCACCAGGCCGCTGGCCGAAGAACTTGGCCGCAGCCAGCCCGATCGGCCCCTGATGCTGTACGGGTGCGGGCCCGAGCCGATGCTCGTCGCGGTCTCGCAGCTTGCCGCAGCGCACGGCCGCCCGTCGCAACTCGCGATGGAGCGGGTCATGGGATGCGGCATGGGTGGCTGCTTCAGCTGCGTCGTCCGCATCCGTGACGCCGCAGGAACGGCGCGCTACGTCCGTTCGTGCATCGAGGGCCCGGTGTTCCGGGGCGAAGACGTGGTGTGGGAATGACGATGGATTTGTCTGTCTCGGTCGGCCCGCTGAAACTTCGCAATCCGCTGATGGCGGCCAGCGGCTGCTTCGGCTACGGCGTCGAGTACGCCGAGGTCGTCGACCTGTCGACGCTCGGCGCGGTGATCGTCAAGGGCCTGTTCCTCGCCGAGCGCGACGGGCATCGGCCGCCACGAATCGTCGAAACGCCGGCGGGCATGCTGAACGCCATCGGGTTGCAGGGCATCGGGGTCCACCGGTTCATCCGGGAGAAGATGCCCGAGCTGCGCCGCCTCGGCGCGATCGTCATCGTCAACATCTGCGGAACGACCGTGGCGGAGTACGCCGAGCTCGCGCGCATCCTCTCGGACGTCGACGGCGTCGCCGCCCTCGAGTTGAACATCTCGTGCCCGAACATCAAGGAAGGCGGCATCACCTTCGGGTGCGACCTGGCCAACACGGGCGCGGTGGTCGGCGCGGTGCGGCGCGCAACCCGGTTGCCGATCATTCCGAAGCTCACGCCGAACGTCACCGACGTCGCCTCGTTCGCGCGCGCGGCCGAGGACGCGGGCGCCGACGCGGTGTCGCTGGTGAACACGTTCCTGGCAATGGCCATTGACGTCGAACGGCGGCGCCCGGTGCTCTCCAACGTCGTGGGCGGCCTGAGCGGTCCCGCGATCCGGCCGATCGCGGTGCGGATGGTGTACGACTGCGCGAGAACGGTGCGCATTCCCGTCATCGGCATCGGCGGCATCGCCACCTCCCGCGACGCGCTCGAGTTCATCATTGCCGGCGCGACCGCCGTGCAGGTGGGCACGGCGAACTTCGTCGATCCGTTCATCTGGCCGAAGCTGCTGTCGGGCATCGAAGAATATCTCGTCCGGCATGGTGTCGAGAATGTTCGCGACCTGGTAGGTTCGCTCGACACGGGTGCCGCCTCGCACGCCCATGAATCCACTCCTCGTTGCACTTGACGTCGACAGCGCCGCCGAGGCCTTCGCGCTGGCGGACACCCTCCGCGGCGTGGCAGGTGGCTTCAAGATCGGCAGCCGCCTGTTCACCTCCGAAGGGCCTTCGATCGTCTCGCGCCTGGTCGGTTGCGGCGATCGCGTCTTCCTGGACCTGAAGTTCCACGACATTCCCAGCACTGTCGCCGGCGCCGTCCGGGCGGCGACGCGCGTGGGTGTGTGGATGCTCAACGTGCATGCGGCCGGAGGTCTCGACATGATGCGCGCGGCGCGAGCGGCCGCCATCGAGACGAGCGACAGGACGGGCGCCGCCACGCCGCTGGTCGTCGCGGTGACGGTGCTGACGAGCCTGGAACGGCAGGTGCTCGTGCGGCTGGGCGTGGGCGAGGACGTCGAGCAGCACGTCGATCGACTGGCACACCTCGCCGAGGAGGCCGGGTTGGACGGGGTCGTCGCGTCACCGCGGGAAGCCGCACGAATCCGCCAGTGGGCGGACAGCCGGTTCCTGATCGTGACGCCGGGCATCCGGACCGGCGATCGCGCCGACGACCAGGCGCGGACCTCCGGGGCCGCCGACGCGCTGCGCGCCGGCGCCAGTTTCCTCGTCGTCGGCCGGCCCATCATCAAGGCGGCCGATCCACGCAAGGCGGCGGAGAAGATGCTGGAAGAACTGGGAAGTAGTGAGTAGTGACTGGAGTCGCGAGCAGTCTGCGGCCAGCAGTGGCAAGGGGCGAGCAGCCATTCTGCGGCCCGCCTCCTGCTCGCTGCTCACAACTCGCTACTCGCCACTTCGCGATCACTTCGCCGTGATGATGAAGTGGCCCCGCCGGTTCTGGGCCCAGCAGTCCTCGTTCTCCTCGCTGCAGAACGGCTGCTCCTTCCCCTTGCTGACCGTGGTGATGCGGTCGGCGGCGATGCCCAGGCTCACCAGGTAATCCTTCACGGCGTTCGCCCGGCGTTCACCGAGCGCCAGGTTGTACTCGGCGGTGCCGCGCGAGTCGCAGTGGCCTTCCACGGTCACCTTGGTGCTCGTCCAGCGTTTCATCCAGTCCGCGTCCTTCTCCAGCGTCCCGCGCGCGTCGTCGCGGATGTTGTACTTGTCGAAGTCGAAGAAGGCGTCGCCGATCGGCTTCTGCGCATTGAGCTGGTCCAGCGTCGTCTGCGCGAAGATCTGATCCTCGGTCAACGGCGCGGGCGGCGGTGGCGGTGGTGGTGGCGGCGGTGGCGGCGGCGGCGGCGGCGGTGCCGGAGCCGCCGGCGGCGGTGGCGGTGGCGGCGCGGGCGCCACCTGTGGTGGCTTCTTATGGCACGCGATACCGAGCACCAGCACCGCGATCAGGCAGAGGGCTGACAGGCAACGGATCAAGCGGTTCATCAGTCGGTTCTCCTCGGGCGTCGATCTGCGGGCCGTCGTGTGAGCACGGGGGCGAACGGAAGGGTGACGAGGCGGGGTTCGGAACACCCATTCGCCCGCAGGAACCACGCTTGCGAGGGAGCTTACAGGAGTGAAACTTGCTCTGTCAAACGACCGAACGGCCCCGGCGAAATTGAGTAGAATTGCGCGCCGATGGACCTGCTGCTCGACGCCACACATCGGGTCGAGGCCCGACATTTCTGGTTTCGCGGGTTTCGCCGCTTTCTCCGGCCGCTGCTCGAACGGGCCACGACGGGCCGAGTGCCGGCGCGCCTGCTCGACTGCGGCTCGGACACGGGCGTCAACCTCCCGCTGCTCGCGCGTTACGGCCGGGCATGGGCCGTCGATGTGAACGCGTACGGGCTCGGCCTCGCCCGGGCAGCCGGCTTCACGCGCGCCGCACGCGCGAGCGTCGCCAGTCTGCCATTTCCCGACGCCGCGTTCGACGTGGTCACCTCGCTCGACGTGCTCTATTGCCTGCACGACGAGGACGAGCGGCGCGCCGTCGACGAGATGTACCGGGTGCTGCGACCGGGCGGGGCGGTGATCGTGAACGTGGCGGCGATGCCCCTCCTGCACGGCAATCACTCGGTGCTCTCCGCCGAGGTGCGGCGCTACACCCGATCGGGCCTGCGTGTTGTGCTCGAACGCGCCGGCTTCCGGATCGAGCGGCTCACGCACACCAACGCGACCCTGTTTCCGCTCGTCCTGGCGCAACGCCTGCTCGAACGCGTGGCGGGCCTCGCCACTCCGGAGGGCGCCGCCGCAAAGATGACCGTCCCGCCGGCGCCGGTGAACGAACTGCTTGCCGGGATGCTCGCCATCGAGAGCGTCGCCGTGCGTGCCGCTTCCCTGCCCTTCGGCAGTTCGCTGCTGTGTCTGGCGCGAAAACCCGAATGATTGTGCTCAGGGCTTGGTGCTTGTGTCAACTGTTGACCGGCGTCAGCGTGAGTACTTCGTTCAGGCTGCCGGTGCGGTAGCCCTGCAGGTCGAGCGTGACGTAGCGGAAGCCGAGTGCTCGCAGCTCGCGCAGGATGGTGGCGCGCACCGGGTCGTCCAGCGCGCGCGGCATGTCGGAAGGATCCATTTCGAGACGCGCCGTATCGCCATGATGGCGGACGCGGCATACGCGGAATCCGAGGTCGCGCAACAGGTTCTCGGCGCTGTCGATCGCCCGCAGCTTGTCGCCGGTGACTTCCGACGCGTAGGGGATGCGCGATGACAGGCACGCGGACGCCGGCTCGTCCCACGTCGGCAGTCCGGCGGCCCGGGACAACTGCCGGATCTCGGCTTTCGTCAGCCCGACTTCGTCGAGCGGGCTGCGAACACCGAACTGGCGCGCCGCGTCGCGGCCCGGCCGGTAGTCGCCGCGGTCGTCGGCATTGTTGCCGTCCACGATCGCCGCAAAGCCCCGGTCGCGCGCAATCCGGGTCAGCTGGCCGTACAACTCCTGCTTGCAGAAGTAGCAGCGGTTCTCGGGATTGGCCCGGTACTCAGGGCGCTCCATTTCGTGCGTCTGGATGAACTCGTGGCGAAGGCCAAGCTGGCTCACGAGACGAAGGGCACTGTCGCGGTGACGGCGGGGATAGCTGGGGGAATCGGCCGTGATGCACAGCGCCCGGTCGCCGAGCTCGGCCCGGGCGATGCAGGCCAGATACGCGCTGTCGACGCCGCCGCTGAAGGCGACGACCACGCCATCCAGGCCCGCCAGGATCTCACGCAGCGCGCGTTCCTTCCGCGCCAGCGCGTCGTCCCGGCCGGCGACGTCCGGTCGCACGGCATTGCTCACTCGTCCCAGTCCTCTTCGTCTTCGTCCTCGTCTTCGTCCTCGTCGTCGTCGGCGTCCTCCTCGTCTTCGTCTTCGTCCTCGTCCTCGTCGGGCGCGAGTTCCAGCTCGATCGGCGACGTGTTGGTCACCTCGAGGCTCGAGCCGCAGTCCGGGCAGCTGAGCAGGTCGCCCTTGTCGACGTCGTATTCGTCGACTTCGATTTCGGCGTCACACTCGGGGCAGGTGGCCATTACCCCCTCCTGGATAGGTGGTCGTTGCGGACGTGAGATCCTACTTTCCACGAGTCGCGGGCATTTTGCAAGGTGCGACCGGAAGGCCCGGATTATAGGGGAAGCCTGAAGGAGTGTGCAATCGACCCCTAAGGTTCCCCTTGTAGTCTTCCGATACAACTCATGATGAGCGCAGATCCTGCGCCCGGCGCCGCCGGCAAGACCGTCGTCATCGCCGACGATACGGCGTTCGTACGCGACCGTTTCCGGGCCGCGCTGCAGAGCGCCGGGCACCGGGCCCTGGCCGTCAAGAGCGCCGCCGAACTGCTCGCGCGCGTGCGCGCAGACCTGCGTGTGATCGACCTGCTCGTCGTGAACCTCCGCCTCCCGCACGCTGCCGGCGTCGAACTGGTTCGAGGCATCCGGCGGCTGGACAACGGCAAACTGCCCATCGTCGTTTTCAGCGGGACCATTGCGAGCGCCGACGAGGTGCGCGAACTGGCGAATCTCGGCGTCGCGGGCTACGTCAACGAATACACGGCGGTTCACCACATCCTGCCCTCGCTCGCCCCGCACCTGTTCCCCGACAACTTCAACCGCCGCAGCAGTCAGCGCGTGATGGTCGGGATCCCGGTCGCCTATCGTTTCGGTGACACGATCGCAACCGCGTTGACGCTGAACGTCGGCAAGGGCGGAATCGGCATCCGGACGATGAGCCCGCTCGACCCCTCGTCGAGGCTGCGCGTGCGCTTCCGGATCCCGGGCTCGAAGCGCGATGTGGATGCCGAGGCGCGCGTGGTCTGGAGCGATCGCCGCGTCGGCATGGGCGTGCAGTTCGAGAAGGTCGAGGCCGGCGACCAGGCGGCCCTCAACGATTTCGTCGACTCGCAGTTCTTCACAGACAAGAAGCGCTGACCCTTCCACGGATTCACGCAGCTCAGTACCGATCCGCAGATTCACGCAGATTCACGTACAGATGGCCCAACATCCGAGGGCCGCAAGAAGCGCGCGAGCCCGCGCTTCGACGGCGGACGGCGGCGGGGTCCAACGCGGCAGCTGCGTTGGGTGCCCGTAGCCGTCCGCCTGCGCGGTGGGCGAAGCTGCGATTCACGAAGGCCTCCTGCGCGCCAGGCCCCCGTGAATCGCGGCTCCGCCCACCGCACCAGCCGCATTCCGCGGCTGTCGAAGCGTACCGAAGCCGCGCAATCGGCGTAAATCGGCGTAATCTGCGGATCCGTCCGTGACGCGCCCGGGCGTTTCCCGTGGCGGTGCGGGTCCACTCCCCGATTGACACGTCAGGCCACACCTCCTACAGTCGCGGACGGAGGGCCAACGAATCTATGACCCACTTGTCGGCCTTCGATGTCGGGATGCGGTTGCTGGTCGTCCTGGCGCTCGTGTTGGCGAACGGCTTCTTCGTCACTGCGGAGTTCGCACTCGTCACAGTGCGGAAGACCCGCATCGACCAGCTCGTGGCCGAGGGCAACCGCCTGGCTCGCACCGTCAGGCGGGCGGCGTCGGATCCGGACAGTTACATCGCGGCGACGCAGCTGGGCATCACGATGGCGAGCATCGGGCTCGGAATGGCCGGCGAACCGATGGTGGCGGAGATCATCCAGCCGGTCCTCGGGCCCGCCGCCGCCCATTCGATTGCCACCACGCTGGCCTTCGCATTCATCACGGCGCTTCACATCGTGCTCGGCGAACTGGCGCCGAAGACCATCGCGCTGCAGCACGCGGAGCGAGCGTCGCTCATCGTCGCGAAACCGACCCAGATCTTCATGACGGTCTTCTGGCCTTTCATCGCGTTGCTCAACGCGATGGGCCGGGCGGTCGTGCATGCGCTCGGCCTCCGCCCGCCCGGCGGGATGGCGCTCGTCCATTCGGAGGAAGAGCTGAAGATGCTGGTGACGGCCAGCCAGGAAGCGGGCGTGCTCGAGGAAGACGAAGAGCGGATGCTGCACCGGGTCTTCGGATTTGCCGATCTGACGGCCGGCCAGGTGATGATCCCGCGAACCGAGATGGTGGCGGTGCCGATCACCGCGACCCTCGCGCAGGTATGCGAGGAGATTCAGCGGCTTCCCTATCCGTGGCTTCCGGTCTACCGCGACCGTCTCGACGACATCGCGGGAGTGGTCGTCGTGACCGATCTCTGCCGCGCGATCGCCGCGTCGCCCTCGCCGCTCAACCTCGGCGCCTTCGTCCGCGACGTCCGGACGGTCCCGGAAACGATGAAGGCCGACGACCTGCTGAACCAGATGCGGCGCCAGCGGATGCACCTGGCCATCGTGATCGACGAGTACGGCAGCACCGCCGGCATGGTGACGTTCGAGGGGTTGATGGAGCGCATCGTGGGCGAGCTGGCCAGCGAGGTCAACCCGGCGGGCAAGCGCGTTCGCGTGCTGCCGGATGGCAGCGCGCTCGTCGACGGCCTCGTCCTGGTACCCGACGTCAACGAGCAGTTCGGCCTGCACATCGAGGAGACGACCTACAACACGATCGGCGGATACGTGCTGGGATGCCTCGGACGGCGCGCGCGCGCCGGCGACGCGATCGAGGTGGAAGGCCGGATGTTGCGCGTCGAGGCGCTGGATGGGCTGCGCGTCGCGCGCGTGCTGATCACGCGGCCGAAGGCCGGCAAGGCCGGAAAGAGAGCAGAGAGCAGTCAGTAGCCAGTACTCAGCAGACTGGCGAGTGCGCCGGCAGATCGTGAGCGCAATCGCGTGCCCTCCTGTCTACACCCGGTTTCATACGCTGCTTCACTTCATTCGGTTCGCAGCAGCCGCAGTCCGTTCGCGATCACCAGCAGCGAGGCGCCCATGTCGGCCACCACCGCCATCCACAGCGTGGCGAGGCCGGCGACGCCGAGGACGAGAAACGCGCCCTTCAGCCCGATTGAGACCGCGATGTTCGTCTTGATGTTCCGCAGCGTCCTGCGGCTGAGGCGGAAGGCGAACGGCAGCTTGAACAGGTCGTCGGCCATCAGCGCCACGTCGGCCGTTTCGAGCGCCGCATCGGTGCCCGCCACCCCCATCGCGATGCCCACGTCGGCGGCCGCCAGCGCGGGCGCGTCGTTGACGCCGTCGCCCACCATCGCGACCGTGCCGTAGCGCTGCCTGAGCGCCCGCACCGCCGCCACCTTGTCCTCGGGCAGCAGTTCGGCCTGGAACTCGTCGATCGCGAGCGCGTGCGCGACCGCGCGCGCCGCGATCGCGTTGTCGCCGGTCAGCATCGCGATGCGTTCGACGCCCTGCCGGCGCAGCAGTGCGATCGCGTCGCCGCCTGCCGTGCGGACCTCGTCGCCGACGGCGATGATGCCGATCGTCTGCCCGTGGCGCGCGAGCAGCACCGCCGTCCGCCCGGATGCAGCGAGCCGATCGAGCTCGGCGTCGACCGCGGGCGAGCAGAGGCGACGCTCCTCGAACAGCCGGTGGTTGCCGATGACCGCCACCTCGCCGTCCACCCGTGCCTCGGCGCCGCGCCCCGGCAGCGCCTGGAACTGGCGGCCGATCGACGCCTGGACGCCCTCCGACGCGGCGCGCCGCACGATGGCTTCGCCAATCGGGTGTTCGGATCGCGCCTCGAGCGCGGCCGCCAGGCCGAGAATCTCGGCGCGCCCCGCGCCGTTCTGCGGAATGATCTCGACGACTTCGGGATGGCCGATCGTGAGCGTTCCCGTCTTGTCGAACGCGACGCAGCGCACGCGCGCGGTGCGTTCCAGGTGCACGCCGCCCTTGATCAGGACTCCCTGTCGCGCGGCCGCCGCCAGCGCCGAGACGATGGAAACGGGTGTCGAGATGACCAGCGCGCAGGGACAGGAGATGACGAGGAGCACCAGCGCGCGGTAGAACCACGACTCGAACGGCTGTCCGGCCACGAACGGTGGCACGACCGCCACCGCGCCGGCGAGCACGATCACGGCCGGGGTGTAATAGCGGGCGAACCGCTCCACGAAGGTCTGCGACGGCGCGCGCTGTGCCTGCGCCACTTCCACCAGGCCGATGATGCGGGCCATCGTGGTGTCGCGGCGCAGCCGCGTGACGCGGACCTCGAGCGCGCCGCGGCCGTTGATCGTGCCGGCAAACACTTCGTCGCCCGGACGCCTGGTCACCGGCACCGATTCGCCGGTAATCGGCGCCTGGTTCACCGCGCTCTCGCCGCCGATGACGGTGCCGTCGAGCGGGATCTTCTCGCCGGGACGCGCCACCATGATCTCGCCGATCATGACGTCGTCGACCTTGACGCGCTGCTCCTCGCCGGCGCGGCGCACCAGCGCCTCGCCGGGCGCCACCTCCATCAGCGCGCGGATCGCGTGGCGCGCGCGCTCCATGCTGCGCGTCTCGAGGAACTGCGCCAGGGCGAAGAGGAAGATGACCGTGGCCGCCTCGGCCCATTCGCCGATCGCCATCGCCCCCGCGACGGCGATGAGCATCAGGACGTTGATGTCGAGCGAGAACGCGCGCGCGGCCGAGAAGGCGCGGCGGGCGGTGTAGACGCCGCCGCCGAGGACCGACAGGATGAACAGCGCGATGAGGGCCGGCGCGGGCAGCGAGAGCCAGCGCCCGAAGAGGCCGGCCGCCAGCGCGAGCCCGGACAGCACCACGAGCGCCTGGCGCCGCGCGGTGGCGCCCGGGGCCAGCCCGACCGGCTCCTCGTGCTCGAGCCACGCCCGCATGCCGGTGGTCGCAACCGCCTCGGCGATGGCCGTCGCGTTCAACCGCGCGGCGTCGTACTTGACGCGCAGGCGCTGGCCCATCACGTCGGCCGACAGGTCTTCGAGGCCGGGGAGCGGCTTGAGCCGCCGCTCCAGGATCGCCACCTCCTCGTGGCAATCCATCCCTTCGATCTTGAAGACCGATTCGGCGTGCACCTCGCACACGGGGCACGACGAGGCTCGTTCCGTGCGCATCACCTGACGGTCCCCGCGCCCGGCGCCCGGCGGCCGCCCGGTCCGCGACCAGCCTCGCCGGCGGGCCGGCGCGGCGGCGCCTCCTCGATGTGGCGCAGTCCCTGCTCGAACAGCGCGATCACGTGCTCGTCGTCGAGCGCGTAGAAGACCATCCGGCCGGCGCGACGCGGCCGCACGACGCGCATGCTCCGGAGCAGCCGCAGCTGATGCGAGATCGCCGACTCGCTGAGGCCGACCAGCGTCGCGAGGTCGCACACGCACAGCTCCGATTGCGCGAGCGCGTCCAGGATGCGCACGCGCGTCAGGTCGCCGAGCACCTTGAAGGTGTCGGCGAGCACCCCGCCTGCCTCCTCGCCGAGCAGCCGGCGGCGGATGCGGGCAATCGTCGACGGGTGCGCGTGCACCCATTCGCCGGTGGGCTCCCGGTGCGCGGTTCGCGCCGGTCCGGCCGGCGCGTCGTCGATCTGGCGTTCGTTCATTGGATTATTGAACATCTGCTCAGATGTTCATTCTACCCGGCCGCCCGGCGGGCGGGCAACCCGGGCCGACCTCGGCCGCCGCCGCCCGCCGTCTTGCCCCGCCGCTTCACGTTCGACTAGTATGGGAAACGAACATTGCACAAAACCGTGAAAGTACTTCCTGCCTGATCAATACAACCGCAGCGACCGCCCGCCCGCCACGCGTCGCCCGGCCCGCGGCGTTCCGCGGCCGGCGGCACCGGCGTGCCGACCGGGCTGCCACGTTCAATCAGCGGAGTGAACACCGTGATCGAGGTCCAGCACCTGACCAAGCGGTTCGGTCGCGTGACCGCCGTGGACGACGTCAGCTTCCGCGTCGAGCGGGGCGAGATCCTCGGCTTCCTGGGGCCCAACGGCGCCGGGAAGACCACGACGATGCGCGTGCTCACCGGGTACATGCCGGCGACCGAGGGCCGGACCCTGGTGGCCGGGTTCGACGTCTTCGAGCAGCCGATCGAGGCCAAGCGCCGCACCGGCTACCTGCCCGAGACGCCGCCGCTCTACCCCGAGATGACCGTCCGTGAATACCTGACCTTCGTCGCGCGCCTCAAGGCCGTCCCGTCCGCCGAACGCACGCGCCGGGTCGGGGCCGTGATGGACCGCACGCGCGTGAGCGAGGTCGCGGATCGTCACTGCGGCAAGCTCTCCAAGGGGTACCGGCAGCGCGTCGGTCTCGCGCAGGCGCTCATCCACAACCCCGACGTGCTCATCCTCGACGAGCCGACGGCGGGCCTCGATCCGAAGCAGATCATCGAGACGCGGCAACTGATCAAGAACCTGGCCGGCGACCACACGATCATCCTCAGCACGCACATCCTGCCGGAGGTCTCGCAGACCTGCCAGCGCGTCGTCATCATCAACAAGGGCAAGGTGGTGGCGATCGACACGCCCGCGAACCTGACCTCGCGGCTGCGCGGCTCGGAGACGCTCTACGTGCAGATCGACGGCGGCGGGGCCGCGGTGGACAGCGCGCTTGCCGAGGTGCCGGGGGTCACGAAGGTCACCGAGGCCGACCGCCACGACGGGCTGGTCGGCTACGAGGTGGAGAGCACGCGCGGCCGTGACGTCCGGCGGGACCTGGCGCGCGCCGTCGTCACGCAGGGATGGGGGCTGCTCGAACTTCGCCCCGTCCGCATGAGCCTCGAGGACATCTTCCTGTCTCTCACCACCGAGGAAGCACCGGTGGAGACCAGCCAGATCGTGGACACAAGCCAGCCGGCGGAGGGCGCCCATGAGTAACGTCATTGCAATCGCAGGAAAGGAGCTGCGCTCCTATTTCGCGTCGCCGATCGCCTACATCGTCGTGGGCCTGTTCGCGCTGGTCTTCGGCTACTTCTACATCGTGATGGTCAACTTCTTCGTGATGCAGAGCATGCAGAGCGCGATGGGCGGCGGCGGCGCGATGAACGTGAACCGGGACCTGATTCACTACGTGCTGCAGAACGTCGCCGTCGTGGTGCTGTTCCTGATGCCGCTCATCACGATGCGCACCTACTCGGAGGAGAAGCGGACGGGGACCATCGAGTTGCTGCTCACCTCGCCGGTGTCGGACCTGCAGATCATCATGGGCAAGTTCCTCGGCGCGATGGCCCTCTACGGCCTGATGCTCGCCGTGACGCTGATTCACATCGCGCTGATCTTCGTGTACGGCAGGCCTGAATGGAAGCCGATCGCGAGCGGGTACCTGGGGCTCCTGCTCATGGGCGGCTGCTTCGTCTCGGTGGGCCTGTTCTTCTCGAGCCTCACGAAGAACCAGATCGTCGCCGCGGTGCTCACCTTCGTCGTCCTCCTGCTGCTGTGGGTCATCGACTGGATGACGAACTTCGCCCCGTCCGGCGTCGCCAGCCTGCTCAACTATCTCTCGATCACGTCGCACCTCGACGACTTCGCAAAGGGCATCGTCGACACCAAGCACGTGGTCTACTACCTGAGCTTCATCACGTTCGGCCTGTTTCTGACCTCCCGGGCAGTAGACAGCGAGCGGTGGCGGGGATAGCGCGATGTTGAAACGGATTCTCGGCGTCATCGGCTGGATCGGCACGGGCGTCGTGTTTGCCGCCGTCGCGGTGCGGTTCCTGCACCCGGCGTGGGAGCGCTACTCGTACTGGATGGCGTGGGCCGGCCTGGCCCTCATCCTGGTGTACGCCCTCGGGCAGTGGCGACAGATCGCGCACGTCTTCTCGCGACGGCAGGCGCGCCTCGGCACGCTGACGATCGTGAGCACGCTCATCGTGGTCGGCATCCTGGCGGCCATCAACTACATCTCCTCGCGCGAGAACAAGCGCTGGGACCTGACCGCGGCCAGGGAATACTCGCTCTCGGACCAGACGCAGAAACTGCTGTCGAGGCTGGACGCGCCGCTGAAGCTGATCGTGTTCGCGAGATCGAACGATTTCGAACGCTTCCGGACGGCGCTGGCCGAGTACCCCTACCAGTCGAAGAAGGTCTCGATCGAGTACGTGGATCCTGACCGCGAGCCCGATCGGGCCAAGCAGTACCAGATCCAGTCGTACGGCACCATCGCCCTCGCCTACAAGACGCGCACGGAGCGGGTCGTGTCGGACTCGGAGCAGGACATCGCCAACGCCATCATCAAGCTCGTGACCGGCGAGCAGAAGAAGGTGTACTTCGTCCAGGGCCACGACGAGCGGGACACGGCCGCATCCGATCAGTCGGGCTACAGCGCGCTTGCCTCGATCATCGCCCGCGACAATTACAGCGTGGACAAGCTGGTCCTGGCGCAGCACGCGGACGTGCCCGCAGACGCCTCGGTGGTCGTCGTCGCCGGGCCGAAGGACGATTTCCTCGCACCCGAGGTCGATGCCTTGAGGCGGTACCTTCAGAAGGGCGGGAAGCTGCTGCTCCTGCTCGATCCGCCGGAAAAGGCCGACAGCCCGCCGCTCACGAACCTGCTCGCGCTCGCGCACGAGTGGGGGATCACGGTCAACAACGACATCGTCGTCGACACCAGCGGCATGGGCCAGTTCTTCGGCACCGGCCCGCTCGTCCCGCTGGCGGCCGCGCCGTACCCGTCGTTCCCGATCACCGATCGCTTCCGCCTGAACACCGCCTTTCCGCTGGCCCGCTCGGTCACGCTGCCGGCCGGCGGCGTCAACGGGCACAACGCCCAGGTCTTCGTGCAGACGAGTGCCGACAGCTGGGCCACGGACGCGCAGGCCGCGTTGAAGAGCAACAAGATCGAGATCAAGCAGAGTACGGACAAACAGGGGCCGATATCGATTGCCGCCGCGGTGTCGGCGCCGGTGGATCAAAAGGCGGCCGTGCAGCCCGCCGGCGGGACCGGCGACGCCGACAAGCCGAAGGCGGAAACCCGCGTGGCGGTCATCGGCGATTCGGACTTCGTCGCCAACAACTACATCTCGATCACGAGGGGCAACCCGAACCTGTTCATGAACACGATCAACTGGCTGGCGCAGCAGGAGAACCTGATCTCGGTCCGGCCGCACGAGGCGGAGGACCGCCGCCTGTCGATCACGGCCACCCAGCAGCGCAACCTGCTGTTGTTGTCGCTCGTCATCATCCCGGTGGCCATCTTCGCGTCCGGCGTCTACACCTGGTGGCGGAGGCGATAAATGCGCGGTTTTCGCTCGACGCTCATCCTGTTCGCCGTGCTCGTGGGGCTCGTCGCCTACATCTATTTCGTCGAGTCCGCGAAACCGACGACGCCGGCCGGCGAAGAGGCGAAACAGAAGGTATTCTCGGTGACCGCGGACAAGATCGCCGAGGTCGCCGTCAAGCCCGCCTCCGGCGGCCCGACGGTGCTGCAGAAGGCGGACGGATCGTGGCAGATCGTCCAGCCGATTCAGTCCGCGGCGGACGACTCCGAGGTGTCCGGGCTCACGAGCAATCTCGCCTCGCTCGAGATCCAGCGCGTCGTGGACGACAATCCCCGCGACCTGAAGCAATACGGGTTGGCGCAGCCGCGCGTGGACGTCGGCTTCAAGGCGGCCGGCGACAAGGGCGAGCGTCACCTGTTGATTGGCGACAAGACGGCGACTGGCGGCGACCTGTACGCGAAACTGCAGAACGAGAAGCGGGTGTTCCTCATCTCGGCCTACCTCGACTCGACGTTCAACAAGTCGACGTTCGACCTGCGAGACAAGAGCGTGCTGAAATTCGACCGCAACAAGGTCGATTCGGTCGCGCTGGCCTCGCTCGACAAGGACGTGCAGCTCGCCAAGCGCGGCGAAGACTGGTCGCTGACGAAGCCGGTCCAGGCGCCCGCCGATTACGGCACGGTGGAAGGGCTGATCGGCCGCCTGCAGACCGCGCAGATGAAGTCGCTGGTCGCCGCCGATCCGAAGGATCTCAAGGAGTACGGTCTCGACAAGCCGGAAGCATCGGCGACGCTGGGAGCGGGCAGCGCCCGCGCCACCCTCGAGATCGGCAAGAAGACGGCCGACGGGACGCTGTACGCGCGCGACACCTCGCGCCCGGCGGTCTTCACCGTCGAAGCCGGCCTGCTGGACGAATTGAAGAAGCCGTCCGACGACTACCGGCGCAAGGATCTCTTCGAATGCCGGCCGTACAACGCGACACGCGTCGAGGTGACGCGCGGACCCGACACCTGGGCCTTCGAGAAGGTGAAGGGCCAGGGAAAGGACGCGACGGAGAAATGGCGGCAGGTGGCGCCCACCGCTCGCGACGTCGACGCCGCGAACATGGACGCGTTCCTGACCAAGCTGACGAACATGCGCGCGCAGTCGTGGGCGGCGGCCGGAACCAGGACCGGCATCGACCAGCCCGTGTTGACCGCCACCGCCCGGTTCGAGGACGGAAAGAAACAGGAACGCGTCGTCTTCGGAAAGGCGGGCAGCGACGTTTACGCCTCGCGGACGGGCGAGCCTGGCGCCGCGAAGGTCGACTCGGTCGAATTCGAGGACGCGCTGAAGGCGCTCGATGCGCTGAAGTAGCGCGGGGCTCAAGCCCCGCCGTGGGGCGGACCTTGAGGTTCGCCCTACAGCGTGTCGCGGTCCGCGCTTCCCGGTCACCAGCACGAGCATCATATGAAGCCGCCTCGATCCCGGCGTGCCGCATGGCGCGTCCTCGCCGCCTGGCTGCTCGCCCTTGTCGTCATCAGCTGCGGCCCGAAGACGCCGCCCTCGGTTGCGCCGGCGCCTCCGCGGACCGCGACCGCCGCTGCAGCGCCGCCCGCGCCCGCACCCACCGCGATACCTGCCGCGCCCGGTGCCGCGACGCCCGCGACCGCCCCACCGCCCGCCATTCGCCAGGCGACGGCCGTAGACCAGCTCCGCTCGGAACTCGACAGATTGTTCAACAGCCCGGCTTTCGATCGCATGCTGTGGGGCGTGCAGGTCCAGTCGCTCGCGACCGGCGAAATCCTCTATCGGCTGAACCCGACGAAACTGGTCATGCCCGCGTCGAACATGAAGATTGTGACGTTGGCGGCGGCCGCCGAACGTCTCGGGTGGGACTACACGTTCGAGACCACATTGCTCGCCGCCGGGCCGATCGGACACGGCGTGCTCAAGGGCGACCTGGTGATCGTCGGCAGCGGGGATCCCACCATCAATGGCCGGTCGGGCAACCCGACCGGGGTCTTCGAGGACTGGGCGGCCAGGCTGCGCGAGGCAGGAATAACGGCCATCGAGGGACAGATCGTCGCCGACGATCGCGCCTTCGACGCCGAATCGCTGGGCGCGGGCTGGTCGTGGGACTACCTCGCCTACGACTATGCGGCGCCGGTCAGCGCGCTGCAATACAACGAGAACGAGGCGGAGATTGTCATCAGGGCGGGCGCCGACGTTGGCCGCCCCGCGGTCGTGTCGGTCCGGCCGGAGTGGACCGGCCTGCAGATCGACAACCACGTCACGACGGCGGCAGCCGGCGGAAGATCGGCGATTGAGCTGCGCCGACTGCCGGGCAGCGATCGCCTCGACGTGGCCGGCGTCGTGCCGCTGGGCACCGAGACCGCGCGAGCCGCGGCGGTGGACAACCCGGCCCGGTTTTTTGCGGCGGCGTTGAGGTCGGTGCTGGTGAAAAGCGGGATCCGCGTGCGCGGCGACGGCGTCGCCATCCGCGACCTCGATACCGTTCCGGACGTCTCTGTCGCCACCATGATTCTGTCACGCCGTTCGGCACCGCTCTCGGAGATCGCCAGGGTGCTGATGAAGGTGAGCCAGAACCTGTATGCCGAGACGCTGGTGAAGACGCTCGGGCTGCAGGCGGGTGCAGGAACCACCGAGGCGGGCGACAAGGTCGTGCAGGAAGTGATCGGGGCGTGGGGCGTCGAACCCGGCAGCTATGTCCTGTTCGACGGTTCGGGCCTGTCGCGTTACAACTACGTGACCGCGGAAACGATCGCGCAGATCCTGCGGCACGTCTACATGGACCCTCGCCTTCGCGCGCCATTCATCGACGCGCTGCCAACGGCCGGCGTTGAAGGCGGGACGCTGGCGCGGCGGTTCAAGGGGACGCGCGCCGCCGGCAACGTGCACGCCAAGACGGGGTCCATCTCGAACGTGCGGGCGCTGTCCGGCTTCGTGGAGACGGCGGACGGGGAACCACTGGTCTTCTCGATCATCGCGAACAACTTCACACAGCCCCAGGCGGCCATCGACGCGACGACCGATCTCGCGGTGGAACGACTCGCCAATTTCACGCGCAAGCCATCGGGCCCCATCCAGTAGCGCGGGGCTTGAGCCCCGCGGTACGGCGGGCCTGAAGGCCCGCCCTACGCGTTCCTTCACCCCCCGCTCGCCGCCAGCAAACGCTTGGCTTCGTCGAGGATCTCCAGCCGGTCGCCCTTCAGGCCGCCGCCCTGCGCCAGGTCGGCCCGCCCCCCACCCTTGCCGCCGAATTTCTCGACGAGCGCGCGAAGGACCGCGCCCGCCTCCAGCGCGCCGCCGGGTGATCGGGCGACGACAACGAGGAATGGCGGGCCGGCGGAGAAAAGGGCGACGTCGTAGCCGGGCCGGCTTGCGATGGACGTGGCCAGCGCCTTCAGCACGTTCGCGTCCGACTGCGGCACCGACTCGACGACCAGGAAGCGCCCGCCCGCCTGCAGGGCGCGGTCGGCGAGCGCGACCGCCTCGTACTTTGCGAGCTGCTCCTGGTACCCGCGGATCGTCTTGCGCAGATCCTTGTTCTCCGCCTGCATCCGTTCGATCGCGCCCGGCAACTCCTCGGGCAGCACCGACACGCCACGGATGCAGCCGGCAACGACGTCGCGGTTGCGCCGGAAGGCGCGAAGGGCACGTCCTCCGCAGACGAACTCCAGCCGGACGCCGCCGCGGAAGCGTTCCCACGACAGCACCTGGATCGCGCCGATTTCGCCCGTTCGCGCGACATGCGTCCCGCCGCATGCCGATAGATCGTAGTCGGCGACGTCGATGAGGCGAAGCGTCCCCTCGCGCTCCGGCTCCTTCCGGAGCGGCAGCGCGGCCGCCTCTTCAGCGGTCGCAAACCGCACGGCCACGGGGCGATCCTCCCACACGATGCGGTTCGCCTCGTCTTCGGCGGCGTCAACCGCCTCAGCCTTCAGATCGCGCGACAGATCGACGGTCGAGACGTCGGCCCCGAGGTGAAACCCGACCGTCCGCGCGTGGTGAAGGTGATCGAAGGAGGCCGAGAGCACGTGCTGGCCCGTGTGCTGCTGCATGTGGTCGAGACGTCGCGCCCAGTCGATCACGCCGTGCACGGGAGAACCGGGCTCGAGCGGGCGTTCGAGCACGTGCGCGATTGAGTGGTCGTCGCGGTCGACGACGTCGACCACGCGGACGCCGTTCAACGTCCCGGTGTCGAACGGCTGTCCGCCCGAGGTCGGATAGAACGCGGTACGATCGAGAACCGCCGCCGGCCGTGACTCGACCTGGCCGACCGAGACGACGGTCGCATCGAATTCACGAAGCGACGGCTGCGTGTAGTAGAGGCGTTCGGTCATGGTAAGGATGTCAGAAGTCCGGTGTCCGAAGTCCGAGGTCCGAAGTCCGAGGGTCCGAAGGTCTATCGCCGTGCGAGCAGCGGATCGATCACTCCGGCCTCGGCAAAACCTTTCGCGCGCAGCAGGCAGCTGTCACAGCGCCCGCACGGCTGTCCCACGGGACCGGGATCGTAGCAGCTGTGGGTCAGGCCGTAGTCGAGGCCCAGCTGCAGACCGCGCCGGATGATGTCCGCTTTTGACATCTGCAGCAGCGGCGCGTGAACCCGGAATCGCGCCCCCCCGAGACCGGCGCGGGTCGCAACGGAGGCGAGGCGCTCGAACGTGTCGAGGAAAGCCGGGCGGCAATCGGGATACCCCGAATAATCGACGGCATTGGCGCCGATCACCAGATCGATCGCGCCCAGCGTTTCCGCCCAGGCGAGCGCCAGCGACAGGAAGACCGTGTTGCGGGCGGGTACATACGTGATCGGAATCTCGTCGCCTCCGATCGCGCGATCCTTCGGCACCGTGGCCGACCCGGTCAGCGCCGATCCGCCGAAGGCTGAAAGATCGACGCGGATCTCCAGGTGTCGCGCCACGCGCAGATCGGCGGCGACGGCGCGCGCCGCGGCGACCTCCCGCTCGTGACGCTGCCCGTAGCGCACGGTGAGCGCATGGAGATCGAAGCCGTCCTGCCTGACGATCGCAGCGGCCGTGTAGGAATCCAGACCGCCGCTCAACAGGACGACCGCTTTCTTCGCCATCGGTCCTCCGAAGACTCGAGGCTCGGGACTCACGGCATCGACTGGCTCAAGGCCAGCAGCCTTCGGCCCCTCACGCATGGCTCACGGCCTTGAGCCCAGTCGGGCCGGAAGCCTTGAGCCCTGGGCCTTGAGCCGCGCGCGGCGCGCTTCACACGCCGCGCGCCGTGGCGCCCCAGATGTACTTGTGTACCTGCAACTGCACGCGGACAGGCAGGCGATCGGCCAGGATCCAGGCGGCCAGGTCACGCGGTTCGAGCACACCGTGCACCGGCGAGAACAGCACAGCCGCCGCGCGCGAGGCAAGCTGGTGCCGCGCGACGACCGCGCGCGCAAACTCGTAGTCGCCGCGGTCCTTGATGACGAACTTCACCTCGTCGTGGGGGCGCAGCCGCGCCATGTTGTCCCAGTCCGCCTTCCCCGCTTCCCCGCTGCCGGGGCACTTGACGTCGACTATCGCGATCACGCCCGCCGGCACCTGCGCGATGCTGCGGTGTCCGCCGGTTTCGAGCAGCACGGTGGAACGCGCGGCCAGCAGGCGTTCCATCAGCGGGTACACGTCGTCCTGCAGCAGCGGCTCGCCGCCCGTCACCTCGACCAGCGGACAGCCGAAGGCGGCCACCGCCGACAGCACTTCGTCGACCGATTGCTTGCGCCCCTCGGTGAAGGCGTACGGCGTGTCGCACCACGAACAGCGCAGGTCGCAGGCAGTCAGCCGGACGAAGACGCACGGCTGGCCGGCCCTGGTCGATTCGCCCTGGATCGAAAAGAAGATCTCGTTGACCGTCAACATGAACACACCATTGTAGTCCACGCCTCCGCGACCGCAGATTCACGCAACCGCAGATTCACGCAGATGATGCCGGTCCACGGATTCACGCGGATTCACGCAGATCCCAAGCAGATCAGTGCAGGAATCTGCGCAAATGTACGTGAATCTGTGGACGGGTCACCCCCGTGAATCTGTGGACCGGTCATCCCGGTGAATCTGCGGAATACGGGCTACAATGCGGATGGAGGCGCCCGCCTTCGCGCCTCGGGAGCTCATCGCCCGGTGTCGGCGAGACGAGCGCAGGTGGGGCGCTTCGGCGAGGCAAGCCGATGGCAAAGCCGATCTTCTACTGGAAGCCGACCTGAACCACGTGCCGAAACGCCAGAAGGTTTCTGGAAGAGCAGGGTCTCGAGATCGAGGAGCGCGATCTGGCGAAGACGCCGCCATCCCGCGAGTTCCTCGAACAGCACGTGGATGAGGAGCACTTCCTGGACTTCCTCAGCCGCCGGAGCCCGGTGTTCAAGAGGCGGCCGCTGCCGAAGACCAGGCGTGAGGCCATCGACCTGATGATGCAGCAGCCAAACCTGATCAAGCGGCCGATCGTGGTCAAGGGCCGCAAGGTGGTGTTCGGCTTCGACAAAGACGCCCTCGCGCGCCTGGGAGAAACGGGGACGAGGTAGGCATGCCCGGCGAGGTTCGCATCGGCACGTGCGGGTGGAGCTATCCCTCCGGGCGCGGATCCTGGAACGGAATCTTCTACCCCCCGGCGGCGGCGCGGCGGGGCCGTCGCTTCGACGAGCTCGCCTACTACGCCGACCACTTCGACACCGTCGAGGTGAACTCCACCTTCTACCGTCTGCCCGAGTCCGACACGACGCGCGGTTGGGCCGCGCGCACGCCGCCCGGATTCGAGTTCTCGGTAAAACTCTATCAGGCGTTCACGCATCCCGGCATGATGGCCGGAAGGGGCGGGCCGCGGGAGTCGCGGGCGCGCGGCGTCGAAAAGGCGGTCCCGGTACCTGTCGTGACCGCGCAGGACGTCGACGAGTTCCGCGACAGCATCGATCCGCTCGCGGAGGCCGGGAAGCTGGGCGCGATCCTGGTCCAGTTCCCTCCAAGCTTCAAGCAGACGCCGCAGACGGTCGATTACCTGGCGTGGCTGCTGTCGGCGCTCAGTGGCCACTCGCTCGCCGTGGAACTGCGCGACCGCACGTGGAGCGATTCGCTGGACACCACGTTGACGTTGCTCAACCAGCACGGCGCCGCGTGGGTGCAGATCGACGAGCCCAAGTTCCGTTTCTCGGTGCGCCAGAACCGCCTGCCGAACGTCAGCGGCGTCTACTACATGCGGTTGCATGGCCGGAACGCCGAGAAGTGGTGGAAGCACGATCAATCGGAAGATCGGTACGATTACCTGTATTCGCCGGCGGAGCTGAAGCCGTTCACAGAGGCCGTCGCGGCCGTCCGAACCATCGTCCGCAAGGCGTACCTGTATCTGAACAACCATTTCGCCGCCAAGGCGGTCGCCGACGCGGTCGAACTGAAGCACCAGCTGGATGAGCCCGTGACGGGCGAATACCGCCAGGAACTCCTCGAAGCCTATCCTTTTCTTCGAGATATCGCCGGTTGCACCTCCGAACGGACCCTGTTGCCGCCCCCGCCCCCAAAAGGCTCTCCGTTGTCATAGCCGTGCTTCCTGCGCTAACATCGAGTTACATGGGGCCGGCCCAACAGCTCCCGTCCGACTCGCGGTTCGGCGATACCTTCCGTTCGAACCTCGCCCAAGTCCTGCTCCGCGCGCGACGAGACACGGTCCCTGCACCGGGATGGCAATGCGATTCGTATTGGCCGATCTGAAAGGCGTCGACGGACTGGTTTCGAAGGACACGGTCGCGGGCGGCTACGGCTCCCGCCTGGTGCCCTTCTCGAAAGTTTCGGCGGTCGTCCATTATTTCAAGCGCCGCTACATCAACCTGCCGAGCGTGCAGATGGCCTACCTGGCGGCGATCTGCGACAAGGCCGGGCACGAGGTGGTGTTCACGCGCGGTGCGGTGGAGGACGGCGACGTGGCGCTGGTGCTCTCGTCGCTGGTCGACTACCGCAACGAAACGGCATGGGCGGACAGGATGCGGGCGCGAGGTGTCCGCGTCGGCTTCGTCGGCCTGGCCGCGTCGAAGCTGCCCGAGCTGTTCGCCGATCACGCGGACTTCGTCGTCCGCGGGGAACCCGAGGAAGCGATCTCGCGCATGGCGCACGGCGAGGTGCTGCAGGGACTGTGCGCGAGCGCGTCGATCGCCGACCTGGACTCGCTGCCATTCCCGCGCTGGGACCTGGTCGAGGTGCGCCAACGGCGCGGCATTCGCTGGTCGGTGCGGCCGCTGGGCGGCGGGTTCCCGCTGCTGTCCAGCCGCAGCTGCCCCGAGTTCTGCACCTACTGCCCGCACCGCATCCTCGCCCCGTACCGCGCGCGGTCCGTGCGCAGCATCGTCGACGAAATCGAGGCGCTGTGCCAAGAGCGCCGGCGCCCCTACCTGATTTTCCGCGACCCGCTCTTCACCGAGCAGCGCCAGCGGGTGCTCGAGTTCTGCGACGAGATTCTCGCGCGTGACCTGAACGTGCGGTTCGACATCGAAACGCGGCTCGACCGGCTCGATCGCGAACTGCTCGACAGGGCGTACGAGGCCGGGCTGCGGGCGATCAGCTACGGCGTCGAGTCGGTGTCGCCCGACACGCTGAGGCGCGTCGGCCGCCGGCCGATTCCCGACGCGCACCACCGCGAGGTGATCGCGCACTGCCGGAAGCTGGGCATCGTCACGGTCGCCTTCTACGTGATCGGCTTTCCGACCGACGACTGGCAGTCCGTGGCGGCGACGATCGATTTCGCGATCGACATGGATTCGGCGTTCGCGCAGTTCAAGCTGTTGACGCCGTACCCGGGCACTCCGCTCTACAAGCAGATGCAGGCGCGGATCTACGAGAAGGACTGGCAGAAGTTCGACGGGTTCACGCCGACCTTCACCCACCCGAACCTGACCGCGAAGGAGCTGACGTTCCTGCTCGGCGCCGCGTACACGCGGTTCTACGTGCGGCCGGGATATCTCGCCAACATGCTCAGAATCCGCAACAGCCAGTTGCGCGGCTGGGTGGAACGACTCGATCACCGGGCGTTGAGTCTGACGTCGCGGCTGGAAACCGCGAAGATGTCTCGATCGGTCACATGCTGAACGCCATTTCGCGCTACGGGGCCCGCGTCCTTCCGAACACGCAGCAGCTCATCGCGGCCGTCAAGGCGCGCGGCGAATTCATCCAGGGGCCGCAGATCGCGGAATTCGAACGCGCGTTCGAGAAGCGTCTGGGAAGCGGGCGCGCCATTTCGACCGCGTACGGCCGGATGGCCTTCTACTACATGCTGAAGGCGCTGGATCTGCCGCCCGGCTCCGAGATCGTGGTTCCCGCCCTCACCTTCTGGGTCATCCCGGCGCTTGCGCAGGCCGCCGGCCTCAAGGTGGTGTTCGCGGACATCGACCCGGACACGTTCCTGCTCGACCCGGCAGCATTCGAGCGCGTCGTGACGGACAAGACGCGGGTGGTGGTCCCGACGCACCTGTACGGCCTGCCGTGCGAGATGGACGACATCGTCAGCATCGCCGCACGGCACAACCTGTTCGTCATCGAGGACTGCGCGCACGCGCTCGGAGCCGTGTACCGCGGTCGCCCCGTGGGGACGTTCGGCACGGGCGCGCTGTTCAGCTTCCAGACGCTGAAGCCGCTGAACACCTACGGCGGCGGCATGGCGCTCGTGCACGATCAGGCGCTCGCGCAGCGCGTCGCGGATGTCGTCTCGGCGCTGCCGTGGCCCGGCGAAGATCGAATCCGCAAGCGCCTGTTCATGGGACGTGTGCAGCGGATCCTCATCCGCCCGAACGTGTTCACCTGGACGTCGTTCCCGATCCTGTGGGTTGCCGCGCTGTGGGACGCGAACCCGGACGTTTTCCTGTGGGAGAAGATTCGACCGCTCCACCCGCTGCCGCAGGAGTACACCGAACGGTACAGCAACGTGCAGGCGGTGCTCGGACTTGAATCGCTCAAGTACCTCGACCAGTGGACGGCCGCGACCCGGGCGAACGCGCGGCGCCTGGACGAGGCGCTCAAGGACATTCTCCGGGTGCCGGGCGTCCCGCCGGATCGCACGCATGTGTACTACCAGTACTGCGCGTACGGCGCCGATCGCGACCGGTTGATCGCGCGGTGCGTACGCGGGGGCATCGACATCGAGAGCCTGCACGTCGACGTGTGCCCGGAACTGACGGACCTGTTCCCCGGCCCGCACGCCGAGACGCCTGGCGCGACGCGATCCGAGGATGCGATCCAGGTGCCGGTCTACGCGTCGCTGACGGACGCGCAGATCGAGCGCATCGGGCGCGTCGTCCGCCGGGCGGCCATCGAAACCGCTCGCAAGGCAGGCGCGGCGCCCGCCGACACCGCCGCACGCACATGAACCTCGAGTGGACGGGCGGCCTGGCCTACCTGGCTGTGTACATCGCGGCCATCATCGAAGGCGAAGTCGTTTTCGTGACCGCTGCCGTCGCCGTGGCCGCCGGGCAGTTGAACGGCACGGGCGTCTTCCTGGCGGCGGCGCTCGGCGGATCCAGCGGCGATCAGTTCTTCTACTACATGATCCGCGGTGCGCTTCACGGCCACCTCCGCCGGTTTCTCGCCCGGTTTCCCGCCCTGGCGAATCGCCACCAGGCCATCGTCGCACGGGTGCAGCGGCACCAGGTACCGATGGTGCTCGCCTGCCGCTTCATGCCCGGCCTGCGCGTGGCGATTCCCGCCGCCTGCGCCTATGCGCGCGTGCCCGGCTGGCTCTTCTCGCTCTGCGATCTGATCAGTGCCTTTGCCTGGGCGTCGGTGATCATGCTGGTGGTCGCGTGGGGCGGCCCGACCGTGCTCGCGCGCATTGGCCTGCGCGGCTGGTGGTCGGCCCTCGTGCCGGCGCTCATGCTGCTGCTGTTCGCCTGGTGGTTGGGAAGGGAGACCCGGAAGCTCGACGAGCAACCAGAAAGGGATCGGGACTCAATTCGCCGATTACGATCCCGTCATTCAGCGTTGTGATCGGCGAATCGAGTCCAGACCCTTCGACGGACACCTGGGCGCCAGCACGCAGGCACGGCATCGCGGGCCGATGGGCCGGCAAACGTTCTGCCCCCATGTCACCAGGTACACGTTGACGTCCGGCCACCATCGCCTGGGAATCGCGCGATACAGCGCCTGCTCGGTCTGTTCCGGCGTTCTCGTGGAAACCCAGCCAAGCCGGTTCGAAATGCGGTGGACGTGCGTGTCGACGCAGATGTTCTGACGGCTGCCGTGCGCGAGAATGAGCACGAGATTGGCCGTCTTCCGCCCGACGCCCGGCAACGTCAGTAGTTCCTCCATCGTGCCGGGCACCCGGCCACCGAAGCATTGCATCAGCAGGCGACACGTCTCCTTCACGTGCCGGGCTTTCGTGCGGTAGAAGCTGACCGGGTAGATCAGCCGTTCGATCTCGCGCACCCTCAGGCGTTCCATCGCCTTCGGCGCCGGCGCACGGCTGAACAGCCGCATCGATGCCGCGTGCGTGGTCGCATCCTGTGTCCGGGCCGACAGCAGCGTGCCGATCAGGACGCGAAACGCGCGCTTCCGATTCTGCCGCGCGATCTTCTCCACGGCCGGGGCATCCAGGTCCGGCAGCGCGTGCCGGAGATGCTGCATGATCCACGCGACATCCGCCGGGTGTGGGACCGGCACGCGAGTCGCAGGGCGTATGTTCTTTCGTTCGGGCCGGTTCATGTGACGTCAGAATCTCCACGCGTCCGCGTGCTCGGGCGCGTCACGTACGGATCCACCGATTACGCCGATTACGCCGAGCAGACGCGGCGGCACGCTTCGACAGCCGCAGAACGCGGCTTGCGAGGGGGGCGGGGCAGTCGCTCACGAGAGCCCGACAGACCAACAGGCTTTCGTGAGCGACTGCCCCGCCCCCCTCGCAGGCGGACGGCGCTGCCGTCCGCCGTCGAAGCACGCCTCCGGCGTCTTCTGCGGCCCTCGCTGACCTCGCGTTCGTGTCTGCACGTTGTGAAATCGTGATTGGTAATCGGTGTAACCGGTGTAATCGGTTGATGAGTTTCGAATCTGCGGATCAGGGCACCGGCGTCAGCGCCGGCTGCCCGGCGAGCACGGCCAGCACGTTGCGGACCGCGAGATCCGCCATCGCCGTGCGCGTCTCGGTCGTCGCGCTTCCCAGGTGCGGCGCGAGGACGACGTTCTCGAGAGCCAGCAAATCCGGATGCACGGCCGGTTCCCGCTCGTAGACGTCCAGCGCGGCGCCGGCGATCATGTGCTCGCGCAGCGCCCACGCCAGCGCCTCTTCGTCCACGACGGGACCGCGCGAGGTGTTCACCAGGTAGGCTGCGCGCTTCATCCGCGCAAGCGCCTTCCCGTCGATGAGATGCCGCGTCTTCTCCGTCAGGGGCACGTGCAGCGAGACGACGTGCGAGGTCGCGAGCAGCTCGTCCAGCGACATCGGCTGCATCGCCGGCGCACCGGGTCCGGCCGCAGATCGCCGCCCGGCGAGCGGATGCGGCGCCGGGTCCGTGTAGGCGACCCACATCCCGAAGGCCGCGGCCCGCGACGCGACCGCGCACCCGATGCGGCCCAGGCCCACGATCCCCAACTGCTTGCCGCGCAGCTCCGACCCGAGCATGAAATCCAGCGCCCAGCCCTTCCATCGACCCGCGCGCAGCAGCCGTTCTCCTTCGGCGATCCGGCGCGTGACGGCGAGAATCAGACCCCAGGCGAACTCGGCCGTCGCCTCCGTGAGCACGTCGGGTGTGTTCGTCACCTCGATGCCGCGCGAGCGCGCGTACGCCACGTCGAGGTTGTCGTAGCCGACCGCGATGTTGGCGACGATGCGCAGCCCGGCGCCGGCGTCGAGCACCTCGCGATCGATCCGGTCGGTGAGCAGGCAGATGAGCGCCTGAGTGTCGCGGATGCGCCGCAGCAGCTGGTCGCGCGGGATCGCCTCTGCGTCCCGGTGCAGGTCGACGTCGCACGCGCCCTCGAGCGCCGCGAGTACGGAGGCTGGAATGCGCCGCGTCACGAGCACGCGCGGCCGTGCCACGTCAGGAGGTCCGCCGGGCGCCCGCCACGAACGCGCTCCGGCACTTGTCCGAGCAGAAATGGTGGACGCCGTTCGCGTCGCGGACGGCAAGAGCGGCGGCAGGAATCACGAACGTGCCGCAGATCGGATCGCGGACCATGCGCACGCCCCGGTCGATGCGTCGCGAGGGTCCCCGCTCGCCCCGCATGCCCTGCGCCAGGCCGCCGAAGAACTGCCGCAGCGCACGCGCGACCAGCAGCACGATCAGCACGTAGACGAGGATGCGCGTCAACAACATCGGTTACTGGCCGCGGGGTGCGGGTGCCGAGACGCCGCCTCCCGGATGCGCCGACTTCAGCCCGTCGAGCAACTGCTTCGCCCGCTGCCCTTCCGGGCTGTCGGGCGCGAGATCGATGACCTTCTGCCACGACGCGGCCGCCCCGTCGAGATCCTGCTTGCCGAAGGCCCGCACCATCCCCTGGTTGAGCAGCGTCTTCGTGTGCTTCGGATCGATGCTCAACGATCGATCGAGCTGTTGCAGCGCCTTGTCCGGCTGGCCCAGATTGTAATAGCTGACGCCGAGATCCGTGCGGACGTTCACGTCACGCGGGTCGAGCTTCAACGCTTCCTCGTACCACTTCGCCGCCTCGTCAAAACGGTCGGCGTCGTAGTAGAGGTTTCCAAGGGCCACCCGCGGCTGCACGCTGTTCGGGTCGCGTTGGATCTCCGCGCGCAGCGACGCCACCTGATCCTCGTCGACGGTCTTTGCCGGCGCGCTCGCCTGCTGCACCGAAGGCGCGGAGGCCGCCGCCACGGCCCGGCTGGACGTCGCCTGTTGCGTGCCCAGAACCCATCCCACAATGAGGCCGAAGAACGCGCCGACGAGAGCGAAAACGATCGACTCTGCTTTCATGATCGAGAGCCAATCCAGCCGGGGTGCCGACAGGCCTCGACGGTCGAACCCGTTCGACCATCGGCTCGTCGGCCATCGACTGGTGCTGGAGGTTGCCGAGAATCCGCGGATCCCCATCATAGCAGAAGGGGACGGGTGACCGAATTGCGCGCCCTTGTCCAGGAACGTATCCGGATAATCGACAACACGCTCCAAGGGCGCCCCGCGCGAAGCGCGATTACTAGGAGGCCGTCGGTCAATGCTCGGACGGGCTCCTAGAGCGTGCGCTGAAACCACTCGACAATCAGCGCCACGAGATCGGGCTGCCGGCCGAGCATCGCCGTCCCGTGGCCGGCGGCATTCACCAGCCTCACCTCGCGCGTGCCGTTCCCCGCCTTCTGGAGCCTGTGGACCGATCGGGTCGCGTAACCGTCCTCCTGGCTCGCAATCATCAACGCCGGCCGCTCGCCGTACTTCCTCAGTGCCGCCTCGCTGTGAAGGTTGCGGTAATCCAGGCCAGGTGACAACAACACGATCGACCGGACAGTCGGATCGGCGGCGGCGGCGAGCACCGCGAGGTTTGCGCCGATCGAGGCGCCGGCGATGCCGACCGTGGTGACGCCGAGGTCCGGGCGCATCGACAGGAACAGGCGCGCGGCCTCGACGTCCATCAGATCGGGAGACAAATCCCGCATGGCGTCCGGATCGCTGCGCGGATCGGGACCGGACGACCCATGGCCGCGCAGGTCGATGGCAAGTGCCGCGATGCCGGCGTCGGCGAGCCGCGAAGCGAGCGCCTGCCAGTCGTCGCGCGACCGCGTGAGCATGTGCACCAGGATGACGCACGGAGCAGGACGGCGCGAAGGCTGATAGAAACTGCCCGCGATCAGCACGCCGTCCCGCGTGCGGAAGGTGACGCTGGTCACAGGGCCGGCGACGGCGGCCGGCGCCACCAGGGCAGACAACACGGCGAGCGCGGCGGGCAACAACGTCGTCCGCCTCATTTGAGCAACGCCAGCATCTCGCGCACCGCGCGATCCATGCCGACGAGCACCGCCCTCGCGATGATGCTGTGGCCGATGTTCAGCTCCACGATCTCGGCAATCGCGGCAATCGGGCCGACGTTCACGTAGTTCAGGCCGTGCCCGGCCAGCACTTCCAGCCCGGCCCCGCGGGCCTCGTGGGCCGCGAGGCGGACCTGCTCGAGACACCCGGTCCGATCGGACGCCCGCGCGCTCGAATACGCCCCGGTGTTGATCTCGATCGCGTCAGCGCCGACGTCCTTCGATGCCGCAACCTGCCGCGCGTCGGGATCGATGAAGATGCTCACGCGGATGCCCGCTTCGTGCAGCCGGTTCGCCGCCGCAGCCACCGTGCGGGCGTGCGACACGACGTCGAGCCCGCCCTCGGTCGTCAGCTCGTTGGGACGCTCCGGCACCAGCGTCACCTGGTCCGGCCTCACGCGCGCGGCTATCGTGGCCATCTCTTCGGTCGCCGCCATCTCGACGTTCAGCTTCGTCGCGACGATCTCGCGCAGCAACTCGAGGTCGCGTTCCTTGATGTGGCGACGGTCGCTGCGAAGGTGGATGGTGATCCCCTCCGCGCCCGCCAGTTCGGCGAGGATAGCCGCGGCGAGCGGCTCCGGTTCCCGGGCCTTGCGCGCTTCCCGCACGGTGGCGACGTGATCGATGTTGACTGCTAGGCGCATCGTAGATCCTTGTCGGCCTTAGACCTTGGGCCTTAGGCCTTCGCGGGCTCGTCTGCCCCCAAGGCCAAAGGTCCAAGGCCCAAGGCCCTCTTCTCACCGCGGCGTCGCGTCGGGCAACCCGCCGTCGACCGGGATCGTCGCCCCGGTGGTCGGCGTCTGGCGCGTGGCGAAGAACATGACCGCGTTGGCCACGTGGTCGGCCGTCACGCGGGCCTTCAGCAGGTTCCGAGTGCGGTAGTACTCCTCGAGACCCGCCTCGTCCAGGCCTCGCGCCCGCATCCGATCGGGGCCGACCGCCTTCCACAATCCGGACTTCCTGCCTGCGTCGCCAAACACGGCGTCCGGCGACACCATGTTCACGCGGACGTCGATGTCGGCGAGCTCGAGGCTGGCAATCCGGGCGAGTTGATGCGAGGCCGCCTTGGTCGCGCTGTAGGCGCCGAACCTCGCACCCGGCGCAAACACGTTCTTGGTCGACACGAGCACGATGTCGCCGCCGGTGCCCTGGTGCCTGAAGTGGCGGCCGGCTTCGGCCAGCAGCAACAGCGTCCCTTCGACGTTAACCCGCTCGAGCTTGCGGAACGCGTCGAGGTCGAGGGTGTCGAGCGGCGAGACGTGCGCGATGCCCGCGTTGATCACGACGAGATCGACGCCGCCCCAGCGGCGTGATGCCGCCGCGAACCCGGCGGCGACGGAGGCGGCATCGGTGACGTCGACCGGCACGGCCAGCACGCGCGCGCCCGCCTGGCCTCTCAGTTCGGCGGCCAGCGAGTCGAGCGGATCGCCGGGCAGGTCGGTCGCCACCACCTGACACAGGTTGGCGAGCAGCGCGCGGCAGATGCCCGCGCCGATCGCGCCTGCGGCCCCGGTGACGAACGCCACGCGATCGTGCAGCACTCCGGCCTCGCCGGACAGCTTGGCGTGCTGCAGGACGCGATACTCCATCGCGACGATCTCGCGCTCGTCCACGCCTTCGTAGGCGGCACCCAGCGCGCCGATCTGCGCTTTCACGGCCAGCGTGTGCGCGGTGATGTCCGCGGCGATCGTCGCAGCGTTCAGGTCGGGGCCGGAACAGAGCGCGCCGAGACCGGGCATCAGGATGACCCGCGGCAGGGAGTCGAACCGCGCGATCCCCGCCGGCATCGCCTCGCGGTTCCGATCGACATACGCGTCGTACTGCTCGACGTAACGGGCCACGGCGCCCGTCACCTGCTCGCGCAGGTGTTCCGCGGTCCCGTAATCGGGGGCCTCGATCCACAGGGGAAACGCCTTCGTGCGGATGAGGTGGTCGGACGTCAGCGCCGGACTGACGAACAGGTCGCGGGCGCCCGGCGCGTCGAGCCACGCCAGCACCTGGTCGTCCGCCACCGGCTGGAGGATGACGCGCCGGGGGGTCCCCGTGCGGGCGGCCGCCGCGCGACCGAGGATGCCGCGGACGAGCGGCGCGACCGCGGCGAGGCGTTCCGACGCGATCGCAGCCCGGCCGGCTGTGACTGCCACGCTGCGCCTCGCGGAACGCCGCAGATGGTCTTCGGCGCGCGTCACCAGTTCGATCGTCTTCTCGTAGGACTCGCGCGCGGTCTCGCCCCATGTCACCAGGCCGTGGTGCAGCCAGACCATCGCCCAGGCGCCCGGGCTGGCGTCGAACGCGTCGGCGGCCGTCTTCGCCAGCTGGAACCCCGGGCGAACGTACGGCACGACGATCACCTCGGGGCCGAGTGCCTCCCGCGCCACCCGCGCTCCATCGGCCTGGTTGGTGAGCGCGAGGATCGCGTCGGCGTGCGTGTGATCGATGAACCGCGGCGGGAGAAACGCATGAACGAGAGCCTCGATCGACGGCGTCGGATCGTCGTACTGGAACAGGTGCGTCCGGATCTCGTTCCGCATCGCCTCATCGTCCAGGTCCGGCAACGCGCGCAGCCGGCGCAGGTACTCGAGGTCGAGCGGCGGGTGGCCCTCGGGCTCGATCGTCGCGAGATCCTGGCCGGACGCCTTGACGAAGATGGCCGGGACGCGGGTGCCGAAGACGTTGAGAGCCACGCCTTTCACCGACGTGTTGCCGCCACCGTGCAGGACGAGCGACGGTTCGGACCCGATCAGGCGGCTCGAGTACGTTCGCAGCGCGACGAAGTCCCATTCGCCGTGCTTCTGGGCGAGCTCCCTCGCGCGCGTCTCAGACCAGCGGTTTTGCATCTGTTCAGGCGTTGCCGGTGAGCGATGCGCGCATGGCGGCCGCGTTGGCGGCCGGCGTGCCACCGTCGAAAACGGCGCTGCCGGTCACCACCAGGTCTACGCCGATGCCCGCGAGCGTTCCGACGTTGCCGCGCGTGATGCCGCCGTCGACCCCAAGGAGGATCGGCCGCCCGGAGGCAGCAACGAGCTGCCGCACGCGCGCCAGGCGCGCGAACGTCGAGGGCAGGAACGACTGACCTCCCCACCCGGGATTGATCGCGAGCAGGAGCACGAGATCGACCTCGTCGAGCAGCGGGACGATTGCCTCGATGGGCGTGCCCGGGTTCAGCGCGACACCCCGCACGAGCCCCCGGCCGGGGTCGTTCGCGTTCTTCATCGTGCCCAGCTGCTGCAGCACGCGGTGGACGTGCACGCACGACTCGACGTGGACGGTGATCATGTCCGCCCCCGCCGCAACGTAGTCGGCAAGCGCCGCGAGCGGGTCACGGATCATCAGGTGCACGTCCTTCAGCAGCGGCGTCCTGATCGCGCGGATGAGGGGCGGCCCGACGGTGATCGTCGGCGTGAAGCAGCCGTCCATGACGTCGAAGTGCAGCAACGGAACGCCGATCTGCTCGAGCGCCGCGACGTCCCGCCCCAGGTTGAGCAGATCCGCGGCGAGCACGCCGATGCTCAGCGCGGGTGACGCCGCGCGCAGGCGGGCGACGGCGCCCGAAGCGTCAGACGCCAAGGTGAGCCGCCTGTTTCTGGTGCCTGAGCGTCTGGAACAACTCGCAGGCCTGTTCCGGCTTCATGTTCTCGTGCACGACGCCCTGCACCGCCTGGATCATGGCGGCCGGCGCCTCCGACTGGAAGATGTTGCGTCCCATGTCGACGCCGGCCGCGCCCTCGTTGACGGCCCGATACGCCATCGTCAGCGCCTCGAGCTCGGGCAGCTTCTTGCCGCCCGCCATGACGATCGGCACCGGGCAGGAGGCCGTCACCGTTTCGAAACCCTTCTCGACGTAGTACGTCTTCACGAATTGCGCGCCGAGCTCGGCGCAGATGCGCGTGGCGAGCCGGAAGTACTGCGCGTCGCGGACCATGTCCTTGCCGACGGCGGTCACCCCCAGCGTCGGGATGCCGTAGCGATTGCCCCTGTCCACCATGCGGGTCATGTTGGTGACCGTCTGCGTCTCGAACTCACCGCCGACGTGAACCTGCACCGCCATCGCGCACACGTTCATGCGGATCGCGTCCTCGATATCCACCGCAAGCAGCTCGTTCGACAGCTCCTTGCGGATGCTCGGTCCGCCGCTCGCGCGCATCACGACGCCGCCGCGGAAGGAGGCTGGAACGTTCGCCCGGAGGATGCCGCGCGTCAGCATCAGCGCATCGGCCCAGGGCAGCAGCGGCACGATGTTCACGTCCACGCGCTCCAGGCCCGAGGTCGGCCCGAGGAAGTACCCGTGGTCGATCGCGAGCATCACCGTGCGCCCCGACTTCGGGTTGAAGATGCGGGCGAGGCGGTTCTGCATGCCCCAGTCGAGGGCGCCGGCGCCCTTCACGAAGAACGCCTGATTGCGGGCGGGAACGTCCAGGTGGTAATTCTTCGTGTCCTTCAGATCGTCGACGTCAGCCATCTTTGTCCTTTCAGTCCGTGGTCCGAGGTCCGAAGTCCGTGGTCCGTAGTCCGTAGACGGTAGACCGCCTGTGCCCAGACGGGCTGACTACGGTCTACCGACGACCGACTACCAGCGGCAGCGCCGCGTCAGTTCCCGAGGTGCGTCCTGACCGCGGAGGCAATCTCCTCGGCCCATTGGCGAATCGCCTCGGGCTCCCGGCCCTCGAGCATGATGCGCAGCAGCGGCTCGGTGCCGGAATACCGAACGAGCAGGCGGCCACGATCGCCGAGGCGCCGCTGGACGTCTGCGACGACCGCGGCGACGTCCGGCACCTCGTTCAAATCGACCTTGCGCTTCACCCGGATGTTCAGCAGCACCTGCGGGTAGGTGCGCAGCTCGCCAGCCAAATCGCCCAGCTCCCGGCCCGTCGCCGCCATGGCGCTCAGGACCTGCAACGCGGTGACGAGGCCGTCGCCGGTGAAGAGGAAATCCGAGAAGATGACGTGGCCGGACTGTTCGCCGCCCAGCGCCAGGTTGCGCGCGATCATCTCCTCCATCACGTACTTGTCGCCGACAGGACACCGCACCAGCCCGATTCCCTCTTCGCGCAGCGCGATCTCGAGGCCGATGTTGCTCATCACCGTGGCGACCACCCCGTTCCCGCGCAACCGGCCGTTCGCCTTCAGCTGCTTCGCGCACAGCAGCATCACCGCGTCGCCGTCGACGATGCGGCCGTCCGCATCGACGAAGATCGCGCGGTCGCCGTCCCCGTCGAAGGCCACGCCCAGCCGGCAGCTGTCCTGCCGGACCGTTGCCGCGAGATTCTGGGGGTGGGTCGAACCGCACCCGAGATTGATGTTGCGGCCGTCCGGAGCGCACGAAAGGGCGACGACGTCGAAGCCCATCTCGCGGAACAGGCGGGGCGCGAGATCCGAGGTCGCGCCGTTGGCGCAATCGACGGCCAGGCGGAGCGGCCGGAGTTGCCCGGGATGCGGCAGCGCGGTTCGGACGTGCGCCAGGTAGTTGCCGGCGAGATCGACCGGTTCGATCGCGACGTTCACCGCGTCGGGCACCTCCCACGGCTCGGCCATGATCTGTTCGACCTCGTCCTCGAGGCGCTCGGTGAACTTTTCGCCGGCACCGGAGAACACCTTGATGCCGTTGTCCTCGAACGGATTGTGCGAGGCGGAGATCACGAATCCCGCGTCGAACGCCAGGGTGCCCGTGAGATAGGCGATGGCGGGCGTGGAGAGCACGCCGACGCTGGAGAGCGTCGCCCCCTGCGACTGTGCACCGTGCGCCAGCTCGCGCTCGATCCACGCGCCCGATTCTCGCGTGTCGCGACCGACCAGCAGCCGGAGGTGGCGCTCGGGGTCGCCCGCTTCCATTCGCAGCGCGCGCACGAGCGCGGCGCCCAGCCGGCGTATCGTCCGCCTGTCGAGTGGGTAGGTTCCCGCCTTGCCGCGCACACCGTCGGTTCCAAACAAGCGGTCAGCCATGGGAAGGTGCTATGTGCAACGTGCGAAGTGCAACGTGCGCCGCAACAGACGATGAGGTGCCGACGGCCGGGTCAGGTCGCGTCATTTGACTCTCACGGCCACCGTCGACGGTTCGACGCGCACCACATCGACGCGCTGCGGCGGATCCAGGTGAACCTGAAGATTGTACCGGCCGGGTCGGGCGTCAGCAAGATCAACCCACGCCGCGAATCTCTCGGACGTCAGCCCCTCGACGATCTCCTTCGCCCCCTTGACGTCGACGGTCACCTCGGCAGGCGTGACCGTGCCGGTGCGTTGCGCCGGCAGGTTGCGCAGCCGAATCGGCACGCCGCGGACGACGCGTTCCACCGGCAACGGCCGGATGTTCACGGTGACCGTGGCTTTGCCGGGCGCGCGGAGTCGCAGGCCCGGTGCCGACACCCCAATCGTGACCAGTTCTCGTACCGGCGCGGACGCGCCGGCAACCGAGACCGGTTCGGTCATCACCCGGTTCAGCTGGCGCAGCACGGTGTCGGGGCCGACGACCTCGACCGATTGCGGCTCGCACGTCGCGCTTTCGACCGCGTAGCCGGGCGCCGGTTGCCCTTCGACGTCGGGCACCAGCCGCACCCAGCGGGAGCTCAGGCGCTCGAATTCGAGGCCGATCGTCGAGGGACTGACCTGGGCCACCTGGACGCCGGAGGGACCACGCACCCGATCGGGCGTGAGTGAAAACAGGCGGCGGCCCGGCCGCGCCGTCGACAGATCGAGCACGGCGACGATGTCACCCGCAGCAAGATGGCTGAGCAGGCCCGATGGCCCACGCACCCGGACGTCCACGCTCGACGGCGGGATATCGACGAGTTCGAGGTTCTCGGGAGTGTTCTCCAGCTCCAGCGGCACCCGCAGGCTGCGGTCGACGATCTGCTCGCCGGACACCGACAGCCAGATCAGGACCGCGATGGCGACCGACAGCGCCTTGAGACCGAGATTGCGGAATGGATGGACGATCATCGTCGGTCAGGGTGCAGGCGCTTCGCGGTCGCCCTGCCGGCCGGCGGCTGGGCGCGACGTCGCCAGGAGGCCGCGCAGTCGCGATCGCAGCCGTTCGGGATCGAGGCCGCGTTCGATGTGGCCGTCGAGCGCGAGCGAGATGATCCCCGTTTCCTCGGATACGATGACGGCCACCGCGTCGTTTTCCTCGGTGAGACCGATGGCCGCGCGGTGGCGCGTGCCGAGATCCTTGCTCAACCGGGGATTGACCGTCAGGGGCAGAAAACACGCGGCGGCGGCGACGCGGTCGCCCTGGATGATGACGGCGCCGTCGTGCAGCGGACCGCCGGGGCGGAAGATCGTGACCAGCAGGTCGTAGGTCAGCGTCGCGTCGAGGGGGATGCCTCCCTCGATGTAGTTGCGCAGCCCGATCTCGCGCTCGATCGCCACGATGGCGCCGAAGCGCTGGCCGGCCAGCACCGTCGCGGCCACGGCGATCTCCTCGATCATTTCCTCCGTACGGTCGGCGCGGCCGAAGAACGCGAAGAACGGCGTCCGGCCGAAGTGCGCGAGCGCCCGGCGGATGTCCGACTGGAACAGCACGATCAGCGCGAACACCACGTAGCCGACGACGTTGCGAATCAGCCAGTTGATCGTCTCGAGGCGTCCCCAGAGGGACACGTAGTAGACGCCCGCGACGACAGCCGCGCCGAGCACCATCTGGACCGCGCGCGTGCCGCGGATGAGCGTCAACAGCTCGTAGACCGCCACGGACACGATGGTGATGTCGAGCAGATCCCACCATCCGAAGCGATGATAGAGGGCGAGCAGTTGATCCATGCTGTAATCAGGCGGAAGGCGTGAGGCGGAGGGCGGGATCGCGGCCGCGCCACGTGCGCCTTGCTGCCTTCCGCCTTCCGCCTCCCGCCTCCCGCCTCACTCCGATTCCGCCAATAGCATGTCGATCACGCGCACGACGTCGCGCATGCCCGCGACCTCGTGGACGCGAACGATGTGCGCCCCCAACAGCACGGCGGCGGCGACGGCCGCGGCGGTGGCCAGGTCGCGGCCCGCCGGCGGGGACGCGCCGATGGCGCGCGTGAGAAACGACTTGCGCGACGGCCCGACCAGCAGGGGCCGATCGAGGGCGGCCAGCTCGGGCAACCGGGCGAGCACGCGGTAACTGTGCTCGGCGCGCTTCGCGAAACCCAGGCCAGGGTCGATGACGAGCCGCTCGAACGCAATGCCGGCCCCGGTGGCCCGGCCGAGCGCGGCGCGCAGTTCCGCCGCCACCTCGCGCGCCACGTCGGTGTAGGCGGCCTCGCGATACATCGCCCTCGAGCGGCCGCGCGCGTGCATCAGCACCAGCGCGGCGCCGTGGCGGGCGACGTGGGCCCCGAGGGACGGATCATAACTCAACCCGCTCACGTCGTTCACCATTACGGCGCCGGCCGCCAGCGCGTCGCCGGCGACCGACCCCTTGTAGGTGTCGATGGACAGCGGAACGGCCAGCCGGCCCGCGAGGCGTTCGACGACCGGAAGGACGCGGCGCCGCTCTTCGTCGGCCGAGACCGCCTCGGCGCCCGGTCGGGTCGATTCGCCCCCGATGTCGATGATATCCGCGCCGTCATCTTCCATCCGCAAGGCGCGGTCGACCGCGACATCGGTCTCGACCGACGGCGCGGCGTCGGCAAACGAGTCGGGCGTGACGTTGAGGATGCCCATGACGAGCGTGCGCCCGCCGAGTTCGAGCGCGCGCCCGCGCGCGAGCGGAAGGGTGTAGGGCTTTCGAGAAAACAAGGTCAGTCGGCGGGCAGCGGTTTCTGCAAGGGCGGGACCGGGCCGATGATCGGCGTCCGTTCCTTCCGGCGCCGCGCCTCCTCGTCGTCGACGCTGGCGGCAGACGGCACCGCGGCGGGCGCCTCCTCGTCGAGCGCCTGCCCGGCGGCGATGCGGCGCACCTGCTCCGCGTCGAGCACTTCGTGGACCAGCAGCTCCTCGGCGATCTTCCGCAGCGTCGCCTTGTGCGCCAGGAGGATTTCGCGCGAGCGCTCGTAGTTCTGCATCACGATGTGCTTGACTTCCTGGTCGATCTTGACCGCCGTATCCTCGCTGTAATCCTGGTGCTGGGCGATCTCGCGGCCGAGGAAGATCTGCTCCTCCTTCTTCCCGAAGGTGAGCGGCCCCATCGCGTCGCTCATGCCCCACTCGCAGACCATGCGGCGCGCCAGTTCGGTCGCGCGTTCGAAGTCGTTGCCGGCGCCCGTCGTGACGCTGCCGCTCGTGATCTCCTCCGCGATGCGGCCGCCGAGGAGGATCGAAAGCTGGTCGTTGAGGTACTCGCGCGAGTAGTTGTGCTTCTCGTCCACCGGCAGCTGCTGCGTGAGGCCCAGCGCCATGCCGCGCGGGATGATCGTCACCTTGTGGATCGGATCGGCGTGCGGCAGCAGCACCGTGAGCAGCGCGTGCCCCGCTTCGTGGATGGCCGTGATGCGCTTCTCGGCGTCGCTGATCATCATCGAGCGGCGCTCGGACCCCATCAGGACCTTGTCCTTCGCGAACTCGAAGTCGATCATCCGCACGGTCTTCTGGTTGAGCCGCGCCGCGTACAACGCCGCCTCGTTCACCAGATTGGCGATATCGGCGCCCGAGAACCCCGAGGTGCCGCGCGCGAGCACCGCGACGTTGACGTCGTCGGCGAGCGGGATCTTGCGCGTGTGCACGCCGAGGATCCCCTCCCGGCCCTTGACGTCGGGGCGGTTCACCACGATGCGCCGGTCGAAGCGGCCGGGCCGCAGCAACGCCGGGTCGAGCACGTCGGGCCGGTTGGTGGCGGCCATCAGGATGACGCCTTCGTTCGACTCGAAGCCGTCCATCTCGACCAGCAACTGGTTGAGCGTCTGCTCGCGCTCGTCGTGCCCGCCGCCCAGCCCCGCGCCCCGGTGGCGGCCGACCGCGTCAATCTCGTCGATGAAGATGATGCACGGCGCGTTCTTCTTGCCCTGCTCGAACAGGTCGCGCACGCGCGAGGCGCCGACGCCGACGAACATCTCGACGAAGTCGGAGCCGCTGATCGAGAAGAACGGGACGTTGGCCTCGCCGGCCACCGCGCGCGCGAGCAGCGTCTTGCCGGTGCCGGGCGCGCCCATCAACAGGACCCCCTTCGGAATGCGGCCGCCCAGCTTCTGGAACTTCTGCGGCTCGCGCAGGAACTCGATGATCTCGTTGAGTTCCTCCTTCGCCTCGTCCACCCCCGCCACGTCCTTGAACGTGACCTTCTTCTGGGAACTGGACGAGAGTCGGGCCTTGCTCTTGCCGAACGACAGCGCCTTGTTGCCGCCGCTCTGCATCTGACGCATCAGGAAGATCCAGAAGCCGATCATCAGCAGAATCGGCGCCCAGGAATAGAGCAGCGACGTCAGGGGACTGGTGGTTTCAGGCTTGACGTCGATCGACACGCTCTTTTCGAGCAGCCGCGGGACCAGGTTGTCGTAGCTGGGCGAGTAGGTGCGGAAATTCTCGTTGGCCTTGGTCGTGCCGCGGATTTCGTTGCCGGTGATGGTGACCGTCGCAACCTGGCCCGTGTCGACCCAGTTCATGAACTCACTGAACATGATGGTCTTGTCGCGGGGGGAGAACCGGGCCGAAAAGTTCCAGATCACCACCCCGATGACGACGAGGATCATCCAGAACAGGAGGTTCTTCAGGGTCGAATTCACGTCCCGTGTCTCCAGAACTTTAGCTTCAAGATTACCACGTCGGGCGCAGCGCGCGTGACGCGAAAATCCTCGGCAATTACGTGTCCGCCAACCCACACGATGCGGTCGCCATCGTCGACGACGATGGGAATCTCGCCCCGCCGTTCGCGGGGCACCTTGCGGTCGACGAACCAATCCTGCAGCTTCCGGGTGCCCGTCATGCCAAGCGGGCGGAACCGGTCGCCGGGCATCCAGTTGCGAACGACGAGCGAAGAGGCAACAGCCGCGCCGTCGAGCACCGCCCAGGAGCGCGGATACGGGGTGCGCTCCCCCTCGGAAGAGGCAGGCAGGCGGTGCCAGGAGCCGTTTCCCACAATTGCACGCTCGGCGGACAACGTCCAGCCGAGCGGCGAGACAACCTCCCCTGGAATAGACAACGAAAAGCGGAAGAAGTTCGCCGGTGCCGCCCCGGGCAGTCCCGGAGCAACCCCCGGGGCGGTCCTGCCCTTTAATAAGACGAAAGAACCGTCGAATTCGACGCATTGGCCGGGCAGACTCAGGCTGCCCCGACCGGGCCGCCGGTCCATGACGACGTCCAACACCCGGTCGATGTGCTCGAAACCGACAAAGCGCCCGCCAGACAACCGCGAGACTGCCATCGCGATCACCCGGCGGGCGACCGCAGCAGGCAGCAGGCGAACCTGCCCGGCGTCCAGGCTGACCGTGTCACCGTTTTGCCGGACCAGTCGATCGAAGGCCGCCCGCGCCGTCGCATCCATGAAATCGGCGTCATCACGCGCAATTTCCGCTTCCCGGCCGAGCACCCGAACGATGCCGGGCCAACGCCGCGCCAGACGGGGGATCACGTCGTGCCTGACCAGGTTCCGGTCGACGGCCATGTCGCGGTTGCTCGCGTCCTCACGAAAGGCGATCCCGCGGTCGGCGACGAAGCGGCGAACCTGCCGGCGCGAGCAGTCGAGCATCGGGCGGATGAACTGACCCGTGCGCGGATGCATACTGCTGAGCCCCCGCGGACCGGCGCCGCGAAGGAGCCTCAGCAGAAACGTCTCGGCCTGGTCATCGCGGGTGTGACCGAGGGCCACGCGGTCGGCACCCAGGCGCGCGGCCGCGCGCTCGAAGAACTCGTAACGTGCCGCGTGACCTGCCGCCTCGATCGACAGCCGGCGCCCGGCCGCAACGCCGCGCACGTCCACACGCTCGGTGTCGAACGCGACGCCGAGTTGCGCGGCGACGTCGCGACAGAACGCCTCATCTTCATCTGCCGCGTCACCGCGCAGACGGTGGTTCAGATGGGCGACGCCCGCCACATCGACTTCGCTCAGCCCCTCCAGGTCGCGCAGAGCGTGGAGAAGTGCCATCGAGTCGGCGCCGCCCGATACGGCGACCAGCACGCGCGACCCCGCAGGGGTCAGCGAAAAACGGCGCAGCGTCCGTCGGATGCGCGCGACGAGGGGGTCCATCTCGGTTAAAAGGGAAGGTGGTGCCGGTGCAGGGACTTGAACCCCGGACTCCGCGGATATGAGCCGCGTGCTCTAACCAGCTGAGCTACACCGGCGTAACAGGAAATTGTAGCACGACTTATCGGCTGCTCAGCCCGTGCGGCGCAGCAACGCGGCCAACGTCTCGTCGATTCGGCGGATGTGTCGCAACATGACCACCGCGACCGCGAGGATGGCGAGCGGAAAGGCCCATACGATCACGAGCAGCGGCGCCCATGAGTAGAGCAACGTCATCCAGGGACTCGAACCTCCAGGGGTCACGTCGATCTGCACGCCCTTCTCGAGCAACCGGGGAACCAGGTAGCTGGGAGAGGGAGAGTAGGTACGGAAGGTGTCGTTGCCCCTGGTCGCGCCGCGGATCTCGGTACCGCTGATGGTGACCTTCGCGACCTGGCTCGTGTCGACCCAGTTCATGAACTCGCTGAACATGATGGTTTTATCCCGAGGGTCGAATTCACAGCGGGGCCTCCAATCACGCCGCTGTCCCCGCCTCGATGCAGGCGGCGGCGAGCAGCGGAATCAGCAGCTCATGATGGCCGACGAGGTCGTAACCGCGTCCGCTGCCCTGCGTCGGCCTGTGCACGACGTTGGTCTGCGGCCGGTACATCCGCATGAAGTCCAGGTTCACCGTCGTCAGCCCCGCCAGCGCAACGCCTCGATTGCGCGCCAGCGCGACCGCTTTGAGGAAGACTTCCGGCAGAATCACCGCCGAACCGCAATTCAGGTAGACGCCGTGGTCGAGCCGTGCGACGTTCGAAACGAAATAGCGGAAGTCGCGCAGGCTGCCTTCGCCGAGCGCGGCGCCCGAAGCCGCCGGGTGCATATGGATGATGTCGGTGCCAAGGCCGACGTGCACCGTCAGCGGGATTCCCAGCCGGTGCGCGGCGGCGGCCAGGCTGATGTTCGCGTACGGCGCGTTGCTCTCGACCAGGTACGTGCCGATCGCCTGCCCCATGCCCAGGCCTCGCGCGACGCCGTCGTTGATCGCGCCGTTCAGCAGCCGTCCGGTCTCCTCGGCCATGCCGAACCGACCCGGGCCGAGCGCCTCGTCCACGTCTTCGGAGGTCGCCGCCGCAAGCGCGATCTCGAAGTCGTGAATGACACCGGCGCCGTTGGTCGCCAGCGCCGACACGAAGCCGCGCTCCATCAGGTCGACCAGAATCGGCGACAGGCCGGTCTTGATGACGTGCGCGCCCAGACCCCAGACAATCGCGGCACCAGTGTCGCGCGCCCTGCCGAGCGCGGCGACGATCGCCTTGAAATCGCCCGCGGCAAGGATCGAGGGCAGCGACGCGATCAGGCCGGGAACGCCGCTGCCCCGCTCGTACGGCCGCGCAAAATCCGACGCGCTCGTCTTGCTGATGCGCGAGGCGAGGGGGTAGGTGCGCACGCCGGACAGGTCGAATTCTTCGTATGGCAACTTCATGCAGCACCACGCTCGATTGAGGTCGTCGCAATGACCACATCGCCGACCGAGTACGGGCGCGCCAGCACGTGCGCAAAGCCGCGTGCGCGCACCGCGTCGGTGGAAAGCGTGCCGGACGCAGACAGCACGAGGACGCGGGCCGGGTCGGCGAGCCTGGCCAGCGTCGACAACGCCGCCTCCGGCTGCGGCTCGCCTTCCAGATCGAAGACGACGACCGCGGGCTTCACGGCGCGCTTGCGCAGCAGCAGTTCCGCCTCGTCCCACGTCTCCACGGCCGTGACGTCGTACCCTTCTTCGACCAGTTGCGCGAGCACCAGGGCGCGCGGCCGCCATTCGCCGCCGGCGAGAAGGACCTTCTCGTACACGGGGAAAGGATAGCCCAAGTCGGCAGTTGTGGGGTGATCTGGCAACTGCCGACTAGATGATCAGCATCGCGTCGCCGTAGCTGTAGAACCGATAGCCGTGCGCCACCGCGTCCCGGTACGCGGCCAGCACCAGGTCGCGCCCGGCGAATGCGCAGACCAGCATCAGCAGCGACGAGCGGGGCAGATGAAAATTCGTCAGCAGCGCGTCGATCACCTGGTACCGGAAACCGGGGTAGATGAACAGGTGGACCGGCTCGCGCAGGGGCCGCAGGACGTCACCCCCGGCGAGCGCCGCTGATTCAAGTGCCCTGGTCGTCGTGGTGCCCACCGCCACCACGCGGCGGCTTTCACGCTTCGCGCTCGCGATGGCGTCGGCGGCGTCCTCGCGGATCTCGACCCACTCTGGATCGACGGTGTGGTCCTCGACGCGCTCGCTCCGCACCGGCTTGAACGTTCCGTAGCCGACATGGAGCGTGACCGCGGCGCGATCGATGCCTCGTGCCTGCAGGTCCGCCAGGATCTCATCGGTGAGGTGCAACCCGGCCGTCGGCGCCGCCACCGATCCACGCCGGCGCGCGTAAACCGTCTGATACCGCTCGCGGTCCGCCGGCGTGTCAGACCTCTTGATGTAGGGCGGCAGCGGCACGTGGCCGATGCGGTCGATCGCCTCGTCCACGTCACCACCCGGATCGCGCCACAGCCGCAGGGTTCGCCGTCCGTGAAAATGGCGTGCGAGGATCTCGCCATGCAAGACGACCCCCTCGTGCTCGAATCGCATCAGCGACCCGGGCTTCAGCTTCTGCCCCGGATGCACGAGCGCCTCCCACCGATCGCCGCCGAGGTGACCAACCAGCAGGCATTCGACCGCGCCGCCGGATGGCACGCGGTGGCCGAGGAGGCGCGCGGGGAACACCCGCGTGTCGTTGACGACCAGCAGATCGCCGCGTACCAGCAGCTGCGGCAGCGCCGCGACGGTCGAATGCGTCCAGGCGCGCGCCGCCCGGTCGAGAATGAGCAGCCGTGCCGCGCTGCGATTCTCTGCGGGGAATTGCGCGATGAGTTCGGATGGGAGACCGTAGTCGAAGTCCGAGACTTTCACGGGTGCTGTGTGCTCTGTGCTGTGTGCTGGGTGCCGAGTGACAAGTGCTCAGTGCCGCAGTGCCAGGTGCGATGATAGCGGATTCGCGAGGGCGACGAAGCGGAGCGGGGCGTAGGGGCCCCGCGAGCGGGGAGCTTGGCGGGTGCAGGGGTCCCGCCATTCAAAAAAGAAAAGGCCGCCCGGGCGACATACGCGCCTTGGACGGCCGGCCGACGGGACGGGGATGATTGGTTCAGTGGACGCGGGGTGAACGCCCGCTTCGGGCCAGCCGCCAGTCCTCCTCCAGGATCCCCCAGAGGATCTGGTCGAGATACAGGCCATGCCGGAACAGCGATTTGCGAAGCACGCCCTCCTGGACTGCGCCCAGCTTTTTCAGCGCCCCGTTGCCGCGTCCGTTGGCCACCGCGGCCCGCGCTTCCAGCCGGTGCGTACCGACGATGTCGAACACGAAATCGACGACGAGGCCCGCCGCTTCCGGGAAGATCCCCGTCCCCCAGAAGGGCGAGCCCATCGCGAAACCCCATTCCGCGGTCCCAAAGCCCGGTTCGAGCTGCCGCACCTGGAACAGGCCCACGGCGTCCTCGTACCCCACGGGCACGACCGCAAAGCAGATGTAAGCGCCCACTGTCCGTTGCCGGTGCGTCCACAGGATGAACCGCTCGAAGCCTTCGACCGTGGTCGGCGGCGGAGAGATGAACCGCGTCACCTCCTCCGTCGTCAACATCGCGAGCAGCGACGGTGCATCCGACAGTCGCAATTCGCGCAGCGTGACGAGTTTCCCGGACAGCAGCGGCAGGCCGGCTCGCCAATCCGAGGAAACGACCTGCCCTGCCGTGCCGTCCGTGCCCGCAGCTACCGTCTGCAGCTGCTCACGGAAAGGCATTTGTTCCATCAGACGATGTCTCCCGTATCGTCCGGGTCTACGCTCTGCGCGCCGACGCTTGCGGCGGTCAGCTCGCCCCAGACGGTCCGGCTCGGGGCTTGCACGACGTTCCACACGGTCACGCCATTCGAACTGGTGCCGACCAGGCAGTCGCCCCAGATGATGTTGTCAGCCCAGATGATGTTCTCGCTCCAGACGATGTTCTCGGCCCAGATGATGTTCTCGCCCCAGACGATGTTGTCGCCCCACTCTGCCTCTTCGCTCCAAACGATGTTATCGCTCCAAATGATGTTGTCGCCCCAAACGATGTTGTCGGCCCAGACGATGTTGTCGCCCCAGACGATGTTGTCGCCCCAGACGATGTTGTCGCCCCAGATGATGTTCTGCGCCCACTGGAGATCGACGCGGTCGATGCGCGTCACTGGATTCACGTGATGCGCCAGCGTCGTGGCGCCCAGCGAAGCGGTCGTGTCAACGGCCGCGGCAAGCTGGATGGCGCCGGCCGCGTTCACTTCGCCGGTGCCCTGCGTGAGCGCATCGTACATGGTGCCGTTCGCCATCTTCACGGGAATCGCGGAGTACTCCAGGATCGCTTTCACCGTGTTCGGCGTCAGCTCACGCGTGCCCGGATTGTAATAGCGGTGCGAACGAATGACCAGCGCCGCTACGCCGGCGGTGACTGCCGAGGCCATGCTCGTTCCGTTGAGTCGCAGGAACTTGGCGCCCGTGTAGTTGTCGGTGACGTGATCGTTCGGCAGCGATGTGAACAGCTTGCTCTTGCTTGAAGCGGAGGAAACCAGGTTGCTGCCGGGCGCGACGACGTCCGGTTTCGCGTACGCGTCGTACCAGGTGGGCCCCCGCGAGCTGTAGTTGGGAATCCTGTCGTCGAGCCGCGTAACCGTCGCCTGGGTGGCCACCGCGCCGACCGTAATCGCGGACCGCGCGTTGCCGGGCGACGTGATCCCCGCGTAGCCGACCTTCCCTGTCACCGGATTCTTCCCGATGTTGCCCGCAGAGCAGACCACTACGATGCCGCTCGCGACCGCCTTCTCAACGGCCAGAACCAGCGGGTCGCTCTTGGCCGATTCGAAGATTGGGTGGCCGAGCGAGAGGTTCATGACGTCGATGCCGAGCGCGGTCTTGTGGGTGGTCGCGAACTCGACGGCGGCAATCACATCGCTCGTGTACCCGGCGCCGTTTTCGTCGAGGACCTTCAGACCAATCAGGCGCGCATCCGGCGCGACGCCCTTGAAATCACCGCCAGAGGTCGAACCATCGCTCGCAATAAGGCCCGCGACGTGCGTGCCATGGCCGTAGTCGTCGGTGGGAGACGCGGCAACTCCGCCCTGAGTGAAGTCGTAGAAGGCAACGATGCGATCGGAGAACTCTGCCTTGTTCGCAATGCCCGAATCGATGACAGCGACGCCGACATTCTGCCCGGTCAGCGAGGTGCCGGTCAGGCCGAGCGTCTGCCGCAGCTTCTTGCCGGACACGCTGGCGCCGTTACCATTGACCTTGTAGTTTTCGGCCGCCAGGTCCGGATCCTGTGAGGACCCGACGACGGCGTCAATCGAGATGTTCGCGACCGCGTCGTTTTCGGCGAGCTCCTGCAGATCCTTGCTGTTCACCGATGCCGTGAACGCCTTGATCAACTTGTGCTCGTTGTTGATCTTGCCCTTGCCGCGCAGCAGGGCCCGGACGTAATCCTCCTGGCCGGCCCTGGCCTGCACGATGACGCGCGTCGGCGCATTGCCCTTCTTCAGGGCCTGCTTCAGCGCGTTATCGAGCTTGTGCTCCCAGCCCGGGGGCGAAGCAGCAAAGCCGCGGACGGGAACGAGGAACGCGAACAGGAGAGCAATGAGAGCGATGCGGCGGGTGTTCATGCCGCTACGCACAGCAACGTTCACACCACCTCTGCGGGCGAGGCGCAACCGTTAACCTCTTGATTTCTCAATGACTTCGGCGCGATTGGGACATGTCCGAAGATTACGCTAAATGATATTCGCGTTCTTTTTCGGCACACGAGGCGGGTCGGCGAGGCCCGGATCAGATTGTAAGTCGTGCAAACAAGAGCAGATAGCCGTCACGTGATCGAATCGCCCTATTTCGACACACTCGATTGTTCGAATGGAACATTCGACGCGGTTCGCATCGGTGCGGCGAAGTGACGCGCGTTGCAAATGGGGGTGTCGGGCGCCTGGAGACGCGTGCGCCGATCGGCAGTCGCTTCTGTTCAGCTGGTCCGCGTTCGGCGTCTGCGAGACCGTCAGAGGTTCGAGGTGTGTCGGGGCCGGAAATGACGAAGGCCGCCTGGGCGACAATGCGCGCCTCAGGCGGCCCACAGCGGGAATTCGAATGATCAGTGGACGCGGCGTGTCCGTCCGGTCCGCGCCATCCGCCAGTCCTCGTCGAGGATTGTCCAGAGAATCTGATCGAGATACTGGTCGCGGCGTGACAGCGATTTGCGCAGGATGCCTTCCTGCACCGCTCCGAGCTTCTTCAGCGCGCCGTTGCCGCGGTAGTTGGCCACGGCGATGCGCGCCTCGAGCCGGTGTGAGCCCACGACATCGAACAGGAAGCTCGCCACCAGGTGGGCGGCCTCGGCGAAGACGCCGCTCCCCCAGTACGCAAAGCCGAGCGCGAAGTCCCAATCAGCGGAGCCGAATCCTGGTTCGAGCTGACGGACCTGGAACAGGCCGACCGCGTCCTCGTTCCCCTCGGGCACCACTCCAAAGCAGAAGTAGGTGCCCTCCACGCGCTGCCTGTGTGTCCAGAGGATGAACCGTTCCCATGCTTCGAGGGTCGCCGGAGGCGACGTCATGAACCGCGTCACCTCCTCGGTTGTCAGCAGCGCCTGAAGCGACGCCGCATCCGACGACCGCAACTCGCGTAGTGTGACTTCGCGCCCGGTCAGAAGCGGCAGGCCGTTGCGCCAATCCGATGCGGCCATCCGCGGCGCGGTACCCTCCATGCGCGCAGGCCCGACAGCGGGCTGCTCGCGAAAAGGCATCTTTTCCACTACCTGATGACTCCGATCAGCGCGTCGCTCCAGACAATGTTGTCGGACCAGACGATGTTGTCGCTCCAGACAATGTTGTCGAGTTCGACGTCGCTCCACACGATATTGGCCGCCCCGGACCAGGTGATGGAGCCGTCCGGGTTATAGATCCCAATGAGGCCATCGCCCCAGACGATGTTGTCGGCCCAGACGATGTTGTCGCTCCAGACGATGTTGTCGCTCCAGACGATGTTGTCGCCCCAGACGATGTTGTCCAAATCGGCGCCCGACTCGCCAGCGGCGGACACGCCAACCGGCACGCCGTCGCTCCAGACGATGTTGTCGCCCCAGACGATGTTGTCGCTCCAGACGATGTTGTCGCTCCAGACGATGTTGTCGCTCCAGACGATGTTGTCGCCCCAGACGATGTTCTGGGCCCACTCTTCCTGCACTCCACCAATCATCGTGAAGGGGTTCGGGTCATGGAGGAGCGGCGACATGCCAGGCGGTACCGAGAAATCAAGCGCGTCGGTCAGGGTCAGTGCACCCTCCGTGTTCAGGCCTCCGGTGCCCTGCGTCAACGCGTCGTAGTGCTTCAGCGGAATCGCGGTGTACTCGAGAATCGCCTTCACCGCATTTGGATTGAGGTGCGCTTTGGAGCCCCGCGCCTTGCGATAGGCGTCGATGACGAGCGCCGCGGAACCGCTGGTGATGGCGGTCGACGGGCTCGTGCCGCTGAGTGTCATGAAGACGGCGCCGTTCAAGGTCACTTTCTCGACAAGGGGGTTCAAGTACAGGGTGCTGCCGACGGCGGCGACGGACACTACGTTCACGCCCGGCCCGACGATGTCGGGCTTCGCATACGCGTCGAACCACGTCGGCCCGCGCGAGCTCCAGACGGGAATCGAGTCGTCTTTGCGAACGAGGGTGTCTTCGGTGTCCTGCGCGCCAACGGTGATCGCGGAGCGGGCGTTGCCGGGCGACGTGATGCCCCCGTAGGCCGCCTTGCCTTTCGCGTTCGCGCCGATATTGCCCGCCGAACAGACGACGACGATGCCCGCACGTGCCGCCTGCTCAACGGCAAGCACAAGCGGATCTCTCGTCGCCGATTCGGTTATCGGATGCCCGAGCGACAGGTTGATGACGTCGATACCGAACTTCGCCTTGTTGGCAATCGCGAACTCGATCGCTGAAATCACGGCGTCCGTTGGACCTGAGCCGTCCGCTCCGAGCACTTTGAGGCCGATCAGACGAGCGCCGGGCGCAATACCTTCATACTGGCCCGCCGATGCGCCGGCGCCGACAAGGCCGGCCATATGGGTGCCATGACCGAAGTCGTCGTAGGGTGCCACCCTCGCCGCCTTGCCGTTTCGGGTGAAGTCGTAGAACTTCACGAGACGGTCGCCGAACGCCTTGTCAGGCGCAATCCCGGAGTCGATGATCGCCACGCCGACGCTGGCGCCTGTCGTCGCGGTGTTCTGATCGAGGCCAAGGGCGGCGCGCAAGGTGTAGAGCGGCGCATGCGGGTTCGAGCCGCCCTTCGATTCCGGAATGGCGATAACCATCGCGTCCAGCGAGATTCCCGCAACGACAGTGCTGGAGGCGAGCTTCTGGAGTGTCTGGGAGTCCACCTCGACGGTGAATGCGCTGATCAGCGGGTGTTCGTTCAGAATCGCCTTTGTGCCGAGCAATGAGCGAACCTTCGCCTCCTGCCCCGGCACGGCGCGCACGATCACCCGCTGCGACGAGACGCCGTTTTTCAGATTCTGTTGGATCGCCTGGTCGACCTTGGCCTGCCAGGTCGGTGTCCCCTGGCCAGGGCCGGCAAGTGCGAGCGCTGGAACGAGCAGCGCGAGAAGAGCAACGATGAGCGTCAATTTCCGGGTTTTCATAGTAGAGCTTCACGCAATCTCCGCACCAGCTCTACCTCACGCCAGCCGCGGTCCGGTTCTCCTTTCAAATCAAAGAGTTGAGCGGGTCTCGCGTGGCATCACCGAAGCGTCGTTGCAGAGCTCTGTGTTCCGTCTCAGCACACGCCCGGTTGACTTCGCGCGAGAAACTGCGAAGAAGCGCAATAGGGCGTGCAGATACCGGCATTGTGCTGTTTGTGAACACGATTCCCGAAACAGAACAGCTTGCACATGAAATCATCACTCGAGGCGTCGCGCGCCGAGTGCAGAAGCCCCAATCGGCACTATTTTTCTTTGGTACGTACAAGGAAAAGCCGCCCGGCGCGGTTGCGCGCGCCGGGCGGCCAGCCAGAAAACGCACGGGGGACTCAGTGAACGCGGGGTGAACGCCCGCTCCGCGCCAGGCGCCAGTCCTCGTCCAGGATCGCCCAGAGGATCTGGTCGAGATACAGGCCGTGGCGGAACAGCGATTTGCGCAGGATCCCTTCCTGCACCGCACCCAGCTTCTTCAGCGCGCCGTTGCCGCGGCCGTTCGCCACGGCGGCCCGCGCTTCCAGCCGGTGCGTGCCTACGACGTCGAACACGAAATCCACGACCAGGCGCGCGCCTTCGGGGAAAAGCCCGGTTCCCCAGAAGGCTGATCCGAGCGCGAATCCCCACTCCGCGGTCCCGAACGCGGGTTCGAGCTGCCGCACCTGGAACAGGCCTACGGCATCCTCGTACCCCTCGGGTACCACGGCAAAGCAGACATAGGCGCCCTGCGCGCGTTGACGATGCGTCCAGAGAATGAAGCGTTCGAAGCCTTCGACGGTCGTCGGAGGAGGCGAGATGAACCGCGTCACCTCTTCCGTTGTCAGCATGGTGAGCAGCGAGGAGGCGTCCGAGAGTCGCATCTCGCGCAGCGTGACGTGCTTTCCGCACAGCAGTGGCAGGCCGGTTCGCCAGTCGGAGGACGTAACCTGCCACGGAGCGCCGACCGTGACAGCTTCAGCTTGCAGCTGCTCACGATAAGGCATCTTCTCCATTACAGGACGCCTCCAAGAATGAGGACCGACTCGCCCCAGACAATGTTGTCGAGGTCATCCTCGGCGAGAATCATCTCGCCCCAGATGATGTTGTCCAGCAGGCTCTCGCCCCAGACAATGTTCTCGCCCCACACGATGTTTTCGAGATCCGCCTCGCCCCAGACGATGTTGTCGAGGTCGCACTCGCCCCACACGATGTTCTCGAGATCCGACTCGCCCCACACGATGTTGTCCTCGTCAACCTCGCCCCAGACGATGTTGTCGCCGTCGCCTTCTACCTCGCCCCAGACGATGTTGTCGCCGTCGCCTTCTACCTCGCTCCAGACGATGTTGTCGCCCCAGATGATGTTGCCACCCAGGACGGCGTTCCTCGTCCAGATGATTTTGTTCGCCCAGAGTCCAAGCTCGCCGCCGATCACGGTGCTCTCGTTCACGCCATACAGCAACTTGCTGCCCGCCGCCGAGAAGTCGAGGTTCGCGGCCAGCGCCATGGCGCCCGCGACGTTCAGCTCGCCCGTGCCCTGCGCCAGGACATTCGCGCCCACGACCGGAATCGCGGTGAACTCGAGGATCGCCTTCACCTGCGTGGGGGTGAGCCGGGCATACAAATGCTCACGCTTGTAGGAATCGATCAGCACCGCAGCGGCGCCGCTCGCAACCCCTGCCGCCATGCTCGTGCCGTTGAGCCGCAGCATCTTGTTGCCCGTGCTGGTCGTCACTCGAATCTGCGGATACTGCCGATACAGGGTGCAGTCGGTCGTGGTGGCCGAAACCATGTGATGGCCCGGCGCCACGATGTCGGGCTTCGCGAGGGCGTCCAGCCACGTGGGCCCACGCGAGCTGTAGTCGGCGACCGCGTCGTCGGAACGGGCCGGGGTGTCCTGCGTGATTGCGGCGCCGACGGTAATCGCGCCCAGCGCGTTGCCGGGCGACGTGATGCCCGCGTACCCCACCTGGCCGGTTGCCTTGTTGATGCCGATGTTGCCCGCCGAGACCACCACGACGATGCCGTGCGCGGCGGCCTGGTTAACGGCGAGGACGAGCGGGTCCGTCGTGGCCGACTCGTAAATCGGGTGGCCGAGCGACATGTTGATGACGTCGATGCCAAGCAGCGCCTTGTTCCTGATGGCGAACTCGAGCGCCGAGATGATGTCGCTGGCGAACCCGGCGCCCTGTGAGTTGAGCACCTTGAGCCCGATCAGCCGCGCGCCAGGGGCGACGCCCTGATACTGTCCGCCAGACAGGGAGCCGTTGCCGGCAATCAGGCCGGCGACATGCGTGCCGTGGCCGTAGTCGTCATACGGCCTCGTCCAGGTACCGCCCCGGGTGAAGTCGAAGAACGCGGTGATGCGGCTGCCGAATTCCGCGGATGGCGCGATTCCCGAGTCGATCACCGCGACGCCAACGTGAGCGCCGGTCGGCGACGTCGCGTTCAGGCCCAGCGTTTCGCGCAGCGTGTAGCTGGCGGCTGCTGCCGCCGCGTTGCCTTCCAGCTGCGCCCCGCCGACCTTCGCGTCGATCGAAACCGAAGCAACCGCGTCGCTGGAGGCGAGCGCCTCGAGGTCCTTGCTGTTCACCACTGCGCTGAATGCACCGATCAGCTCGTGGTCGGCTTTGATTTTGCCCTTGCCATTGACGAGGCCCTTGACGAAGGCCTCTTGACCGGGCACGGCGCGGATGATCACCCGCTGCGCAGCATTGTTCTGCTTGACGACCTGCTGCAGAGCGCGGTCGATCTTCTTCTGCCAGCCAGGCGGTGTGCTGCCACCCGCAAGAGCCTGCGCGGGAAGGATCAGCGCAAGCAGGAGACCCAGGAGAAGGAGTTTGCGTATACTCATGGCGCCGAAGCTCAACGCAATACCAGGGCCACCTCTGCCGCGCGCCGAATGAGCGCTACTTGTCCTTATTGCTCAATGACTTACGCCGCATGGTCCTGGGCCTGCGCGGGGGGCGTTCGACCTATGCTGATCAGTTTTTGCACACCTCTTCGCTTGGGTGGGTGGCAGAAACTGCCCGCGATCGGGGAAAGGGCGGGCAAACGTTCCGAAAAACGCTGGTTGCTGCCTGTTGCCGCGACTGTGCTGTCCTCGCACACGGATTTCGAGATTCGGCACACAACTGACGATTGTGGCGCGGGCGTGCGTTCAGCAACTTAACTAACATTTCAACAATGGCTTGCGGGCTGTCGCCGCGGTGCAACCGGGCGTCGCTGCGGCCCTCTTGCAGCCCGGGTTGTTCAGAAATCAACCTGGTAAGGTCCGCCCTACACAAGGAACCGCCCGAGATCGCACCGTCCCCGCGGCGATGCCAGCCTCTTCCAGAGGTCGCCTCTGCGCGCCAGCCGCGCGGGCATCGTCCGCATCGTGAAGTCTTCGATCGCGAATCCCCGCTCGACTTCCTGCCACGTCACGGGCGCCGACACCGACGCGTGCGGCGTCGGACGTACCGAGTAGACCGAGGCGAGCGTTCTTCCCCACGCGTTCTGGTTGTAGTCGACGAGCACGCGATCCCGCGGCCGCGTCGCGATACGGTATTCCGCGGTCATCAGTGCCGGATTGCGCGCGGCCAGTTCAAAGGCGAGCGCCTTGGCGAACGCCCACACCTGCTTCTGCGTCGGCCCGCGCTCGATCGGCACGTAGACGTGGACGCCGCGGGAACCTGTCGTCTTCGGGTACGACGTCAGATTCAGCACGCCGAGCGCCTGGCGGACGACGAGCGCGGACTCGAGCACTTGCGGGAATATCGCCTGCGGACCGGGATCGAGATCGAAGTGCAGGAAGTCGGGGCGATCAACATCGTCGCAACGGGAGTACCAGGGATTCAGGTCGATGCAGCCGAGATTGACGAGCCACAGCAGCGAGGCGACGTCCTGCACGATCGGGAAGGCGATGATGCTGCCCGACGCGTGCTCGATCGAGCAGGTTTCGATCCAGTCGGGGCGAGGCGACGGCGTGCGCTTCATGAAGAAGAACGGCCCGGCGGCGCCGTTCGGATAGCGCTTCATCACCATCGCGCGATCGCGCACGTGCGGCAACAGGAACGGCGCGACGCCCGCGTAGTACTGGAGCAGCCCGCCCTTGGTGATACCGAGCGCGGGCCAGAATGGCTTATCGAGGTTGGTGAGGGCCACTTCGCGGCGGCCGACCCTGACGACCACGTCTTGCCGATCGGTGGGAATGACGACGCGGGCCGCTTTCGAGGCCATGTCTCAGTGTACAGGGAGCTGCCATGTGCGGGATCCGGCTTCAGCCGGATTGTTTCCAGATGCGGGATCCGGCTTCAGCCGGATTTCGTCGTACACGCAGCACGCCAGCCCTGCCGGTCGCGAATCGGCGCGGAAGCGGAAGGCGGCCGCCTACTGGAGCTCGTCGAGCGATACCAGGCCGCGCTTGAGCGCGTGCACGATCGCCTGCGCCCGGTTCTCCGCCTGCAGTTTGCCGAGGAGCTTCCCGACGTGCGTCTTGACCGTCTCCTCGCTGATGTGCAGCGCGTCGCCGATCTCCTTGTTCGACCGGCCGAGCGCGACGTGGCGAAGCACCTCTGACTCGCGAGCGGTCAGGTCATCACCCGGCGCGGCCGCCTCGAGAACCCGGCGTGCGACTGATGGATCGATGTAGGTCCGCCCGCGCGCGACGGCGCGCACGGCGGCAAGCAGCACCTCGGGCTCGGCGTCCTTGCGCACGTAGCCGGCGGCGCCGGCGCGCAGCACGCCCATCATGCGCGCCTCGTCCAGCGACGCGGTGAGCGCTATGACGCGCGCCTCGGGCGCCTGGTCGCGAATACGGCGCGTCGTTTCGATGCCGTCCATGCCTCCCGGCAGAAGCAGGTCCTGCAGCACGACCTGGGGCTTCCACTCGCCCAAATGGGCGAGCAGTTCTTCGCCACTCGACGCCACGCCGACGACCTGCAGGTCGGAGAACGACTCGAGGTACGCCTGCAGGCTGCGGGCGACGACGCGGTGGTCGTCAACGAGCGCGATCGAGATCGGCGTCATCGGCCGGCGTTCCTCGGTTTCGCCACCGGCGATACCTTACCACTTCCCGAACGAGCAGGGCGGCGACGACGAGCGCGGCGGGAATCACCCAGGGGTGCAGGACGGCAACGATGAGCAAGAAGATCAGCACCGGCGTGAGCGACAGCACGGGGTACCAGTCGCCCGACGGGCGAGTCGTCAAATCGCGCGTCCCGAAGGGAATCGAGAAGCGCAACGAGGTACCCCCATCTGGCCGGGTCTCGATGTGAAACCGTCCGCCGAACTGCGCCGCCCGGTCGCGCATGTTGGCCAGCCCCAATCCGCGTGGCTCCTGGTTCAGATCGAATCCGCGACCGTCGTCGTCCACGCAAAGCTCGACGTGATCGGCGGTGCGCCCCAACGTGACGGCCACGTGAGTCGCACGCGCGTGCCGGGCCACGTTGGCCAGCGCTTCCTGTGCGACGCGCAGGATCGCGTTCTGGGCGCCGGGCGGCAGCGCCCCGCTGGCCGGCAGTGTCCCGGGCCTGAATTCCACCTGCGCGCCGCTGCGGAACCCGAGCGCCTCGCACTGCTTCTTCAACGCTTCGACCAGGCCGACATTCTCGAGCGGAGCCGCCCGGAGATGATCGAGCATGGCGTCCATCTCGGTCATCGCCTCCCGCGCGCAGGCTCGGACGTGGTCCATCGCCTGTCGGGCGCCGGCCGCGTCCTCGTCGAAGCGCGCCTGCGCGGTGGCAGCGGCTGTCTGGATGGCGAATACGTGCTGTTTGATCGAATCGTGAAGGTCGCGCGCCAGGCGGTTCCGCTCCTCCTGGCTGGCGGCCGCCCGAATCTGCTGCTCGTACCTCGATCGCAGTCGCGCGGTCGATGCCGGCAGGACGTTGCCAAAAAGGGTGACGAGGGGTTCGCTGCGGACCGGATCCTCTGACAACAACACGACGGTCACGAGAATGACGCCGAACACGAATTCGACGATCCAGTCGAGGCCGCCCAGGTCGCCAAGACTGAAGATCGCCCGGCCCTGAGTGATCAGCACGCCGAACACCACGACGTGCGCCCCGGCGAACCAGATGCGCGCCCGCCAACGCGAGACGGGATCGTCGGTGCTCGCGATTGCCGCCGCAAAGCATGCCGCGGCGATGAGGCCGGCGCCGAACAACTTGACTGCAGCCGGGTTGCTGCGAAGTTGAGCAGCCAGCCCGGAACCGACAAACGGCGGACCCCATGCGAGGAGTTCCAGGCCGAGGAGGCCGATGATGGCCGCGTAGCTCCAGAAGAGGACGCGAGGGTCGATTATGCGCGCGGGTGGCGTGATGCTCATGGGCAGAGTGTATGGCGGGCCCCTGCCGCGCGCATCACCCGAAAGGACTGAAAACGGGTCCCCAGAACGGGGGATTGCGGCACACTCCGCGCCGTCGGGCTCGGGGGGATGATGGGTGCCGCATCGCGGCCGCTGCGATCAGGCGCCGCCGGACGCACGGGGGTCGGACTGCCCTCGCTCCGGTGTACGCGTCCTGGGTCCGGCTAGTCTCCGGAGGGTGCCTGCAGGAAGCGCGACGCGAGCCCACCCAAGGTCATGTTCTCGGCGATTTCGTCGTGCGGAACGAGCAGGTACGCCCATGGCTTCCCCTGACACGTCGCCGCATGGTCCGATGCGCGCTTGCAGTACAGGACGGCTGCATCGCGCTTCGCCAGCACCTCTGGCGAATCCATTTCGTTCCTCGCCTTGCACTCAATCATGTAAATTATGGTATCGGTCTCTGCGACGAAGTCCGGCTGGTACTCCTGCTGGTCGATTCCGGCTTTGTAGTAAATCTGGAACTGCCCCCTCGCCGGGCGGAACCATTTCAGCGAGTCACGTTCGAGGATGACCGCCAGTTTCCGTTCAGGCTCCGACTGGAACTTGACCAAGTCGTACAAACACCGCGAGAAGCCCCAAAACAGGCACCTGGGGATCCTGCTCTTGTCTGCAGGAGGCTGCCGATAGTCGAGCGGCAGCTCGTCCCGATAGGCGCTGTACGCGCTCTCCTTGAGCTCGGTGAACCCCTTGCTGACCGTCACGTCGTACCCGGCCGCCTCTTCCCAGTGGTGCGCCTGCATCTGCACGTGCACGAAGCGCGCGATGTCGCGCTGATAACACCGCAGGACCTTGCGAGTCTGCTCTTCCGACAGATAGCCGCGCAAGTGCGCGACGACCTGGCCGGCAAGCTCATACAGGAGATCCGCGTGGTCGTCGTACGACACGTCGTCGAAATCGACGAGGCCGCCCACGACATAGTCCTCGAGACGCGCCTCCTCGATACCGCCCTTGCCGAGTGACACAACCTCCGTCTGCCCGGTGCGCAGGTGTTGAATCCAGATCTCGTCCGACACGGGTTGGTACTTGAGCGCACCAAGATCGAGTGCGAACGGCTTGAACCCCGAACGCACCTCTCCGCGTGGGACGACGACGATGCGCGGGATGTCGATCGTCCGGGCTATGAAGTCCACGATGACGGCTTCGACGACGGCGGGGACGTCGGGCCCAGCCACTCCCTCCAGACCGAGCTGCTGCGGACCCCAACGCTCGACCTCGTGCACGACCCGCGCACGCAGGTCAGGTTTGAGCAGGTAGCTTGCAGATGGAGCGAGCCGTGGCTCGCTCTCGAGAGCCCGAATGGCGTCGCGTGCGATCACTGCGATCCGCTGCTCGCCTGGCGTTGTGAAGAGCGGGATGTCGCCACCGGCGGGCAGAACAATACCCCCGGGTGCCCCTTGCGCACGCTCCAATCCCAGACGAATATCGACGGCCGGCCGGGACACCACGGTCACCATCTTGTGTTCCAGATCCTCCGGGTCGAGCACGACCTGCTGCAGGCGGATAGCGGAATCAGCCTTGTTCGCTTCGTCCACGATCTCCTGGAAGCGATCGTGCGCGACGATGTTCAGCCGATCGACGGCGGTGACGCCGGTGCGCCTGCCGTACGGGAGTCGGAGGCCGCGCCCGATGGACTGTTCGATGAGGACGCGGGCGTGCGCGGCTCGAAGCGGCACGATCGTGTACAGGTTCGTCACGTCCCAGCCCTCTTTGAGCATGTTGACGTGAATCACGATCTCCGTCGGCTCGTCCGGGTGCTCGACCTTCAGGAGCCGCTCGACCATCTCGTCTTCCTCGGCGCCCGTTTTGCTGGAATCGACCTGAATGACCTTCAGCCGGACCCAACGCAGCGTGGGCGGTTTCGACTCGCTGCGGCTCGTCGACCAGGGACTGAAGAGCCGTGCGAAGGGCGCTTATGCGCTGTGCCTCGAGTTCGAACACTCCGACATCCGTCTTGATTTCCTGTCGCGCCCAGCTGTCCGCTGTGGCGCCGGGGTTGCCTGCTTCCTGCCAGAAGCTCGCGATCGCGCGCTGGTTTTCATCAACGCGCGCAATCGCGTTGCTTCGGCTCGCATTGACCTCGCGGATCACCTGGCGAAGTGACGCTTCTGACGCTTCCACGCCGGAAACGTCGATGAACCTCCGGATTGCTTCATAGCGGTCTCCGGGTGTTGCGTCAATGAGCGACAGAATCTGGCTGCGCCGTAGTACCTCGACACGCGGGCGCTCCTCCGGGGGAGCCGCCACTACTTCGCCCTTTTGGATCGTTGCGACGCACGTTCCGCTGGTGGTCTCGAGCGACACTGAAACGTCAGAGGCAGCCTTCCCCACGGACTGCCAGAACCTGCTCGTTTTTCCGAGTCCGCGCCTTTCGAGGGAGCCCACGGTCCCTTTGCCCAGGAACTCGAGTGCGTCACAGATGGTAGTCTTGCCGGTGGCGTTCTCGCCGTAGACAATCGTCAGTTTCCTGTCCTTGTCGAAAGACAGCGAGAAGCTGCAGACGGAACCGCGGAGGTGGGCAATGCTCAGCTTCCGAAGCGACGTCGCGCTCATCGCTCCGCCCCCTTGAAGGCCGCCAGCTCGATTGGCAGGCGCCACTCGTGCCCCTGGAGCTTCCCTTCGGCCAGTTTGCCACGGAGCTTCTTCGCATCCTCCTCGGAGAGAAGGTGCTCCACGACCAGGCGCTCGAGAATGATCGTCGCGAGTCGCAGCGAAGGTGTGTCCACACAGCCCTCCCGGTCAGTTCGCGGCTGTATCCCGACGATTGGCGCGCCGATCTTCTCACACTGGAGGGCACGCGGCACAGCTTTCACATGCCGAGGCCACAACCGCGTTTCTTACTTCCTGGATCGTTCCAGCGCCTCTCGGCCGGCAGTTGTGATGCGGTAACGCTGTAACCGGCTCTGCGGCTTTGCGGGAATGGTGAGTTCCAGCCATGCAGCCTGGATCAGCGGTTCGAGGTACGCCAGCCTGAAATGCTTGCGATCGCGGATCCCGGCTGCTGTCTGGAGGTCGGCTCGGGTAGCCGGACCCGCCTCGGCGGTTCGGAGCAGACTCTCGACTTGGGGGGTGACTTGGGGGGGCACTTGGGGGGTCACTTGGGGGGTCACTTGCGGGGGCACTTGCGGGGTCGCCGCGACCGCCGCCTTGAACGTGACGACCGCCGCGCCAGTGATCTCGGCGAACACCGGCCGCTCGATCCCGGCGTCGCGGCACATCTCGATCACGCGGTTCGTTCCGCGGCCCCATTTCTCGATCAGCCCTGCCCGGTAGAAGACGTCTGCAATGATCGGGTTGCGCTGAACCGACAGATGCTCGCGGGAAAGGGATTCGGCGGTGATCCCTCGTGGATAACCACCGGCGCTCCACACTTCCACGCGGTCGTCGAAAATCGCGAGCGAAACCGCGCCCCCTGCTATGCAGTAGTCGCGATGGATAAAAGCGTTCACCAGAATCTCGCGCATCGCATCGGGTGGGATCACGTGTTCTTCCACGCGACGCATCTGGCCGGGGACGATCCTCGCCGACACCGGGAAATGTCGCTGGCAGAAGAGTTCAGCCTCCTCGAGCAACCGGAATGCAGGGCCGCGAATCTGCCGTTGATCGAGGAACTCGCCCTTGTCGGTTCCGCGGAAACGCGCCATTCGGAGTTCGCATTGCGGGTAGTCGGGCAGGAAGTGCTTGCCGAACAGCACTACCGCAGCGCGCAGAATCGCGCCATTCTTGCGAAGGCTGAGACGATCGAGCACGCCAGCCAGGTTTCGGGCGGCAGGGCCGGTCAGACGGCCGGACGACCGCGCGATCTCTGCGATTCTGAACACTTCCTCGGCATCGATGTCGCGAAGGGTCACGTCCGCAGATTGATTCTCCCAGCGGCGGCCACTGTGCATCCGATCGAGCAGCAGCTGTTCGTAGGTTGCCTGCGGCATCTTGCGGGTGGTGCTCCCGACCCGCTGATAGGGTCGTCCCTCGTATGTGAAAGGGATCGTGTCCGCAGAGGCGACGAAGGGGAGTACGAGAACTTCCCGATCCGCGGTCGTGGGTATGCGGACGATTTCCACCTGCATGGACGGCTCGAACTGTCCCATCCCCTGAGTGATCTCGCGCAGCGTCTTGTCCGACACCTGCTGCCCTTCTGCGGAACCGTCCGGCCGCACACCGAAGAGGAGCAGCCCACCGACGCCGTTCAGGAACGCGCAACCGGTCTGCAGACCCTCCTTGAGTTCGGCGGTCGATCGTTTGAATTCGATCGCGCGCCCTTCGCCCTTGCGGAGGAGCTTGGCGAGTTCAGCGAGCGTCGACGGCACACGCGGCGTCATGACAGTCGCCATTGGATCGTGAAGACCTCCCGCAACTCGACACGCTGTCGCAGTTTCGCCTGAATCGTCCCGATTAGCTCGTCGCGCCGTCGTTCGAGGTCGTCCTGGGCGTCGAAAAGCGAGCGTCGCTTCTGATTCCGCTGCGATTCGAGGGCCCTTACATGCTTTTGGCCCGCAAGTTTCTCCTCGAGGGTGCCTGCCGCGGAGGCCTCGCGCCGAGCCTCGCGTATCTGGCGATCCAGATCCTTGATCTCGCGCTCGAGTGCCACCTTCATGTCGTCTGCCCATGCATCGAGTTTGGTAGCCTCGGCCTCGAAGAACCGTGCGTTCCGCTCGGAGATCGAGTGTTCAATCACCGCCTGCCGTTGCCCGACGAGCGCTTGCACCGTCTTGGGGGGTTCGCCCGACGTGACCGCATCGATCCGGCCGGGCAGAGTGAAGAGCCGGCGCGCCGTCTCTTCGTCGAGCGGTCGCCCATCGCTCGCAACCGCGGCCAGGATCAGGTGCTCCTCCGCCTGATCGAGCGATTCGACCGCGAGCCCGCAAAGCGACAGCCATCCGGACATCCCAACGAAAGATTCCAGAACACTCACCTTTCCGGCATAGCCGCTGTAGTCAAAGGCAATCGTACACGGGCGCAGTTCTCGCGTTCTCGCCCGCGTGAGAATGGCGTCGGCGAGTGGGTGTCCTAGACGATACAGGTGCGCCTCGCCCGATCGCCGTGGCAGCTCGTACAGGCCAAGCGCAATGCCGTCGGCGAATGAACAGGATCTGAGCACGAATGAGGAGTCGCTCACGAAGTCCGCATCGCCATTGAGCTCGTGCCGCGTTACATCCATCAACAGGTGCTCGAAGCGGTTCAGATACGCTCGGGAGTCGGCGTCTCGTATCCGCAGCTTTTCCCGCACCTCGTCGTCGAAGTGTTCAAGCAGCTGTCGGCGGGTGCGCGTCATCGCCTCGTCGATCTCCGCGCCGATCTCCTGCTGCAACTGATCGAACGCAGCCTGAATCTCCTCGGGCTTCCGGCAGCGCTGATAGATGTCCGCGATGCGCTTCTCGAAATCGACTCCCGACTCTATTGCACCGAGCACCTCGTCGCTCGCACCGAACACGCCTTCGAAGAGCTGGAATTTCTCCGACAGCAATTCGAATACGCGGCGGTCGGCGTCGTTCTTCCGGTTGAGAAAGTTCACAACGACAACGTCGTGCATCTGCCCGTACCGATGGCAACGGCCGATGCGCTGCTCGATGCGTTGCGGGTTCCAGGGCAAATCGTAATTCACGACAAGCGCGCAGAACTGAAGGTTGATCCCTTCCGCGCCAGCCTCCGTGGCGATCATGATATGCCCGCGTTCACGGAAGTAATCGACCAACGCCGATCGCATGTCTGCGGAGCGCGACCCTGTCACTCGGTCAGTGCCGCGGTGATGGTCAAGCCACGCCGCGTAAATCTCTTTTGACCGTTCGTCGTTGTTCGATCCGTTGAAGAGGACGATGCCGTCCGAGAATGGACTGTCGGCAAGGACCCTCAGCAGATATGCCTGCGTCCTACGCGACTCCGTGAAGATTATCGCCTTGCGCGGCGCGCCGAGGTGGGCGGCTTTGTCGAACGCTATCTGAAGAGCCGTCAATAACGCAGCGCCCTTCGCGTTCTGATGGATCGATGTGGCCAGCGTCGTGAATGAGTCGAGATCGGCGATCTCCGCTTGAATCGCCGCTCGGTCGGCGTCGGACAACCTCTCTCCGGTCGCCTCCTCGTCATCCTTCCATTCGTCGGCCGTCTGCTCCAGTGCCTCGTAGTCGCGGTCGAGCTCTTCCGCGAAATCACCGCTGGGCGTGCCCGCAGCAAGGCGGGCCTTCAGCCGGGCAGACATCGACGCGAGCGCACCCGCGATCGCGAAGGTTGACGATGCCAGCAGTTTCCGCAGGACGAGCGTGATGAGAGAGCGCTGACTCGCGGGCAGAGCCTGCAGGTTGGCGCGGCGCAGGTACTCTGACACCAAGTCGTACAAACGATCCTCGCTCTCGGCCGGCGTGAACTCCTGCACGAGAGGCAACCGTTGCGTGTACGAAACGTACCCCGCCACCTGCCGGCGAAGCGTCCGGTGGCACACGCCTCTTAGCCGCTCCTTGAGGACGTCGAACACTTCCACCTGATTCAGATTGCCGAACTGCTCCCGAAAACTGGCAACGTCACCGAAGACCCGATCGTCAATGAAGCTGACGAGTCCGAAGAGCTCGAGGAGCGAATTCTGGAGCGGCGTTGCCGTGAGGAGTAGCTTGGGAACGGGCCCCAGCGCTTGCTTCAGCGTGTTCGCGATGACGTTCGACGGCTTGTAGACGTTCCTCAGCCGGTGCGCCTCGTCGATCACGACGAGATCCCATGGAACTGCAGTCACGTCAAGCGCCTTGTTGCGCGCGAACTGGTACGAACAGATCACGATGCTGTCGGACTGGAACGGCTGGAAATGGCCTCGCTTGATTGCGTCGTTGTACGAGCGCGTTTCGAGAATCGTGCAGGGGACGAAGAATTTCTCCGTGAGCTCCTGGTGCCACTGCTTCCGCAAATGCGACGGCGTTATGACAAGGACCCTGCGCTTTCGCTCCGCCCATTTCTGCGAAATGACGAGGCCGGCCTCAATCGTCTTGCCGAGGCCGACCTCGTCCGCGAGGAGCGCACCGCGTGAAAGCGGCGAGCGGAACGCGAACAGAGCGGCGTCCACCTGGTGGGGATTCAGGTCGACCTGCGCTCCGGCGACCACTCCGGTCAGCTTCTCCAGGCTGTCTGACGGGCAGCGTCGTGTGAGCTCGAGGGCGTAAAGCTGCGCGTGGTAATCGGTAAGGTCCATCCGGATGGGAATCGTTGCCCGACACGGAGCTGGGTGTCAACGTTCCGATGCGATAGCGTCTGACGTAGCTTCGCTCGCTTCAACGCGCCGCTAATAGCGGGTCGTGTGTAAAGCCGGCCTTTGACATGGACGGAACGGCAAGCGTGCGTCCTCCGTGTGATCTCACCGCGCACGACGCCGCAGCGGTTCCAGCCGCCGCGGGCGGGCGCCGTGACGGACGGCGCCGCGGACCGGGACATAGGCGAGCTCCTGCCCGGCGCGGGCGCAGCGCAGCATCAACCCGCCGCGGCTCATGTCGCCGCGACCGACGAAGTCCGACGGGAACAGCAGGCGGTCGCCGAAGACGTCGAGCAGCACATCCACGTACTTGCCGGTGGCGATGCTGCCGAGCAGCACGACCTCCGCCCGCTTCCCCGCCAGCTGCGCGACCAGGCGCGCGCTCGCCTCGAGAGGCCGGCGATACGCGTCGTTGGCCGTGTCGATCTGGATCCGCCCGAATTCGCCGAGCACGCCGGCAGTCAGGGCGTGGTCCGCCAGCTGCAGGCCGCGCGACGGCGTAATCACGAAGACGCCCCCAGGCGCCGTGGACCTGGTCCGATTTGCAGAAATGTCATCCGCCGGGAAATGGGACCTGGTCCGATTTGCAGAAGTGTAATTGATACGGCGCAGGCGGCGCGGCGGCTGGGCGAAAGCCTGCGCATACGCAATCTTGCCGCGGAAGTAGAGGCCGCTCAGGAACGTGAAGACTTCGGCGAGGGGCGCGCCGTCGGGCAAGCGGAGCCGCACCGCGAGGTCGAACTGCGTGCGCGGCGAGATCAGCAGCTGCGCGCGGGGCCTGGAACAGGTGGCGGGGGATAGCAGGAAGATACGAGACACGGGAACCAGGTCCGAAAGTCCGAGGGTCCGAAAGTCCGAAGGTCGGACCTTCGGACCTCCCGACCTTCGGACCTCCGGACTTGTTATATCGCCCACCGCAGCAGCACCGACCCTATCGTGAAGCCCGCGCCGACCGAGGCGAGCAGCACGAGATCGCCCTTCTTCAGCCGGCCGGTCGCGCGCGCCTCGTCCAGCGCGATCGGGATCGTCCCGGCCGTCGTGTTGCCGTACCGCTCGATGTTGATGATCACCTTGCACGGGTCGAGGCCGAGGCGATCGGCCGCCGAGGTGATGATGCGCCGGTTCGCCTGGTGGGACACGAACAGATCGACGTCGTTCGCGGTGAGGTGGTTGCGCTCGAGCACCGTGCGGCAGATCTCCTCGGTCTTGCGCACGGCGAACTTGAAGACCGTCTGCCCGTCCTGGTGCACGTAGTGCATCCGCTTCTCGACCGTCTCGTGCGACGCGGGGCGCAGGCTGCCGCCGGCCGGCATGAACAGCGCCGGCCCGCCGCTGCCGTCGATCTCGTGCGCGAAGTCGATGATCCCCAGGTCCGGATCCTTCGCCGCCCCCACCACCACGGCGCCCGCGCCGTCGCCGAACAGCACGCACGTCGCGCGATCCTTGTAGTCGATGATGCTCGACATCGTATCCGCGCCCACCACCAGCGCGTGATCGTGGCAGCCGGTCGCCACCAGCTGGCTGCCGACCGACAGCGCGAAGTTGAACCCCGAGCAGGCGCCCGCCACGTCGAAGCCCCACGCGTGCGACGCACCGATCTTCGTCTGGATCAGGCACGCCGTGCTCGGGAAGAACATGTCCGGCGTGGTCGTGCCGACCACGATCACGTCGATGTCGTCGGGCGTCAGGCCCGCCGCCGCGATCGCCCTGATCGCCGCTTCCTTCCCGAGGTCGGACGTCGCCACGCCGGGATCCACGACATGACGCTCGATGATGCCGGTGCGCTGGATGATCCACTCGCTGGTCGTGTCGACCATCTTCTCGAGGTCGGCGTTGGTCAGCAGGCGTGGCGGCACGTAGGTCCCGAGCGACGAGATCTCCGTCCGTCGCAAAGGCTGCCCGCGATGAAGACGACTCACCTCACCGTTCGATTGGTTCACCACAACCGCGAATCCCTTCCCGGGGCAGTCAGCCCGAAGTATTCGTACGCCAGCCTGCTCGCCACGCGTCCGCGCGGCGTGCGATCGAGAAAGCCGATCTGGATCAGGTACGGCTCGTAGATGTCCTCGATCGCGTCCTTCTCCTCCGCGATCGCCGCCGCGATCGTGTTGATGCCGACCGGACCGCCGCCGAACTTGTCGATGATCGTCCGCAGCAGCTTGCGGTCGATCTCGTCGAAGCCGTGCTCGTCCACCTCGAGGAGCCGGAGGCCGGACTGCGCGACCTCCAGCGAGATGTCACCGTCCGCCCGCACCTGCGCGAAGTCGCGGACGCGCCGCAGCAGCCGGTTCGCAATGCGCGGCGTGCCCCGCGATCGCCGCGCCAGCTCGGCCGCCGCCTCGTCCGAGACCGTCACGCCGAGGATCCGGGCCGATCGCCGCACGATCTCCTCGAGATCGGCCTCCCGGTAGAAATCCAGCCGGTGCACGATGCCGAACCGGCTGCGAAGCGGCGAGGTCAGGAGCCCGGCCCTGGTCGTCGATCCGATCAGCGTGAACTTCTGGACCGGCACCTTCACCGACCGCGCGCTCGGCCCCTGGCCGATCATGATGTCGAGCTGGTAATCCTCCATGGCCGGGTAGAGGATTTCCTCGATCGTCGGCGGCAACCGGTGGATCTCGTCGATGAACAGCACCTCGCGCTCTTTCAGCGTGGTCAGCATCGCGGCGAGGTCGCCTGGCTTTTCCAGCACCGGCCCGGAAGTGGAGCGCACCGGTACGCCGAGCTCGTTGCCGATCACGTAGGCGAGCGTCGTCTTGCCGAGACCCGGCGGGCCGTAGAGGAGCACGTGATCGAGGGCCTCGTGACGCTGTCGCGCGGCAGTGATCGAGACGACCAAGTTCTCGCGCACGTGGTCCTGGCCGATGTACTCGTCCAGCATGCGCGGGCGCAGCCCGACCTCGAACTGCGCATCCTCGTCGGTGCGCGCGCCGGTGGTCACGCTGGGATCGTTCATGGCTCAAGGCTCAGGGCTCAGGACTTCGGGCCTGCCTTGGCTTGAGCCCGGTGAGGCCATAAGCCTTAAGCCCTAAGCCTTAAGCCTACTTCGTCAGTACCTGAAGCGCCTGCTTCAACCTGCGCTCGAACGTCGCATCGCCGGGCAGCTTCAGCGCCGACTCGACGGCCTTTTCGGCGAGCGTTCGATGATACCCCAAGTTCAGCAGCGCCGAGAGCAGGTCGACCCGCAGATCGGCCTCGTCGCCGGCGCCCGCGCCGGCCTGCGCACCGGCGGCGAGCACGGCCGTCGGCAGGCGATCCTTCAGCTCGAGCTCGATGCGCTCGGCGGTCTTCTTGCCGATGCCCGGGATCGCGGTCAGCCGCGCGACGTCGCCGCGCTGCACCGCGATCGCCAGTTCGGCGGCGTCGATGCCCGACAGCACCGCGAGCGCGAGCTTCGGGCCGATGCCGCTGATCGCGATCAGCCGCTCGAAGATCTGCAGCTCGAGCTCGTTGGCGAAGCCGAACAGCGCGATCGCGTCCTCGCGCACGTGCGTGTGGACGCGCAGCGACATCTCGTCGCCGACTTCGGGGGTGCGGTAGAAGGTGGACAGCGGGACGTGCACCTCGTAGCCGACGCCGTTCACGTCGACCACCAGGCGGTTGGGATGCTTCTCGAGCAGGCGCCCGCGCAGGAACGCGATCATCCGGTGTCGCCGTGGGGACGGTAGTTGCGCCAGTTCGTAAGGGCACGCGATTTCGCCACCGTGCCCTTACCAGTCGGCGCCGCTTGACGAAGTCCCGGCGCCGACGAAGCGTGAGCGTGGCAGATGGCGACCGCCAGCGCGTCGGCGGCGTCGTTCGGTTCGGGCACCTCGCGCAGGCCGAGCAGGAGCCGCACCATCTCCCCCACTTGGTGTTTCTCGGCGCGGCCGTAGCCGACAACGGCGCGCTTCACTTCCGCGGGTGAGTACTCGGCGACCGGGACCCCCTGCTCGACCGCGGCGAGGATCGCGACGCCGCGCGCGTGACCGAGCTTGAGCGCGCTGCGTACGTTGGCGGCGTGGAACACGTTCTCGACGGCCACCACCGCCGGCCGATGGGCTGCGATGAGCGCGGCCAGGTCGCGGTGAATGAGCCGCAGCTTGTCCGGGAAGGTCTCGCAGCGACGCGTCGCGATCGCGCCGCACACGACGAGTCGATGGCGGCTGCCGTCCGAGTCCACGCAGCCGTAGCCGGTGCGATCGGAGCCGGGATCGATCCCGAAGATCCTCACGTGAACGAGGCCTCGATTTCCTTCTCCTCGATGTCGAAGTTCGACCACACGTGCTGCACGTCGTCCTGGTCCTCGATGACCTCCATCAGCTTCAGCATCTGCTGGGCTTCCTTCCCCGTCAGCCTCACGTAGTTCTGCGGGATCATCGCGACTTCGGCGGTGAGCGGCTCGACCTTCAACGCCTTGACGGCGTCGCGCACGGTTTCGAACGTGTCCGCCGAGGTCAGGATTTCCCAGTTGTCGCCGTCTTCGCCCATGTCGTCGGCGCCCGCATCGAGGGCCGCGCTCATCAGCGTGTCCTCGTCCACCTTGCTCTTCTCGACCAGAATCTGGCCCCGCTTGCTGAACAACCGGATCACGCTGTTGCGCTCGCCCAGCTTCCCGTTGTGCTTCTCGAGCAGGTGGCGAATCTCGCCGACCGTCCGGTTCTTGTTGTCCGTCAGCGTCTCGATGATGATCGCGGCGCCGCCCGGCCCGTACCCCTCGTACATCGCCTCTTCGTACTGGACGCCCGGCTCTTCGCCGGTGCCGCGCCGGATCGCCCGCTTGATGTTGTCGGCGGGCATGTTGGCCGCCTTCGCATCCGCGATGATCGTCCGCAGCCGCGGATTCGACTCGGGGTCGCCGCCGCCCGCGCGCGCGGCGACGGTCAGTTCCTTGATGATCCGCGTGAAAACCTTGCCGCGCTTGGCGTCGGCGGCGCCCTTCTTGTGCTTGATGGTGTGCCACTTGGAATGGCCAGACATGTTCAGGAGCTCCAGGAGAACTGCAGGAAAAATGGACCGGAAATTCTAACATTTCCGGGCGACGATCAGCCACACATCCGCTCTCAGATCCCAGGGCCGGCCCTCGTAATCGCCCAGCACCGCCTCGACCGTGAATCCCGCGGATTCGACGCGCCCCAGCATTTCGGGCAGCGCGAGCGTGCGGAAGGCCAGCGAAAAGCGTTGCACGCGCCGGGCCTTCCCGCGGTGTTCCGTATACTCCTGGTCGAAGATCGTCAGCTGACGGTCCCGATCCTGCCGGACCGACTCGACAAGCCAGATCCGCGATCCCCGCGGGCCGCGTCCCCGCATCCGCACCCGCCCGCGGTACTCCTCCCAGGCAGGGACGTCGGAGACGAGATCGATTCCAAAGGTGGTGCCCCGCCGACTGACGCGCGCCACCGACCGCAAGGTCGCCATCAGATCGTCTTCGTCGACGAGCGACTGGACGATGCCGTAGGGCGCCATCACCAGCGCGAACGGCGAGGGTCCGACAAACGGCAGCGCGCGGATGTCGGCACGAACGAACAGAGGCCGACTCGAGGCTCGAGATCGGTTCAGGTGCCGCCGCGCGCGCCTCAGCATCTGGTCGGACCGATCGACGCCGACCAACTCGACTCCCGTGCGGGCGACGGGAAACGACACGCGACCGGTGCCGCAGCCCAGCTCGAGCACCGGGCCGCCCACCCGCCGCGCCATGTCCTGCCAGAACCGCACGTCGCGCCGCGCCATGGTCTGGCGGTTCTCCCAGTCGTAGAACGCCGCGTACTCGTCCCAGCCCTGCCAGCCCTCGACCCTGCCCTTGTCGTCCGGGGTCCGATGTCCGGGGTCCGGTGTCGTCTTTGACTCCGGACTTCGCACCTCGGACGTCGGACCTCGGACTCCGGACCTCGGACCCCGGCCCCCGGACCTCGGACCCCGGACTTCGGACTTCGGACGACGTGGTTTCATTCGGGAAGCCGCTTTCCGGCGGTGGCAAACAGCAGCGTAGATTGGATTTCCACGAGTGCGCGGCCGGCGACTGTTGCCTCTTCCGCGTAGCGTTCCAGCACCTGCCGGCACTCGATGCCGAGGCGCCTGATGGCTTCGTCGCGGGCGGCCTGGGTTGCCTGCCGCGCCATCTCGAGCCGGTTCTCCCAGATTTCCCACGGCGGGTTGCCGATCCTGGCGACCGACACCGGGAACATCTGGACGGTGAGCGGTTGAATGCCGTGTTGCGCGAAGATCTGCGGCAGTTTCGGGCCGATGGCGGGATCGGTGGTGTCGCCGCGCGACAGCGCGACGGCGTTGTAGAACCGGCTGCCGATTTCGAACGCCTGCATTCCGCTCTCGACCGAGCTGAACCAGTAACGCGCGCTGTTGTCCGGTTCGACGACCAGGATGCGGCCACCCGGGCGCGTGACGCGCGCGAACTCGTGGACCGGTTCGGAGATGCGATTGGCGTGCTGAAGGACAGCCACGCAGAAGGTGGAATCGAACGATCGGCACGCGAACGGGAGCGCGGCGGCGTCACCGGCGGCACAGGCCAGGCGCAGGCGCTCCGGCCGGCGGGCGGCGATCGTCGTCAGTTTGTCGAGCGCCAGATCGACGCCGACGATCGTCACATCGCGGACACCGCGTGCGGCCAGCGAGAACCCTGCGGTGCCGGGCCCGCACCCGACGTCCAGGATGCGGCATCCGGGTTTCGGCTGCAGGACCTCGACGAGGAACTTGGCGAAACTGTCGTCCCACCAGTGTTCGCGTAGGTACTTCAGCGTGGACGCGGTGAGCGCGTCAAGCTCCCGGGACATAGGTCAGTCATTGTACACGGTACATGCAGAGGGCGGCCACGCGGGGCCGCCCTGGGAAGAAGGGCGCGGCATGCCGCGCCCCTGCTCGCTACGCACTACTCGCTGCTCACCACTACACGTTCTCTTTCTTGTGGCACTCGGTGCACTTGGTCGGCGCCTTCTTGCCCGCGGCGTTCTCCTTCACGTGGCAATCGATGCAGATTCCCTTCTTGGCCATCGGATCGTGGAAGGCCGCCTGGAGCTTGGTCTTCATCGGTGCCGCCGCCACGCTCGTGTGGCAATCGCCGCAGTTTTCCTGCGCCGCCTTCATCGGCTTCTGTGGTTTCGATGGATGATGGCATGTCGCGCACGTCACGCCCTGCCGCTTGCTGTGCGTCGCATGGTCGAACTTCACGCCGCCGTTCGGTGCCTTCAGAATCACGACGCCGGGAGCCTTCGCCTGGGCGTATGCCGTCGCGCTGAATGCGAAACCGACCGCGACAACCATTAGTAGTGCCAGAACCGTTCGCTTCATCCTGCCTCCTTGTTGGGCACCCCAACGCGGCTGCCGCCCTTCGACTGCCGCTCAGGTCGCGGTAAGCCAGGTCGAACCGCGCGCAGGGACCCCGCCCTCGACATGGGGGCCGGTTGAGGGTATCACAGCTCGCTGCTGATTGTCGTTATCCTCGACAGTGAGAGAGCAACAGTTCGCGGCCGGCATGTTGAACAATGCAACAGCGACGCGCGGCCTGCGAGAAACGCAGCTCAGAATTGACAACCAGGCCAGCCTGGAATTAGCCTGCAGTTCAGGGCCTACCCGCAAGTTTGCCGTCTGCCGTTCCCACGCGCGTGGCCGGGCGCGCGTCCATC